>Ga0100392_1003646_pt1 | contig 14002 bp, 14 predicted proteins | sample CryGeymeta201516_FD_81548 | JGI IMG/M metagenome (GOLD analysis project Ga0100392, IMG submission 81548) | Groundwater microbial communities from Crystal Geyser aquifers in Utah, USA - Crystal Geyser metaG 2015-16 | ecosystem: Environmental > Aquatic > Deep subsurface > Groundwater | place: USA... | reverse complement strand
TCGCCCGTCTAATGGTCCAGGCCCGCGCCCGGGTGCTGCACCACGCGCACCACGTAAGCCACGTGACTAAGTTTTAGTGTAATAATAAAACCCTGCAAAGCAGGGTTTTTTATTGGCGACAGAATAACCACTGCACGTGATGAACCGTGCTTGTCTGACAAGCTGAAGTTTCTTATTGTATAAGGCTTGCTTAACGAGCTTAAAACAATAAGAGAATAGCTGATTATGCCCATCGTTTTATCCCGAAGTTTGTTGCCCACATTATCTCTGTTTAGCCTGCTGGCTACACTGTTATGTAGTTCTGTAGTAGATGCCAGTGCCATTCGCCAAACGAAAGGTGATTTTGAAGATAAGTTTCGCCAGTTAGACGAAGTATTGCCCACACCTAACGTTTACCGCAATGCAGCCGGTGAACCTGGCCAGCAATACTGGCAGCAACAGGTTAACTACAAAATGGATGTAGAGCTTGATGAAACAAAACGCCGGCTTAGCGCTAAACAGCGGATAAGCTACAAAAATAACTCGCCTTATAGCCTGAAGTATCTTTGGCTGCATCTTGATCAGAACATTTTTAAATCTGACTCGATGGCTGAGTTAAGTACTGACTTTGGCGGCATTGGCCGACGGGGACCTGCAACGTCGATTAGCGATGGTGATATCACTGCACGCTTAAGCCTGGAAGAGCTGCGCCGGCAGCAATTTATGGCTGACAACGAGCTGGGTTTCCAGATCAGTAATTTAAAAAACAGTAGCGGTAAACCCTTGCCGGTTACTTTGGTGGGTACCTTAATGCGTATCGATCTGGATAAACCGCTAAAACCGGGCCAGACCACCGATTTCAGCCTGGATTTTGCTTTTAATATTGTTGAAGAAGATGCTGTTTCGGCCCGTTCAGGTTATGAGCATTTCCCCAAAGATGCCCGCGAAGGCGGTAATGATATTTTCTTATTAGCGCAGTGGTTTCCGCGTTTGGTCGCTTATACCGATTATGAAGCCTGGACCAATAAAGAGTTTCTCGGCCGTGGCGAATTTACCCTGGAGTTTGGTGATTACGATGTAAAACTCACCGTACCAGCCGACCATATAGTTTCCTCTACGGGCGAACTACAAAACAGTAGCAGGGTACTTACTAAACAACAATTAACCCGATTAGATCAAGCTAAAACGGCTAAGCGTCCCGTATTTATTGTCACTGAAGCCGAAGCATTGGAAAATGAAAAAGCAGGTACTGACGACACCAAAACCTGGCATTTTAAGGCCAATAATGTACGTGATTTTGCCTGGGCTTCGTCACGTAAATTTATCTGGGACGCTAAAGGTTATCAGCAGGGCGGTGATGACCAACCCTTTGTAATGGCTATGTCATTTTACCCAAAAGAGGGTGGTGAGTTATGGCAGAAATACTCTACTGAAGCCATAGTGCACACTATGGAGGTGTATTCGCGTTTCTCGTTTGATTACCCTTATCCGGTTGCGCAATCGGTAAATGGTCCTGTAGGTGGCATGGAATACCCCATGATCACCTTTAACGGTCCGCGCACTAAGTTACAGGATGATGGTAGCCGTACATACTCACAAGCTGAAAAACGCTTTTTAATCGGCGTGGTTATTCACGAAGTTGGACATATTTATTTCCCGATGGTCGTTAATTCTGACGAACGGCAGTGGACCTGGATGGACGAAGGCTTAAACAGCTTTTTAGATGGTGTGGCCGGCCGCGAGTGGGACCCGACTATTCCCTGGGGTGTTGAGCCGCGTGATATTGTCGATTACATGAAGTCGGATGTACAAGTACCTATTATGACACAATCTGACAGTGTATTACGGTTAGGGCCTAATGCTTATACCAAGCCTGCTGCGGCATTGAATATTCTGCGTGAGGTTATTCTGGGCCGGGAGTTGTTTGATTTTGCCTTTAAAGAATACGCAACGCGTTGGAAGTTTAAGCGCCCAACGCCGTCTGATTTCTTCCGTACCATGGAAGAAGCCAGCGGTGTTGATCTGGATTGGTTCTGGCGTGGCTGGTTTTACAGCACTGATCATGTCGATATCTCATTGGACAAAGTATTCCAGTTGCAGCTAGACACCAAAAATCCGGATATTGATTTCCAACGTCAGCGCCAGCAGGAGCTAGATAAACCGATGCCACTTTTTGTTGAGCGTAACAAAGCGGAAGGCAAAGTGTTGTGGATTGACAAGAACTCCGATGTGAGCGATTTCTACGACGAAAATGATCGTTTTACCGTGACTAATAAAGAACGCAATGCTTACAACAAGTTTTTGCATGACTTAGAGCCATGGGAGCGCATCGCATTTGAACGCGCTGTAGCCGAAGACAAAAACTACTATGTGCTTCAGTTTAGTAATATAGGCGGCTTGGTTATGCCAATTTTATTACAGCTAAACTACACCGATGGCAGCAGCGAACAGCAAACTATTCCGGCTGAAATTTGGCGTCGCAGCCCTAAAGCAGTCAATAAGCTGATTGTTACTGCCAAAGATAAAGTGCTAAAAGATGTGGTCGTCGATCCGAAATGGGAAACAGCTGATGTGGATATCGAAAACAACTTCTATCCGCGCCGCATAATTCCATCTCGTATTGAAGCGTATAAAGCGGACAAGAGCAAAGCTAAAGTAAGTCGCGATATTATGCAGGATATTAAAACTAAGGTGAAAGATCCTGCCAAAAAGCCGGCGTCTGAGATAGAACCTGGTTCAGAGGGCAACAACTAATGCGCCTTTTAGTTGGCTTGCTATTACTGGCTGGCTGCTGTGGTCAACTTGCCGCACATGAAATGAAAACAGCACTTACCAAGGTGTTGTTTAATTCACGTAGTGGCAACATTGAAGTCATGCACCGGTTTTATGTGCATGACGCCGAGCACGGCGTAAAGCAGTTGTTTGATAAAAGTGCAGACTTACTAAACAATGAGCAAACGCAACAGCTATTTAGTCATTATGTAAGTGAGCACTTTGCTTTGACGACCCTTTCGGGTGAGGCGATTAGTTTAACTTTAATTGGTGGTCAGCTTGATGGCCGGTTTTTTTGGGTTTATCAAGAGGTGCCCGTTCCATCAGAATTAAGTGGCTTGCGGGTTAAGCACAGTTCTTTGCAAGCGCTTTGGCCTTCGCAGGTAAATACCGTCAATATTGAGGGCCGCGGCGAGGTTAAAAGTATTAGTTTTGATAATAAAACAGGCTGGCAGCAGCTGAGTTTTTAGCGTTGCCTTTAATTTTGGTTTGCTCGTCGCTATATAACAAAGAGTACGCTTACTTTGGAGTTTGCCATGATTATTGCCTGCCCAGCTTGTAATGGCCTCAACCGTTTGCCACAAGATAAACCCGCACTGGATGCTCATTGTGGCAAATGTAAACAGTCACTGTTTCGTGGTGAGCCATTGGAGCTAACCAGCATCAATTTTTCTGCCCATGCTAATAAAGCCGGATTGCCGTTAGTGGTCGACTTTTGGGCTAGCTGGTGTGGCCCGTGTCAGAGTTTTGCCCCGGTATTTAGCCAGGCGGCGCGAGAACTGGAACCGCAGTTTCGCTTTGGTAAAATTAACACCGAGCAACAGCAGTCGTTGGCGGCGCAGTTTAGTATTCGCTCTATTCCTACATTAATGTTGTTTAAACAAGGTAAGGTTGTGGCACAACAAGCCGGTGCGTTGCCAAAGCAAGCCTTTTATCAATGGCTATCTAATTATAAGTAAGTATTCACTTACATGTTGGAGACATTATGACTAATAACATTTTTACCCTAAGTAGCCCGGATATTAAAGAAGGCCATTTTATGGCCAAAGATCATGAATTTGATGGCTTTGGTTGTAGTGGCAGCAATGTGTCACCAGCATTAAATTGGGTTAACGCCCCTGTGGGTACCAAAAGTTTTGCCATTACGGTATTTGACCCTGATGCACCCACTTGTTCGGGTTTCTGGCACTGGCTGGTAACCGATATTCCGCCAGCGGCTACAGGCTTAGCTCGCGGCGCCGGTAAAGGCAGTTTGCCACCGGGCTGTCGCAGCTTTAACAATGATTACGGTAGCAAAGACTTTGGTGGTGCCTGCCCGCCAGAAGGTCATGGTATGCATCGTTATCAGTTTACAGTTTGGGCCTTACCTGATGAAACCTTACCCGCTGACGATGGCGCTAGTGCCGCTGTGGTGGGCTTTATGCTTAATGCCATGGCGTTGGGTAAAGCAACCCTCACTGCCACCTACGCCCGATAACCACCAATACAGCAATATGATACTAAGGCCGTATACCACGGCCTTTTTTCTTACGCTAAGCTGGCACTTTATCCTGCCGGAGTTATGACTCTGAACGCGACGACTACCAACCCAATACCGCAGCGTTTTTTTGTATTACTGGCGGGTTTTTTTAGTCAGCTTCTTTGCCTGGGCGTGGCACGTTTTGCTTATACACCGCTGTTACCCCTGATGCAGCAACAAACAGGACTAGATGATGCCGGTGGAGGATACCTGGCAGCGGTGAATTATCTGGGATATATGGCTGGGGCACTGCTCGCCAGTAACCTTAGTAGTGTGACATTAAAAGATACCCTATATCGGCTTGGTCTGGTTTTAGCTGTGCTGAGCACTATTGGTATGGCGTTAACCGAGAACGTCTACCTGTGGTCATTCTGGCGCTTTGTCGCTGGGTTAAGCAGCGCTGGCTCAATGTTATTGGCGTCGGCATTAATACTGCACTGGTTACTTAACCATAAGCAGCGTGCTGAACTGGGTATCCACTTTGCCGGGCTTGGTTTTGGTATTGCGTTAGCTGCGCTACTAGTAGAGTTTATGCTGCAGGCTCAGTTTGATTGGCGCACACAATGGCAATACTTAGCCGTATTTGGAGTGTTACTTGCTATACCAGCCTGGCGCTGGCTGCCAAAACCCGTTATGTCTGCTAGCAGTATGCAGACTACCATTGCTGATGCACCTCCAGGAAAACGCTTTATTCGCCTTATGTTGGCTAGCTATTTTTGTGCCGGTTATGGTTATGTTATTAGTGCTACTTTTATTGTGACGATAGTTGAACGAATGCCGGGTTTAGCGGGCAGTGGTAACCTGAGTTTTATTGTATTAGGCCTTGCGGCGACACCGGCGGTGTTGTTGTGGGATTTAATCGCCCGCAAAATGGGTTATTTAAAAGCGGTTATGTTGGCATTGTTGGCACAAAGCGTGGCTATTTTATTGCCATTGTGGTGTAGCTCGTTAACCGCGGTTTTGTTAAGCGCAGCGCTGTTTGGTGCAACCTTTGTTGGTGTTGTAAGTTTAGTATTGACCATGGCAGGGCGTTTGTATCCCGGCAAACCTGCCAGGTTAATGGGTAAAATGACACTGGCCTATGGCAGTGCACAAGTTCTGGCGCCAGCGCTCACCGGCTACCTTGCCAGCCGCACGGGGTACTACGATATTGGGCTTTATCTGGCTTCGGCTTTTGTCGCGCTGGGTGCGGTACTAATAGCGGTGCTTATTGTCACTGACCAAACGGCGCAGCAGTTAGATGCGCTGTCGGCGGCTGCGGTTAAGTAATGGCATGTGGCGGTTGTGCGGCTATATCAGTTGGTACCGCGATAGGAATGCGAATAATATAGCAGGTGCCCTGGCCAGGTGTACTCGACATGGCAATAGACCCTGCCAGTAGCTGTGTAATGTTTAGGTAGACGATATGCAAACCCAGTCCGCTAAAACCCCTATTGCGTCCAGTGGTAAAGAACGGGTTAAATACTTCGCTCTGCAATTCGTTGGGTATACCTGCACCGTTGTCTTCGTAGACTAGCTCTAACCAGTCTGTGGGTTGCTCCATTAAGCTTAGTTTTACTTCTATATTGCCAACATCATCATCGGTAAAACCGTGTTTTAGTGAATTTAATATAAGGTTTGTCAGAACCTGGGCAATGGCACCAGGGTAACTATCCATCATAATGTCTGGTGGGCAGCTGACGTTAATAGTGATTTGACGGTCTTTGAAGCTTGGTCGTAAACTCAGAATCACTTCATTGAGGTATTTTGCCATATCAAACTGCCGCTTTAGCGCGCCGGTTTGATCAACTGCAACCAATTTAAAACTCTGAATTAATTCAGCGGCGCGGCTACAGCAATGACTTATAAGGCCTGAACTGTCTACGGCAATTTGCAGGTAGGCAGATAGTTGTTTCGCGCTAAGCGTTTCATGCGCAAATTTGTCAGCGGTGGCAGCTGATTCATTCTGCAGATGAGAGGCAGCCGTTAAAATAGTGCCTACCGGTGTATTAATCTCATGCGCAACACCAGCAACCAGCTTGCCAAGTGCCGCCATCTTTTCGGCCTGTACCAGTTCGTCTTGCATGGCCTTTTGTCGCATTAAATTTTGTTCTGCTTCCTCTTTAGCTTTTATAAGCGCTTCGCGCAGCTGCAATTGCTCTGTGACATCTCTTAAGGTCAGCGTTGTGATTGTAACGTTGCTAGTTGTGGTATCAGCCAACTTAATTTCTACACTTCGCACTTCGCCATCAACAATTGTGCTGGCAATGACTTGCTCACCGTTGTTTTGTTTTCTAACAAGTCTGTTTATGTATTGCATATAGTCCGCAGGCTGGTTCTGAGCGCTGCCGACCTGCAGCAGTGCTAATATCGGTTGGCCTAATAGGGCTGCTTCTGCTTGGCTAAAATACGCCACTGCCATCTTATTTACTCTGATGATTAAACCAGAAGTGTTAACGCTTAACGTTGGATCGGGGGAGGTGGCGAGCAAGTTGTTCAGTTCTTTTTCAGCCACAATAACGTCATTTGTTACGACAATAATACGACGTAACAGCCAGGCAATAGCAATTGCTGCAATAAGTAAAACCGGTAGCAGTAATAAACTGGCTATCAGCAGGAACTGTCTGGCCCGGCTATTTAGCTGTTTTGCATCCAGTATTATTGCAGCACTTTGCTTACTGATGCTTTGGTCAAGCTGCTGCAGTGCTTGCAGCGCTTTAGTGTCATCTACTTTTACTTCGCTATCTATTTCATCAGTGTTGGCCTGCTGTGTCAGCATATTTAGCGCTAAATAGTATTTGCTTTGGTATTCAATAAAAGTTTGCTGTACCTGCTCTAATGCTTGAAGGTTTTCTTTATTCTCTAGCAGCTTTTGTAGCCTAGCCAGATGTTGTTGCACCAACGAAATGTCTTGTTCAATCTTCGGCTGATAGACAGCTATATCTCGACGTAGCACCAGATTTTTAAAATTGTGTATAAAGCCGCCATAGCCCAAATGATGGCGGATGTTAGCCATCTCAAATGTAATAGCGTTTGATTTAGCCGTATGCTCAACCCAGGATGTTTCAACTTGCTTAAAATCAACCAAGCTTTTTGAGATTAGTGCAGCCGCCGCTGTGATAATAATCAGGACCATTACCACAATGGTTTTCGCATGTAGCTTATAATCTGTTGTTGAAGTCATCATCTATCCTTAAATGCGAGACATAGTGCCGTCCAACTAGCTATTCGCCATTTACAAGGTTAACGTAATGATTTTTGCAGTGTGTTTCAGGTTAACTAAATGCAATTTTAGCTATGTATTTAGTAAGTACCAAATAAGTAAACAAAAAAACCTGCCGAAGCGGCAGGGAGATATTGCATCCATTATTGAAAGGTTATTTACCGATACAAAACGAGCTGAAAATCTTGCCGAGCAAATCATCCGAGCTAAACTCGCCGGTTATCTCGTTCAGGTGTTGTTGCGTTAAGCGCAGCTCTTCTGCGAGGATTTCACCAGCTATATAGCTGTGCAGTTGTTCCTGGCCGATGCTAAGGTGCTCTGCGGCACGATCGAGTGCGTCAAGGTGGCGGCGGCGGGCAAGGAAGCTGCCCTCGGTACTGGCGTCAAAGCCGATACATTGTTTTAGATGTTCGCGCAGGCCGTCGATACCATCACCGGTTTTGGCTGACAAACGGTACACCGGCGTATTACTGGTCGTATTGGGTGTCATGGGTTCGCCGGTTAAGTCGGCTTTATTGCGAATAACCGTTACACCCAAATTGGCTGGCAGGCGGTCGATAAAGTCGGGCCAGATATCGTGCGGATCGGTAGCATCGGTTGTGGTGCCGTCTACCATAAACAGCACCCGGTCGGCCTGTTCTATTTCTTTCCAGGCACGTTCAATACCAATTTGCTCAACCTGATCGGTTGCATCACGTAAACCGGCGGTATCGATAATATGCAGCGGCATACCGTCAATATGAATGTGCTCGCGCAGTACGTCACGGGTGGTGCCAGCTATTTCAGTCACGATAGCAGCTTCTCGCCCGGCTAACGCATTTAGCAGGCTCGATTTACCCGCATTTGGCCTACCCGCAATAACTACTTTCATGCCTTCACGTAAGATACTGCCCTGGGTAGCTTGTTTTTTTACGCTAGCCAGGTAGTCAATAATATCGGCTAAGTCGGTAGCCACTTTGCCATCGGAGAGGAAATCAATTTCTTCATCCGGGAAGTCTATTGCGGCTTCGACATACATACGCAGGTAAATGACTTTTTCTACCAGCTCATGAATTCGTCTGGAAAATTCACCTTGCAGTGATTGCATGGCACTGCGCGCGGCTTGTTCGCTGCTGGCATCAATTAAGTCGGCAATGGCTTCGGCCTGGGCTAAGTCGAGCTTGTCGTTTAAGAAGGCGCGTTCTGAAAATTCACCCGGCTTGGCAATACGTACATTGGGCAGTGCCAACACTTGTTTTAGCAACATATCCAGTAACACAGGGCCGCCGTGGCCTTGAAGTTCAAGTACGTCTTCGCCGGTAAAAGAATTGGGCCCTGGGAAGTACAGCGCAATACCTTGGTCTAGTACTTGTGTATTAGCATCATAAAAGGGCAGGTAGTCGGCGTAACGTGGTTTAGGTAACTTGTGCAGTATGGCTTGCGCTACTGCTTTAGTGTCCGGTCCGGAAATACGGATAATACCCACACCGGCGCGGCCCGGAGCAGTGGCTAAAGCGGCGATGGTGTCGGTAGTAAACATGGTGTTGCCTCTGAATAGAAAAAGCCTGTCAGCGTTAGGCGACAGGCTTAAGGTTTAATGGCAAGGGTAAGGAAATCATCATTTCGCTGCTTTCGACAGTACGTCCGTGTACTGTCTCAACCTGTGCAACATCCCTGTTGCTGCTTCATGATGACACGCTTACCCTGGCGTTGAGTCTGGTTAAGCCTTTTTAGTATGCAAGCCTTTCTTTTCCATACCTTTATAGATATATAACATCTGCGCCAGTGAAATAAGGTTACTTACAAACCAGTAAAGTACCAGGCCACTTGGGAACCACAGGAAGAACACGGAGAACGCAACTGGCATCCACATCATGATCTTTTGCTGCATTGGGTCGGTAACCTGCATTGGCGTGAGTTTTTGCATTAAAAACATGCTTAAACCAAATAATACCGGTAATACGTAGTACGGGTCTTGCGCAGATAAGTCGTTAATCCAAAGCATAAATGGTGCATGACGTAATTCAACGCTTTCAACGAATACCCAGTATAGCGCCAGGAAGATAGGCATCTGAATGATCATCGGTAAGCAGCCACCCATCGGGTTAACTTTTTCTTTGCGATACAGTTCCATCATTGCCGGGCCCATCTTTTGACGGTCTTCTTTATAACGGGCCTGTAGTTCGTCAATTTTTGGCTTTAAGTTACGCATTTTCGCCATCGACTCGTACTGTACTTTGGTCAGTGGGTACATGGCACCTTTGACGATAAGGGTAATGCAGATAATGGCTACACCCCAGTTAACGACAAAACCCTGAATGGTCGTTAGTAACCAAAACAACGGTTGTGAGATAAACCATAAGAAACCGTAATCAACCGTTAAATCCAACCCGTTGGCAATTTTAGCCAGGCTGTCTTGATCTTTGGGGCCAGCATAAAAAGTACTGGTTAAGGTTATTTCAGCGCCGGGCTCAATATTAACTGCCGGGCCCTTAGCACCAATAACACCTTGGCCATTGCGAACTAAGCTGTATAGCTGGTTATCGGTTTGGGCATCAGGTACCCAGGCCGACACAAAGTAGTGCTCTAGCATGGCAACCCAACCACCAGTTGTGGCTTCCAACAGGTTTTTCTCTTGCATGTCATCAAAGGCGTATTTGTTATAACGCTCTGAAGAAGTACCAAAAGCTGCACCGCGGTAGATTGGCATCATCATGCTGCTGCCTTCACCGTTGTCGATAGTTTGGACCATATGCTGATAAGGTTGAACCGTTTTTACTTCAGTACTTTGGTTTTTAATAAAATATTCTACCCGGACATCATATTGACCAGCAACAAAGGTAAAACGTTTTTCAATTTGCAGGCCGTTATGGTTAAACAGTAATGGCACCACTAACTCGGTTGCACCGCTACTTAACGCATAACTACTTTTTTCCGCAGTATAAACAGGCCGCGGGTTACGGCTGTCGTCTGGGCCATCACGGCCTATAAGTCCGCTTTGAGCTACGTATTCAAAGCCGTTCAGCTTACGCATCAGCGGATAAGCGTCACCTTCACCTTTATTTAGTTCAAACGCGGGTAATTCTAAACCAACGATGTCACCACCGCGGCTGTCTATGCGTAAGTTAAATACGTCTGTGCTGACAGTAATGGTTCGTGCGGCTGCCGCTACAGTGGCTACAGATTGTTCCGCGTCAGCAGTGGTAAGTTGTAAGTCAGCAGAACTGCTGCCGGTACTGTCGCTATTTTGTGTTACTGGTGTAACCGGCTTTGGCGCGGTGTCGATATTCCACTGTTGCCAAAGTAAAAAACTGACCAGGGCCAGACCAATAACTAATAAACTACGTTGTGATTCCATGGCTTAGCTTTTCTCATTGTGCTTTTCAGGAACAGGATCATCACCGCCTTCGTGTAGAGGGTGACATTTTAATATACGTTTCGTTGCTAACCAACTGCCTTTCAGCACGCCAAAGCGTTCAATTGCTGAAATAGCATAATGCGAGCAGGTGGGATGAAAACGGCAGCTAGGCCCAAATAAGGGGCTAATCAGTCTCTGGTAACCGTGCAGCAGCGTTAACACTAGGCTGACAGCGAAGCGGTGTACTGCCGAGCGATTTTTCGCCATAACTTTTCCAGTTGCCTATGTAACTCATCATTAGCAGTATTGCTAATATCACCTTTTACCATCAGTACCAAGTCGACACCGGGCAACTCATGTTGATGCAAACGAAAGCTGTTACGCACGCAGCGCTTAATGCGATTACGGTGCACGGCTAATTTAACACGTTTTTTCGCGATAGTAAGGCCTAATCGGGCATGTGGCAGATGATTGGCTTTCGCCAGTATGGTAAAAAGCGGAGAAGAAACCCGAAAAGGGAGTTGGAAGACGTTATCGAACTGACCGGGAGTTAATAGTCTTAACTCCCTGCCGAATTTCAAGCTGACCACGCAGCGATTAGCAGCTAATTAAGCTGATAAACGCTGACGGCCTTTAGCACGGCGACGCGCTAATACTGCACGACCATTTTTAGTGGCCATACGTGCACGGAATCCGTGGTTACGCTTGCGTTTTAATACGCTTGGTTGAAAAGTTCTTTTACTCATAATTCATCCGTCCGGTCGAAATATTTACTAAAGTTTTCTGTGTTTTAGTAAATGTACCAAAACGCAGCTGACAAAAATGAGCGCGAATTTTAAATAGTCTGCAGCGCAAAGTCAATCTGATCCTGTGTTTTATTCGTACGCGATCTTTATCGATCCTGTTTTTACAAAAGTTTTCCACAGGCATATTTTTTTCCGTGAATAAAGTGTGGGTTATTTGGTTTTAGTTTAAATATCGCAGCGAAAAAGCTGAAGTATTATTAAAAGGTATAAGAGAATTTAAGTTATTTAAAACAATGGGATAGATTTATTTTTTGCGTCATTTTGTTAATTTTAAAAAGTCAATATTGAAGTTGTGGATAAGATAGTACGATAATGTGCGCTTCGTTAACTTACGCCAGCCTTTTGTTCATGATAGTTAAGAGGCTTCAGGAGATATGGTGTATCAGTCCGTTTGGCAAAATTGTCTGCAAGCGCTGCAAGCCGAATTACCTGCGCAGCATTTTAGTATGTGGATCCGTCCCTTACAAGCTGATAGTTCTGATTCAGGCCTTACGTTGTATGCGCCTAACCGCTTTGTGTTGGATTGGGTACGTGAAAAATACTTGAGCCGGATCATGGAGCTGATCCATGATTACTGCGGTGATGATGCGCCCCGGCTAAAATTTGATGTGGGTTCTAGTCAGGCTAATAAAGCCCGCAGTACGGTACCTGCGCCCGCAATTACTGCTGTGCCGCAAGCTGAGCCTGTTGCTCGAGAAAAACCAGAGCCCGCACCTAAAACCATTGTGACCAGCAATGTTCGAGCAAACTACACCTTTACTAACTTTGTCGAGGGTAAATCGAACCAACTTGCGCGTGCGGCAGCAAGCCAAGTAGCTGATAACCCGGGTACGGCTTATAACCCCTTGTTTATTTATGGTGGTACCGGTTTAGGTAAAACGCACTTGTTACATGCAGTAGGTAATGGCATTTTGGCGAAAAAGCCAGATGCTAAAGTGATTTACATGCATTCAGAACGTTTTGTACAAGATATGGTAAAAGCATTGCAAAACAATGCCATAGAAGAATTTAAGCGTTATTACCGGTCGGTTGATGCGCTGCTGATTGATGATATTCAGTTCTTCGCTAATAAAGAGCGGTCTCAAGAAGAATTTTTCCATACCTTTAATGCCCTGCTTGAAGGTAATCAACAAATCATCCTAACCAGTGATCGTTATCCTAAAGAAATTGATGGGGTAGAAGATAGGTTAAAGTCTCGTTTTGGCTGGGGTTTAACCATTGCCATTGAACCGCCAGAATTAGAAACCCGCGTGGCGATCCTGATGCGCAAGGCACATGAGAACCAGATTCGCTTACCGGAAGAGGTTGCCTTTTTTATTGCTAAACGGCTGCGATCTAACGTGCGCGAATTAGAAGGCGCATTAAACCGTGTCATCGCCAACGCTAACTTTACTGGTCGACCTATTACTATTGATTTCGTGCGCGAAGCATTGCGCGATTTACTGGCGTTGCAAGACAAGCTGGTGACAATAGAAAACATTCAAAAGACGGTTGCTGAATACTACAAAATTCGAGTAGCAGATTTACTCTCCAAACGTCGCTCGCGCTCTGTAGCGCGCCCGCGCCAGATGGCTATGGCATTATCTAAAGAACTCACCAATCACAGTTTACCAGAAATTGGTGATGCGTTCGGTGGTCGCGATCACACCACAGTGCTGCATGCCTGTAGAAAGATTGAGTCGTTAAAAGAAGAAACGCACGAAATTAAAGAAGACTTTCAAAATTTAATCCGTACTTTGTCATCGTAAAGGGACGTGTTCATGCAATTTACCATTAACAGAGATGCCTTACTCAAACCACTACAAATGGTATCTGGCGCTATTGAACGTCGCCATACTTTACCTATTTTGTCTAATGTTTTGCTTGAAGTATCTGAGGCTGCGTTGTCTTTAACGGGCACTGATTTGGAAGTAGAGTTGGTTGCGACAACGGATGCTTTAACAGTACAAAGCCCTGGGCGTATTACCGTACCGGCAAAGAAGTTGTTAGATATTTGCCGTAGTTTGCCTGAGGGGTCAGATATCCGAGTGCAATTGCAGGGTGATAACTGCGTGCTGACGTGTGGTAAAACGAAGTTCACGTTGTCTACGTTAAGTGCGTCTGAATATCCTAACTTAGAAAGCTGGCAGGGCGAGGTTGATATTCAACTAACGCGCATGCAGCTGCGCAAGCTTTTAGACGATACTGCGTTCTCTATGGCAAATCAGGATGTACGTTATTACCTGAATGGTTTGTTATTTGAAGTTGATAACGGTGCAGTAAAAGCTGTGGCTACCGACGGTCACAGACTTGCGTTAAGCGGCGTAGAGCTACCTGGATTAATGGCGCAGCAAAAACAAATTATTATTCCGCGTAAAGGCGTAATGGAAGTGATGCGATTACTGGCT
>Ga0100392_1003634_pt1 | contig 14043 bp, 13 predicted proteins | sample CryGeymeta201516_FD_81548 | JGI IMG/M metagenome (GOLD analysis project Ga0100392, IMG submission 81548) | Groundwater microbial communities from Crystal Geyser aquifers in Utah, USA - Crystal Geyser metaG 2015-16 | ecosystem: Environmental > Aquatic > Deep subsurface > Groundwater | place: USA... | reverse complement strand
TTGCTGCTGCTGCTGCTACTGCTGCTGTTGATATTTTTAGTGTGGATATCATTGCTGCTGCTGCTGCTGCTGCTATTCTTTCTCTTATTACTCTTGGAGAGCCAATAAAATAAAGTGTTGATTGAATCCAAAGCGACCATAATTTCGTTTTGACTTTCGTCATCATTTGTCTTGCAGGAAGGCTTGCTATTGCTATTGCTGTTGCTATTGTTGCTGGCGTTGCTGCTGTTGGTTTCATGTCCAGTACCCTGGTTCTCCTTCGAACCAGTAACATTACTGTTGCTAGCACATGCTGCTGTTGCTGCTGCTGCTGCTGCTGCTGCTGTGGTTGCTGCTGTTGTAATGTCCCGCTGAGGAGGATCATCGAATTGAATTCTGTATTTACCCGTTTGAGGATAATATGCTATCACTGTACCATACTGGTGTTGTGTCTTGGTATCACGTCTATGTTGGACCAATGCCAAACGACGTCCAACGGCAAAACTTCCCAATAACTGCTGTTCATCATCATCATCATCATCGTCATCCTCGCAGTGATGATCGTAGTAGTACCGGACCATAATAATAGGTATTATTATCAATCTCAATTTCTCCTTTCTTTCCAAAACAAAACAAAAACTATAAGCAGTACGCAGCTAGCAAAGATAGCTCTTCTTTTTCTTCTTCTTCTGCTTCTTCTTCTTGTTAATGTTGTTGTTTGAACTCTCTTATTATTTACCTGCGACAAACTAGTTTCTACTCTACTTATTACAGTAGTTAGTAGGACGAGGAAACTATACTTGTAGATGAACGACAGCTGTTTGCCTTTTCTTGTCTTCACGGTTTGTTATTAGTCTAGTCATTTTCTTATAGTAATTAACTATCAATTAAACTACGATAATTACTACTGTACCAGCTAGTACCACTCAGAGTGGTAGTACGTAGCTACTGTACCAGATAGAAGCAAGAAAAACGTACAGTAGTACTCTAGTCTAGCTAATACTACTGTAAAACTGACAAAGTGCGGACGGAATGTTTCGGAATTTCTTGATTCAAGCGGAGAACACACCATGGTACTAGTCTAGTACTCGGCTGGTACAACAATCACCAACATCATCATCATCATCATCATCATCATCATCGTAGGAAGAATATTGGGTCACCTTATGACTGGTGGTGGAAGCACTGGAAGGCTTGTTGCATGGTCTTGACTGCAACCAGACCCACCAATTGGACTGCTGCCTTGTAAAAATACCGGGACACACGAGGGGTGGCTCCCTGTTTGTGATCGTGCTCCAGCATCATGGCATTGGTCAATTAAAAAATATCAATCCCTAAACTAGTGGGCCATGAACACCTAGGAACCATGCTTAGTAAGAGTTATCTAGACGATTCCCAGTTTTGGAGTAGTAACAGGGCTGACAGCCCCCCTCCTGGACTGCACCAAATGGCCATACACCAGTACTGTTCTCTACCTTTTCCATCGGTCTTTCTGTAGAGTATCCCGCTTGGGTGATGTTATTTTGGGTGGCGACTCCCTTTGTGTAATTGACTTCCAGTGCCATGGCCTTGGTCAAGTAGGATACCATTTCCCAACCAGTGGGGCATGAGCACCTAAGTACTGTATCTTATAAATGGATTATCTACAGTCAACTGTTCCCACCAGAACTGTGTCTGATTGGGAGTCCCCGACATTCTCTGGGTAGCCTGGCATATTTGATAAAGTGGATGAGGTGTAACCTGGGTCAACAGTCAACAGGGTGTAATTCGACTGGCAATATACTCCTTGATAGGACACAAGCCTGCGCCTACAAGGGCTCCACCGATCCACCGATAGGGGGCACAACCCAGATACTCCCTCGTCCTTGTTGTCGTCGTCGTCGCTTATTGGTGTTTTCTCTTATTGCTGTTGAAGGTCTATCAAGCTTTCAAGGGTCTGTCAAAAAGTCAAAATGACACTGTTGTCGCTCGTCATGGTCGCAGCAAGCAGGACAGTTGAAATTAGTGAGTGTTCGAGTCTTTGATTTCAGGGGGAGGAAAATAAATAAATTGGTTGCAGTAGAAATTTAAAGAACTATTGTTACAAATCATTATTATGCTAGGAATGTGCGTGGTTTGTGCATTTGCTTTGTGTATTTTGCATGTGTGGAATGATGATTATATTGTTGTTGTAGGTTGTAATAATCAATAGAGGCTGTCGTTCAACATTCTGATGATTGAAAATAAATTTTAGCTTGAAATCAATAGCCTGCACCATGAAAGAGTTGTTGTGTTGTTATAGTATAGTTTTGGAAGTATAAAACAAAAAAAAAACTCCAATCCCAAAATCATATTTTAAAATGGGTGACTGTGAAAACCAGTTTGGTTGTATGCGTGTGACACACGTCCTCTCTCTTGCTTGAATATATGGCTGGTAGGTTGTGCACAATGTTCAATGGCCCCATAAAAAGGTGTAGCGTGAAAACGTTACCAAAAGCTATACTAGGCTTCCGCTTCATTCGTTGGTTGGTGTTTTGATGAATTCTCCTTCGGACTACAACTGTCGTCATTTCCGTCTTGTCTCCTCTTCTTACTGTTGTTGCTGTCTTTGCTGTTAGTACTCATCATATCATCATCTTTTTCGGCTTCCCAATGATTTGCCAAACTTGCTTTCAAAGCCTCGACTTGATCGCACTGGCCCAATTTTAAGGCAAAATTTCTCGATTGACACGTATACGCCAATGACTGTTCTCGCAACGATTCCATGGTCACATCGAGTGAATCACCACACATGCGACATTCGGCCTGTTCTTCTAGTACAGCACGAACTGTTTCTCGTCGTAAATCACTCAATAGGTTCACAATGTGAACTTCCAATCCTCTGGCGTACGAATCTTCCATGAGTTTTTTCAAATGGTTTTGAATGGTTTGGGATGAAAAAATACGTCCTCCTCCTTTTGTATCATCACCACCACTGTCACCACAACCACCACTAGCAGCAGCAGCAGCATCACCCTTGGAGGACGTAGTAGTAGTAGTATCATTGGCCAATATTTCAATGGTTTGTTTGTAATCGGCACGATACTTGCGATAATACTTGACATCTTGAATCGCTGCACTTCGAATTTGTTTCATTTCCGCATCGGTCCACCACATGTCGGTACAATCCTTTACGCTCGGGACGACATGGTAGACGCATTTGACCATACCATTATTAACAGTAGCAAATCGAAATTGTTTCTTTTTCTTGTTCTTGTTTCCATCATCATCGTCATTATCATCATCATCGTGCTCTTTGCCTCCATGAATAAGTTTGGCTGCTGCTCTGGTCTGTACGGATACTGGTAAATTTTGTGCTTTGGCATGTCCTTGCAATATAAAAATAAGACTCGATAGATCCATTTTAGCAGCAATTTGCATAAACACGGCCACATCTTGATCTTGCTTGGTTTGGAACTGTTGTACCTTGCGTGATATCGTTGCTTCTTCGGCTTCATCCGATTCCGCCAATGATAAATCATCGTACTCACCACCTCGGGGTTTGTAATGATTGGTCTTGTCAAATTCAAACCGTGGAAAACTAGTATCAATGAGCAACATTGTGTTTTATGATTGCTTTTATTGTTTTTCGCTTCTGCTTTTGCTTGTGGTTGCTACTTGCAAGTATCTGTTTTTTGTCTGTCTGTTTGTGTTTTGTGTTCTGTGGATTCTTAGTTGTTGTTGTTGATGTAGATGTAGGTTGTTTTAGGTTTTAGGTTTTAGGATACTTGGATGGATAGCAAACAGTGTTACTAGACTACTATAGCAGAAAGATATGTGTGTTGCCTGTTTTTTCTTTCTTTCTGATTCGTCACACGTTAGTTGACACCCTTTAGTGAACCTCAAAATGCGAAGCCAACGATATTATGGTGTGACGATCGTGTGTCAGTACACGTAGTTAGGTGCTGTACCTGGTATGGTTGTACTAATGGTTGGAGATGAATGGACTGGACTTGAGGATATTATTAAAGACTTGCTGGTTACGGTACCAGGTACATGCAGAAGGTACTTGCTCTTCAGTCTTATCGTTTTGTGATAGCTATAACTCGTATCTCCTTATTGAGGTTGTGATGATGTTGTCAATAAAGGGCTTTGTAGTGGTAGCAGTAGTAAGGCGATGTGCTCCTGGTGTGTGCTACCTGGTACCAGTACCAGGTACTAATTACTGCTACCAGGTACCTGGTAGTAGTAGGTAATAGTACTGACTACCAGGTACCGTGCCACTAGACTGGTTGTACTGTACTCGGGTATCTGGTACCTGGTGGTACTGGGGTACTACTACGGTCAGGAGGATTACTATCTGGTAGTACAACGGGGTGGCAATACGGTACTTATTACCTGGTACCAGGTACTCTACCTGGTACCTGGTGCGGTACCAGGTATTACCAGGAACCAGGTACCAGGTACCGTACCTGGTACTTGAATACTGGTACGAGTATATTACTGGATGATGCTGGTGATGCCAATCACAGCAAAAATCTCTATTAATGATAGGTTCTAGATCGATCAAAACAATAATACTGTACGCACGAAGGAAGACCTTCTTCTTCTTCGTCGAATTGCGAATGAATGTTACGAATAACGCTTCATGAGTACTATTTTACTATCGAATGTGACAAGTCACATGAAAGCCAACTGTAGTTACTGTAGTAGTAGTGGTACTAACCACCAGGTACTACTACCAATACTAGAAGCTATGGTACGTAGGAATACCTACAGTAGTACTACTAATGGTGCTACCGAAAATTATAATGATCTACCAGGTAGTACTTCATCGTCTGCTCTTCAACAAAATATCTTGAACGAGCCAGACGATACTCAGTTGAAGTTAAGTTTCACACATAGTGCACCACGTCGACAAAAAAAGAGATTCTCCTTCCCCATGGCCAGCTGGACAATGTTGCCTATGTCAGACTGATGATGAGGATGCTCTAGCAAGAAGTCTGCTGTTGCTACTAGTAGTAGTTGAGTGCTAGCTAGACTACTACACTCAATAGTAATAATAGACTCTAGCTAGCTACTAGTAGAGTAGTCTACCCTGGTACAGTAGCGGAAGCAAACTTGAACTCTTCTGTCAAAAAGACACAGTACCTGGTAATACCGCAATAATATACTGCATCTACTCACGAAGAACATTACAATTGCAATTACTACCACTACTCACCAACCTATTCTCTCTCTTAATATAGATTTTGGCTTATCCAAAATCAAGACACAACACTACCCTACTACCACTACTAGTAGAGGCAAAACCAAAATGAAGTTCTCTGTCTGTTACACCCTCCTTTGCACTTTAATGGCTGTGACTTCGCCGGGTCATGCCTTTGTGACTACTACTACTGCTACTACTACTACTACTACTAGTAGTAGTAGTAGTAGTACAACCACTGGTCTGTTCTCAACACAGCCCTTACCTGACGAAGTGAGAGTAATGGGAAACGATGATGCACGCCAGCAGCAGGGATATCAGTACGCCATTCCTCAACGTGGTGGTAGTATGCAAAGGTACAATCCAAATACAGGTTGGATTGGGAATCAAAATATGCCCGAATATGGTCTTTCTGTTTCTCCTACGCAACAGTACAGTCCAGCACGTCACGGTGGTCAGCATTACAGCAGTTATCGCGATGATTCTACGGCGATTGTCGATGGTAACACTCGTCAAACGTGGCAATCGAATCCATACAGTCGTACATCGGGTGCTGCTGGTGTACCACAATTGATTACCTTTGAAACCGATGGACGACCAATGCACGGTGAATTTGAATTATGGGAAGGTCCTAATAATGTTCCACAAAAAGTACGAGTCTATTCCGAAGATGGATTTCGTAGACCCTTTCAAACACTGGTCCAACCACGTCCGGGAACATTGCATTCCATGAGTGTTCGGAACAATGGACCATTGGAATTTCCAATGCGTGCCAATATTCAACCCAGTTTATCTGCTCCATCCACAAGATCCGTTCGCAACAACAACAATTACCATAATAATAGTCCCATGGTCACTGTTCAAGGACAATCACTCAAAACATTTCAAGTTGGACATGGTGTTCAGCAGGTACTGTTAGAAATGGAAACCGAAGGTGGACAAATTCAGGCCACGGTTGAGCTGTGGGAAGGACCAGGTGCTGCAAAGCAAGTAGCAGAAATTTACAATGACGATGGATACGCACGTCCATTTTCAGCACTGATCGATACGTCCGGTTGGTTCGGTAGTACGATTGCTGTACGGAATACCAGTTTTATGGAATTTCCTATTCGCGTTCGCGTTACACCCTATTTTTAATGTTGTGTGTGCGTGTACATGCATGTGCACGTGTATAACGTTGGAGGTGTACCTGCTTGGCATACTAGTATGATACAGAACGTGGGGTGTGGTGTTGAGGGGGAGGACACGACATTTTTTTCTTTTGATCTTTGAATGCGTACTACATGATAGTATTAATATAGTGATGAAATAAATGCATATTTATAAACAAAGATACACGTACAGAACGAGAGTCTCCGGTTTTGTATAGCTAGCTTGGCGATGTAAAAACTCAACAAAATGAGTGACGATTCTAGACATAACCGAACGTACTCTATTTGGATGTTTCTTCATTGCTGCTACAAACAACTCTTTTTCGCGCGGTATCTTGTTAGGATGCATCCACCCAACCATGTTTCTCGACACCGATTCAAAAAGATAGCAACTTAACTAAGGTAACGCACTACGCACTTCCACTTTTCCTCTTTTTTGCTGTGATCGTTTTTGTGTCCTCGCCGCGTATTATCGGTTTAAACTTGTAATTTTCCTGAACAAATACTTTGGTTTTGTATTGTAATTTTCGTTTCAGACAATGCATAACCTTCATATAACCTTTCGTAAACGAGTCCTTGTAAAACTGTTTGGTACAACCCCACTCCCACAGCAAACCGCAATACCCCACTTTTTTCTCTTTGTTGTTGTTGAAAGTTGATATCATTTTTCAGTCGTTAATTCCTCCTCCTTGACAAATGTGTACGTCAATCCTTCACCTTTGGTATTGTCAAACGGACACATAGCCATGAGTTTTAATTCGTACCCTTCCGATGCAATCAGATCCAACAGGACATTTACTGGCACCTTTTTATTGTTACCACGACCACCCACACGACAGACACAGGCAAGATTGGAGTGTATCCAATCATTTTTGTTAATATTCAAAGCAGTTGCAATTTTATCATGCAGCAGTCGTCCACCACCCGCCAATTCAAAGGTACCAATATTTAGGGCCTCCATGCCCGTGGGACAACAATGCAAAACTACGTGTGTTGTTTTCTTTCGAACAATATCCGGCATTGTGTGGTGAGTATAGAGAAGATGATGATAGATGATAGATGATGATATAATGATGTAGGCGATGTTGATACTATGAAGATCGCTCGCTTTTACTTCCAATCGTTTTTCTTACTACTTACTACTACTAGCTAGCCTTTTCCTTCAAAATGTTAATGGTAGTGTTGTTGATTCTTATTTTTTCTCACACTTCTTTTCTAAAATTGTAGAGTACTAGTATGAGAATAGGACTGCGTGCGTTCATATGAATTTGTTTCATGTCATCGATCATAAGAAAAACGCGCTTTTTTTGATTGCTACTACCTGGTACCACTCAAAGTGGTCGTAGGTACCAACGCGAACCGACGCGAACCGCGAACCGAACCTTTGTCCCCGTCCAATTCATTCCAGCATAGCATGACCTTTTCTTTTTTCTTTCGCAATATGTCGTACGGTAGAAAATAACTTTCAGTTGTTGAAACAAGCTTTGTAGTGTTTTGAATAATATCGCCTTTGGAGAGCACCAAATGTATTCATATCATCCCTCTACTGGTCTACTAGTAGTACCTTGTTTTAGTAGTGCACTAGCTAGCTAGTACTCGGAGTAGTAAACTAGACTACTCCTACTAGTAGAGCTACGTAGCTACCTGTTACTACTACTACTACTACTACTACTACTACTACTACTACTACTACTACTACTACTACTACTACTACTACTACTACTACTACTACTACTACTACTACTAGTAGACTACCAGACTACCATAGCTACTAGACTAGTAGGGCTCGTCAATCATGAATATTGTTCGTGGGACGCACATAAGATTAGTGACGTCATCCCTCAACATCTCGTCAAGATAATACTCTAGACTAGTAGACTACTGGTAGTGGAGTACCGGTAATAGTCGAACCCAACAAGCTCATGCTTGATGCTTGATGCTTGCCACTTTCCAAGCCAGTGTAGGCAAAGTCTTTCCATGATACAGTACTATGCTTCCCAGTTATCTTATTATCTGGTTTTTCTCAGGTTCAATCTGCCATTTGTCAAGCTTTATATAATTTGCAAGCAAGTACCGTATCAGGTATCAGACGCAACTGAATCATATTAGATATTAGATACACACGCAACACGCGAGTGAAAATCGTTCGAAATAAACAAACCCACAACACAGAGAGATGCCTTTGGCGAAACGAAACAACCGCTCCACCATGTTGGTTCTATTTTCAGTCCTCATTCTACTATCATGTGTTTCTGATGCTACTGCATTTGTACCATTCTGCTCTCTTTGCTCTGTCACTCACAATGATGTTCCTGTTCCAACGACGACGTTTCTAACCAGAAGTACCATCCGATTAAAGGAATCTACTGCGTCATCAATATATCCTTGGGAGGGTCCTTTACGAAGTCCTGAAATGCAACAGTATGAACAAGAAGAAACTTTATTAAAAATTCGCTGCAGAGTACTATTATCAAATGAAAAAGAACAGGTCCTGTCTGTATTGCAAAACTACGTTCAAAGTTTTGCCTTTAGTTCCGTTCTACCGGTCCAACCCTTAACGTACATGCCCACTGATGATGGTGGAGTTCAAGTTCAATTCTTGCGCAAGAAAACCAAAGAAAAGGGCAGTGTAGATGGTGGACTTCGATTTTGGATTTTACCAGTATCATCATCATCATCATCATCATTTGCTGTCGATAGTGACAAAGAGGAAGAAGTAGAAGAAGAAACCGTATCTACCATGATAACAGAGCAACCGACAACGACACCGACACCGGCACCAAAAGGAGAAGATGATAATGATGTCATCGAAATTGTGGTCAAACGAAATAGTCAAGGTCAAACGATTACTAAAATCTTTGCTGAAAAACAAGTTATAACACAATTTGTTGAATGCTTTACTGGTAAGGATCGGGACGCCAGTGAAAGGTTTACCAACCAAAATCCTCCTACCGACTCGGTTGTCAAAATTGAGTCAGTATTTCACAAGTGGATGTAGTGCAATAGAAAGAGGATATTGCCATTCCATCTAAAGAGATGTACAATGAATTTCCTATTGCTAGCTAGCATGCTATTTTTTATTTTAGTTTATTGGAGGACATACAATGTTTACACTCTTTGTTCTTTCTTTCTTCATCAGATTCGTCTTATTATTGTTTTCATTTTGCTATTTACCATTTATTTACTCTTTCTTCGTAACGGGGATGTTTGTTTGTAGGTTCAAAAATTTACGAATATCGTCTTTCAGTTCATTCAGGTAGGTTTGTGTCGTTTGCATATTATCCTGTTGTTGTTGTTGTCGTCCTGGACGACAAGATTTGTTCATTCCGATCAAATCAAAAGTAACATTATTCAAGATTTGTTGTGGATCCGTATCAGCGTCTGCACTATTGCTGCTGTTGTTGTTGGTGGCAGTAAGTTTAAACTTCTTTTTGGCGGTTAACATTTTAGCTTTGCGTAATTCTAAATCGTACGTTTTCGTAAAGTCTAAAATTGTGTCACAATCCTTCCGATCGACAGCCGTTTGTAACAGTGCCACACCACCATTCGGATTTTCTAATTCGTAACGAATACCATCAAACGCTTTTTGCACCTCTACGGGATCATACAAAATAACAGGTTCATCTGTCTTTGTAGCCGCCGCCACCGCCGCTGTCGCTGCAAAGACAGGACTCGTAGGAGTCATGATTGGAGAACCAATACTGGTGGTTAAAAAAGCAGTTGCTACTGCCACACTCTGTCGTTGTAGCCAATCACGTCTACTAGTTGTTGTCGCTGTCGTTTGTTGAGACATTGTTTGTGATTTTACATTGGATTTTGGTAAAGGAGGCAACGCAGGCGTCCAAGCATGACAACAAGTAGTTGTAAACTTGGTAGTAGTACTAATGGTCGTTAGCATCATCATCATAATCATCAAATAGGTAATGCCACCCTTGAGCAATTGTAGTGGCAATGAGAGGCTTGTTGTCATGGTGCCTTCCTTATTCTGCTTCAAGTCTTTTTTGTGGGGTAATCGATGTACGATGTATTGTGCTACTAGACTAGTAGCAATAGAGCATCAAAAGTTGTGTTTTTAGTGTTGGCTCGGAATATTTAATTTATTTTTGTGTTGCTAGCTAGATTGCGTAGCTCGCTAAAGACTAGTAGCTACTCGAGTAGTAGTCTACGTGTAGAAACGAAAGATGATGATGATACATTCATCATGATACTCTTGCTGAAGTACAAGGGCCACAAGATCTTAGTGACGAGGAACAGTGTGCTACCTTTGAGCGTTTTCATTGATTCCGACTTCCGTTCCACTAGTCTAGTACTCTAGCTACTACCTGGTACTCTACTAGCTACTTACTAGCTGCTAGCACTACTTTTACACTAATACTTCTAGTACTAGCTACTAGCACTACTTCTAAACTAATACTTCTAGTAGTAGCTACTAGTAGACTACCAGTGGTAGTAGTAGAGACCTACTACCTCCTCGCACCCGCACTCTACTATAAATCAAAGACCTTTACATGGAGTACGGTATCGAGTCCAGACAAAGGAAAAGATCTCCACGACGGAAAAATGCAGTACCTCGTACAGACAAGACAACGCAAGGGAACTTTGAATGTGCCAGTGTGTGTGTGTGTGTGTATATATATATATATATATTTTTCCTAGACGCAACTCTGGCTTCCCCCCATTTGTCTGTTATGGTAAGACGACGTAGTATTACTCAAATACAGTGCATTGTCCATTGTCCACTCGCTGAACCCATGAAAGATGAAAGTACGTGGAAATAATATTTTACTCTTCCTAAAAATGCACAGTGTTCAGCATAAATTGTTATACCATTGCTTTCGTATTCTTCTTCTTCTTTTTGTTATGCCTTTTTCCCGTTTCTTTTTTTGTTTTTGTTACCACCAATTCTGAATGCTTCCTGCCATGCTAATGGCGGATCCCAGTACTCCAAGAAATCCTATCCATTTCACGACACCACCCTTTTCGTAACGGGCCGTTTCTACCTTGAGACTCGTATCGGAATATCCGACCTGGAACAAAACACTGCCAATACAAAAGAGGGGTCCACTGGCTGCACAAATCAGTGGATGTTTCAATCCACCCAACAATGCAGCTGCCGTAAAGGTTGTTAAACTTTCAAACAAACTTTGATGTCCCCGTTGTACTCGATTAAAATCATCCGCTTGTTTGTGAACGCCTGGTACTGCGTACAGGTTGGGATACTTTACATTCATAGCATCACGTGCTTTCATGACTTTGTGTATGGTTTGTGTGTTGTTTATTGTTGTTATGTATTGGTGTTGTTTGTGTCGCATAAATAATAATGGTCAATATATCAAGCGAAATGGAATTGAAAGGAAGGAAACGTTGTGTAAGATCTTCATGGGTACGTTTAGCACAACTAGTAGGAATTGGTGAACCAAATAAATTGCAAGCAAATTGGTTTCACGAGTCTTTGATTTTGGAGTACTCTACTCTGTACTCTATACTCCTCTGTTGCACTTTACATACCTTTGCCTCCCATGTAAGCGCTGGTGAAAAAGGGCATGACAACACTTCCCAAGATGACGAGACCATAATTGTTAGGAATTTCAAGTTGCATGATGGAAGGGAGTGTGTGTTGTTACTACCTGGTACAATTTATAATAAATATATAATAAGAATATTCAAACAGGATTGATGAAGAATCGTAAATCGTAATAAAATAAATTAGAGATTAACGGTGAGGAAGATCCATTTCTGCGATCTCATTAGTCTACGGTACAAGTATTAGTAGACAAGCTAGTGGGCTCTCAAGCTACTAGCTAGACTAGTAGACCATTATTAGTTGTGACTACAGTAGTCAAAAAAATTCTCGAAGATTTTGACAAGCAGACAAAAGAATTTGGCCAAAGAAGTAACACGTCTTATTAGACTAGTGGGAGTAGTCTAGCTAGAGGTCGACAACTATTTTTTAGCATTACTTTCGTAGAAGAGTACTACTACTGGTAGAAGACTACTCGAGTAAATAGCGACTGGTACTCGGTAGCTGGTAGAAGTAGAAGTAGAGCTAGTTCTACTACGACTAGCTAGTACTCTACTACTACTAGCTAGCTAAGCTAGTATTACTACTACTATTACTCTAGTAGTCTGCCAGGAAGTACTAGTCTACTACTCTCGTCTACTGTAATTTGGAGGCTTGAAAACTAACTATGCAAGCAAGAACAATAGCGGCTGGTGGTGCAATTAAGAGTGATCCACTACCACGACCAGCAGCTGCACCACTGCTTGATCAGCTGGATATTCTTAGCTAATCAACCATTTCTCTCCCCCTGCAGAATCTGTCGTCTTGTCCTGTAGCTCCAGTACTATCTGTGCTCGTCCAGTAGTATCTGTTGTTGTCTCCATCTAAGTTCTCTCATCCTGCCCGTGGCTTCAGTAGTAGTATCTGTTGTTGCCTCATCCTGTAGCTCTAGTATCTGTCATCTCATCGCCATGTGGCGGCTCCAGTATCTCTTGTGTCTTGTCCTGTGGCTACAGGAGGAGTGTCTGTTCAGGAACAAGTTGTTCCTGTGTGGCTCCAGTAAGAATCTGCCTGTTGTTGCTCCAGTTGCTCCAGTGCCCAGTACTACTATCTGTCACCCGTCCTGTGGTTGTTGCTCCTCGCTCATGCAGTGGATGTTGCTCCTCCTCCTGGTGCTGCACTGCTGTGGCTCCAGTGGTATCTCTTGTCATTGCTCCTGTGGTGGCTCCAGTATCTGTCGCTCCAGTATCTCGTCCTGTCATTCCTGGCTCCTCCAGTATCTGTTGCTCCAGTATCTCCTGTCGTTCCTGGCTCCTCCAGTATCTGTGGCTTCAGTAGTATGGCTCCCCAGTATCTGTACTCTGGTGTACTACTAGACTACTAAGAAGTAAAATCACTGGTTGACAATAGCAAGAGCCAACAAGGGTTAGGGTCCAATTGAACTGTAGGTCTAACCTTACATAAAACTGACGTAATGCAAACGCAGCCGACGTAATGCAAACGCAGCCGTAATGGTATTCTAGCTAGTAGTAGACTACGTTCGTTTTGCTAAGGTTTTACTGTTAAAAATATCTAAACTTGTGTTGCTATCGTACGAATAAAGAAACAAAAAATGCAGAATACTGCACAGAGAGAGGCTGAATAAAAAAAATGCATGTGGTAGAAACTGACCAAAGATTATTTAAATCCTTAAGTTCTCTCTTCTTTCTGCGGTGATATTTACTCCGTGTGAATGCAGCATACAGGCAGCGCTGGTAATATTATTATGGTTTTTCTTCTTCAAAAGATGTCCAAGAACATTATTACCAGGTAGCAGGTACCGTAGTAGTGGTACGTGGTACCATAGAAAACTACCTTTCTCGCATGTTGTATGCGTTCGTTTATACCACACACTGTGTAATAGTGTCCCATCTTACTGGCGGGTAAAGTTGTCCCCCCCCCATCTTCCTCTATCAAAAATTAAAATTCACTCAATCCTGTGTGTTTGTTACTTACTTCGTGCATCATATACTAGTAGCATCCTTTCTTTCTATTGTCTAATACCACTGACCATTACAGTATCTTTGGGACGCTAACCATGGATCGTTTCCTCTTAGCGCGCCAACAGCAACAAATGCAGATGGCGACGCAGATGCAACAGATGCAGTTGCGACAACGAATGCAGCAGCAGCAGCAGCAGCAGAAGCAGCAGCAGCAGCAGCAGCAGCAGCAGCAGCAGCAGCAGCAGCAGCAGCAGCAGCAGCAAC
>Ga0100392_1003626_pt1 | contig 14048 bp, 12 predicted proteins | sample CryGeymeta201516_FD_81548 | JGI IMG/M metagenome (GOLD analysis project Ga0100392, IMG submission 81548) | Groundwater microbial communities from Crystal Geyser aquifers in Utah, USA - Crystal Geyser metaG 2015-16 | ecosystem: Environmental > Aquatic > Deep subsurface > Groundwater | place: USA... | reverse complement strand
GATGAACGCGAACAGACTGTCAATCAAATTTTGGTAGAGATGGACGGTTTCGATGGAAACCCTGGAGTCATCACTATTGCCGCCACAAATCGTGTCGACATTTTGGATCAGGCCCTTCTCCGTCCTGGACGGTTCGATCGTAAGGTCACCGTCGACCTTCCCGATTTCAAGGGACGCACTCGTATCTTGGGCGTTCACTCTCGCGGAAAGCCCCTCGAACCCGATGTCGATCTTGAGGCCATCTCCCGTCGTACTCCAGGATTCTCTGGAGCTCAGCTGGAGAACTTGATGAACGAGGCTGCCATTGCCGCTGCTCGTGCCGCCAAGTCCACCATTGGATGGGAGCAAATCGATGGAGCTGTTGACCGTGTCATGGTTGGTCTCGAGAAGAAGGGAGGAAACCCTCAATTGAAGCAAAAGCAACTCGTTGCCTACCACGAGGCCGGTCACGCCATTGTTGGAGCCCTTGTTCCTGATTACGATCAAGTGCAGAAAATTACTATCATCCCCCGTTCCAACGGTGCGGGTGGTTTGACTTTCTTTGCTCCCCAGGAATCACGATTGGAATCTGGTATGTACAGTAAGCAATATCTCGAATCGCAACTCGCTGTCGCTCTTGGAGGACGTCTTGCCGAGGAAATTATCTACGGAGAGGACTTTGTCACAACTGGTGCGTCCAACGATATCCAACAGGTTGCCAACATTGCCAAGCGCATGGTCAAGGAATGGGGTATGAGTGACAAGGTTGGACGTGTTGCCGTTTCCGAGCCCTCTGGTGGAGGTCCTTTTATGGGACGAATGATGATGCGTCGTCCAACCCAATGGGGAAATAAACTCATGGGAACCGTCGAAGAAGAAGTTGAGCGTCTTGTAAACAATAGTTACATCATTGCGAAGAAGGTTTTGACTGAAAACAGAGATCTTTTGGAGCACTTGACGAAGGTCCTGATGGAGCAAGAAGTTGTTTCTGCGGAGGAATTCCAAATGATGTTGGTTGAATTCAAGGCCAAGACAATCGACTATGCTATCATCGGAGAAGACAAGAACCGCGAGGCCCTTCCATTCCAAAACATTCCTTCTACTGTGTAAAACCGCGGAAAGCAATTGCGACCCTGAGATCTTATTTGATAGATACCTCCGACATTAAAAAAATATATTATTAAATATACTACATGGAGTGCATGTCGATGCTAACTTAAATCATTATATAACACTACGTGTCGTATAATACTTGAGCTGAGCAATCCATTAAATTTAATGATGTTGTCCACTACTCATGTTTGTGGTGGTCCGCGGCTTGAGAATTCTTTTTGAGTTTCGTCCTCCCGAGGTGACTAACAAGTAGTAGTAGCAAGTAAGATTTCAGAAAATAAGTGATAGAAAAATTCCCTGCTTAAAACAGTGTTAAAAATACGCTATAACCTTGTGTATTTTGCCCTCGCTTAGCATGCATGCAGGTTGGCTAATTCGCAAAACGATCTGCGCAATTGTCTCGGCAATATTTTGGCAATTCCACCGTGCTATCATCATAAATTTCTTCTCCCGAAATATCTATCAACGCTACGTCGCCATTAGGGCAAATAAGATCAAGACGATCATAAGAAACCGACGTGGCGCGTAGTTTCACCAGGTCGGCTTTCGCAGAGTCGCAATCGTCGCAGTTCCACCATTTCTCCTTAGCGCCAAACGGAAACGGTATGCATGAGAAGTAACGACAACCAGGACAGGGACTGGTTGCTCCATCGCTTCCTACCAATAAGATGGTGGTAATCATAATGAGCAGGACACTAAAGATCAGGCCGCAGAACCGAACGAAATTGTTGCGGATCTTTGCGCAGTTTCCCGTGGGCACTCCAAAGAATGTAACCGCCAATCTTTCTATTGTGGAAATACCACAGCATATGCCATATAAAAGCCCACCTAAATGGGTAAAGTTATCGACATAAGGGGTCAATCCAATAAGACAATTGGCAGCAATGTCGACAAACAACCAGGCAAAGGCGAACCAATGCTGACGCAGCGATGCGTCACCTTCGTTCTCGCCACGGATAAAGAGAAGATTCCAATTTAGTGCAATGTCGGCGATACAACCACCAATAAGTCCAAAGATACCACCAGAAGCTCCCACTGAAATATACTGCGGCAAGAAGATGGCAGATAGAATATTACCACCAATTCCGGGAATGAAGAAGAGAATAGCTGCACTTGTGAAGCCGTGACTTTGTTCTACGGCAGCTCCAAGAAACCACAAGGCTAGCATGTTGAAAATATAATGAATGACACCAGCATGCAAAACTAGAGGAGAAACCAGTCGAAACCACTGCCCTTCATTCACGATCAAATCCGTTACTCGTGCGCCAGCATCAATCAAGACTTTGGCACTGGGACCGATCAAGGGATTCTCGCTCAATGGTTCAAATTTCCATCCGTTCATGGCGAATAACACAAACATCATAATGGTGCACACAACCATGGCAATGTATGTAAAAAATGGTCGGTTCATGCCCTTGTCGCGGGCCTTTTCGTAGTCCGACCAACTGAGATACGGTTCTTGGTTCACTCGTCTCCATGCCGCGTCCTCGGACCACTCCAAATCGATCCGAATATCCGCCAAGTGCGAATAGAGTCCAAAGATTCCCCAGGGTTTCTGATTGCCCTGCTTTTCGCGTCGCAACCGTCGAGCCAGACGAAAATCACGGACCCGACGTTCCAACGTCGGATGGAGGTTTTTGAGCTTTTCGGGGTCACTGTTGCCCAACGTTGACACTAATTCCGCGTAGGAATAGGTTCGTACTGCAACGGGTTGACCATGATGATTGTGTTCATCCATGTCATCGACAAGGATATCAGTTACCATTTCGTCCAATCCCCGAGAAGAAGAAGAAGAAGAAGAAGAAGAAGAAGAAGAAGAAGAACTTTGGCCGCGACGGACTCGTAGTGGACTGGCCTCTTGGCGTTGCTGGCTTGTTAGAGCATGATCAGCAGAAGCATTGGATTCATCCTCCAAATCATAATCGTTGATATTAAAACTGTCTACGGCTGTCACCGTCAACTCAGTACCTTTCCGTTCTTCCAGAGCGCGTCCTTTCGTATCTTCTAAATACAGAGAGCTGACACTGCCACTGTCGTCCGAGTAGTTTGTGACATGCGATCTTCGTTCGGGTGCATCCGGGCGTCGGCTTGACTTGCCGGATCGGTTTTTACTGGACGTTTTCCCCATGATGCTTCTGTCCTGCTTTTTCAGATTGAACCTTCCCTCGATATTAAATGCATAAATTGGCTTGTAGAATAGTACGAATAGTTGACAATGCTTTTAAAGCTTTGAGGTGAAGATAAGAGAAGTGTGTGCTGTGTATGTGACAGGTGACAGGACTAATAAAGCTACACACTGCGAAAAATGGTTTCCAACGGCAAAGCAAAGCTCTGTTCGGAGTCTTGTAAAAAGTGGGTCAAAGGTTATTTACGGGTTAACGCGGAGCGCGTCCGGGTGGACAAGAAAACAAACTCAAAGAAGTAGTTTTAAAAACTACTCTAGTAGTGTTCTACTAGAAGCAGTCAAGTACTCGTGACAACAAGTACGAGCACTATTACAACTCGTACTCTAGCTAGTAGTAGTAGTAGTACTAGTAGTAGGTCTACTGCTACTCGTTCTCGTTGTCACGTACAGTAAAACGTTGTAAAGAATAATAATGAAGAAGACAAACTACAGTGATATTCCGAGTAGACTGCTGCATACTAGTAGTACATTGGGAACAGTGTTTATTTATTTGTTTTACTACCAGTAGTAAAGAGCGAGAGACATCAGTGAGTCTACCAGTCAGTATATACGCCTCACCCAAGCTGACAATAGAAGTGTCGAAAAATGTTGGAAAAATGCACAAGCATTACAATACTGCACCATTCACTTCTGTTCTCGTGCTGGCAGCAGCAGTGCAGTCTTAATGTCCAAAGCACGGATCCAAGAGAAATCCGCTTCAAAGCAATGATGGACCGTTATAAATAGAAACAGGAAAATATATGTTGGCTATTCAAGCAAGACGGAGCAACGTGTTTCCTCTGTCTGCTAGTAGTAGTATGTAGTACAGTAGTAGCTACCACAGTAGAACGTAGAACAGCAGTACTAGGTACTAGCTGCTAACAAGTGTGTGGTTTTGGTGGACGTCGTCAAAGATCTGACAAGTTGGACAGAGTCTGGGGCATAGGAGAAAAAGTCGCTGGCTTCCGACCCATCATCAGAGCAGTCCAAGTCGATCACTGGAAGAAAGGGGAAACTGCTGTAGTTGAGTGGTATCTGGCTGTCGATGCGGGGTTTAAGCTGAATCTTTTCGGACCCAACGGACTCCTCAAAGTGTGGAACATATATATGCCGTCCATGAAAAAGATGGTTAAATCGTCCAGCTACAAGTGGACGAACATGATGACTTCTCTTTCGTGGGGCAGGTGGAGCAACGAGTGAGATGAAGGAACGACGGGAGCTCTTGGGCGTGTTGAAACACGACGATTGCCGTCTTGAGCGCTGGCATTGTTGGGGAGAAGATAATTTTGTCATCGTGCGTTTATATTTGCGATAGTTAAAATTATAAATAAGAGATGAAGATACGAAGGAAAAAATTGTGAAAGAGACGGAGTTGTTCCTGGTTTTTTGAAAATTGGTGGGAGATGGTTCTGTGAGTTCTGGTAACAGAAGAAAGTTGAAGAAAGTCATGTGCTAGTTAAAACTAAAATTGTTGCGAAGTCGTGACCAAGTTGAAAAGTGATGCAAATACCCAGTGTATGTCATGTCGGCTCGCGACCCAAGATTGAAAACTCTTGGTTGACTAAGGTTCTTGCGAAAGCACTGCCACTCGTGTTACTGATCGTTGACTAGCCGAAGTATATTCTTAGCTAAGAACGACCTAGTCCGAGTACTGTTGAAAGATAGTAGCTGTCGATAGCTGCTTGCTTTTTTTTAATACGATGCAGGTCGCTAGGTAGTGGTAGCTAAAGCTCATCGTTTACTCCGTCATCGCTACCTAAACTATTTTTGTCCTCTAGCGGAGGCTGCTCGCCCCTCTGATCGTCCTTGCTAATCTGTTCTCCTTCAGGTTCCGCTGCTGTGGGTTCTAGTGTGAAGCTACTATCAGAATCTACCCCCTTGACACATTCATAGGTATGGATAAGGCGCTTTCGGGTTGCCGAAAAACCCATGTTTGGCAAAACGTCAGCTTGAAGCATGAAAAAGTTGAACTTTTGTAATTTTCGCCCGGGATATTTCTCGGCTTCGTTTTCGTAATCCCATTGTCGACAAAGGTAGGACCAGAGAGCTTCGCCGTCTTCTCCTTTCAAATCCGCCAAATAGGGAAAGGACCTCCACCTTCCGGGCCTGGCGGTAGATGTGCAAGGTGCACCAGCTCCAGGTAAGCGCCAATCCACTTCTTCTTTGCGTCCCCACACATCTACGATGGACCCGTCGGCCAATAGTCCAGGTGCGATTTCCCACGTGACATACCTTGCAAACAAAGATAGAAACGGGTTAGTAATTGATCATGCGTATACCATAAACTACGGCAGCTAGAATGACTCACTCTTCTGCTCCCACAAAGACATTCCAGCGGCAGTGAAAGATTGTACTGTAGAAGATTGCTTGGTCACAGGATTCACTGTTGGCCTCAAACCAGAGATTGCCTCCAATCATGCACAAGATTAGAATTGTTGAGAGGATGGATCCAAATGACATTCCTTGAGATGAAGATACTGTGGACGTTGTTGATTCAATCGCATTCCAGCCAACTGGGAGAAAAGCACACCACACTGAACACGCAACTAAGCTCAAGAGAGCAGCATTGTTCATACACAGAGCAATGCCCACGTGCAGCTGGACGATCATTCCCACGGCAAACTTCACGAGCCCGGCCATTCCAAAATAGCTTCCAACGAGCGCCACGGGAGCTGCCAAAAGTTCCACCCAAACGACGGCGGGTGTCATGACTCTTAATCCCTTAGGTCCCAACGCTGCGTACATGTATCGGGCAAATGTAGTGTGCCGAGTATAAGTGTCAAGTGCTGGTAGAGGTTTTGCATTGTACGTCCAACCCTGCAAGGGGTCCATATATTTTCCTCCCCCTGCGTCCAAGTAGAGCCAGAACACCAAACACTTTAAGGCTACCGTGCCCGTGGAAAGGACAATTTCTCTGCGTGGCCCCTCCATTCCTTTAGATTTTCGTATCACAGCATCGACGCTCCAAATGCCTCCGGTTGGTAAGAACATGGCGTAAAACAATAGATAATGAAAGTACCGATCCAAAATAAAATTCAACCATGTATTTCGGAGCGTCAAGCTCAGGTACAAATACCAAGATACGACCGTCATGACCTTTGTCTTGTATCCAACTGTAAAGAAAACGGCGGCCAAGACTTGTATGACCAAAACGAATTGAATTTGCCACATTTCGTGCAAGTGGACATGAAGAGAGACGGATTTGTAGAGCCAGTCAATCTTGGGCAACAGCAGTCGAAGAGGAAGCGTTCTTTTTGTATAGAGACGACAGACGAGTACTAAATTTAGAGTTGCAATTGAGTGATCGAGTAAAATCTTTTAGCACACCACACCGATAGACTCACCCTTCATCTGAATAGAACGGATGCAGATATTGAAAGCGTGTCACCAACTCGAACACGAGCAACACACCCAAAGAAATTCGGAAGAGAGCAAGTCCTTCTTGAGTACACCCAAAGGCAGCTCGAAGACCTCCCACAGAATGAGCTGAGGACTTTGTTTTATTGTTTGTCATGCTTGCTTGTCATTTCGTGGAATATGTGGATATGTTATCTTATTTGGTGTTGATAAAAACAATAATTCCCCTGGATTGATTGATCGATCATCGATCTGGGATCTTCCGCGTTGATTTTTCGGTTCTCGTCATGACGACCAATTCGTGATTGATAAATACATACAGTATGGCCACTTCGACCACTCAACGTAGGGTACGGGCGATAGCCAATTATTTTAGTAGTGGAAGTGTCTGTGATAATGAATACTGTATGAAAGTCTAGAGTGTTTACATATTACTCAAGACCGCTTCGCAGGAATGCATATTTTCTTGTCGTTGCAATTGATCAGCTAGCTAGTAGACTTTCTGTACGCTCAGCATCGTGCACTCAAATCTGAGAGAGTTGCAGATTGTCTCAAGGACGAGCGCATCCATTGTCCAAAATGTTGTTGCCTCGCGCTCCCTGCAGAGCCAAACGTAGCCATGAACGGCATGCATTGGCTTTCTACTTTTCAATAGCTGGCAACTCGCAGCCCATGACATCTTCGAGACTCCAGCAATCGGGCTCTCCACCTTGAATCTCGTGAGCCAACAAGCGAGCGCCTTGCTCTGGGTAGAACCGGTGCTGTGGACTGTAGTGACGAAGATTGCTAATACTGCTCATGTACAAATCGCAGTATCGCCGCAAGGAATGAGCAAACAATGATGGCTGGTGACGCGCTCGAAAGATGCTTCCAAAGGAATTTCCCAGCAATTTCGTCTCTCGATCTCGCCACTTGGACACCAACTTTTCAAGCGTGTCGAGTAGCTTGGCATCCTCCTCCGTTCGCTGAGACGGTCCCATTTCTAGTTGCACCAATCGCAGAGCGTTGAGAAGAAGATCAATACTTCGCTGTGTTTGAATAAACTGCGCTTTTGATTCCCTTTGCATTTCGTATCGTACTTCGGGAGTTACAGCCGCTGTTGTCCACCCAAATTCTCGTTTGGCGTCAACCAAATCTGCAAAGAGCGAATCACCAATGTACAGGACCCGTGATGTCGATAGGCTTGTGGCGCCATCGAATTCTGGCGATAGCTTGCCATCTACACCTTTATCTTTGTTCTTTGGATCAACCAGGTTCATGCGCATCAGTTCTTTCATGCATCCCTCTGTATAAACTTCACCAGTTTCAAATTTGTCAACCTTTTTGAATTTGATGCGGCCGGTATTGTGGCTGACCTCACGAAACGGTCTGGCGTCATCGGTATAAAATCTGGGCTTTCCAGCACTCGTAATGACTATTCAGAGCAAATACAAAACGGGTAAGTCTACGAAGTCGTTCCATTCAGAGCAATCATTCAAGGAAAAACAACTGATCTTAATCGTACCTGCATTCCAATCATCTCGCCAATTGGGTCCCATAAAGTAAGTCATACCGGCATCCACGTACCAAAATGGAGAGTTACTAACAAAAATGAGACTCTTGCCAGCATCTTTCAGATTTTTTAGAACTTGTTTCAAATGAGGAGCCGGCAGAAAGTATTGCTCGGGATTCTCCGCAACAATTTTGTGAAAATCTCCGGAAATATGAGTCTTTCCAATGGAAGTCAGAACATCCGAAGCCACATTCATGGGACAGAATGGAATGTCACGGTCCTTGAAAAATTGAATTGTGTCGGCAATCAAGCAACATTCTGCCATACTGAACAAATCATTCAAAGGTTTGAGTCGTTTCTTACGTTCTGACGGTCGCAAAGCGCGCTTTCCTCGATACTCTTCGTATATTCTTTTCGTAGGAACTTTTTCTCTGCCTTCCCAAGCAACCGATACTTTGTGCGTATAGGATAAATGGCAGATCCAACCAGTTTCTTTATCCACCGCTAGACCTCGAATGCTAAAACAGGGGTCAAATTTCAAGCCTGCCGTGGTCATTTCGAGCGGATATTGAAAGGTTGAGACCAGACGACTGAGGGCCATTTCGTAAATTAATTCTAACAGTTCCTCGGTGTAGGTCACAAGCGTATAATCGTAGTCAAATCCCACCACATCCACTTTGGACAGGTCGACGTAACAGTTGGCGTAAATTTGCTCGTCGGCACTTACGGCGTCGTCTTCTTCGGGCACATCTTTGTAATTTTCTGTTTCGGCTGTATGGTCTTGCAGAGCTCTCAAAACGTCTCCTGTTTGAGTCAGAATTTCATTCACGCCTTCGTGAGAATGTGTTGGAAGTTGGAACATTTTATCCTCAGCGAGTGGAACGCTGCTGGCTTTGATACTCTGTAAATCTTCAAATATCTGGTTCGATGCAGAGGATGTCGATTCATCCGTTGACTGTCTTGCTGCAACATGAAGTGTTTGTTGTTGTTGGTTACGAGGTGAAGATGACAATGCCGGTGGAGCGAACGCTTCGCTGCACCGTATCGGCAATGATACGACTGACAGTCCCAGAGCGACTACTACTACTACTGATCTCATTATTCTTTTATTTTGAATAAGAGGCAGAAGAAAAAATGTTCTGCAGGATGATTATAAAAGCAGACCGTATGCCAAATCTTTGAAGCTGGCAAATGTTGTTGGTTCTTATTTTTGGTGCGGCAGCAGATATTTAGTTTGTGAAACACTTTTTCTAGTAGTCTACTGTTTTGGTAGATTCTTCGGTAAGAGAAAAAAATGAATCTAGCAGTGGCTTGTGCAGCAAACAAAGCATAAATAATGAGAGGCGTTTTCGTTTGATGGCATGAAGCGAAAGTAGCAGCAGGTGTTGGAATCTGACCGAATCAGAATTCAGCACTCGAGTACTGTGTGTTCAACATAAGGATGGAGTTATAACGGCATGAAAAGTACTCCATTTCCTGCGCCTACTAGTCGACCCTACTAGTAGTAGTAGTAGACCCTAGTAGTAGAGCGTAGCACGAGTAATGGAAAAGTCGCGCTAAAATAGACAACAATAAATATATACTTCTGGACCACTGTAAAGAAAATTTATCCTTCTCCCCACAAAAATATTATTACTAATAGCAACGGTGTCTGCTGTCCACGAGTGAAGAAATCGAAAATCCATAGCTTATCGCAACTGTAGAAAATAATGAAGGCAAAGTGAACTTTTTGATTGAGGACCAGGAATTGGTCTGATCTTCATGATAATGCCATGGGGAGGAAAAATGATAAAGATCATCAACCACTGTCTCGTCCGGAAGCCCAACATTATCATTACCTGAGCTTTACAAGAAACGTTAGGGTATGAAGAGAAATGTGTGGGTGGAGGAGTCGATAAGACGGAAGATGGGGCAACCCAAAGTGATTTGCAGAAATGGACGACAGTCGGTGAATTTTTTTTGCTGCTATCAAACTCTCTTCTCTATTCTTTTCCTGCTAATACTAGAGTTTTCCCGTCAGTGTCATCGGAACAAGCACAATGAGATAAAAAAATAATTACTGTACTAGCTAGCCGCAAGAAACCAATTCAGTCGTGCATACTGACATTCAATCATCGCTTCGTCTACGAAGGCAGGGTCATACTGTAGACTGTAGACTGCTTGAGCTCACTTCTTCGAAGACGACACGACACCAGAGGACACACAAGTTAACAATAATTGTTAATTGTTGACATAATTTTAAGTTATAAACATAGAGCAACAATTGGAATAGAAATCTACAAATGGGATCCTGCCTCAGTAGTTCCGACGCAGCCGCAACGGCACTGCCTATCAAAACCGCTAGTGAAACAGCGTCGACCGAAAGCAATTCTACACTTGCTGACTACCAGCTGAAAAAGCGTCGACCAGGGTGTTCAGGTATGTGCCCAAAGTTTCAGTATCTCTTGAGTCCGTTCTGGTACAAAATAATGGACGTTTCGGTCTGAAACGTTCCCCATTGAATTATTCCCTAGTCGCGGGCCGGGCGTTCTAGTAGGGTGATTATATTTACCATTTTCTGTTCAGTATAATTGTATTATCGAGCGCCACTCAATCCAACAATGTTTGTCGTTATCTTTTACTGTCCACAGGTATGTTCTGGAGAGAGGACCCCACTGGAAAAATTCAATTAACAGGTGGTGAAAACTGGCCTCAAGATGATGCGATCATTAAAGGGCGCGTTATTGTTGACAGCGGTGGGGACAAATGGATTCACGCAGTCAAAATAAAGCAGAACGGAGTAGGTCCGTGGTTGCCAGTGCCCCATGGTGCCTTTATCCCATTTGAGTACGATGACCACTACTATCTCGAAGCCGTATGAAGTTACCTATGAATCTTCACTGACTGCAGGAAGAAATTCACACAAGAAAGAAATACACTGTGCATCTCTTAGTCCATTTAGTTTTTTCTGCAGTTGGGCAAACTGGTTATCACGTACAGTACGATCCATCGCCTACATCTAATTCTTGTTACGACATCTTGACACAAACACTGTACAGTACTCGAGTAGGTGCTATACAGAAAAGATATCATGTAGCTTTTTTAAGCCTTAAAAGTAGAAAGATCCTTCTTTTTCTTCTTTTTGAGTGTTGTTTTGCCAGCCAGCTTGGCTGCGACGGGGGGTGCCGATGACTCTTCAGTTGTTGTTTTGGATTTTTCTGGAGCTGGATCCGGTGCAGTGGGTGCGGGAGGAGCAGGAGCTGCTTCCGGAGCTGGTTCGACCTTTTTGACTGGAGACGGAGCCTTGGGTAGAGGTTTCTTGGAGGCCCAGGTTGCGCCACCTCCCACAGGTGTCTTTTTGGGAACTTTGAACACTGGCTGTTGCGATTTTTCTTGTTCCTTGATAATATTGTCTGCAGCAGCAAGATCGGGAAACATTTGTTCGTCTTGCGTATCCACTTTTGTGGACATGGCGCCACCTGCTGCTCCCATTCTGATTTTTGGTAGGCCTCCTGCTCGCATGTGAGGAGGGACCCACTTTCCGCCGGCACCACCAGCCGCCGCGGCTGCAAACCTGGAAGATGTGGGAGCAGCATGCTTTTCTGCTTTTTTCTCTTTCTCTTCCTGAAGTCGTGCAGCTTCCCGTTTCATTCCTTCTTTTGCTGCTGCCAACTTGGCTTTGTTTTCCTCGATGCGAAGTTTCTCGGCAATGTCATCATGTTCGTTTCGCTTTGGATCGATTGGCTTAAAATCCATCAATTCCGAGGTTGTTCCTGAACTGGTCGTAGCTGTCTTTCGTGTAAGAGTAGCTGCCAATGCTGCGTCGTCCCATTGTTCTGACTCTTTTTCATTCACCGTAGCCGCGGCTTGATTGGTAGAGGATATCGACAAACCCGCCATGGCGTGCTCTTGGTTTGTCGAAAGTGCAGGAGCATCACTGCAATCCAAATAAAGGTTGGAAGGAAAATGAGCCGGTTTGCGACGAAAGTATAACAGCGAGATGCATCTATGTGACGAGCGCAAAACATCACACTGACTTACACATGCACATTTTGGGAAACTGACGATGCATCAATGTTATTCGCATTAAACTTGAACGCCTTCTTCTTTCCTTTTTTCTTATTGGCGAAGAATGCTGCTGCGTCCGCCATGGCAAATTATTATTATTATATCTTTTTAGATTTGATGACTCGCTGGGTCCCTGTGCCTTGCAAATAGCTTAATTGGCAGCTATGGTATCAGTGGACTTGTGCACTGCACTATTAGTAGTTTACTGTCTTCCTTCAATAATAAACAGATCATCCACATTATTTTTTCGGATGTCGAGCGAGAGGTTTGGAACGACCTGCAAAACTGATAACCTGTTATCAAAAAAACTTAAAAATGATCCAGTCCCTTTCTTGCACTCGTGACCGAACGCGTACGTTTTGGATACCCATCGACATACCTCATCTTTTTCATCGGCTTCTGATGAGATGCCATGCTGATTCACCCACCCACCGACCGATATTTAATTCAATTCATCAGATGAGCTTCTGAGCTTTTGCAGTTGTTTCATAAAATCAGTAACATAGCTTGTTTGATCTCTGAATTTTTTTGTCTATTCTCAACAATCATCATCATCATGAAATCCTTCTTTGCTCTCCTTTTGGTCGCCTTGGCTGGATCGGCTTTCGGCTTCACCACTCAATCGAGCTTTTTGCCCAAGAATGTGGCTTCCAGTGGTCGCAGTGAGTCATCTCTTTTCATGGCCATGGAACGAACTTACATTATGGTATGTGTCTGAACCATTATATATACATGATGTGTGCAGATGCAATAGTGTACACATTTTTTGGAGACGGAATGATGATCTGACAGTAATTGTTTTTTATTTTCTTACCAACAAAAACAACAATAAAATCAGATCAAGCCTGATGGTGTGCAACGAGGAATTGTGGGAAATATTATTTCCCGTTTTGAAACCAAGGGATACAAACTTGTCGCCATGAAGACCAAGCAAGCTACCAAAGAACTTTTGGAAGAACATTATGGTGATTTGGTTGAAAAACCATTCTTCCCGAAGCTTCGTGAGTACATGTTGAGTGGACCTGTTGTTTCCATGTGCTGGGAAGGAAAGGAAGCCGGTACGTTATTTTTGTGGTGAAAAAAAATATGAGTGAAATTGGTTCGGATTTATTTTTCTTCTTGCTTTTCAAGGTTTCTCACGTTTGCCGTTGCTACCAACATGATGAATCGCTTGAACCGTATCGATCCGACAAACACATGTCCTATACACAATCCAATAATTACGCGCAATAACCCTTTTTAAAGTCTCTACTGGTCGAAAGATGCTTGGAGCAACCAATCCACTTGAATCTGCCCCTGGAACCATCCGAGGTGACTTTTGTATTGAAGTTGGGCGCAATATTTGCCACGGAAGTGATTCGGTTGAGAATGCCAACAAAGAACTTGCACTATGGTTTGAAGAAGATGAACTCTTGGACTGGGAGTCTCACTCCAATGATTGGATCTACGAGTAAATCAATTTTCTTTTTATCCTTTTTTTCAGCCTCGGCTCTGATTTAAAGTAAGCTAGGATACAATTGTAAGAAAATTGAGTAACAGTAATTTTCTGCAACGTGTCAAGCCTGCGTTTTCAATGAATAATACTAATTTTAGTGGGCTCAACCGATGGACGAAGTATCGTATGCACATTGCGAGTAGACTGCTGTTTTCTTGTGTAGAAACAAGGAATTCTTTGTGCAACGAAGAGTCCAAAGAATCGTTTTTGGCTTTAATCAGAGTCTTAGTTCAGTTTACATCTACTACTACGTACAATAGTAACGTACTTCGAGTATTACTACTAGAGTAAGGCTGACGGTTAACGTTGGATTACAGTTAACGTTCTTCTATTTGGGAAATTTCAACGTACTGTTAACTAGCTAAACTTCTTTATTTTCTTACTCAACCAATTTATGTTGT
>Ga0100392_1003619_pt1 | contig 14058 bp, 9 predicted proteins | sample CryGeymeta201516_FD_81548 | JGI IMG/M metagenome (GOLD analysis project Ga0100392, IMG submission 81548) | Groundwater microbial communities from Crystal Geyser aquifers in Utah, USA - Crystal Geyser metaG 2015-16 | ecosystem: Environmental > Aquatic > Deep subsurface > Groundwater | place: USA... | reverse complement strand
GGGAAGCTTGGAACCATTCAACCGGTTAAACTTTTGTCGCAGGCCCCGGACTTCGCGTTCCTTGGCAGACCACACTTTGTTATGTTGGTCTAGGACTACCTCCCACTCTCGCAAGCCAATGGGGAGAATCTTTTCAATGGTGTTGAACAGAGACTTCAATTCTTTAGTGTCAAATTGGCCACCCCGTTGTTTCGTTGTCTTACTACTCTGCTTGACTTTCTTCTTTTTCTTTGCTGCAGCAGCAGGAGCAGCAGCTTGTTCAGCTCCTTGAAATGCTGCAGGTGGCGCATGATGAGACCCAGCAGGTACAAAGCTGTATTGACTCAGGCAAGGAGGAGGAGGAACAAAAGGGGGTGCCGGTGGTGGAGCGGCTGCAACTGGGGGCCTCATTTGTGGAAGAGGATATGAAGAAGCAAAGTGGTGGTGGGAATGAGGATGAGGGGAAGGCATGATGGCAAGCTGCTGCTGCTGTTAAGTTTGAGCTGGTGCAGGTGGTGGATTACCAACAAGAGGACGAGCCGGAGGCATCCTATTGAAGTGAGAAGCTATTGCTGCGTACTCCTCCTCCTCATCATTGTCATCATCTTCATTGTCTTCATTGTCAGTATCTTCTTCTTCCTGTTGTTCAAGAGGGGGGGGGGGAGAAGGACCACCACCATCATCTTCATCATGGCTGAGTGTCGTTCATCATGATGATGATGATGGTGACAGGAAATGTTGTTGCTGCTGAAATAAAACAGTTGCCTCCAAAAAGTTTTTTTTCTTGTCAATGAAGTAACCTCTGTAGAAGCTCTACCAGGTTCTACACGCAGTCCTAAGTAAATAGCTAAGTACAGTGTCGGCAAGAACATCCTTTAAATAAAACTCTCAGTTTAAACAGGCCTAACGGCGCCTAATTTGATTTCAGGAGCAGTGCAGCAGGCAAGGCCAGTTGGTCGCGCCAAATGAGGATGGATCTGGCTTCAACATTTTGGTGCGCCTCTATTTCAGGAATGGCCCAGTAGCTAAGAGTACGAATAACTTCACGGAACAATCCTGCTGTTGTTGTACTCCGATTTCACTTGGCTACTGAACACAAGGATCACCTCGTCATACTCTTTTAGACACCAGTTCTTTGTACCAATAGCGGAATTTTGACCGGTTATGACGGACGAACGCATCTTTGCGAACAGATCTCAAAAGTACTGTAAAACCAAACGCATCGATGATGATGCAAGGCCAAAATCCTTTTGAGAACCGAACAACCAAAACCTAAAATAATGGTGCCGAGAAAATGAAAAGAAGATATCTTTTTTTTAGAAAACGAACATACAGTGTAATTATTGGAGAACGAACATACTGTAATTATTATTAGTCTAGTTTAATTAATTATTTTTCTCTTTGTGTCAGTTGGTTGATGGCTCGACCTTTCTACAAATTTTCACCTATCGAATCCCTTGAGATAAAAACAAACATAAGAGAAGAGAAGGAGAGAGAGCAGTAGCAGTAGCACCATGAGCTCCTCTACTTCGAGCAGCAGCAGCAGCAGCAGCAGCAGCAGCATGGATTACGGTCCTCAAATCGAAATTTTTCATCAAGCCATTGACGAGTAAGTACAGTAGAATGTTTGGTTAACTTTTTTTTTTTCCTCCCTTGAAACTGTCTCAACTCCCAAACAATTATTGAATGTTATCTTCTTTCTCTCTGTGTGTGTGTGTATATACTCTGTACTATGTACTAATATTCTCCTCTTGATTTTTCTTTTGGGAAACAGAATAGCTCGATTTGTAGTCACGTACGCTCCCGCAATTCGAGTGTGGACGTTACAACTGATCGATACTATTTTTGCTCCCCGAACGATTGCTCGTCAATTGGCGTTGGCGGTACTACTGGACGTCGGCACTATTACTGGAAACAGTATCGCTGGTGCCGCTCAGCAAGTGTTGGCCCATTTTTTTAGTTCCCGCCACCGACTGATCCAGTTCTTGAGAGACAAGCAGGCCACGGCTGCTAGCCAGGACGAGTGGATCGAACTGGCCCTAAAAATCGACAACGTCCAGGGCAATGATGTTTGGAGATCTAATCCGGATTGTCCACTATACGAACGAGAACGGATCAGTGCACGCGTTGACGAGTTTGTTCATCTCATGAGACGGCGAGATATTTTTGAGCTCATGTTTATACTGAGGGGAGGAATTGCCCGAAACAAGTTTGGACTCCTCCACGAAGGACTTTTTAGCAAGGCCATGGCGGGGACCAAGGTGTTGGTAGAAACCTACCACAATGTGGTGTGCGCTGCACTTGATTTTGTCTGCGATGCTCCGACACCGGTTGGAGAAGATTATCCTATTCCGACCGAAGCACGATTAGCGTTTTTTAACGAAACACGACATGCCTACGGAAGAAGTTCTCTGCTCTTAAGGTGAGAATGAAATTAGTGCACGTGGGATGGTGGGATGGAGGGATGTGTCCACAGTCCACATACGGTACGTGGTTGGTTGCGTCAAATAGTACTAACTCTCTTTGTGATTTTTCTCTCTTCAATGAAACGAAATTTAATTGAATTACCGTAACAGTGGAGGCGCTGCACGTAAGTTAATGTCTGATATCCACCTACCACCACCTAATGTGATTCATGAAATGTTTTATCATTATTTGAACTCAGACTCACCCGCATGTTGTACCTTTTGTTTTTATAAACAGTCGGATTTTATCATGTTGGTGTCGTCAAAGCACTCATGGAAAATAATCTCATGCCACGTGTTATTGGAGGAAGCAGTGCGGGAAGTATTCTATGCGCCATGTTGGGGACTCGCACTGATGAAGAATGCCGAAACGAAATGTTTCGTGGTATAGGAACAAAAGCACCAGGTCATTCAGGAACTTTGAATTTCAATTTCTTTCGACCATTGCCGTCTCAAAATGATAAACACAATAATGGGCAACAACAGCATCAGAATTTGGCACTCCAAGATCCCAAACGAACCTGGCAAGTCTTTGTCCCGATTGGACTGAGGACCATTACATCCGTAATATATGACATTTTGAGAGGCGGCCGCCGACCACAAGATGCCTTTATGAATGATACCAACCACTTTCGAAGTGTCTGTAAAGCCAATATTGGTAATTTTACATTCCAGGAAGCATTTGACAGGACGGGACGAATTTTGAATATTGTGGTAACGCCCAAGAATGCCAGTGACCCACCCCGACTTTTGAACTACTTAACAGCACCCCACGTTATGGTTTGGAGTGCAGCGGTGGCAAGTTCGAGTCTCCCTGGAGTTTTTGAAGCCAATCGGCTCATGGTCAAGGATGCTGACGGAACAGAAAGATACGAATCTGCTGTAGGACAAAAATTTAGTGATGGAAGTATGGAACAAGATTTACCCATGCAACAGTTGAGCGAAATGTTCAATGTAAACCACTTTATCATTTCCCAAGCCAATCCACATGCCGTCATGTTTGCTTCGTACAACCAAAACCGAAGTGTTTGGGTTAATCCATTGACTGGATTGTTGAACTCTCTCTTGATCTTTTTAAAGGATCAGACCCGGGCTTGGCTGTCGCACTTTGTCGAGCTGGTAGGTGCCCGTCGTATTTCTCCCCTTTTTGCGACGCAACGAGACATTGGTGTCACTTTCTTCACCCAGGAATACGAAGGTCGAGACTGTGATATAAGTCTCATTCCTTGGAAGTCTCATCGGGGAGTGTTTAGTGCGCTTTTGCACTGTCTTTACAATCCGACATTAGAAGAGTTCCATGAGTGGGTTGCAGCAGCAGAGCGAGAAACCTGGAAGCACATTCCAGCCATTAAAAGTCACATTGCGGAAGAAGTGACATTGGATAGATGTGTCCAAAGACTCCGAAAGCGAATTGTCTCGGAGTCATGGGCCAAGAAGAGGAACAGCAGCGGAAATATTTCGACTGGAAAAATGGGCAATCGCGTCCCGAGCTTTTTTACCAGTCCCAGTCTTGTAAATATGAGTGGTTTGAACGTTGCGGATCCAATGACGTTGGAGGGCTTTCATCTAGACCCGGCCACTAAGGGATCCCGTGAGGAGCAATACCAAAGTCCTGGCTTAATTGATCCATCTCGAGCGGTAAACGGACATGGCAATCATCCGTCTCGAATGGCTGAAGATAATCCAGAATCAAACCCCACAACAAATTTGACAAGCCAAGGATGGGGAGGTTTGGGACTGAACGGAAATTTGTCAAGTGGAAGTCTCAGCCGCTTAAATCGAACACCGTCGCACCCATCTGGTATTTTCATTGATGGCGATGAAGGAGTTGGCAATTATGCGTCTGAGCCCGGCGACCAAGTCGCTGGAGAAGTTACCAGAGTTCCGTCTTCGTTGGCTGCGACCGACGCCGACGACGAGGAGTCTGGATACTTTAAAACAACAAGCATGGCTCGATTCTACTACCGCAAAACAGCAAGCTATTCCGATTTTCGTAAGCCGCACAGCGCTCATGAGCTCGCAGAAGCAATGCAAGACGAGGGCAACGAAAATCAAGTGAATCCTCGTATGGAACGTCACGAACGACGCAAATCAAAAAGTCAAGGAGACCTGAACCGAGTTTGGGGTGCCATCTGAGAGTCTGCGTACTCACTTTGTCATGTTCTAGTTAATATGTGCAGAAAAGCCACCTTAAATTTGATGTCATCCATTATTGCTATACCATTTGTTGACACTTTCTTCAAACATAATCCCTTCCTTTTCCACCGCCGCTAGAATTGGGAGGTATGTGCTCTTCTCCGTAGGCAAAACCAGCCCCGCATAGTTTTTGAGACCACCGCTCAGAATGAGATTTGCGGCCGCCGCTGCCGGTATTCCTACAGTACGACACATGGCGGACATTTTTGAGTCTCCAAAGGCCAACATTCTGGATTGATGAAGCTCACTGAAACAATCATCGAAAGTAGCTTGGATGGAGGTATGCATCGCAACCATGTCACGCTCTGTTTCTCCGAATTGCAATTTCTCTTCGAGAACAGCGCACAGTGAGTCGACAACGCTGTCCGTATTTGCGACTTTTGCGGCTCCTTCAATTTCTAGCCAATGCAGTGCTTCCTTTGCGGCCGTCGCCTGGTTCTGGTCTCCATCAGCACAGTGGAGCAAAAAGTCGTCGATCGAAGCGAAATTACCCTGTTTCTTTCTCATTGCATCCAGCGCTACCTGCCATGTAGGTCCGAACGACTTTGAAGATTCAAAGAGTCCCATTCGTTGAAAAACACTCATGAGACTGCAGAACCCTTCGTAACGCAAAGTACCTCGGAAGAGCGTTTGAGTTTCATCAATTCCATAAATACATTCGTACTTTAGCGAGTCACGATTGGGTAGGCATTCCAAGATCATTTCCGGCCACGAATCCGTAAATGGTGTTGCTGACTGCATCAACTTAGTTCCGGGAATGTCGATCACTTCATTGTTCCATCTGTATCGTGCCGCATTTTGGCTGGCTAATATCACACCTCGAGGACTCCAACTAAATTTGTATTTGAGTGGATTGTCTGCGGCCTCCGGTGCTGGGAGCCCACCGCACACACTCTTAAAGCTGACGACAGTACCACCGCGGGCATGAACGTCGTTAATTATTTTCATGGCACTCATGTGGTCCAATCCAGGATCTAGACCAACCTCGTTTAGAATGATTACGCCGGCATTCTTCGCTCTATTTATGAAGTTTCTAACTGGTGAGCATTGATCTCCCGTCACTAAAATGGCACACGGTTCTCCTAGGGTACGCGTCTTACCTCTGATCCATCGCTCGAATTTCGGGACTTTCATAGCTGGCCGTGACCAAGTGCGTCTTTTGCTTAATGCATTCTTCCGCCACTGTTGGATGCAATGGTGCTGGCAGTAGGCTGATGACAACATCGTGATCTTTTACCAGTGAGGATAGATCCTTCGTGTTGCTTAAATCCAGACACGTGTGAGCTCCCCTTTGAGCCAGTTTGGCAACATGACTGGCTTCGCTTTCATTGTCACTGGCGACTTGGATGTACTTCTGAGGAGTTCTACCAAGGTACTCGACCAAACTCATCGACACACGACCCGCTCCAAGGACCAGCACTTTCTGCTCCTCTTGATTTTCCACAACAGCTACATCGCGTCTTGATTCTTGATCGCAACCTTCAACACCACCCGAAACGTCCGTCTGCTTCGGTGCAGTGCGTTTCACTACGTTCATGGTAGCTTCTGCTTTGTCCATGATATCTATGAGTGCTTCAATCTTTGCTTCGAGCTTGTTCAAATTGGTCTGGTTCTCGCTAGTGAATTGTACAACAGCAGTGGATTTTTGAGTCGGTACAACATCTTTGGGGTCGCCGCCACGATTGACTCGGCAGTTTGCAATACGGAATCTGCATTCTAGATGCTCGGCCGTATCGAGGATAGTGTTAATGAGTCCAGAGTCAAAACTATAAAAGGAAAAATGGAGGATGTCAGAATTAGACGAGAGCATGAAGAACCTCGTTCCAAACAAAAAAAACTCACAGATGACCAACCAAAAGAACATCTATACTCTGGCCCGATTCTTTGAGAGTGCAAGGCGCCATTTGCAGAAAGGAATCCAGGTAGCTAAATCTGGGTGCCAACTTTCCATCCAGGGTTGTGATGCAAGCATTGGCCTAACAGATTTATGAAATAAAAAAGAGTGAGCGGGACGTTTGTCATTGGAGTCCACTGCTGCAAAGTATAAAACGTGTTTCTTACCAGGAGAGGAGTAGCATTTTGTAGATCGATTGTTACATGTGTGCTAGAGGCTTCTTCGTCGTTGCGTAAAGTTTGGAAATCTACCAATTCACTCAGCACCTGGACGACAGCCGTACCAAAGTGATCGCTACTTTCTCTGGGTAATTCGGCGGGTAGAATATCTGTACCCATGACAGTAATTCCATCACTGCTAATATCCGCACAGACTTCGTGCCGGGTTAGTGGATTGTACGTAAAAAAGGGCTTGTCAATCGTACATGTTCGGTCCAGGAATTCAATGGACCCATTGATATCGCAGCTAATATCGGATACTACCATGAGTCTACCATTTATATTATGGGAAGAGTTGATTTAGTGTGAGCACCAATTCATTGACTATTGACAATGCATAAATAGACAAGGACAATCGTAGCAACCATCATCAGGCTCCAAAAACTTGCCTGCGATTTTCACTTTCGTAAAGCTTCTGAGCATCGTCTTTAGTCAAGAGTCGAGCATAGCGTGGATCCCAATAAATACAGTTGACCAAGGCATGAATGTAGGGAGCAACTTCGGTAGCAAATTTGGATTCGTATTCGGTTGGATGATTTCTCCAATCTTCCACGGAAAAGGGACCATCACAATTGCGTCGTTGGTACAGCTCATCTGGTCTAGGTGTGACTGTAAAGACCTTGTAGGGATCCGGATTCGATTGAGCGTACAATTCGGGCAAGTCTTGGACTTGCATGGTTTCATGAGGCAATAGGTTCATAATTTCCATAGCCCCTCCAAAAACGCGTCCACCGTTACCCGTCAGACAAAATACGAGAGGATCCTTCAGGGGCAAACCATCGTGAGCAATTTGCTGTCCAATTTCACTGACCACCTGCTTGGCTCTCGACAAATCACGTTGCATACTGGCCAAGGGGCATTGCAAAAATGGTGTATGCACTCCACAATCACTGACTAATCGTCGACCCAGGGGATACAAGGTATCAATCATTCCCGCCAAACCTGCATATCTTCCAAAGGCCACCAATCGCTGGGTACGTTTTTTTTCATCCGTTTCCACTGGATCAGTTTCTACAATGCATTCGTAATCTACCAATTGAACATGTTTCTGCAAAATGGACTTGAGTAATTCCATATTGCTTTCTTGGCCTTTAATAACGTGACTGAAGAACATGTACGTCTTGTTGGAAATTAAAGTGGAAGAATCGGCGGGTCGCTTAACACCCACAATCACGTCGGCATGTGATAGATCTTCCTGCAGAATAGCACCAACACGTTTGTAATCGCCATCTGCAAAACACCGCTGTGAAGATGGTTGTACGAGTACTTTCGTTGTACGGTAGCCACTCCTCTGAAGCAACTGTTGAACGTGTATCGGACACAGTGGAGTCCGTCGTTCCCAATCATCGTAAGTTTCTCGCAAAATTCCAATTGTCAACGAACGCTGCGCTGGAATGTGGGATTTGAGATCTGGAATGGGGAACGATACAATGGAACCAGTGTTGGTCTTCGACTGTTCCTTTGCAATATTAGGACTGGTTGAAAACCAGGCGGCAGTTTCATGTCGGATGGAGCGACGACTAAAGAATGGCAGCTTCTTTCGACCAAGACGAGACAACATCGTGTTGATTTTTCTGCAATGAAACGAAACAAGTCAGACGAAAGCTAACTACGGTGCCATGTCATAAAAGAAGTCCTTTTTTCGTTGCAATGAAACATTCATTCTTATGAATTCAACGAACATTATAATCTTGTGCTGCGGGTCAGTCAGAAATCAGAAAGCAAAATAGAAATTCTGTTAGGACTTCTGTCGTCCATGATGACACTCTTCGATCAATCAATCGAATAAAGATGAATAAATAGAGTGATGCTAATAAAAGAGTAGACTAATAATAATGCTGTAATTAAAATGACAAGTGACAACAGTTCCATGACGAACAAAACATCACCTTGATTCTCGGAATTTTGAACTCATCTGAATTCTCAAACCGAGCAAAGCACGACTGATTAACTACTACTAGAATAAGTAGTACTGTAGTACGGTAGAATAGTAGAGTAATCCCTTTGCTAACCCTACCACGACAAACGGTTACCAAACCCCACGGTCATGGCAGCTATTTTTTATTTTTTTTACTACTACTAGTAGTAGACCCTACTACTAGACTACTAGCTAGTAGTAGTAGTAGTAACTAGCAGTAGTACAGTAGTAATTAGCCATGGTAACTGTGGGGTTTGGTGACCGTTAGTCTAGTAGGGTTAGCAATAAACACAATATTGAGACGCACAACAGGAAGACTACTACTACTACCACCCAGCTAACGTAATATTAACCAGCACACCCTTGAAAACCAGGGAATTCGCCGCGGTGATAAGTGACCGGTGCTCGTTTGGTGACCGATTGGTTTTCAAGAGTATACTACATTTTTTACGTTAGCATAGAGTAATACTCTATTAGAATTGAGTAGACCTACTGACGCTAAACCCTTTTACCTGGCAAACTGTGTGAAACAGACTCGAAGCAAAACCAGCTCGTTTCAAAATTTATACATTTTCAACCGCGCTACTTTTGACCCACTTGGCAATATACTCCTTTTCGATAGCTCTTGCTTCTGTCACACATTCGGGGTCCCTTTTGTCACTGTACATCAAGTCCGTGTGGTGACCACCTAGTTCAATCATGAGAGCAATCATGTTTTGATCTTTGGATCCAATCTGTCGGACCATGGGACCGTCGTAGGTGGGAATAGTCGCCGGGTCGTCGCCAGGATTCAGTTCTTCCATGGATGGAACATTGACACCACCGGCTGTCCACGGATCCAACAGTCCATTAGAGAACACAATGTTGGAGAAGGATTCCAGACGAGTCCCACCATAGTACGTGTCAAGTAGAGTCGACCAAGGATCCACGGGCTGTTGCGAATATCCAAAGATGCCTTGAGGATCCAAACAAAATCCCGGAACTGTCTCGTTCGAACGGCTTGAGTCGTGTTGAATGACATCAGAATGAGTGTGAGTGCCACGGGGATAATTCGGGGGCCAAAAGAAATCACGCCCCATGCCTCGGCTCTCCATAACAATCAGATTCATGTCCTCATTGCAGCATAATGAATTCCAACTACCATCGTATTTTATTCTGTTTTCGCACATTGCGGTTGCATTTGTATCACTAGAAAAAAGCTGACGCAATGGTGGCCTGGCAGCTGCGGAGATGGATGCGTCGTAAATTTGAAAATGACTTTCTTCGGAACTGCTAGAGTCGCGCTTGTTGTCGTGTATTGTTTCATCTGCTGGTACTCGCTGTTCTATTCTACTCCAGCCTGTCAGTCCATCGGATACCCTTCTCGTTGCAACAAGATTGTTGGCGGGCGTCAAATTGAAACATGGCTCATGCTTCGAAATGTTGTACCAAACGGCCACGGCATCTCGCACACTGGTCAGTAATCCTTTCACTTGAGAAGAATTCAAAACGTGATCCAAAGTGAAATCACCCTTTGGTGTCATGGCATCCCAATCAATCGATAACGATAATCCGCTGTCACCATAGGTAATGTCGTACGTTACATTGGATCGATTGCCATCAAACCGAATGCCCCAATCCTGATGCAACTTACTCTCATTCCAACAGGCCGCTTGCATCGGCCAAGGTGGTAATTTAAAAATGGTCCCATTGCTCTTTATGAGGGCGAACGGAATGTACGAGGAAGCATAAGGAAAGGACCCTTCGGCCAAATCAAACCAAGGGGTTCTGACCCATTCCATCAAATGCTGCACCTGTTTCAAAGGCAGGCATAATCGAAACCATTCACTTAATTTGGCCAAACCTGGTGGTGTTGGATCGTCTTTATCCTTGTCGTGATAATGGTGATGGTGCTTTCCGACCGCCATTGGCTTTGCTTTATTTGTTTCCAAGATCGAAGGGTTGGTTTGTTCTGCCAAAAACTTGATGAGCGGCCATGAAGCCAACAAATTAGAGACGCAATGGTTCTTTTTCACTGGTACGTTTGGTTTTGGGCTCTTAGTTTCTGTTGGTGGATACGGCATTTGCAAACCTCGTTTGAGAATTTGATATGATCCATCAATTTGTGTAGGATTGGTCCGGGGCAAGGCCCAGATCGGAGCCGATGCAGCAATAGCCCCGGTCACCAGATGCGGATACTTCATGCGAAACCACGCCGATAACATACCACCATAACTTCCTCCAAAGGCAATGACAGGACGCTGTGGAATTAAACCGCCTGGTAGTGTATCGTCGTCGTCATGGTCGTCATGGTCATCGTCCTCCATATTGACGTTTTTGTCCTGCAACAACCAATGTTCTAAAAATCGTGCATAATCTTCAACAGCTTGCTTGGAACTCGAATAGGATAAGCAATTGTCGATCGAAGGTGATGGTAAACTTCTGCCCTCGTACCGATGTTCCACAAAGATGACTTGAGCACCAAATTCCGGCGCTAGTTCCCAGATAAGTCCCGTGTTGTTAATGTACTGTTCCAATGGTGATTCGTTACCTGTGTTTATGGGGGTGAGTTGACGTTACATATGGATGATTGCGAATTAGCGGAGGTGAGATATACTATGTTTCACTTGCGTTGTTTGGCTTTGATTTGGTTTTACTTTTTTATTTCATCGAGCCACTCATTCATTCATTATTCATTCATTCATTATCTATTCATTCATTCATTTGCCTACCTGTGTAAAAGAATATTGGTACCTTTGTTCTATTTTGGTGGTCTTTGATAAAGTTATTGTAGTAGCAATAGCGTTGCTTGTACGTGGGAGATTTTTCTTTAGGAATGTAAAAATGATTCAAGGGCTGTTCAAAAAAGTCGCATGTCATGTTGGCAATCGATATGCGATCATCACGCTGGTTTTGTTCCGTGGTGAGGATATTGTCACTATCAGCAAATCCTGCCATGTGCTCTACATCCTCATTCGAGGATGGATTGGTGAGAGCGGAGCTTGCCACTTCAAAATTCCAAAAAACGCCCCAGGCGGTGAGCAGGAGCAATAACTCTATTTTCATGGTGAAACTTAACTCGTTTAATCTGTACAAAGGTTTGGTCGATTCGTGTTATTGTCGTCAATTCTTTTCACCAGGTAGATGACTGTCCAGAAAGAATTACAAATAGATGCAACGGAATTGCTCAACTTTTGGTTTGCTACGTTGTAGATCAAAGATACTGTACTAGCATTTTATTCTCAATTGCCCATCGGAGACAAGTCGTGATTTCTCAGATAAGATAGTCTAGCAGCTAGGGTCTACTGTACTACTATTAGTAGTGTCTACTACTCTACTAGACCCTACTGGTCAAGTTGAACTGACCATAAGCAAGTTCACAAGCAACACATCAACACAGTAGTCTACTATTCTTGTTTAGTAGAGTTATGGTAGCTAGCTACCAGGGTAGTAGCTACACTAGTAGCTACTGTACTAGTAGTAGTCTACGGTACGACTCCTAACAAGTAGACGTGCTACTACTACTAATCAGTAAGAGGAAGATAGGCGTCCAAGTGAATATTATTTTATTAATTTTTCATCAAGAAGTCCTCATCTCGCCCTCCTCGCAAATCTTCCTTCACAATTTCGCCATTTATTATTATTATTTCATCATTATTTCAGCGAGACAAAATACAAAATACCAGCACTATCTACTTCTCTAATTAGCGACAAAACCAACAACGCTCTGAATTGTTGATCAAAATCTAATTTGGCAAACAACAGCTCGGCTAGCTAGGCTAGGCTGGCTATAAGGTAAAATTACAGGAAGACAGAGCGCGGACTTTAGTCTACTTTAAGTCCGTCATGACGTCTCCACATCACCCGCATCCACATGTACATCCACATCCACGTGTACAGCATCAACAAGAAGACACCACTACTATTGCGTATTCCGTTTCGTCCGTGAGTGATACGAAGGCCCATTCTAGAGACTTTGTGATTAAACTACTGGTGGAGGAAGACGCACACGTCATTTTGAAAAGAATTCGTCTTCACCATATTTTGGATCCCACTGGCAAGCTTTCCTTTGATTTACTAAACCAGATGGTTACTTCCAAGGTGCCCCGATATTACAACGTAAACAATAAATTGCGGTTATCATACCTGGACCTTGACGAGGATTGTATTGTTATTGACTCCACAGATGATTTAATGGATGCAATGGAACAATTTGCTTCTCAACGAGTGTTGAGATTATTTGTCGGAGACGTTGTGACACCTGCTATGAAACAAATGTATTTAGAGAGCAGCACTAATAGTAAAAAGGAGGGAGCAGACGAGGTGGATAAGAAAGAGTCTCCACATCAACAGCACAATCCGAATCAGCAAGCCAACAAAACAACCCAAACCAATAGTAATACCAATACCAATACCAATACCAATACCAATACCAATACCAATACCAATACCAATACCAATACTGATATGGAACAAATCATTGAACGTCAAATAGAAATGATTTTGGAAAAAAGATTTCGATTGCTCGAACAAAGGCGCAGAGCAGGATTGGGAATAGGACTGGAAGGAATTGCATCTGCGGACTCCTACAATCATGCTATGATGCGACAACCGCAACTTCCTCCTAGAAGCCCTTCTTTCCACAAACGACAGCATTCCTTGTCGCCTTCTCCTTTACAAGAACAGCAACAGCAGTCGCAATCGCAGTCGCAGTCGCAGTCGCAGTCGCAGCAGTCTCCACAGCAGCAACCAAATCCTATCCGTGATATTAACACTTCTTCGCCGACTCAACATCAACAATTAGATCATGCCTTACCGTGGGAGACTACTGAAGACGAGGTTCGACCAGGTTGGGAACGACCAATTCAACAACAACAATTTCAACAGCAGTTACGACAACAACAGCAAGAGCAGCAAGAGGAACAACAACAGCAACAACAGCGCATGAATCAACCAAGTCCAAATCATCTGCACGAAGAAACAGATTTGTACGATCTTACTGTATCGTCTGCAAGGATTCTTGGCAACAATAGGAACAACAATAGCCACAATTTTCATTGCCAGCAGCAGCAGCAACAACACCAAAAGCAACATCCGTATGATCATTGTGTACCACAAAGTGAAGATTACATTAGTGATAGCAATGAAGATCAACTCGACGATTTGCGGGAGGATGAAATAATTGACTTGGCCAATGATGAGGCAATGTCTTATGAAATTGCATCGAGTCAATATTATCGTCCACAAACTGTGAACTGGGATAATCCTGAAATTGATGATGAGTTGAGTATGCTGTTGAGTGACTCGGACTTTAGAGACCACCAACACCAACGTGATGATCATCGGGATGATGCCCCAACAACACTTGATGAACAACACGATGACTTTACGCCATCCACAACTCCTGAT
>Ga0100392_1003615_pt1 | contig 14071 bp, 13 predicted proteins | sample CryGeymeta201516_FD_81548 | JGI IMG/M metagenome (GOLD analysis project Ga0100392, IMG submission 81548) | Groundwater microbial communities from Crystal Geyser aquifers in Utah, USA - Crystal Geyser metaG 2015-16 | ecosystem: Environmental > Aquatic > Deep subsurface > Groundwater | place: USA... | reverse complement strand
TTTAACTAGTAGCTCCCCAGGCACACTTTAGTAATTCAATTGATTACAACAGCTACTACTAGCTACTAGTAGCTAGTGTTTGCCTTAGTCCAAAAAGAGTACTGGACTGAATGATACTACTACTACAGTAAGTAATTCGGCACAGTGGGTAAATACCCCCTGAAAGTGCAGGGGGCAAATACCCCCTGCAAACACACGAATCGGAAACGCAGCCCAACTCGAAGATCTACTATGTTTAGCTAATCGGCGCCATCTGCTTGTTGTTGTTACCAGGTACTAGCTAGAGCTTCGCACTACTAGTAGTCTCGCTGTAATAGAGTGATGTCGCACACATTTTTTTAAGGCTGTTGTACCGTACACCATGGAAGCTCCCGTAGTCCATTTTTTGTTTAATTTTCCAAAAGCAGTACTAGTCCTACTAGCTACTCGGAGTAGCTGCTACTAGCTAGTAGTGGTACCGGACTACCAGGTACTAGCTAGAGTAGGGTTCAGACTTATCGCAGGGGATGAATCAAATAATACTAGAGGTACTGTACACTTTACAGTGTAGTACCTACTACTCGAGTAGTAATCTACTAGTAGACTCTAGTCTATCTTTTTTGATACTACTAGACTATTATGATGGTACTGTACTTCAGTGTTTTTTGGATCGAAAATAGCATTGCTGAAGAAGTGCTGGTGTCAGCCTGTTGTGCCCATCATGTTCAACGAAACAATAGTAAATGATAACAACATCAATCAATTAGCTAGCTAGTCGTCGAAAGAGACATACTTCACATTATAATATTACCTTTATCCTGTATAAAAATATGTCAATAAGCAGTATGTTACCGGCTGTCGCTGACACAGTTGTCAAACACACACCCGATGGTGCTCCTTTTGTTATTTGTAGATCAAGTAAACCATTTGTCAATCCAACTACCGACAGCGACGACAACGACAGCAACAATAACACACACAGCAGCAGCGATCCTGAACAGGTAAATCAACAATTAAATTTGGATCTAGGACTCACAGGCATAGCACGTCGTCTGTTTACCCGAGAAAATAAAGTACTCTTGTGGCTTATCCGTACCGTGGAAAATGTGTTCTTTCTACATTGGTGGGAACGATTCTTTCTGGATGCTTGGAGTCATTTGGTGCCCATCGCAATCAAGCGAACCATTATCCAGTACGCTTGGAAGTATTGGTTTGCATGGCACAAGTGGGCATTTGGTAAAAGTACTGGTCTTCATCCCAGTCAATCTTTGGAATATCATGCCATGACAACACTCTTGTACGGGAGTAATTTTCTATCCTGGACTCCACAACGCATTCGATTTGCTTTACGGGAACTCTATTCTACGGCTCCTAATGATCCACCTTCTCCGGATCGTATCCGAGTTATTGAACACACGATGGACACGATAAGCATGCCGGTGGCGCAAGCCAAATACAAAACCGTGAACGGATGGTACATTCATCGTCACGAGAAAAAGAGTCCTACTGCTGCTAGTAGCAGGGGCATTATATTTTGGATTTATGGGGGTGCCTACTTAGGTGGGGATGTCCGCGGAAATGCTTCAACTGCCGATTATGTCGGAGAACAAACTGAAATGGACGTCTTCCTTCCCAGTTTTCGTTTGGCGCCTGAAGCCAACTTGTTTGATGTCTTATGGGATATATGTCTGGCCTATTACTGGTTATTACTTTCAGCAGAGCAAGAACAGACTCCACCCACCAAGATCTTTGTGCTGGGAATCTCCAGTGGTGCAGCGTTGGCGACTCGTTTACTGCAGCTCATTGCGCATTTCCAACGAGGCGAGGAGTTACATGTGCCTGCCTATTTTGAACCTTTGCTCCGACGCTTGACAAAAATGCCCGACGGTGGGATCTTGCTAGCTCCGTACGTCGATTACGAGCAATTGCATGAACATGAAAGAAAGGGATCATTTCTTCACTACGCACAACATGATTTGGTTGTCAATAGAGCTGTACAGGAATACGGACTTCCGTACCTTGAAGACTTTATGCCTGGCTTGCAAAAAGGCGAGGACAATCTGACAGCACGCCGTAGACAATCCCCAATCAATCGAAGCCTGAAAGGACTACCACCTCTGTTTGTTTTAGCATCCGAACACGAAGCAGTTTTTGATATGACGATGACATTGGCAAATCGAGCACGCTCCGAAGGTGTCTCTGTGACCCTGCTTGTAATGAAATACCTTTGCCATGTCTTTACAATGATGCACGGATTTGTTCCAGAAGGAGAAATCGCTATGAATGTGATGGTAGATTGGATAAAAGAGCAGCAACAGCAGAAATGATGTAACCAGTAAGAAGCCAAAGTTGTAATGGTGTCACATTCTGGATACAGTAGATATATTAAAAACGACTCCGACTACAGCAGAAGTAAGGTAACGAAATCTTTGCGGAATGTGTGGCTTTCTAAACGAAAAATAAAATGCACTTCCAACTAAACAAAGTGCGACCTGAATCATCAATAGCAGAAATTCACGACTATTGGTATCCATGTCAGCAGCTCTTTTGGTGTTCAGAATATTATGTTGTCTTGTTCGATATACGTCAAATCTTTACAATGTTGCATGGAATTGTTCCAGAAGAATTTCTATAAGAGTGTTTTGCTTCTTCGAGAAGAAACAGCAGCAATGGTATAAAACGTAAGAAACCAATTTAATGGTTTCACAATTTGTTACATGTGTTCGTCTCTCATAAAAATTCCCCCCCGATTTTTCGTCCTACTTTCAATCCCAGTACAACAATGCATGATCTAATCAAAGATCACTCGCCTTTCTCTTTTTCGAGAAATCGCTTTTCGATTGTTCATGAATCTTCTCAAAGACAGCACTAAAGTCTAAATCTGCCAGTTTCATGTCGTCGTCCTCCCTAGCAGCGCGAAACAAAGCCTCCGCCTGATCCATGACAGAATATTCTACGCCGGCTTCCTTCGCCATGGCAGAAGCCAACGCCATATCTTTATGGGCGTGTTTGAGGGGAAAGTTGGGAGCGTGATCTTTCTTAATCATTTTGGGTCCTTTCAATCCATAGACGGGACTTTGAATAGCTCCCTGACCAATAATGTCAATCATTTTCGTTGCATCTAATCCAACAGACTCGGACAAGGCAAGAGCTTCCCCGTAAGCTGCCACCATGGTTCCCATCAAACTGTTGACGACAAGCTTCGCACGAGTTCCGTACCCAACTTCTGTTTTGAAGAAATGACTTGCTTTGCCCATGGCCTGAAGCGCGGTGCGATTGATTTCGTTGAAGGTTTCTTCTGAACCGGCGCACAGAAAAATAAGGGCTCCCATGGCAGCGGGCACTTTGCTACCTGACACCGGAGCTTCCAGAAACCGACTAAAGCGGAAAACATGATTGAATTCGAGATTATGCATTCGAGTGAGAATAGAGCTCGAAGAGACCGCAAAATAAACCAAACAAATATAATGTACAAAGCTTACCCTCCCTTTTTGACAACCGCTTCGCTCATGCGCTTCATATCTTCTTCGGCAAGAGTAGCACAGTCAACAATGGACTTGCCTTCCCCAACTCCAGCCAGCACTCCGTCGTCGGCTTCGAAAACCAATTTGGCAACTTCGGGGGTCGACAACATGGAGTAAGTGATACCACAAGCCTCGACAACTTCCTTGGCACTGTCCTTGATGATGATTTCTTTGTCCGGGTATTCCTCCTTCAAGGCCTCGCATTTAGCTCTGGTGCGATTCCAGATAACGAGCGGGTGCTTCTTATCCTGTCCAGCTACGCCTTGCTGCAGCAGCCTTGCAGCCATGCCTTCTCCCATTATTCCGATACCTACAAAACCGGTTGCTGCCATTTTAATGGTTGGACTGTATGATGATTTACTTGCTTGTGATGGTTGTAATCTGTTCTTGTTGTTTAAATTACGGTGGAGGAGGGCAACGACGATTAGGAGGAAGAGGAGGAGGAGGAGGAAAAGGCGGCGGCGGCGGAGGAGGAGTGGTATGTATAGGCAGCAGGAACAGACAAAAAGAGAACGTCGATTAGATACAATCCAGTGCATGCTATAATTATCTTCACTCCTTCTGATACCATGACGGGCAGCTCGACGTACCGGACGGTGCCGGCTATAGACCTCAATCGTACAATGGTTCGCGTCGGTGGCTGTTGAAGAAACCCGTGGACGATGTTGAATCGCAGGGCAGCAGATACAACGACAATCAGTTGGATCCGCCAAAAGGACGATGCTCTTCTCGGCACGATCATCATCATTGAATTCCGCTACGTCTCTAAAATCTTATCGCAACGATTGGAACAACAAGGCACTTACCCAAGATGATTAGTAGATTGATTGAGTGCTGATGTTAGCAGCGGTTTGTAATGTATACGATTTTAGAGTAGTAGACTCTAATCTGTACTCGGTGTATTTTTTTATAATACTAATCGTATGGTAGACTAGTAGACTACTGGTGGTACTGTAGCTTGGAAGAGATATTTTTACGTCTTGCTGTACCTACTAGCTACTCGAGTAGCTAGCTAGTAGTACTACGCTACTACTACTAGCTAGCTACTCTAGCTAGCTACCACTCGAGAGTACTAGTAGTAGTTGCTACAGTACTACTACTAGCGTAAGAGTAGCTTCACTAGCTACAATACTACTACTACTAGTAGAGAGTAGTGGTAGAGTAGTACCTGGTACTAGTAGTACTCTCCTCTACTAGTAGTAGTAGTAGTAGGTACTGTAGTACTAGTACATCATGATACTACTAGTAGTCTACTCTTAGTAGCTACTTGGGGTACCTGGTACGTAACTACTACCAGGTAAGACTACTAGTCTAGTACGATAATAGAGTACTACTTCTTACTACTACTACTACTACTAGTCTTCACCAGTATGAGCTGTACCAGTAATCTGATATTGCGGAAGAAGCGAACCGCTGCCAAGATCAAAAATATCATCGGATGACGGACTGACAAAAGATCAGATTCTTTTTATCTACTGTACCAGGTAACGTTCTCGACTGCTACTACTACCAGGTAGCTACCTGGTACTAATACTAGCTAGTACTGGTATTACTACTACTAGTACCAGGGTAGTACTAGTAGTAGTAGCACGAGTACTCTACGTAGTACCTGGTACCAGGTACCAGGTACCTGTAGTATGGTAGTACCGCCGTACTCCGGAGTACTTCCGAACTCCATGTAGCTACCAGGTATTTCGGAGTACTACTACCAGGTACGTAGTATGGATCACAACTGTATTCATTCGCTACTACCACGTACTATGTTACCTGGTACTAAAATTGACTGGCTAATAACGTTCGGTGTCACCTACGCGAGTAAGGTACGGATGACGGGGTGGTGGTCGAATGAAGTACCAGTACCAGGTACGCTAGTAGACTACTGGTACTAGTCGCATCCAGGGTTTCTAGTTGGAGTGGTAGCTACTACTGTTATAGTAGTGTCAGCGCTGATCTGGCTTACAGAGCTGATTGACTCCCACTCCAACATTACTGCTGCATCCGCCAGCGACGCAATAGTTAATTGTATGCTCGGACTGTCAATTTTAGGCGAGTAGCTACTGGTGGTGGTGATGATTGATGCTAGGTCCGGCAATGGCATCATTGGGATTCAATTTTTCTCGCTATGCACGACAGTAAGTTCCTGCCGACAAAACTACTGTAGGCTTCGTTATTATAGAATTATTCATAGGTGGAACCTATATTGGGAACCAAGGCCGGCTATTGGCATGATTCAGCATGATCCTTTTTTATATTATTCTCTTGTACGGAACGAATCAGATTTTTTTATAATTCGTTTTCAGATGTCTACAATCACCCAAATATCCCACCTCCCCGATGATGACTCGTCACTGCTAAGGTCTTGCATCACTTGCAAATTGGAATATGTGACAGCTTTGACCTCGGTTCCCTGCAGGTGTTTTTCGGGTTTCATGGTTTCTCCGTATCCGGAACTAATGACCACAAAGTCCTTTTCGATGTCGATCCATTCGACTCGAACATGCCGTGGTACGAATTTCGATTCGTGAAAGATTTCTAACCACTCCTGTAAAAATTGAAATACCAGAGATTCTACATCGTGAGCCTGGACCCGAACTCGAGACCCATAAGCGATACTGTCTTGTTCATTCGTGTCCACGAGACTCAATTTGGTCGTCATATATCCAAACATGGCCATGACGAGCATTTCCAATGCTTCTGACAAGGATTTTCCCCAACTATGTAACTGTATATCGGCTGTATGATCTAAATATTCGTAGGTTCCCAATATCTCTGTTTCATCATCGTGTGGATCACGTTGTTGTTGTTGAAATTCTTGTTGTTTACTACTATTACTACCACCATTACTGCTACTATTATTACGAGAAGGACTGTAGGAATTGTAGTGAAGAGCTTCGTTTACGGCAGCTGCGGCGTTGCTTTGTGTGCGTTTGGCAATGGATGATGCAATCCTATCTTCAACGTCTCTCGATGGTCTTCGTTTCGATTCTATTATCGAGTTAGTGGTGGACTTTGGTAGTGGTGCTGCTGGTGGTGCTGATGGTGGTGCTGATGGTAATACTGGTGCTGGTGCTGGTGCTGGTGATGCTACTATCGCCACTTCATTTTCTTGATTGCGAAGAGCTCGTCGTTGGCGTCGACTCGTAGTGGTGCGCTTGTCAAGAGGGGCTGGTAGTGAATCGTGTGAATGATCCATTGCAATATTGCAAATTGCAATGGCTGATTTTTGTTGTGTATCTTTGTTCAAGTCTTCTTTCGTTTCAAGCTTCTTCTATTATTTCTTCTTCTTCCCAATAGTCGAAGCCACAAAGGTAGCTTTCTATTGCAAATTGCAAATGACGAAGATGTGATTGTTTTGACTGTGTTTTGGTAGATTTCATATACTGCTACTACTGTACTAAGATTGGTGGTACTGGCTAGTAGTAGTAGTAGTCTACTTGCTTGTACTACTACTACTAGCTAGTATTACTACTGTACTACTATGAATAGCTATCTACAGTAAAAGCCTGAACCCTACTACTGCTAGTAGTACAGTAGTAGCTAGTAGTAGAGCTCGCCTAGCTAGTAGTAGCTAGAGGAGTTTTTTTTTTTCTCAATCTTTCTTTGTGCTCCGTTTTCATGGTGGTTTGGGGGAAGCCTGCTGGTACGGGCGAACGGTGGTGTGTCTGCAATCTGCAACAAACCTTCTATCAGTTTCACAAAGTCCGATTATTCATATCATTGTATCTTTTATCAGCACTATCTATAGAGAAAGTAGTAGTATGTCCAAATCAGAGAATGATAACAGCAATGAAAAGAGTCGACTACTAGTACTTGGTCAAAACAGCAATAACCACAGCAGCACTACCGGCATTGGTACTGTTGCTCCTTCTCCTCTTTCTCCTTTTACCCGAACAAATAATATGATGGCCGATACGAGTGACAATTCGTCCGTACGACATTTGAAGACCAATGACAGTATTGACAATACCGTCGTGGATACTGCTGCTGCTGGTGACGATCTTGACATGAGTGAGCATTATTATCGCAACAGTGATCAAGCTGGATCGTTGTCACATTTACAGAGTCTCTTCAGCAGTACATCCAGCATGAGAAACTCTGATACTGACACTTCTGCTGCTGCTGCTGCTGCTGCTACTAATACTAATACGAATTCTACTGATAGTGCTACTGTAACTGCTATTGATGATGGTCTTCGTTCCAGCAATAGCAAAAACAACAGCAGCAGCAGCAGTACTGGAACTGGAAACCATCCGCTGCAGCGCAAGAGTACACAGAAACGATCCAACAAATCCTTTCATAAAAACAATGATGATGAGGAAACTGCAACAGAAAGTACGGAACGAACATCCCTGTTGATGCACAACAAGGACGGATTTTATGTCACACAAGATTCACCCGTATCCTTTCGAAGGTCATCAGCAAACAAAATGATGGATTTGTTTCAGAGTCCTTCTTCTTCCTCTTTGGAAAAGACACCCAAAGTTGGAACAACCGGACGGAAATTAATGACAACGACAGAATCACCATCACCACCAATAACAACAACAATTTCTTCTATTTTCAACAATCACAACAACTACAACAATAACAATTATCACAACCCAGATCATGCTGCTCAATCCAAGGACCAAGATGGGACAGCATTCAACAACAACAACAACAACAACAAAACTACCTTTTGGTCCGAAGTCAAGATCGAGTTGCAGTCACCGTCCACTTATATTGGAGCTTTTATGTTCGTTTTGTACCACGTTGTTTTTTGTTTGGCAGCCGGATCAGCCATTTTACGACCCCACGCCAAAAATTCTCTTCTGGGTCTCATGACCAAAATGGGAGCCCTCGGTGTCATGTTCTCGAGCTTTGTTTACCTGTACAGCATTGGCAACGATATTCCCAGTATGTACCCGACGTGCGATCTGTTCTTGGCTCCACTGTTGGCCGGTATTGCCATTTCGATTGATGAAGATTTGCACAACAATGCCGCATTGCTCGATCTGACAGATGATGAGAACGATCAAGTCTTCTTGGCAACCTTTGGTGTTTTGGCCTTTGTCGGAATGGCACTGGCAGGATGTCTGCTAATTTTGGCAGGAGTATTCAAGTTGGCCAATCTTGGTGCTTACCTACCATTTCCTGTATTATGCGGATTCTTTACGGCTGTAGGAATCAGTACGTAAAACTGTCAAAACTTTTGTTGATTTTAAGAATGGCACTGCTAGTTTGCTTGTCGTGCTTATTTTTGTTCGTCAGAAAGATCTTACGCTATTTGTTTATTTAACTTTTTTGCACAATAACAAGTGACTTGGCATTTGGGTTTCGAGGTCGACACTTCGGGAAAGACCTTTCACATGGTTTTCTTTTCTGGTGACAAAAGTTTGATTATGTGGGCCTTAATGCATCACATTCCAGGCGTTATTGTGGCCGTAATCATGAAGTACCTGGGACCGAAAAATCCCTTTTATGTGGTGGTCGTCCTCTTTGCCACCATCGCTATTGTCTATACAGTGATGTTTGCTACTGGCACGAGTTTGGAGGAAGCCAGGAATGAGGGCTGGTTCTGGCACTACGAAGATATCGTCTACCAGCATAATACGAGCGATGGAGTATTCGGCAAGTGGCTCCCACCCGCTCCCTTTGGGACGCTTGGAGGCGTGTTTTCGAGGAAGGTGTACTGGCCCTCGGTTGTTAACAACCTGCAGTCTGTTTGTGCTATGAGCTTTTTGTATTTGATTCGTTGTGCTTTACACTCAGCAGCACTATTGAAAAATCTTCCCAGTTTGCAAAGACATGTAAGAGTCACTGCGGCACCCGAAGTGGAACAAAGCGCGCTACGGATGCCGGCAGCACAACCTCGGAAGAAGACGAGGATGGAAAAGTTCAGTGAGATCGTGGATATTGAAGAAATCATGAGTAACGTGACAGATACTAAGACTCACACAGACTCGATGGTAGTTGAGCATGCAAAACCAACGAGCATGACACTGAAAGGTCTTATTGTGCAGTATGGTTTGGCTCAGATGGTATCTTGTCTGGTTGGAAGTTTTGGAATCGTCCCGAGTGTGGCAACAAGCCATGCTATGTTCGGGTTGAAAGCAGAAAAGATAGCACCGCAGATTGGTTCTGTCCTTCTTCTTTCCATCTTTTATTTTACGGACTTTCGATTGATTGCTTTTGTACCAAAACTGGCCTTTTCGTGTCTTTTGAGTTTGGCTTTTATTGACATCATTTTAACGTGGCTCATCAGAAGCTATTTAAAAACCAAAGAAAAGATGGAATGGCTCGTGGTGCCAGTGATTGTGGTCTTTGCCTTTGGCATCGGTCTCCTTCAAGCCGTTCTGTTGGGAATAGCAATTTCGACGTTCCTCTTTGTGGCTGCCTTTTTTCGTAGTGGCGTGGTCAAGTTTGCCGCAACTGGACTTACCGTGAGGTCAACAATTGAGCGGCCCGTCTCAAGCGCTCATTGGCTCGACACGAATGGCGATCAGATTCAAATTGTCATTCTTCAGAATTATCTGTTCTTTGGAAACGCATCCTCTATTCTCGAGTATATTGCATCCATGTTCGAGAATCACGAAATGGAAGAGGATGAGCTGCCTCCGCTCCCAAAGTTTGTTATATTGGATATGGCGCTGTAAGCTTCGTTATCGGTGTTTGCATCTCTTGTGTCGATTATTTCCGTTTCTTATCCTCAAAATTGTCTTCATTTCACTTATAGAGTGACGGGGATTGATACAAGCACCGTGGACATAATTTCTGACATCCTCAATCTTTGTAAGAAACATGTAAGTTAGATCCACGTTTTGTTTTCCTTCTGTACTGAATTCGGCGAAGCCGCCTACTCGCATATTTGACACTCACTCTTTGGCTTATCTAGGACTGTAAACTCTTTTTATCGGGAATGTCTCCGTCGTTGAGGTCTGTTCTTTCTCATGCCGGGGTCAAGCCTTTGGTAGGGGAGCGCTCCGAAAGAAATTTAAGATTCTTCAGCAGCCTCGACATAGCGTTGGGTAAAGCCGAAGATATGCTTCTCAATTTCCAAGTGACACCAAAGAAGCAATCAATGTATGAAATGCCTGCCTTGGGCGAAGAGAGCGGATTCAAGCTTGCGTTACGAAAAGTTGACGAGCAGCATGGCACAGACTTTGCGCATTCTCTAGCGGAGTTGGACGAGTACACAACACCAATTGTGTTGGAGCCCAATGAATCGCTTTACGACTCTGCTTCGCTTCCCGAGCGAGGACTCTTCTTTATTGAGGAGGGAATTCTGGTAAGAATCTGTGTTTGTCAAAGTGTCGGTCAGGTGTTATTAAGATACTCACACAACTCTACCTTGCAAAAGAAAATTGAACGAGATACCAGCATGGCTACGCACACTAGGAGCTTAAGGAAAGGAGTAATCAATGATGGTGGCACCGTCACTGGATTGAAAATACGAACCGGCTCAATTGGTCGAGAGTATGCAAGATTGAAGGCAGCCGACTCTGCTTCGCACAAGCAGTCCTTTCGATTAGCAAGAATCGGACCTGGTTGGGTCGTAGGAGCTGTTGAAGCTGTCAGTGGGCTGGAAAACACCGGCCTTCATCTTGCTGTCACTGCATGTCGGCTTCATTATTTATCCTACTCTCAAATGGAGTCACTGGAAGGCGAAGACCCAGTGTTAATGCTTCGACTCTACAAGCTCTTAAGCAGCATGATGGCAAAACAGCAGGAAGTAACAATTGGACAGCTGGGCACGCTGCACGCCATTATGGCTTCTCCAGCTCAACTAAAGCCAGTTGGACGAAAAGCTTCAATGATGTTTCAAGATATGACCTAGAGAAAGTTCTAAAAGTTAAAGCCTGTGCTATTTCTATCAGCTCTCGTTTCTCCTCCGGATTGTCAAAATATATAGACGCTCTGGAGGTCTTTCTCACTTTAGCTGGTCGTTATCTCTGTCAAATCCACAAACAATCCAAGAGCGATTAGATCATCGTTTCGTTCTCATCTGGCTTGGGAGGGTTGTATTCATCGAAGTCTTCGTCGTCGAGGCCTTTCTCAGTATCATTGGAAATGGAACGCTGTTTTAGAAGGAAAACAAGCAAAGCCACCGCCACACATCCGCCAATGGCACCAATCAAACCTTTGGCTAGAGGAGTCAAGCCTTCTGCCTCGCTTTCTTGACTACTATTTTCTTTCGGCGGGGCATCAGTGGCAGTATTATCCCCGTCAACATCGATGAGAGAATCTGTCTTTTCTTCCTCCTCCATGCCCGCGACCGATAGAAGCTCTCGTGCAATTTGCAAGATCCTTTCAATTTCACTTTCTGTGACATTACCAAACAAACGAAGTGTCAATTCGGCAACAAAACAGTTGAGGCCATCTTGAGACGGATCGCATGTCACTGTTGGAGCAAAGGTTTTTTTGACAAGAAGATCAAAAGTGAGACCAGCCCAAAACCGACACTTTCAAAACGCTCTGCAACTTTCAGCGCAGTGCCGTAACTTACATTCTTCTTCATCAGGAACAAGATCAACGTTGCCAATGTAGTATTCTGATGACGTACGGTCGACCTCGTCTTGTTGCAAACCACGCATGTAGCCAAAGTCAGATTCTTCCTCATTGACTGAGAAAATTTCATCAAGCTCTTGCAACTTGCGCCGGGCAGTCACATCTTCGCACATGGGAAGTCGATCACGCATGAGATCGGAAAGAATATTTTCAAGAAGTGGAAAGTCCAGACTAGACCGACGAGTCTCGACAAACATACGATTCTCCAGAGTTTGGGGCTCCATGTCAAAGCAAGTTGGGAGAGGAGGGTCGGTTTGTTCAGTTTCTGCTTCAGTCTCTGGTTCAGTTTCAGGAGTTGGAGCTTCCACTGGAGCCGATGCAGGGGCTGACGTAGGACCCTCAGGAACAGACACAGGCGCCGATGTCGGTTCCGTCTTGATTGTTGGCGACGTGCTATCCGCCGTGGGAGACTCGTCTTGGTCGGAATATTTGTAGGACATGGAATAGGACAACGACATGGATATATCCTCCCAATCGTCCATCTCCTCGAGGGCTCTGAAAAGTTCAAAGAGCAGATTTCATAGACTTGGGTAAGAGAATGCAACGTTGAAAAACAACCATTCGTTCGCAACATTGCCAGCGAAAACAAAAGACAATGACAAAGCAGAATCGACTTACCGTTCGACATCACGAGGATCAGTTACGACCGCGACACGACCAAATTCAGTGTCGGCAGAGCACTCTCTAGCAGCAGCGCTCAAGAGGAGAAGGATAGAGCAGTAAATCTTCATGGTGAAAAAAGTTAAAGTTGAAATCGGTTGGTGGCTACAGTTGAGAAAAAAGGCAATTATTTGATCGCAAAATAATAATGCTAAAATCTTATTTGTGATTCCTCGAACAAAGAGTGCGAAGTATTGCAAGTGAATTCGATACTCTAGCAAAAATAGAACGTGGTTGGAGTGAGTTGAAGTACTCTTGGGTTGCTCGCACGATCACGGAGTTGTAATTCTCTTCTTAAGAGAGCGTGGAAAACACAACCACAACGCCTCGGTCGTGGGTGGGCTTTTATGTTGAAAAATCCATTTCTTCTCTTGCGCTTTTTGGTTTTGTACGCGGGTGGAGCGAAAGCGAGTTCACTTGTACCTCTTCTCGTTGCTGCTCACCTCAGGTCGCCCTTCGCGGTACTGAAAGGCTGCTGGAAAATGTATATTCCTTTCCACACGAGAGACACTTTCGTGGACTTCCTTATCTAATGTGTTTCGTTCGATCAACAAGGATCGTGGAAGACTCCGATCCGTTTCCAATCTATGTTATGGTGATGTTCCGGCAAGAATCAGAAAATTTTGCAAATATCGTCAGAAGAATGGCTTCTCTCATAAGCACGGCCAGAAGCAGTGCAGACCTGCACTGCACATCGTGTAGGGCGACGTTTTCTTTCTGTCATCAGAGTATATTTTCGTGAAATAATTGAACGAAGGGAAACATTGTCGTTTCCAAAATAAATTAGCTTTAATCCTCTCCTTAATGAATGATGACGGATGAAGTGCAGACGTTAGCCACGGCAGTACTTTCGAGAGCTTCTTTTTTGGCAGCACCACTGCTGAATATCAAAATTATATCAAATCATAATCATATATCTAACAGCAATCTACATCACAATGGAAGCCCTTCCTCCTCCTCCTCCGCCGCCGCCACCACCACCACCGCCTGATCTCGCTGTACCTCCTCCACCACCTCCTCTTCCCGTGGCAACTTCCGAAGAGCGGGAAGCCTTGGAAACAGCAGTCGGCATTCTGGAAAAAGCGCGATGTCTCGAGACGGAAATGGAAGCTACGGCGTTGATGGCAAGCTCACTTTTGAAATATTCTCCCGCCAATCATAATGAATTCTCTGCCAATGTTTCAGATTTACCAGGAGGTGTCCGCGATGCTTGGGCGGTGGTATCCGATGCCTCCTTGAAACAAACGGCCATGAACGATGCCGAAGCCGCTTCACAGGCTTTGGCGGTATCGGCCGGGATTATCGATGCCGCCAAACACGACCACGCTTTGCCTCTGGGTCGTGGTCAGCTTGGAAAAGCC
>Ga0100392_1003572_pt1 | contig 14172 bp, 12 predicted proteins | sample CryGeymeta201516_FD_81548 | JGI IMG/M metagenome (GOLD analysis project Ga0100392, IMG submission 81548) | Groundwater microbial communities from Crystal Geyser aquifers in Utah, USA - Crystal Geyser metaG 2015-16 | ecosystem: Environmental > Aquatic > Deep subsurface > Groundwater | place: USA... | reverse complement strand
TCCCGATGTGTTCCTGTTTCTGAGTGGGAGACGGGATGGGGCATTTCGGGTCATTCCGGTGACGTCGGCTTCGGGTCTCATTGTCTCACGTTCCCTTCGGCTGGCTCTGATGAGACATTGGTCTCATTTTACCTATAATAGACAGTACTACTGTAGCTAGTAGCAACATTCATGTCATCACCAGCCGAAGAATTATTCATTTTTTAAATTGCAAAGAGTCCAGAAACTACAAGTGAGATTCGACAATGAATCGCCTCTTCACTACCAGGCATTCGCTTCGGTCCGCCGTTGGTACTCGTAACCATCCTCTTAAACGCAGAGTACCTGATTATGGCCGACGACACGCGGCAATGGCGGTGTGCCAATCAGGTCCGGTACCACTACAACGACTCTTATCGCGGCATTCAATTTGCAGTAGCAATATTTCTTCTTCTTCTTGTTCTTGCTGTTGTTGTTTCGCGACCAATCAATGTAGAACATCCCAGTTAAGGCCCACGTATCGTCGATCGCTATCGCATCACACAGGAAGAATATCCCTTGTTCGCCGCTGGTTTTCTGCAGCATCGATGTCACCCACGTCCATAACCGACGACGACACTGACGACAGCACTGACGAGGAAATAGAAATCTCGCCCAAGGACGATAAGAAGGCACGAAAATTGAGACGAGTTGCATGCCAATCAATACCAGCCTGGATGAATAAAAATTCAGACTATTTTGAACACACTGTAAAGGCGCTGAATCTTAATTTTTCCACATCATCTTCTCGCTGGCGGAACGGTGCCATGAAATACCGAGAAATGTATACGGACAGCATTCCGAGTTTCATGGAGTGGTTACAGACTGCTGATAGTTTACCGCCGCATATAGAACAGGCCTTGGATCGCTTAGTAGATGCTGGATTTTCTGATATTTCCTTTGCCAAGGAATTTCGGTCCGATTTCAAGAATCAGATTCAGCACGCAGAAACAACTGTTGAATTGCAAGAACGGATACGATCTTACGAAAAAAGGCAGGCAGTCATGGACGACATCTATGCGAGTATTCAAGAGCTACAAACGAAGAAAGATGCTTTAATGAATAAGGTGAAAGCGTACGAAAATGAGCAGGTATCCGTTTCGAAACGAAAAGCAGATGTATCCCCCTTTGTATCTTTGTTTACATTAGCTCATGAATCTGCCGAGATGGATCCAGAACAAAGAAAAGCAGAAAACGACTACAAAAATGCCAAGCGTGATCTAATTCGATTGGAGCGCCAACTCGACGGTCGCCAGGAGCACCTGAAGTTACACGAACAAGGATCACTGAAAACCCTTGAACGAATAGAGCAATTGAAACAGCGTCAAAAGGAGATTAATTCTTTCATTTCGATGGAAGAGTATGAAAGAATTCAACGTGTAATCAGAGAGGTTGTCTTCGTCCTGTGCGACGCTTTGGCAGATCACATACTAGAACGGCATTCCAAGTTAATTCGTCGATATCAAGATCTTGATTCCAAAACAGGTATGTGCACTCTATGATTATTTACATAAAAGTCCTGTGATTTCCCACCGTAAACAACTAACCAAAATTGCCTTTTTTCTCACATTGTTGTCAGATCTTACAAAGCCGCATGAATGGTATCCCTTGGCTCGATTGGACAAACGTAAGGTAAGACAGAGAGGTCCCACCCACTTTCATTAAACTTTCCGGACGTAGACTGACCTTTGCTTGATTCAGATCATTTACCACGGAGGACCTACAAATTCGGGCAAGACTTACGCTGCTCTCCAGCGTTTAAAGACTGCCAAACGAGGTCTTTATGTAGGTCCTCTACGTTTGTTGGCTGCCGAGATTTACGAGTCGCTGAACGCTCAAGGTGTCTACACGAGTCTTATTACAGGACAAGAACGTCGTGAATTTCCCTTTTCCACGCACGTGGCAGCTACAGTGGAAATGGCAGCAAATTTGCTCGAGGAAGAGTGGGATGTTATTGTCATCGATGAGATCCAAATGATCAGAGACAAGGAGCGAGGCTTTGCCTGGACACGAGCTCTTTTAGGATTACGGTGCAAGGAGATCCATGTTTGCGGAGGACTCGAGGCAAAAAATCTCATAAAAGAGATTGCACAGGCCTGCAACGACGATTTCGAGCTGAACACTTACGAACGATTTGGAAAGCTCGAGGTAGCTACAAATTCTCTTGCGTCTCGACCAGATCAGCTTGGTTCCTATAAATGGGTAAGTCAATTGCAGGTCAGGTGCTACTATGCATTTATTCGTTTTTCCATGCCTGACCAATATCTTTTTCACGACAGGTTCAAGCTGGGGATTGCGTTGTTGCTTTTTCTCGTAATGACATTTTCAGTATCAAGCGTGAGATTGAGCGCACAACCAACTTTAAATGTTGCATCATTTATGGCACGCTTCCTCCCGGCACGCGTACCACTCAAGCACAGCTTTTCAATGATCCAAACAGCGGCTTTGACGTACTAATTGCTTCTGATGCCATTTCAATGGGTCTCAATCTGAATATTCGGAGGATCATCTTTAACAGCATATTCAAAAACGACGGCAACGATATCATTCGACTAGATCACTCGGCTATCAAACAAATCGCTGGTAGAGCCGGGCGCCGCAACAGTCCATTTCCCGAAGGGCATGTGACATGTCGAGATCCCCGCGATTTAGAGTATATCACAGAGTGTTTGGGAACCGACATACAACCTGTCGAAAAGGCTGGTTTGATTTTTACGGCATCTCACATTGAGAAATTCAGCGAGGCTGTTCAGGCACACTACGCTGATCATGACGATATAAATGAAAAGAATGATTCGGAGAGAAAATCCCCACACCTGCACTGGCTGTTGCAGGAATTCAATGACATGGCGGTCGTGAAAGGAAACTTCTTCCTATGTAAAGTGAACGACATGGACATAATTGCAAGGTGGCTGAAGAATATACCTCTAGAAATCAGTGATAAGTACAACTTGACAATGGCGCCAATTTCAACACAAAATCCAAAGGCAAAGGATGTCTTGGTGAAATACGGAGAAAAAATTGCCGCGGGAGAAGTTCCCGGCATAACCAGGAGTACTCCCTTGAAACGAGCCAAGACTTTTCATGATTTAGCCACGCTTTGCCTCATCTACTCCGAGGTCGAGCTCTTTATCTGGTTGCAGAATAAGTTTCCTCCCATCAATCTGATGGAACAACAGGCTGCTCTCGCAAAGAGAGAAATGGCTTTCAACTATATTACCTTGGCTTTAGAAGAGGCTGAGCGACTCCAGCTCAAGCATTGTCACATTGACCGAGACAAGAAACTACGGAAGGTGTGGACAGAAAAGCACGGAATAATTACGGATGATGGATTTGATGCAGAGGATAGTCATGGTGAAAGTGTTGAGGATGAAGTTGACGACGCTGTATCACACAAGTACATTATGTAGATTTTCAATTGATTTGCCATTGGAAGACGTTCTCTGTGTTGTAGAGGCGACGAAACAATACCATTCTACACTTCGTTATTTGCATTCTGATTGGAGCATTTGATTTGACAAGCTCACCTATTGTCACACTCTGCCACATGGCTTGTAAAGTTTGGTTGCAAAGTCAAGGAGGCAATAAAAATGCATGATGAATTGGTGTTTGATGAAAGGCAGGCATGTAGAAAGTAGTGAAGAGGATGAAGAAGTTGATGCTTGCACAGTTTTTTAAATAATTTTCAGCAAATCATTTTTTACTTTTTTCCACTATTTTTTCTTTTATTTTTTTTCTTCTAATTTTTTTGAATATTTTTAGCTGTCTGGGTGGATTTCATAGTCGACTATTCTGGTGCATACGGGGCACTACAGAACCACGCACGTCTGCGTCCGGTCTAAAACCACACGGGAGGAGTTGCCGAGAACAAAGAATATCGGCAGTCGATAGACAACTACTCGAGTAGTACTCGAGTACTGTAGCTACAACAACTAGCTAGGAGGAGTAACTACTAGACCAAGTACTACTAGTCTAGTAGTCTAGTACGAGTAGTATTACGTACTCCTAGCTACGTAGCTACTGAGTAGCTAGCTGGCGGAGCACTACCTGGTACCTCACAACTGCACCAGCAAGACTCCATCTTACTGAATTGAGTAAATAATAATAACGTTACAAAAAGAAAGCACTACTCTTTGTTATATTCAGCAATGAACAGATTATATGTTGGATTAAGATTACTGTTGGCGCTATCAGCCTTATCACTGCAAGCATCGGCATTTGCTCGACCACTTCGACCTGTCTCCTCGTATCGTCAGACGACTCCTCTCTTTGCCGAGGAAGGAGACAAGGCTGGTCCTCTTGTAACAGGCGAAGAATTGGAAGTTCTACTTCAGGATTTGAGTCTACCTCTCGTGATTGATGCCTATGCTACATGGTAGGTTATGATAAGTGGAACCAGTAGCTTTATTCGGGTCTGTATTGGACTTTCCCCCCCTCTGTAGCATATTTGCTCATGCCGACTTTCTCTCCTATTTCTTCTCCTTTCTTCCATTTGCAGGTGTGGTCCCTGTCTCATTATGGTACGTTTTTTCTGCACATCCTGATGTGATGTGTCACGATCTTGCATCTCACACACTTTGAAAACTAATTATACCACTACCAGGCTCCCGAATTCGAAGAGGCTGCAATGGAGCTGAAAGGCAAGGTTCAATTTGTAAAGCTGGATACCGATAAAGACGAGACAATGGCGGCGAGACTGAACATTATGGGTTTGCCTACTCTGCTGTTTTTAGACAAATATCAACCAAAGGAATCCGATGACAATCAAGACGCGAAAGCAGTACTTAAAGGTAGAATCGAAGGAGCGTTGAGAAAAAAGAACATTAAGGATCTTTGCGAACATTACTTCTTTGATGGTCCAGCCCCAGAGCTATTTTAAGAAAAACCAGCTATAAATACAACAATATGCAGGACAAAAACTGTTTATAGTATATTCTATGAGGTCTGAATTCATGAAAGGATATCACAGGTCATTCAACAGAATCGTTGATAATGAATAATGGATTTGAGCCTCTCTCTTCGTGTGCAAAGAGGTACCCTTGCTGCTACGACGGGTAATGATTACAAAGTAGATAGCCATCTGCAGTGCGGCGAAACAGCAGGTGTAATATAACTAAGATTATTGGAAGTAGACTGTTTTGTAAATTATTCTAATTAAATTTATTTTCGTTTTCGACTAATACAGGACACTTACAACAAGATTTCCATTATTTTGAGTTTCAGCAGCGTTTTGTACACCAGAAATATGCGCTTGTTTGTTCATTAAGACCAAAACAGACGTACGATAACTCATAATTGCACAAACGCGAAACAAAACCAAATTGAAACAAGGACGTACATCGTATTGTACGATAGCTGATGAACACTGTCTCCGTTTCGAATTTTTTATTTTTCGATGCGTCCGCGATTGCAGCAAGCAAGTTTAAGTAACCGCTGAGATACTGTCAAGCCGCAGCACTTCGCATACGAGCAAAAACTGACCTTTCTTACTTGCTACCGCCCGTGAGCGATTCCAACTGCTTACGAAGCTCTTCAATTTGCTCGTTAGCTTCAAAAAGCTTCGTTTGCAGATCCATGCTGCTCTTGGAATGCGAATGGACTGGAATAGTACTTCCTTCACTGTCGCTGCCACTGTCCGAGTCAGAATGTGCCAAGCTTCGAGGATTGATGTTGGTGACTGTGATCTCGTTCGAATACACTTCCTCGCTCTCATCGTCGTCCTGGTAGTTAGGGCAGTTGCAGACAAAATTAGGAGATGGAACACGATATTCATATCCTGTGAAATTGATCTGGCCAGTTCCCAGGTTGAAGGAAAAGACAGTAATCGAATCGGAATCTTGGTTAGCGACGACCAAGTACTGACCGGTAGAATCGAATTGGAAGTGGCGGGGTGTCTCTCCTCTTGTATGAAAGTATCCCACAGTGACGAGTTCTCCGCGCCTTGGTCCTTTGTTCTTGACACGGTAAACGGTAAGTGATTGGTGTCCGCGATTAGAAACAACCACAAAGCGGCCAGTCTTGTGGACACATACGCGTCCACAGGTGTTCATTACGGTTGGAAACGCAGATGGGATAGTGGCAATGGATTGAATCAGACGAAGCGTTGAGCGTCCCTTGAATCGATCCATGTTTTCAAGTTGCTTGGATGCCTCCGAAATTTCCTTGAGAAGCGCTTTGTCGACTTCAAAGACAGCAATGGTACTGCTGAGTTCGTTGACCACGTAGGCAACATTGTACTTTGGGTGGAAATGAATGTATCGAGGTCCATCTGGCATACCCGAGCACAGTCCCGATGGAAGGTAGTTCAATTCTTTACTAATGGCTCCATGTTCGCGGTCGTAATAAAATTCACGAATGAGATCCTTTCCGAGATCGGGAACATAGGCCACCGCTCCGACGTAGGGATCCAAAACCAAGGCATGCGAATGAGGATCAGCTTGTCGCATCCTAATGGTGGATTCATCGTTGCACGAGTGATTAGCTCCACCATTCTTCTTGGCAGCTGCCACGACCTTCTTTCCGCCTTTTGGGTCATACTTGCTTTTCACGGGTCCCATAAATTCTCCAGTTTCCCGGTCAAGAGGAATTGTGACCAACGTGGAATCCCAATAGTTGACCGCTAGCAAATTTTTCTGGGCTTTATCAATCGTCAGGTAGCAAGTGGATGTACCACCAGCATCCACGGGAGCTCCGAGCTGCTCCAATGTACCATCAGCGCCAAGTTTGTAGGCAAAGATTTTTCCATTTTCTTCAATGTCTTCGGTGCACGTATAGACCACATTCAAACGGGGATGATAGCGACTAAAGGCGGGGTTCATGACAGCCTTTGGATCTCCTCGAACGTTGAGGAGAACCATACTGCCATCGGATGGAAGAAAGCGGTAGACGTAGAGTGAATGTTTTGCTTCCGTGCCTCTGGGTCCGTGAGCTGAGCGGTGAGTTGATAGGAAAGGTGAGTTGAGATTATATTATAATAATGAACAATAATAACAGATCAATGTAGCGAGATCCAGAGACAGTTCAACCGGTGCACACTTAAGACAAATTTGGTTCAATGGAGGTAACAACAGGTAACAAGCAGAAGCAGACTTACCGAGCTTCTCGAAATCGCTGTAGCTCGTGACAAAGAAAAGTTGGTCATCGTCGTCGTGATTGTTAATGTTTGCGTCGCTGTTGGGGATTTTGTTACTGGTGCTAGAGATAAGACTGTCGGCTCTGGAAATGCCCATTTCTTTTTTCCTTATTGGTTAGTTATAAATTGATATGACTTGTAATAGTTAATTTCTGTTTGATTGTTTTATGCCAAGAGCAGGTTTCAAAATAGTGGTAATTAACAACAAGAAGAGATGGAACAAAGAAAAAAGGCCTTGACAGCTTTCTGCGAAGCTTGACAGGATCCATCATGCCTTCAAAGACACGGCGGCAACGAGCTGAAGTCAACGTTTGACGGAAGCCGAAGAACATTGGATATTCCAAAATTCTCTTCCTGCTCCCCGTTTTTGGATCTAAATAAAAATACAGTAGCAGATGTTTTGGTCTTTCGCCCTCAAATTAAGGGGGTATTTTTAACAGGAGAGGGAACACATTCGATTGTGAGAGCGCGTCATAACGGTGCTTGTCGTTAAAGCAGTAATTTTAGTCGGAGTGGCAGACACCTATTAAATCTTTGGTTTAAATTTTCTTGTGAAATCTGAGTTTATTAAATCTTGATAGGTTCTTTTTAATGCGTGAAAATCGAGTTTTCCTTTAAATCTTGGTCATTTCTATCTCAATCTTGTGAAGCTAGTTTCTTAAATCCTGGTCAGTTCCGAGTAATCTTGGTAGTTTCGCGATGTTCATACCCCGATGAGTATGGTACCAGGTACTGTACTATCCAAGTACCTGGTAATTTAATAGTACTACGGTAGCTAGTAACGTTGTACTACTAAGAGTATGTTCAGAGTACTCTGCCGTCAAAGTTGCTAAATACCGTACCACTACTAACCAGGTACTGTACCACACCACGGAAAAAGGTTTTCAGTTCATAATCATGTTGTGATCACACCAACATCCTACTACCCCTGGTACTACTGTACCGTACCAGTCCATGGTAGTACTAGCTAGCAGGTACGAGTACATAGTGGTACCTGGTAACTGTATTAGTGCTATTACTAGTAGTAGCTAGAACTAGAGAGTATTGGTACGGCTACTAGCCGGCCCTGATGACTCGGCCTAGTTGAAAGAAGATGATCTTTAAATTCCAAATCTCGCCTCATCAATATTACTTCCGCCAGATATCCACTTCCGCAACAAAGAGCGTGGCTCCACATGAAAAGCGAAATAAGAATAATGATAGGGGAGCGCTAGCTAGAGTACTGGTACCACTACTAGTCTATCTACTAGTAGTACGAAGTAGGGTAGTTATTTTCTTACGCATGGTGCATATGTTGTGGTCACGATGAAGCTGTCGGCAGCAAATCCTGTGTTGACCACCTAATACTACCTAGGTACTAGCTAGTGTCCTTGCCAAGAAGATTTCTTAGCATCCACAAATAGGAACTGATGATTCCAGAAACCATGTCTGGAGATATAACTTGTACATCCAGCTGAAAGACAGTGCTCGCTGGTGCCGCCAATAAAATATCTTCGATTCACCCAGCCAAAATCGAACTATTAGTGTTGCTCATTGTTGGACTCATCACCACCATTGGACCCAATTATTTTCAAATTTCAGAAGTATAAAAATATTACGTCCTATGCACTTATTTCAGGTTTGGCCGAAAATTCTTCTCGCATTGGAACGCGCCATCACCACTTAACGGAATCAACTATAGAATGAATCAAGAGCGGGATTTTGAAGAATTCTCCATACCTGTCGTAATGGCTGATCAGAAACACTCATAATAATCCCAACAGTCCATAATATAATGTTTATGAATCATGCATGGAAATGTGTATTATCCATTCGTTCATTCGTTCATCATTCAGAGCAAGTCATCATTTTCAGAACCCTCGTGGGTCTCGTCTGTGTGCTCTTCTATCCCCCCCTCTTTGTTGGACACTAGCTCATAGTCTTCTGCTTTTTCATGCGACGCTTTTGACGCTGTCTTCTTCTTGCCAAATCGGATGAGATAGTATTCTGCTTTTCTTGTTGGATCCGTACACGAGCGCTCCAATTCTTGGCGTTTTTCTTCTCTGATTTTGATCTTGTACAATCCCACGGCAATCCAGAGAGTCGCGTAAATGGCATGCACAACCAAGGCGACCACGACCGGACCTGCACCCAGATGACTGACTCGCACACACTGCAATAATCCAAAGATCCCATTGAGAAATCCCATGACGAGAAGACATTCTCCAGGGCATAAGAAACAAATCAGAACCGTCACAGACATCCCAATGAGAAACGAAAAGGCCAACCAACTTTCGGCGCGGTCGGGCTCATCATCATCATAATTATCATCGCTCCAACTACTATCACGATAAGGACTTGTACGGTACGGAGATGGTGACATTTTATTATTGGTACTGATAACTTTTTTTGGTGCTTGTACTACTAGTCAAAGATGCACTACTACTAGTAACTACTGTATGTACAGTAGTAAGTAGTGATATCTCGATGAGCTTCGGGTTGACTGATGCGAACTGGGACTGGGACATCAACGAAAAATAATGATGAGATCTTTGTTTTTAGTTTTCCGGGTGATGCGACAGAATTCGTGACTCATTTTACTCGTGGCTGATGTCTCACTTTTTTTGCAATCTTTTAATTCTGCTCTCTCATCAGTTGCTCATCATCACGTCAATGAAGTATCATCAGAGTATTTCATAACGGATGACGACCTTGGATCTCGACACAAACCATTATTGAGATCATACTAAATAGTACCATAGTTAAGTACTCGATATCCAATTATATAGCAGTAATAGCGCACTAAATCATGACAGATACACACGACACTCACTTTCGAGGAAAGGTTATTGTCATTACGGGTGCCGGGGGAAACTTTGGTAGAGAAGGAGCTATCTATTTCGCCAAACGGGGAGCCAAAGTTGCTGCGTTGGATCTGAACAAGGAAGCCTTGAAAGAAACCCTAAAGGAAGTGGAGGCCACTGCCTCTCCTGTTGCCGAAATTATGGTAGTCCCTTGTAACGTGACGGATCCCGCTGCCATCCAAGCCGCCGTGGAAACCATTGTAATGCAATTTCATCACATTGATATGCTATGGAACAATGCCGGTTACCAAGGAGAAATCAAGCCAACATTGGAGTACGATCCGGCGGATTTTTCTCGCGTTATGGAGATCAATGTGACAGGCATGTTCATTGTTTTGCAGGCTGTGGCCAAACAAATGGCAAAACAAGCAGGCGACAAGGGATTGAGCATCGTCAATACTTCCAGCGTAGCAGGATTGCGAGGAACGCCGGCCATGGTAGCATATGCGTCCAGTAAAGCAGCTGTCCTTGCCATGACAATTAGTACATCCAAAGACTTAGCTCCTTACGGAATTCGCGTTAATGCTGTAAGCCCTGCTCTTATTGGTCCCGGATTTATGTGGAACCGTCAAAACGAGTTGCACGCCAATTCAGGATCTCCCTATTTTGCCACAGATCCGGACGTGGTGGCGAAGAATAAGATCGATAGTGTGCCCCTGAAGAGACTGGGGTCTGTGGAAGAAGTGATCAAATCTGTAGACTTTTTGTTGTCCGATGATGCTAGCTACACTACCGGGACGAACCTCGTGTGCGACGGCGGGATGAGCAGCAGTATTAGGTGTTAGACGGCCGTACGAAACCTGCGAGACGCTGAGAATTGAAAATGAGCACTGCCACGAGAGACATTGCTTTTGATACCTGATGCTTCGTCAACATGATTGCAGAGAAAATACAGCTTCCTTTAAAAATATGATTTATGTAAAAATGTAATATACAGTGTAGTCTCTCGACGGAGAATCGATGGCGAGACAGTATCCCAAGAAATTAAGGGATACTTCCATCAAAACTAATAGTGTACGTACGCGACGCACTAGCATCAAATTCAAGACCCGAACGCTGGTATCCCAGTTCCCAGATGGGGTTGGAATCTCCAAGCCAAACCTGGTCATTGCAGTCGTCCTGGCCAGGAGCACAGCACACATTACAGCAGGGGCAGTCCACGGCGGCGGTTTCGCCTTCACAGTCAGCGGAAAAGACTCGTACTTGGTCTGGCCTGGCGCAAACAGGACTTGCGGACCCAGTGATCTTATTCTTTTCGATCATAAAGTAGGCTGCAAACAAAACACGAAGAGGTAGCGTTAGGTGAAATTACGGTCCGGTCACAAGAAATGGACCAAATTGAAAGCACAAAGGACAAGCAGTGCAAACTTACTAAGCTTGGAAAGGGAGGACAGAGACGCTGGGACAATACCAGTCAACTCATTTCTGTTCAACAAAAGATATTGCAAGTTGCGAGCATTGGCAAGGGTATCAGGAATCGATCCCTGGAGTCGATTGTCATCCAGGTCCAGCATGATTAACGAGGACATGCGACCGATAAAGTCTGGAATACCGTCGACTAGCTGCGTATCCTTGAGCGACACTTCTTTCAAAGCTGTCATTTTCGATAAAAAGGTGGGGACCTCAGCGGCACTGAATGGATTCTGGGCGACATAAAAGTACTGCAAGTTTACCAAGTTGCCGAGAGTAGTAGGGAGCGTGGATGTTATCTTGTTGTTGCTCAAGTCGAGCTGTTGAAGATTGACAAGTTGTCCAAGTTCTGATGGGACGCTGCCCGTGAGGCTATTTACGTTCAGGGTCAAAACCTCCAAAGCACTGTTTCCATTGCTGATGCTAGGCACGGGCATCTTGCCCGAGAAATTATTTTGGTGCAAGTCTAAAATGCGAAGATTGGAAAGCTGGAAGAAGGCCGCGGGGATCGTGCCCTGGAAACGGTTGTGACTGGCATCAAAAGATTTTAAATTCGTCCAGGTACCGACCAAGTCATCATCCATGGTTCCGGTAAATTCGTTATCCTCAAGGACAACATTTTCCAACTGAGCCAACGACCCCAAGACTTGGATATCTCCACTAAAGTTACAATCGTCGAGGTAAAGATTCTCCAATTGGACAAGATCGGCCATGCTCGAAGGCAATTCCCCGGAGAAATTATTGTTGGATAAGACCAGGGACTTGAGGGACGTCATGTCGCCTAACCAGGCGGGCAACGGTCCAATCAATTCACAATAGTGCAGTCCAATATAATTGATATTGGACATATCCTTCAAAAAGGCTGGGAATCCACCAGTAATGCCAGGGTTATTAAAGACTTGAAATTGCTCCAGATTCATGAAAAACTTTAGTTCCATTGGAAGGTCGCCCACCAAAAACGTTGAAGCTGTGAAAGGTTTGTGAATGTTCATAATATCATTGGGGGGGCGATAATAAGAGTGTAAGATATTTTGGATGTTCCAAAAAGATCCATTTGACGTACATAGTACGTTGTGGTTCATTCTTTTACTTACGAATATGAACGTGGGTCACAGTATTGTCCTTACTACAGGATAGTCCGTACTTGAGGGGTTTGCTGCTGTCCGCGGCCAAACCATTGATGAACCATTCGCAGGTGGTTTTGTTGGTCAAGAAGTTGAGATTGGATTGCCAGCTGGGTCCGTTCGTGCTGTAGAAAAAGACGGCAGCCACGTAACGTTCCAGCAAATGGTCCGTCATGCTCAAATCGACAGGAGCCAGATCCTGATCGGCCACGAAATCTAGGGCCAGCTGCTGAGGAGATCCCGACGTTTCCAAATCTTCCTTGGAACTCACACCTACAGAAGTAAGCATTTCCAGAATGGCCTCGCGGCGGTTTTCGATGATAAGAGTGTCCGGAGCCGGTGCATCCGTTGTAGTATTAGGAGGGGCCTCTGTAGTAACGGTCTCTTCTGGGGCCTCTGTAGTAACGGTCTCTTCTGGTTCTAGTGCGGGAGGATTGACATCCACGATCGCACCGGTTTCTCCCATGTAATAATCCTCATTGTTAAAGTCGGTAGCACCAGCATCTTCAGCATCTTCCGTCGATAAGACCACACCCAATGACACAGCAATGACAGTGAGAATTACCAACAAGGCAATCCACAAAGTCATCTTGAGACAACGTCGGTTATTATTATTATTATCGCCGTAGCTAGAATGAGACATGCGTATTTCATCTACACTGGGAAGTTGATCATGGACGTTATCATTTTCGTCATTGTTCGAACCAGAAAAGGCTGTTTCGATATCCGATGTATTCGTGTGCTTGCTAGAAACCGACGTGTCACTGTTGTCTCGCATCGCCGCCGCCGCCGCTTGCATGGTTCGCACCTCTTCTACCGAAGGAAGCTGTTCACTGCTAGAGTCACTGAAATAATTGGGCATCTTGAAAATAATAATAAACGAATACTTAGTTAGTATACGTGTGATTGATTACCTTTTGGCCTCTCAGTAATTTTGAAAGAATATTACTCGAGTGATTTTAATGGCTAGAACTAAACTGTCAGAAAAAGAATTGCAGCCACCAGAAGAAGAACCAAGTACTACGGTACTAGCTAGCCAGTAGCTACTGTAGTAAAGAAAAAGATGAGGGTCATTTATTCAGTATCGACCAAAATCCAAGAGGTGCGCGCGCTCAATTACTGGTAGTTGACACACATTTCATTCTGCAATCAACGATACGAGCAAACTACTGTCTTCTGCATTTTGACAGTTCTACTTCGAACTAAATTTGACTTCCTTCACAATTATATGTGACACGCGAGGGAGCTTTTATCAAAGAGCTGCTTGAAGCAATGACGCAATTCAATTTCCTGAGCGAGTACGCCAATCTTGTGAAAGAATTCAGAAATTCCGAATCTGGCTCTCAGATCAGATGATGTTCAACGGTCACCATCCACATAGGGATAAGGTGAATATGCAGGATCGTTTGTCATCGTTGCGGAGAAAAATGTCATTTTTTAAGGTTATTTTTATTTTTATTTTTTTCAAAAGGACAGCTGAGCGTTTTCAACAAAAAACGAAACCCAAATACATACTGTACCATACCAGGGACCTCCAGGAAGCAGTGTATTTACATGGAACTCTGACAGCAACACCTGCAGTGTATTCCGATGATGCTGTCTTCACTTATGTCTACTTCTTGCTGTTAGACTATCAATACCATTC
>Ga0100392_1003562_pt1 | contig 14188 bp, 15 predicted proteins | sample CryGeymeta201516_FD_81548 | JGI IMG/M metagenome (GOLD analysis project Ga0100392, IMG submission 81548) | Groundwater microbial communities from Crystal Geyser aquifers in Utah, USA - Crystal Geyser metaG 2015-16 | ecosystem: Environmental > Aquatic > Deep subsurface > Groundwater | place: USA... | reverse complement strand
TCCCCTGAAACATATACTCCTCTGGCATCACCCGGAGTATCACAAGAACCTACTTTAATAATAGACGGAGGATACTTTTCTAAGTATTTTCTGTCCAGTTCTTCAACATCTTTTTTAATGGCATTGGTCAATCCAAAGTCTATGGTATGTATATTTACTGAAAGTAGTAACATTAAAATTATTGAAAACAAAAAACTGGTGGATTTCATATTAATTGTTTCTCCTAAAAGTAAACATTAAATCCTAAATTGTATATAAAGTGAAAATTTGAAACGTTAACACCGGCAAACCCACTATTTAAAGTAATGTTTGAACCTCCGATGTCCGTAAATACAGAAAAATTATTACCACTGAAAAATTCACATCCAACAAATCCACCGAAAGCAGAACCTGTATAGGTCTGAAAATTAGATTTACCATTTATAGAGCAGTACTCTAATGCAAGATAAACCATACTGTTTGAATCCGGGTTGAAATTATAATATATCCTCGGTCCAAAACCAGAAAAACCATCACCATAAACTCCTTTGAGTTCCCATGTAAGAGATCCGGTTAAATATCTCAATGATGCACCTAAATAATGGAATCCGATACCAAACCTGTTAGAATGTTTTGATTTGTATATTTTAAGTTTTGGTGTTTTTACTATTTTGGTTTCAAAAGTCGGTAATGGCTTGGGGATAATCTCTACCGGTTTCTCTATAATCTTGGGTTTTGGGACTTCGGGAGTTACTTTTGTTTTGGTTACTTCAAATTCTGCAAGACGGCCGGCCAACTGGTTACAAATACCACGAAGTTCTTTCATAGAGTCCGTCTCACCCGAATCAGCATACACTATCTCACCTTTTTCAACATCTACCATTCGGATACTGACATAATACATTACATCTAATTTGGAAACGCTGCCAACAATGACCCTCTGAACGTTGAGTAACCTGCCTAACTTAACAGCACACTCTTCTGATGTGCAACCTGAGATTTGAAACTTCTGTTCAGCAAGGATTTGTTCCATATTGCTCCGCTCAAGAACTTTAAACTTCATTGTATTTACAAGCGCTTCTCTCAAGAAATCACTCACTATTGAAGCATCCATACCCGAAATACCCTTCCCGGATAATTCAGATACTGCTATGTTGGGTTTGTCTTGTGAATAGAGATTACATAAAAAAAGGAAAGAGACAAATAATGAGATTTCTGCAATATGTCGGATAGATTTATTCAAAATTATTTTATTCCGTGTTTCTTTTTCAGTTTTTCAAATTTATTTTCCTTTTTAGAAATCAACCTCGTCGGAAGACCTTTTTTGCTGATTGATTCTCACGACCTCTGTTCTACAGATTACCGGATTTTCAGATTCTCAACTTCACTGAGCACCACTGGCGGCACAACGGAAACCCCCGAGGATGCCCGAGTTAACTGGCGAGGACCATCCACGAAAGGCCGAGTGACAGGTGTTAGCATAGGTGAAGCAACCGCCACTGCGAAGAACATGGACAGAACCACTATCTGGTCCCTTCGGATTTTTATATGGACTGTTCTTGTAATAGTTCTTTTTATACCAGTCAGAACACCATTCCCAGACATTGCCGTGCATATCGTATATTATCCATTTGTTTGGTTTCTTCTGTCCTACCGGATGTGTCTTGTTCCCTGAATTTCCATAATACCACGCATAATCACCTAATTCTGATTCGCTGTCTCCAAAACAATATTTTCCTGTTGAACCTGCTCTGCAGGCTTTCTCCCATTCTGCCTCTGTTGGCAGTCGCTTTCCTGCCCATTCAGCATACGCTACTGTATCATTCCAGGTTACATTTATCACAGGCATATTGCCTCTACCCCAGTCATTATCACCTGGTTTCCCTCTATCTGTTGCCTCACAGAATTTATCATACTGCTCAAATGTTACTTCATATTTGTCTATGTAATATGTATCTAAATAGACCTTATGAAACGGTCTTTCATCAGAATCCCCTGAATCCAAACCCATCATAAATTCTCCTGCTGGAATTAAAACCATTTCTACACCATCTTTACCCGTTATATCCATTATTTTTTCTGTTTTATCTTTTACTCTATCAATATTTGCCAAAACCAAGGCAAGTTCTTCAGCTTTATTGACAAGTTCTTCAATAGAATTTGATGTTACTTTCCCTGATTTGATGATTTTGCTTGTTCCTACTTCAACCATACCCGCAGTAACAACATAAAGCCCGCCTAACTTTGTTACAGCACCAGTAACAATCAATTGAACATTTAATAACTTACCCATCTGGACTGCACATTCCTGGGAAGTACAACCTGTTATTTGAAATTTCTGTTCTGCAAGTATCTGCTGCATATTAGCACGGTCAACAACATTAAACTTCTCAGTGTTAACAAGTCCTGTCCGCAATAAATCACTGACTACAGTTGCATCCATTGCTGAGACATTTCTTCCCTCAAATTCCGCCACCGCTATGTTTAACTTATTTTCTGGATAAAGATTCGGAGACGAGAAAATTATAAAAAGTAAAATCAGAATTATTTTTTTCGGTATTATCAAATTCTCCTCCGATATAATACTTAAAATCAACTATTAAATGTGCAAATCTATTAGCAAAAAAATCTATCCCGTTTTTCCCTTGATAAATGTTCTTATTTTATGTATAATTTCTTTGTGAGAGTTATAGAAGAGAATTTTATTTTCCTTTACTCCTATAATACAAGGCACGGTTTTGCGCATAAAGATATTATTCATCCATCGGGAATAGTTAAATATGATTAAAACAAGTTTCTGGGAACTACAACGCACTATTGGCTTTGAGTTTTCGAGGTATATTCTTAAACATCCGGGATTTGCAAAACAGATTCCAGAAGATGCTCTAATTGTCTTCCAGATTAAAGACAATCCGGAATTCAACAAATGAGCAAAAAAGATGGCTGAATTAAATAAAGAACCGCGGCAAAAGGTATTGACAGTAGAAATAGAAAAATTACTTCCACCGTTTGAAACACGGCTTGTTAATCCACAACTTGAATTAGCAACAAGTATCTGATTCTTCAAATAATAAGTCCCCTTCAGTTTATAAACTAAAATTGGTTTGTAAACTAAATATTTGTAAAATAAGTTTACATACGCACTCTGGCAGAAGTAACGATTTCCGAGGTAGTTATGTCAATTGCACGTATGTGAAAAGACCCTGTCAGTCCCTAAATAATACAGTTTGCCATACAAAAGAATATTTGCCTCTAAAAGCTTACCAGGTCTTGAAGTGGATTTTGAATCAATCAACCCGGTGAGTTCCATTTTATGTTCTTTAAGCACCTCTTCAAGTTTTTTCCTTTCAACTAATTTCATCCATTTTTCTTTCAGGAGCATTTCGCTGGGTAAATCTCCTAAGTATTCTGCAAGGTCTTTTAGTTTCTGTATCCCCCGTAGATTCGGATACCTTTAAATAAACAATGCTAGTATTGATACTGGCAATACTTGTAAATGCTCATATTTACCAAATTGCGTACCTTTATAGCCTATAATTCCATTTCTATACTTTAAGATTTGTTTCAATTCATTTCTTCTTAAAGTTTCTGTCCATTTTATCTCTATGGGTAAAAAACTTTTATCAGAAATAATTGCTATATCTACCTCACCATCGGACTTAATATAAAATGTCTTATATTTTCTTCTTAATAGTGATGATACACATCCTTCTACCATATCTGCTTTAATTGGACTTTCAACAATTATCTTTTCTTTAACAAATTCCCAAGAATCAGTTATACCTCTTGTCCATGAAATAAGTGATTGAGAAATAAATGGGTCGCAAAAATGTATTTTCTTTGCCTTCTTGGGAGCGGGTTTCAATCTATCTTCCCTCAATGCTTGTTGTATGAATATTACATCCATATCTTCTAAAATCTTTAAATATTCTTGTACTGTTGAATGATGTTGAATTTCTGTTACGGAAGCAATATTATATGTTGTAACTTGTTTAGCTAATCTCTCAGTTAAGACAGTAATTATATCTTTTAGAAAATACTCCTTTTTATTTCGTTTTAAAAAATCGCCAATAACCCATTGCTGGTAGGTCTGATAGACAAATTTGTTGATTTTCTTATTGCTTTCATATTCATTTATTGCAGAAAGGAATCCACCTGTGAATAAATATTGATTAAAATATTTGTCAATTAACTTGATTGCCTCAGCACTTAAATGTCTTTTCAACGAAATATAATCTTTATTATTATCTTCTATGATAGATAATGACAATTTTTTAATTTTATCTACTCCATTTCTCAAATCTGACACTAACAAAGACATATAATCAGAAAAAGAAAGTGGATAGTAGTGAAAATCAGTTTTTGCTGATTTTCCTCTTCTGCCAGGAAATTTTTTCATAGATTCTTTTAGTATTACCGAATCCGAGCCTGTAATCAACAAACTCCCTTTTTTGAAATATCCTATATCGGCAAAATATTTTATTGCTCTATCCCATTCTTTTACATATGTTATTTCATCTAGAAATAGATAGAAATATTTTTCTCTGTCCAATCCTTCAAATATTTGCTGAATGGTAGATACAAGATCTGGATATCTCTGGAATAGGTCACAAGCAATATAGAAGATTTGACTGGGTGATACCTTTTTTTTCATCAACAAATTTTTTATAATCAGTTTAATTAAAGTAGATTTCCCAACCTGTCTTCCTCCAGTAAGAATATATATTCCAGGAATATTAACCGGTATTTCTTCTTCAAGTGGCGAGTGAAAAATATATTTCATATCTTTAAGATTACTTATATGCGGGTCATTGATCAAATATGAATGTATATCCTTTTTGAACAAATTATGAATTTGAATTTCTACTTTCATGGTTTTATTTTACATAATTTTACATTTTTTGTCAATGCTTATTATCCAAATTTGGTCAATAAGTTTCATCAATACTTGGAGGTCATGTCTTCTCCCAAAGGAACCTACTCGAATGTTTTATGGGTTACTCTATGACACTTCATAATAAATCGGTAAATTAAACCTATATCTTGAACAATCCTGCACAATGCCACGCCCCGATACATAAAATCGGGCTCGTAATGATAATATGTGTGGTTGATTTATTCATAATTATTTCACCCCGTGTTTCTTTTTCAGTTTTTCAAATTTATCTTCCTGTTTCTGTTTTTCCTCTTTCATTTTATCTTCATATTTTCCTTTTTGTTTTTCCATCCATTTTATATGCTGTTCTCTGATTTTATCCAATCTTGCTCTGTGGTATTCAACCTGTTCATTGAACCGTTTAACTTTTTCTTTGTAATATTTCATCAACCTTTCTTCAATTGGATGAACTCTTTCCGGGGGTTTTTGGGATGTAACAGAGGTCTGGTAATCTTGTTCTACCTGTATTTCATGTCCTGTTTGTCCCTGAACATTTACCGAACCTTTAAAAACTGCTATGTCCGATTTATCCTCTTTATGTTCTACAATGAATATTGTCCCACGGACAGCCGCAACAGCAACAGGAGTTTTGATTTGATAGTTTAGTCCAATTTCATCAACTGTAGTAATTGTCGCTGAATTAGAAGTTATACTGCCTTTTAACAATTCAATGATAAAATAACGTTGTTTAGCGGTTTTTTTGGCTTCCCGTATTATAAATGTGGTATTTTTATCAACCTTAGCCGCTGTTCCGTCCTCAAAAACAATTACCAGTTCACCGTCTTCGTCAGTCTGTACTTTAGTATTTTCACCCAATGCCATTCCTTTTTCTGCCGGTATCCATTCCGAGTCAACTTTCAGTTGAACTTTAACTACCCCAGATATTTTTGTTATTACCCCGTAAATATCAGAAGAACTCTGTGCAACAACGGGCATGATGTATGATGTTGCTATTATTGAAAAAATAAACCATACAAAATATTTCCTCATAAATTTCCCCTTACAAACCAAAATAACAATTCTACATACGCACCCTGGCAGAAGCAACGATTTCCGAGGTAGTTATGTCAATTGCACGTATATGAAGGACCCTATCAGTCCCTAAATAATACAGTTTGCCATACAAAAGAATATTTGCCTCTAAAAACTTACCAAGTCTTGAAGTGGATTTTGAATCAATCAACCCGGTGAGTTCCATTTTATGTTCTTTAAGCACCTCTTCAAGTTTTTTCCTTTCAACTAATTTCATCCATTTTTCTTTCAGGAGTATTTCGCTGGCTAAATCTCCTAAGTATTCTGCAAGGTCTTTTAGTTCGTTTTTGTTGTAATCAAAAGTGGCAATAATTCCTATCAGGAGTTCTTTTGAAACCTCCTGCATCTGCATATGGACCTGCTGCAACAAGTTATCTATACGAATCTCAAGGTGGTCCTTTTCTTCAACTGGCTTAGATACCACGGGACTGATAGTACCCGGTTCACTGATGTATGACAGGTCCCTTCTAACAATGTCCACTACAAGGTCATCAAGGTTTTTTACCTGATAGTTGCTTCCAGTGTGATGGCTTACTTTACCGGGTTCGCCTTTCCCATCGCTTTCACCTGTTTCACCGTAAGTAAGGAAAATAAATTGTCCGTATGTGTATATTGAAAGTTGACGAAAAACATATTCTCCGACAGTTTCAAGTCCACTGGCACCGATTGTGCAAATCTTTATCCCTTCCCGCTGTGCTTTTTTCATTGTAGTGATATAATCTTTTTCATCAGTATAATCTGTATGCGGAGGTGCATCAGCAAGTAAAAATATGAGTTTGATTGAATCTTTTTTCCAAGACATTTGTTCAACTGCAAGAAACAATCCTGCTTGTAAATCTTCTGGCGTATCGCCTCCACCTCTGGCACTAACACCATTAAGTGATTTCTGGAATTCGTCAACATCAGAAGTCAAAGGATAACTCTGGGTTACGTACTCGTCCCCTCTGTCACGATAAAGGACCATCCCAAAACGCACCACGGGCTGTCCTGGCAATCTTATAATACGGGAATGAATAGCAAATATTACATCTTTCAGATTGTCTATCTCATCACCCATACTTCCTGTAGTGTCAAGTAAGAAAACAATATCAATTGCGGGAGAGGGTTGAATCTGGCGTGTTGATGGTAAAGACAGTTCCACTATGCCGTCTTTATTTTTTGTAAAAGGTAACTTATGGATTTCCCCCTGATATTCTACCTGAACAGGTAACTGCTCAAGATTTATTTTTCTATCTGGAAAAGCAATACCAGGAAATAGTAATGTTTCTCCATTAGCGTATGTCTTTGCTTCCCATGTTCTATTCTCATCCACAGGAATCCTGACATCAGCAAAAGGAACAGAGAGTCCATTTTTGTCAACAACACGCAGGATATACCTCTCTGCAGTATTTAGTTTCTGTATCCCCTGTAGATTCGGATACCTTTCAAGAAAGTTAAGATAATATGCAAATTCTTCATTGTCATCGTGTGCTCCTGCTTTGACCTGCTGACGCTGTGGAGGTGATGCTGGTGTTTTCTCTCTGGGTTCTACTGCAGGAGGAATCCCTGGTAACAAATATTCTTCTTCCTTGTCAGTTTTGGGCACTACTTCTGCGGATTTTCCTTTGCTCACACTTTTTTCCTCTAATGGTGCCCTGGATACCTCTTTTCTCAACTTCACTATTGTTTCTTCTGCAGCACTATCAGATTCAGGTGAAGGAATGGTCTCTTTTATTAAACTACGAAATGAATTTTTACTGATACAACTCATCAATACCATCATCAGTAACACAACAATAAAGAGGTTTAAACAAACTTTCTTCAAGTACATTTTAATTCACTTACTTCAATTCCTTTATAATGTATTCGGCGACTTTTCCGGCAACCTTCTTTATGGCTTTTTCTTCTGCTTCATCTTTAGTTTTTCCAAAATCCTTCTGTGACTCATTTTTACTTGCAATAGCAGTATTGGAATTCACATCAATTATCCTTATATCAATCTGTGTGCGGTAGCCCGGAGCATAATCCATTGTTTTACCATCAGGTAGTTCTATTTTATCTCCTAAATACTCTGTTGATAGTGTTCCTGATATTAATTTGCTAACCCTGTTTCTTAGCATGTCCGACGATGTAGTTTCCACAGATATTGCCTCGTAACCATTTTTAGTTAGTTTGGTTATTAACTCTGTTTCGGCAATCTTGACTTTTGATGGACTTACTTTCAAAGAGATGATATTTACAGCAATTCTTTTACTCAACTGTTCTTTCATTTTATCCAGCTCAATCTGTGACTCATTTATGACTGATTCAACTTTTTCTGATATTGATGATAACTCGCTGTGGACACTCAGTTTTGATTTGAGTTCATTTGCATCCTTTATCACCTGGTGAAGAACAGAAGATTTGGTGTCAAACTCAGATGAGGGCGTCTGTTTGGCATCCAATAACCTATTGTTTAACTCTGCCAGTTTATCGTTGCCTGACCTGGCTACCTGAAGAATTTCTCTCTGGTGTTCAAGTTGTTCCTGTATAACTTTATCAGGTTCTTCTTGGGGCACCTGACATAATACAAACACACTGTAATAATATTCGGAATATGTCTTGTATTTTCTCTCCCACTTTTCTATATACCACTCTCTTGCCTTCACTTTCCTTGCAACTGCTTGTGACAATTGTTCTTCTACTTTCTTCGTAGCAATTGTCGGGTCAATTATTTCACTGCTCAACCCGTAACTGGTCTGAATCTTCTGGAATTTATCCTTTACATCAACCCCTATATATTTTACAACATTATTTATAGCCATACGCTGTGCATCATCTCTTGCTTCCTTTTCTGTTGCGAATTTGTCTGACAACCCGACAAACAGCAAAAACTCACCTTCAGAATAAGGTTCTTTTACTGTCCAGCCAGGACGTTCTTTATGCGAACACCATGTAATATTTTCCTTTATAGGTTTTTCTTTAGTTACCATCTTTCCTTTAGGAATAGTGGCACATCCGGTAAAAAAAAGTAATAAAATCAATAAGATGTTTCTCATCCTATTCTTTTTCTTCTAATGAGAAACCTTGTTGTTTGGCATCTTCAAAAGCCTTCATTGCATTTTCAAACTGTGATTTTGCCTGTTCTTCACTTGCTTCATCGCGTTTCTTTTTCAAGTCATCAATAGTATTATTTAGCACTTCCTCATATGCTTCATCAACTGATGTCTTTGGAACTTTAGAAAGAACAAAGGCAAGTATATATGTATCTTTTGTCTTTTTCCGTTGCCATTTTTCAATATACCACTCTTTTGCTTTTATTCTCGTTGCAAAAGCAGAAGCAAGTTGCTCTTCAAGTCTTCTTGTAACATTTGTCGGGTCAACAATTTGTGTGGTAAGCCCATAGGATGTCTGGAGGCGGTTAAATTTATCCTGGGCAAGTGTACCGATATATTTCACAACATTGTTTGTCGCTGTTCTCATAGCATCATCTCTTGATTCCTTTTCCGTTGCATACTTGTCCGATAATCCTACAAATGCAAGTTCTTCTCCGACTGTCTCCGGTTCACTCACTGTCCAACCGGGACGTTGTTCATGTGTTGACCAGATAAGTTTTTCATTTGGCTCGGCAGCAGGTGCTACCGGCTGTTGAGTTATTGGTCTTGAAGCACACCCAATAATGACTACTGCCAAACATACTACTACCAAGTTAAAAACTGATTTGTGCATGACGCACCTCCTTAAAATAAAGTTTTTGTTACCTCCGCACCATCAGTGAAAATTGTTATTACCAGAATTTCCTCGCCCGTAAGAAGTTCTTTTAACGATACCGGCAAACTAAATCCTTTTTTCTGGACAGGGACAGTCGCTTCCAATAATTTGTTCAGCAGGTATTCCTGACCGTCTTCCGTTGAGTAGGATACGAGCGCCTCTATTGTTATCTTGATTGTCCTGGGATAAGGTTTCTTCTCTATCTTTCCGTAAATTTTCTTAAAGTCTCTAATACGGTCTGATTGAGGTTCAATTAAATTAATCCGGGGCGATACTTTATCCAGAACAATGACCTTCATCTCAATATTTTTTGCTGTGGGTTTTGTATCGGAGGGTTTTGCAAGGACTGAATTTATTCCTTCCTTTATGTTTACCGTAGTCTGAAAGAAACCGTTCAAAACCGGGATGGTTTCATATTCAAGAGTGTTCAACCAGGGTTCTTTTTCCCTTTTATCTTTCTCTTTAAGTTTTTGTTCTCTAACAAGGTCAATTAGATTTACAACAGCAATATCTATCCTGTCCAAATCAAAATTCATTACCGCACCTTTTATTGTTACGGTGTTTGTAGAGACCCTGAGTGATTTAGGAAGGATAAAGGCAATATCTTGTGCCAGAGTGTGTGTGCAAAAAAGTGTCAATAATAGAACTAAAACTAAAATTGAACCTGTAACCAATTTGTTTTTTCTCATTTTAATCTCCATCCTTTAGATTTATGTTTTTTGAATATTTTTCCCTAATCCAATTATTTCAGATATCCTGTCATTAGCAATTTCTTCTTCACTCAATATCTTTGCTTTTGCTATTGTATCGGCAATAAGGTTATTTGGACCATATGTTTCTCTGTGTCTGAATGGACATTTTTTATACATCGTGCAAAACTGAATTGAAGTAAATATCAAAATAAAACCTATCGCTGTCGCTATTGATATCCGCGGGACTATCTTATTTGTCCGCGGGATAAGTAAAGGGATACGTCTCTCCGAAAGTGATTTTACACTGTTTAGAATACGTTCCCGTGTTCCATATGGCAATTCTACTTCAGTAGTTTTATCCTGCAGGTTTTCTATGGTGCTATCTACTGTTTTCAGTATCCGGAATTGTTTTTCGCATTCCTTGCAAATATTTAAATGCGACTCAAACTTCTCTTTTGCTTTTGTAGAAAGTTTACCTGACAGATAATCTTCAAATTTTAACTGACATTTTTTGCATTTCACTTGTGCCACCTCACTCCGGTATCAAATCCCCCTCTGTCCCCCTTTAATAAAGGGGGAATATGGGGGGATTGGTTATCTACTATATATTAGACACCATATTTGTATAAAAAGTTGCATTATTTAAGATATTCAATAATTTTGTCCTTCAACATAGTTTTTGCACGAAATATGAGAGATTTGACCGTACCCAGACGGCGTTTTATAATATGTGCTATTTCTTCATATGAAAAACCTTTTATATAGAGCGTAACAGGAATTCTATATTTAGGCGACAGGGAAAGTATAAATTTCCTGATATAATTTCTGGTTTCTTCACTCTGTGCTATTTGTTCAGGATACGAAGTGGCGGTATCTTTGAATTGGGATATAAGTGGTTGTTCAGAAGAAAGTTGGGGAGTATCTATTGATTCCTGCCAGGGAATACCGCGTCGTTTGTCATATCTAATTTTGTTTTTCCAGGAATTTATTGCTATACGGTAAAGCCAGGTATATGGATGAGATTTTTTTTGAAAGAGACGGAATTTTTTAAATGTTTTTATGAAGGTTTCTTGTGTCAGGTCTTTTGCTTCTTCTGTATTCCCTGTCAATGACAAAAGCAGGTTAAATATTTTTTTATCATATTTCTGCAGGATTTCTTTAAACTGTTCATATTTAACATTATTGTTTGTTAATTTTTTGTCTGCCACTTATGGATTTTGGGGTGTTATTAAATCCTTAAAGGTTATTAACTGAACATTTATTTTAAGCAGGTATTCCTTTAATCGGGGGTCAATGCAGGTTGCAAGTTCGTACTCCCGCCATAACTCACCATAGCCGGGATTGGTTCTGAGTTCTGCAGTAGTGAATTCTTCGTCAATATTTCCCCAGTACCAACCTGCAATGAAATGACTTGCGTAAACGAGATTATACTGGTCTATTATATTTTTTATTCGGTCATATTCGTTGTCTGTCTGAAAAAACTTTCTGGAAAATCGTATTGCGCGGATATTATATTCTTTTGCAACAGCACACACAATGGGTATTATTTCATTTTCAAGATGTGTGTTATCCCTGCTTGAAATATGGGTTATTTCAAGTCCTGCAGATTTTATCATATCCAACTGCCGTTTTAACTCAAAGGTAATCTCGTCCACTGAAGGTTTTGGGACGATGAATCCTCTTATACTTTCCTTTTCAGGATTCTTTACAAAAAACTTATCCAGGTCAAAATGTATGCCTATTGCTAAATCGGAGTGTCCCTTAGCTAAGGTGACTGCTGTATTAAAGGCATTGCCTGTCCCAAGCAGACTTGCGCTTGTCACAACACCATTTTTGTGCGCCTGGATTATTCCCTGATTTATTTTTAGGTCTAATCCAAAATCATCAGCATTAACTATTAATTTCTTCATATTTTTCACTAAATCCCCCTTATATTCCCCCTTTACCGAAGTAGGTTCCGTAGGAACAAAGGAGGTTATGGGGGATTGAATTATATATATTGTTTTTCTATGAGCACTTCTGCTATCTGGACTGCATTAAGTGCTGCGCCTTTGCGTATGTTATCCGCAACGACCCAGAGGTCCAGGGTATTCTCAGAAGATGAGTCTTCCCTTATTCTACCCACAAAAACCTCGTCTTTCCCTGCAACGTCTATCGGTGTAGGATAAATATTTTTTTCGGGTTCGTCCAGAACTTTTATTCCCGGCGAACTGCTTAATATTTCCCTTGCATCAACAGCGCTGATTTTCTTTTCAAATTGTACGTTAATTGACTCTGCATGTCCTGAATATACAGGCACCCGGACACAGGTTGCGGATATTCTCATGTCCGGAGAGTTAAATATTTTTCTTGTCTCTTTTATCATTTTTATTTCTTCTTTGTAATATCCCCTGAATTCATCAGTAAGACTGCTTATGTGAGGAAAAACATTAAAAGCAATCCTGTGTGGATATACGTTTATCTTCGGAATTTTATTTTTAATTATATCCTGTGTTTGAACAGACAATTCCTCTACTGCAGCGCGTCCCGTTCCGGAAACAGACTGATACGTGGATACTACAATGCGTTTTATTCCTGCAGCCCTGTGCAGGGGCGCCAGTGCCACCACCATCTGTATTGTTGAACAGTTCGGGTTGGCAATAAACTTTTTTTCTTTTGAAAGGTCCTCGGGGTTAACTTCCGGCACAACAAGCGCTACCCTGCTGTCCATACGATAATCGTCGCCATTGTCTATAACAAACGCACCTGACTCAACTGCTTTCCAGCCGAATTTCTGAGATGCACCCCTGGCTCCCTCTGTTCCGGCAAACAGGACAACGTCAAGCCCGCAAAAAGAATTGTCTCCCGCTACTTCAACTTTATATTTTTTACCGTCAATCTTTTCAATTCTTTCTCTTGTGGCAAATACCCGGACAGATTTTGCAGGGAATTTTCTCTGGCTGAGGACTTTTAGCATCTCAGCCCCGACTAACCCTATTCCGACAATTCCTACATTATATTTCTTCATATTGATTTTGCTATTAAATCGCCTACTTCAGAAGTACTCATCCCCATTTTGCCGGCATCCATTGATTTAAACTTCCCCGAAGATAACGATTTTCTTATCGCTTTCTCAATATTTTCGGCAGTTGCAGTTTCACCGAGAATGTCCATCATCATAGCGCCGGCAGCAATCGTTGCTATGGGGTTAATCACATTTTTGCCGGTATATTTCGGTGCAGAGCCATGTATGGGTTCAAACATTGAAACACCTTCCGGATTTATATTCCCTCCCGCAGCAACACCGAGTCCGCCCTGTGTGATTGCACCTAAATCTGTAATTATATCGCCAAACAGATTATTTGTTACAATCACATCAAACCATTCGGGATTTTTTACCATCCACATACAGCACGCATCAACATAGGCATGACCTTTCTTTATATCTTTGAATTCTTTTCCTACTTCTTCAAATATCCGCATCCATAAGTCATGTCCGTATGTCAGAACATTTGATTTATCCACCATGGTTACTTCTTTTTCTTTTTTACGGCTTTTTCGCTTCTCGCAGTATTCAAAAGCATACCTTATACATCTTTCAACACCTTTATATGTATTTACTTCTTCCTGGACAGCAATTTCATCTTTTGTATTCTTCTTGAATACACCGCCTATACCACAATAGAGACCTTCCGTGTTTTCCCTTATGACTACAAAATCAATATCTTCGGGTGTCTTGTCTTTTAACGGGCTCCATACACCGGGATACAGGACTACGGGACGCAGGTTTATATACTGGTCTAGTTTAAATCTTATTTTCAGCAGCAACTCCTTCTCAAGT
>Ga0100392_1003561_pt1 | contig 14189 bp, 16 predicted proteins | sample CryGeymeta201516_FD_81548 | JGI IMG/M metagenome (GOLD analysis project Ga0100392, IMG submission 81548) | Groundwater microbial communities from Crystal Geyser aquifers in Utah, USA - Crystal Geyser metaG 2015-16 | ecosystem: Environmental > Aquatic > Deep subsurface > Groundwater | place: USA... | reverse complement strand
GCCGATTGCGCCTCAGTAGGTTTGTCCGAAATATCCCCTGAAACAAGTTCAGGGGGATTACCGAATCAATCGGGTATGTCCGTCTTCGTTTCAGTAGGGACAGTATTTTTGACGACCTACTTATGCTGACTTTGGTCAAGATGGCTGTTGCCTTGGGCGAGAGTGTGGGTTTTCGTCTTCAGGATTCTACTCACCAAACCTCTGAAGGAATGACCTTTCGAACGAGGAATGTCCTTCCGTCTCCGCGGAATGAATCTTATGTTTGGGAAGAGTCCTCAAAAGAGAGTTCCCAGGAGCAGTTAGACACGTTACGGGTGAAAACACCCCCTCACCGGAACTCGTTCGCGATGATATGGAGGCGCAGGTCTGCAAGAGCTTCCTCGCAGACGGCGGCCACCGATTCGCCGCGGGCGAGGGCTGCATCTCGTTTCTCCTGAGTGTCCAACTTTTCCTGGCGGAGCGATGTCTGCGAGTCTCTGAGGGTTGCCTTCAGTGTTGCGACGCGGTCGTCTGCGAACTGTCGGTGTGCTTGGTACTGCGTGGAAAGTTGCCGAATTTTTTCCAGGCAGGTCTGCACACAGTGTCTGGAGTATGCGGACTGCCATTCCTCGTAGTCCGTGAAGATCAGCTTCCCAAACCGGTGCGGAGAGTGAAAGCCCCCTTTGGTATCTGACCAACAGGTCCACATCCCAGCGGTCTGCAGGCAGCGCTGCCGGTTCAGGTTCATTCCCCAGATCGTATGGTTCGACGGGCGTTGCGTCATTCGGGTTTCGGCCCTCAGGACGCGCAAAGGGATCGCAGCTTCCACTGTCCAACGGTCATCTTCGATACCAGCGGCGCCTAGCCATTGGGACGTTAGACGTGGGTCGAGGTCGTTACCCCGGTGTGTATCCCGTTCTCCCCGGATGCCGACCCGGAATTGCAGATAGGTGAACTGGTCGTGATCGCTGTCGATGAATATCTCGATCGATTCCTCCATGGTGTTAAACAGGCTTCTTCGCAGCCGCTCTTTGACTTTCTCCATCTCCGGTTCGCCGCAGACAATTCCCACGTAGAGGTTCTTGTCATCCCAGCACAGCTTCCCGTAGGTCTCAACCGGAGCTTTGCTGCCCCCGATGTTCACGAAGGGATTGGTCTGTTCTGCGCGCTCCCAGCAAGCATCAGTGAGTTGGCCATCGATGCCAGGCGTCTGTGTCGTTCTCTCCGCAACGAGGAACGGAAGCGCCTCCGTCGCGGGCGCTGCCGTGGCCGACAGCGTAGCTGCAAAGAGTAGATTGACGATGATCGCTTTACCTCTGCGCAAGGCTCACCTCCTATTTCAGCCCGAACTTCCGTTGGGCGGTCACTCCGCTCATGACGTCTCGCACCGACACCGTGTAGTCGCCGGGTGGGTCATTGAAAGCGAGTGGGATGTTGGCGTTGGCCCTGCCCTCGTCCCCCAGCAGGTTCTGGGAGTACCAGGGAATCACGTGTTCATCGGGACCCGACACTTCAAGCCGGAGACCGTGACGAGAAGGCTTTACGCCGGCGTCGGCCTTCACGGAAATCTGAACGGCTACGGGGTTCCCTGCCGCGGCCGTGGTCGGGGCAGTAAGCTCCATCCCGGTGACCTTGTACGGCGACAGTGCGTAAAGCTTGGCCCGGTAGGAGACGGACGTGTCTACACGATCGGTCTTGCCGAGGTATTTCCCCGAGAGAACATCATAGATATGAGTGGGTTTGGGAAACAGAACCCGCACCGGGTACTCGGCGTTGTCGTAGAGAAAGTACTCTCTCAGCAGGGACGCGAAGGTGACCGCGCCACAGTGGAACTGTGCGATCTCCGTTGGAGGAATTGCATCGCCTTTCAGCGGGGCGATGGTGATCGGCGGGATGATTTTCGCGTGATCGCGAAGAAGTGTCGCCAGTTCCCGACTCTTCTCAAGGGGCAGGCGCTTCCAGCCAAACATGTCCGTATGCGCCCTTGCGTATCCCTTGAGGAGGTCGCCGATGAGAATGGATTCGCCCTCTCCCACCGTGGTCGTCGTTCCTGCTGTATCCGAAGGGAAGATGTCCGCGAGGAGGCTTCTGCCCTGCGGCGAACCATGCCCGTTCAACACGCCCGCTAACACGTCAGCGATAACCACGCCCCCCTGTTGCGCAAACTGCCGGATTTCCTGCGCCTCCGCATCCGAGACTGCGCGGCTGTGGGGCATGATGAACACCCGGTAGCCGGACCTGATAAGCGCGCCGTCCTCGACCTCGTCTGTGGAGAGGTATTTATATTGGAGACCGCTGTCTTCCAGCGCCTTGTTGAAGTCGGCCACCGCGGCAGCGTAGGCGGAACTCCAGTCGCTCTCCTTGGCGGCGAAGAGGCTGTCCGCAATGCGGGACACTTCAGAATGGTGAATGGCGATGCGGTCGTTGTCCCGAACAGAGGCGAGCAGCAGTTTACCAATGCCGGACCGGATTTGCTTCAGCGCGTCAGTGCGTGACTCGAAGAAGGGGAGCGACATCAAGTCGGGCGCGTATCCGCTGAGGGGACCCGGGCTGCCCATGGTCCAGAACCACGTCGTATTCATCTGATGGAACAGACTGTACCACGGGAAGAAATGGCAGTAGGTGGGTGTGTTGGGCCCGATTTGCCAGGTGAGGCCATAGGTGCCGTACCACATGCCGCGCACCTGCTTGGGATGGGCAAACGATCGAGATATCTCCATTTGGTCTGAGTTGCCGATGTAAGAGTGTAGGATTGAAATCTCTCGGCTCAGCGTCCACCAGTCGCCCCCGCTGTTGGGTCGAGTTAGCCCAACACCACCATCAAATCCGGCGCGCGCGTCGGGATCGTGCTTCGACAAAGCCTCACCGCTTCGGTGGTAGAATTGCGCGAAGACGTGGTTGCACGACAGCCGATGCTCGACCCACCGCGCGTAGACCTTGCTTTCCTTCGCTTCCGCAAACGTGATGGGCGTCACGGCGTCCCAATTTGCGAAGCCGGTCTTCCATTCCTGGTTCAGAGCCCGCAGACTGGGGTAGACAGACTTCAGGCGTTCGCGGAACGCAGCGAGACACGTCTTCGACCAGCAGAGGTTGGGGTTGTCGTAGGCATAGTTGGTTTCGTCGCCGTGCGTCCACGCGAGCGGGCCGTAGGGTCCGTAGATGTCGCTCTGCACATCGCCCCATCTGTCGAGGTTGGCCAGCGTCACCGGACTGCTCATGCAGCCGTAAGCATTGTCCGAATTTTCCGGCACAATGTGATCCGGCCCCGCGCCCAAGCAACCGTAACGCGCGGTGTAGGGTACGGCGGCCAGATTGGCGAGAGCGATGTTCCGCGCACAGGTGTTTCCGCGCCAGCCGATGTCGATGGCAGTGGTCTCATCTTCACCCGCGAGCTTGCGGAGCATGAGGTGAGTGAGGAAGTTGTTCTCGCCGGAACTCCACACGATGTCGTTGAAGTCGTCCCAACCCCGTCGCGCCCGGATCGGGAAATCGAGGTGAGTCGAGCTTATCGCCTTTCCGTCTCGGCTGATCGTTGCCTCGACCCGGTGCAGAATAGTCATTGGTCGTGTCTGACCCAAGCGGAAGCTTCCGCTGTTGCCGCTCACCTTCAGATTCGTTGACTCAATCAGCCGCCCGAAATTGTCGTAGAGACCAAGCGACACTCTCTCGTTGGCGAGCAGTGGACGTGATAGTCCAACGGCTCCGCCAATACTGTCCCCGGGGTTGTACGCGTTCCGCTCCAAAGTGATCGATCCGATACCGCCGTCAGCAGTCACTGAAAAAGCGCTACTTCCCCAGATGATGATGCTCTTCCCTCCTGCGGTCAGGAGCCACACGTCCAGAAAGTAATCACCGGCCATCAGGTCTGGCAGAACAAGCTGGACAGACGCTTTGGCGTCGGTGGCGCGGAGCGGGGTCGTGCTGCCGTCCGTCCGCGACCGTACGCACGCGCGAACGGTGGCCCCCGCCGGTGACTTGACGGTATCAATGGTCGCAGCCTTTCCGGCAACGGGCCAGGACAGCTTCTCGTCGAGGGAAATGGGTTTCAGCGCTGTCTCCGGTTCCTTCTTCCCCGCCCAAAGAACCGCTCGCGCGACCAGCGCCTGGTAGTATTCGTACGGAACAAATTCCGCCTCGGGAATGCTTGCCAGTGGCTGGAATCTCTCTTTGTTGTCGCTGAGATCCCATTGCGGAGTCAGGCAAGGCCAGGCAGTGCTGGACCGTTGATCCGCTGGGATGGGCGGTTCCTGGTAATCGAGCACAACCACGCGACCCTCGCCAAAGAGATGACATCGCACGAGACGAGAGCGGTCGATCTCTCGGAATCGCGGGAGCGAGGCGAGGGGCAGGTTTGCCGTGATGGAAGCCTCGTTGTCGGGTGTGGCGCGGCGGCGGAATACAAGGTCCAGTTCCTTGTCGTCGGCGGGGGGATTAACGTAGACCAGTCCCGCGCCGCCCGCAACCTTGCGCAGAATCTCGAACCGCTGCTTTGCCGGAATAGCAGACCAGAGCACCTTGCCTATGAGAACGACGTCGTATTCCTTCTTGAGCGCCTGCACACCCGCGCGCTGCACCACTTCCGGTGGGACGAGGAAGAACGCCGCGGCAGGATCGGATTGCGGCGAAAAGGCGAACTGGTGAAACGATGCGCTCATCCATGGAGTGAAATCAAGGGATAACCGTTGCGCCAGCTCCACCGTTTCACGCTGGCTCCACGTGGGAGCGATGACAAGCGCTCGCAGTTTCCCCCGGGAGTACGGATTCGCCCAGGCAACGTGCGGCGTCACGTAATCGGTGGTCAGCCTTCCATACGGGTGGTTCTTATCCAGCCCCAGCGGGTGGTCGGCGTTGACGGAGTGCCCCGCGAAAAGCAGAACCATCGCTGCCCAGAACCGTACGCTCGTCCCCATTTGAATCGCTCCTCCCGGGAAATTTTGGATTGCACGAAGTAATGGCGGTCTATGGTTGCCACCGTGCGAGGAAGCCCACGCGGTCAAAGTCGGCGTCGTTGCTGGCGATGTGTGACAAGTTCATGAGCCTGCAAGCCACGACGTGAGCAGCGTCTCTCAACATCAACCGGTACTGGGTGCCCATCTCCACAATTTGACAAGCATGAGATGAATCGATATTGCACAGAGACAGTGTCTCCGACTGCAGGCTGTCCAGCAGGTTGAGGAATTGCCCGACCGCCTTCCAACACCGTGCGGAGAAGTCGGGAATGGAGACAATTCGAGAATGGATCAGGGAGCGGTCGCGGGTGTTAAGGAGGCTCTCGCCACGCTGCATTAGGAGGAAGTAGATCACTTTCTCTTGCACCACGTTGGAGGTGACGGCGCGCAACTCTCCGTTCGCGACGCATCTCAGGAAATTGGTGCTTGCCTCACCAAAACGGGGATGACCAGAGTGGTGGTACGCAAAGATATTAGCATCCACAAAGATGGGTGTGTTGATGTGGTAGTCACTCAACGGTTGAGCCATGCTCGTTCCACATCCCGCCCAACTTAATCTCTTGGATCAGCGTATCCGTGGCGTCCGGCTGCGCCTCAACGATGCCACGCGTCGCGTCAACCATTGTTCTTGGGGCGGATGACGAATTGTTGTCCACGCTTCTCAAGAACGATCTCACCAAATCCCACCAGTTCCTGTCGAGGAATGAATAGGTCTTCCGCCGTGATGGTGGCCTTCATGGTTCTACGCCTCGCTCGTTACTTCCACTCTCTGCCAACACTGTACGACATCCTGCCACAAAAGGCAACCCGAGGGGTGTAAGTAAGATTTGTGATGATCATCCCTATCCAGCCCAGCCGGAACCATAGGCGCCTACAATCTGGAAACCGACAGTGATTGTGTAACGGAGTTCGCGGTTGGTCGGTCCTGAGTGAGTTCATGCCTGGCCGACCCCAGGGGGCTGATTACCATCACGCGTCACAAATCTGACTTACACCCCAACCCGAGTTGCAGACCTCAATGTGCCCAAGTCATCCTCCTCACTTCCCCCCCCAGAACACCAGTTCCGTCGGGGACTTCAGATCGTCTTCCACGGACTCCAGCAGCATCCGCTGCGCGCTTTCGTTGGGAACATCATAGGCATGGAAGGCAAGCCGAATCTCGCGATGATCTCGAGGGTAGCTCATCGCGGTCCCGACGCCGTAGTTGCTCAATGCGATTGCTCCAACGCTCAACTTACCGGGCAAGAGAACGAGCCCGAGGGATTCCTTGTTCGTTTCTTGGTCGGCATAGAACACCCACGCGTCATCCTTGTGGAGGGCAACCTTGGGGAACTCCTTCGACGCGAAATCTTTCGGCACACCGCCTTCGTCATGCGCCGTTTTCACCCATCGGTGTGAAGGCAAACCGTAGGTGGGCCCGAAACCCCCCGGGTAGCCGGTCAGCCGGACCTCCAGCGACTCGACCTTCATCCCCCCCGGCGCGAGGTGTATCTGCGCGAACACCGGTTCACCCTCCGCAGGAACGACGAAGCTCAGCGCCAAGCGGCCCTTCTCAGGCAGTTCCCAGACAAACCGCAGGCGTCCTTCCGTCCCTTCTCTCATCTCGGTCTGGCTGGCGGGTTGCGCCGCAAAGACATCGCGCCCGTTCAGCATTACGCGCAGAGTGTTCCCGCGATACCAGCCCCCCCAGGCTCCCGGATCGAAGCCAATGCCCATATCGGAGTTCGCGAGCGAAGGGAACGATCCGGTGAAGTCCGGCGGCTGGTTGAGGTATCGGGCGTAACCTATGGTGCGGGTCACCAACCCGCACTGGAACGACCATAGATCACGCTTCAACGAAGGCTTGTTCTCTGCCGCCGGGGTGGTCTGTTCCGTGTGCTCGATGCGTACCTTGAAGGAATCTTGCATTAGCGCTCGCACCACCTCAAGTTCCGGGAGCTCAGCGGACGCGGCCGCGTCCACGAGAAGCAGTGAGGCGGGGATCGGAAAAAGGATTGATTGTCGCGTCATTGTGCACCTCACTCCTCTCCTCCGGAAATAAACCGCCAAGACGCAAAGAACGCAAAGACTCTTTGCGGCCTGGGCGGCTTCGCGGTTAAAAAGAACTCTCTTCCGTTTTCATCTTCCGTGGTGACCGAGCGGTCATGGGCGATTCCCTTGAAAATGCGGATTTCGGAGTGCGGAGTGTGGAATGTCGTGAGTGTGATCCGTCCGGATAGGCACGGATAGTGGAGCCCTTGCTCGTCCCGCTGGAAGCTGTTGGCGAGTTCTTCAGGATGGCTGCGCAACACAGCCTGTCGGTCAGCGCCACATGCGGCAATAAGTTTTAGCAACGTCATGAGTGTGCTTGACACCTTCCGTTGCGTGGGCGACCACCGCGTTTTGTCCGGGAGTTTCACCGACCCGGAGAGTCCCGTGACCGATGTCTGCCGCCCTTTGGGGACAACGGAAGACAAGGTGAGGATCCGGAGAAGGACGACACCCACAAAAAGAATCAAACGGGTAAACCTCACGGCGTACGACGCACGACTCGGCATGGCAGCCTCCGTCTCAACACGAAACAAACGGCTCGTCACCAACCGCCGGAAGGCGCACACCCTCTCCGCCACGTCACCGGTTGACCCCGCAAATGTAGCACCGCTCGTGGGAGGTGTCAAGCTGGGTACGTACCCCTTGATCCACCATCAATGAAAGAGAAGAAGGTTGTGCAACCTTGTGAGTACTGAGGCGGGGTGAGGTATACTCGTTAAGGCTGAAATCCCACCGTTAATCCTACGGCAATCTCCGTAATTCCGGGATGCACCCGTTGACAACCGCCCCTTGTGGTTTTTGGTAGGGGCCATCTCCGATATGCCCACCACGGGACGAACTTCATGCGAATGTGGGCGCGTCGGAGACCGCCCCTACGAAAGCCCCATGATGCTGGGCGCGTTTTCTACCTTTAGCGGTGCGCGTTCACCTCGTCGAGTCAAGCGCTTCCATTGGCGCCCATCCAACTTGTTATACGCTTCGTATTCAGCCACACAACCTTTGCCACCACTGCCCAATACGCACTGAAGACAAACCACGGCGAGAGGGTGTAGTGCCACCACCTCAGGCCGTCGGCGAGAAGATTGGGAGTGTCTCGATGTCCCTGCAGAATCGAGTCCACGTCGTTCATTGCCAGGACAGTCGATCGGTCGCAGGAGTTGACGAATTGCCAGTTTGCGAGCACGGCAGTTGCCAGTATCACGCCGATGACCGCACACCAGTATTGCCCCCCCCCCGCAATTACGCGACGCGCCTTGAGCGCGCGGTCATTCATCGCCCCGTTCCTTCTGGAAGCGTATCCGTGTTTTGTCCACACTTCATCCATGTCAGTAGTTCAACGCAACAGGACTCGATGCAGGTCAGTCGCTCGTTGAGGATGCCGTGCATCTCTTCCGGGGTTACCTGCCAGAGAAGTGCACAAGGCGGTTCTCGCAGCTTTGCGAGGGTTCTAACTTCCGCTGAAGTGGCGTCGGAAAGAACACCCCCCTCTGCCAGCAGTCGTGGGACATTTGCGTACTCGTAAGCAACGCCGAATCCTGAGCGTGCGATGATGTGTCGTCCGGCGTCGAACAGGGCTTCCAGCGAACGACGGAAGTGGTGTTCAGAGATCGCGAAATTGTCCGGATTGCTGACGAAGTCGTCAACCGGCAAGTGGCTCAGTTGCCGCAGTCGGCGCAGCGACCGGCGCACGTGTGCAACCTGACTACGCACCAATCGGGTGTTGATTTCAGGAGCGTCTTCCATGGATTGACTCCTCGGCCTCCTCGAATTGTCGGTCGTACCACCGGCGCAGGTGCATCCAGGTACGCATGACCTGTTCCTCAAAGTTGGCCCTGCAGAGGTCATCGGACTTGAAAAGGATCTCGCCGTTGACCGCTTCCCACTGGAGCACGGGCGGGGCATGGTCGAGGAAGACCAGGTCCAATCGCCGCGGCAAGAACAGTGGCTCCAATTCGTCGTGCAATTCAAGCCACACGTCTGAGAGGGCATGGCGCGGAAGAGATTCCTGGAATGCCAAGCCGATATCTACGTCACTGTTCGGGTCTGTGCAACCCTCAACAGTCGACCCAAAAAGTTAGCACAGGTTGACACCGTGCTTCCGCAGTGACTTCTTCAGTGTGTTGACCGGTATTCCGGGGAGAGAAGCATCGTGTATTGACATCGTTCTTCCGTGGTCCCGCGCGTCGGGAGGTGACCCCTCACGACACGTATTCATGACATTTACCAACGTCAGTATGATAGCACATGCCTCCCTCGATGTGGAACAACACCGCGACGCCTTGCATATCATATCAAATGAACGACTGGAACTTCACTCCTCCAGCGACACTGCCCACTGATTCGGCGTAACGCCAGCGCCGTGTGCGGAGTAGAAGTAGCCGGTATGCGCGGGGGCGTTCACCTTCAAGTCGATTCCATCGAGAGACGCCGAGACCTTCCATCCGCGGCGGTGACTCTGCTCAACGCTGATGTCCAGCGCGGACACCCCCTGGGCGAGGGTGGCGACCTCCACCCCGGAAGTACGGGGACTGACGTGCAGCAGGAATCCCAGAAAGAGGGCCGTCTCAAGAGGGTTGACCTCAACACCCTCTCGCGTCCCCCGAGCAGTTAGCGCCATCTCACCGTCGGCGTCCTGTGATAGCACGAGACGGGCATCGCTTCCGTCGGTGGTGAAGAAACGAAGTCCCACGCGTACGCTCTCCGTCTCCAATATGACGGTGCCTCTCAGGTTTTGCCGGTCGATGTCAGAAATTGCTTTACCGTCACCATCAAACAGTCGGATCTCCTCCGCGATCCCCAGTTCCGCTACGAACTCGGGTGCGAACTGCTGATCCCGCACCAGCTCATGCGGTCTTCCGGTGTTGAGCCCTGTGAAGCGTCCCTTCCACCAGGCGGGGGATAGGTTGTCGTGGTCGCTGTTCGGGTCGATGAGCCACGTGCATCCCGTTAGAAGCGTTCCGCCTCGCTGGCAGGAAAAGTGGCCGGCGGGCGGGCGCGTCGTCTGAATGGGAATGGTGCATCGGGAGGAGGCGGACTTGTACGTTAGGAAGAAGGGGACGCCGTGACCAAAACGAACTCCTCCCCTTGAAATGCTGCCCAAGGCGAAGTCGGGGGCGAGGTAGTTGGTGCGTGAGAAATCCTGAGTCGAGGCGAGCGTTGTGCGCGGTAAAGACAGGTCTGCCGCCTCCGGCAGGACGTCTTCCGGGCCGATGGGGACGCCCAGCCACAACGGTTGTCTCCTCTGCGGCTCCGGCGCGCTGGCCGTAAGGTGCATGACCCAGTCCATCGCCGAGTGACCTCGCAGACGCCGGTCTCCCTCATACGCTCGCGATTGCGGACCGGTGATTCGGCCGATGGCCGGATGGTAGTCGAAGACGGCAGCGGTGATGAGATGTCGCATCGCCTCGCGCACCTCGCGGAGCAGTTGCTCACTTGCAGAGTTGCAGGTCAGCATCATGGCGAGGGCGTGAATCTGAACGTAGGTGTAGCAGACAGAGTTGTATTCGGTGATGGCGCCGAGGCGCGCTGAGTGGTTGCGCCACTCCTCCCAGTCCCAGTAGGACAGGTCGCGCGCACGCGGGTCGTCCAGCACGTCGCCGATGAGCAGCTTGCTCGCCATGTTGAGCAGCGCGATGTTGGTGTATTCCCAAGTAGCGCGGTGGGCGTTGAGTCCTTCGATGGCCAGTGACAGCCCTTCCCGCAGTCCGCTCTTCAGCGCGTCTGGCATTGAGTCGCCGCGGTGCCTCAGGACATAGCAGAGACATGGCGCAATGAATGAAACCGCGTTGGGGTCCCACGCGGTCTTCCAGTGCGAGTGCCAGAAGAAATTCCCGTAGGTGAAACTGCGCGGGTTGATGTCCTGATGGTCGAGCACGGCGCCCAAGGCCTTCCATGCGAGGTCGTCGTGCCTCGTCATGGCCAGAGCGACGGCGAATTCCGCGCTGCTGCGGACGTCGCTGCCGGAGGCTTGGGAATGTGCGCCGAACGAGAGCGTGTGCCCTGAAGGTCGGATGAGACCAATCTCCGAGTCTATCTGCTTCTGGCTCTCCTCCGCAATGGTCTCGAACATTTGCTGCCGTATGGCTTCGAAGTTTGACACGGTGAAATCCTTTCGCGATCAAATGAGATGTGATTAGTGACAAAAGTTTCCCAAACATTCTGTAAAATCGGTACCTTCAGGGGCATGCGAGGCTTTTTTTATGTCCCTCTGCCGTATCAAGTTAAGATCCAGTCATAAGGAACAGACGGCGAACTCCTTTCAGCGCGTCATGCAGCAAACTGATCCAAAGCCCGGAGCGCGGCACGTGCTCCTGTGCCGTTGTGTGCAAGCTGAATCTTTCCCCACCGTCCCTCTGTCAGGACGGCACACCGACCCGAAACCTCTACCCGTAACTACTCAGGTACACCATTTTAACAGGATTAACAGGATGCATCGGACTCTGTGAGTCCGAAAGGAAACAAAGCACCTTGTAGGGAGAGTAGGTGAATAATTACCCACTACCTGTGCCCCGAAGGGGCAAAACAACATAGCCAGGGGCAACGCCCCTGGAACAAGGAAACGCCCGCCTTCCCTTACGCCCTGAAGGGGCAATACAATAATCGAGCTGCGCCCCCGTCCGTCGTGAAGGTATTTGTCTTGCCCCTTCAGGGCGGACCATCCTGCTTGGCGCCTTTGTACTGGGGCGTTGCCCCCAGGCTATGTTGTGTCAGTCCTTCGGACTGGCCGGACGAAACATCCACGGCTGGAGGTTGTGCCCATGTCACGTGATACCAATCTGTTAGGTTGCGGGACGGTGTCCACTACCGTAACTATTCACCTGGTGGCACGCTAACCTCGTTCGCCAACTTACGTCCGCAAACTTATGTGCACTATCGTACAGGAAAGATGAGTCTCTCGTCGGGGCGGTTCCGAGGGATCGGAATGTCCCGACATGGTCGGGATACTCGCCACGCGGTACTCGACGTGTCGGCATCTCCGACGTGCCCACATTCGCATGAAATTCGTCCTGTGGTGGGCATATCGGAGATGGCCCCTACCAGAAACCACAAGGGGCGGTTGTCAACTTAAGCGAGTATATCTTGAAGAGGTTGGAAACCGACAACCCCTCCTGTAGATAACAAATCTACGAGGGAAAAGCAAATCTGGCGCCAATGCTCAAGGCGCAGAAGTTCTCTCCCACTGCTCAGTCGTCCAAAAACTGCTGGGATTTTCAGCTTTGGGAAACTCTTGGTATTACCGTCTGCAGCGTGAAGGCAGCAATACTAAACCTTACCAGGTTCGACAAGTCCTCCGAATCATATCAGAGTACCGTTTGGCAGGTGACGAGTGATGCACAGATACGCGATCATTATCTACTGGAGTGAACAATATCAGGTCTTTATCGCTGAAGTGCCTGAGTTGCCCGGCTGCATGGCCCACGGCCTGTCACCGGATGACGCCCTCTCGAACGCGAAAGAGGCGATGCAGCTCTGGCTGGACGCAGCGAGGGAATTCGGCGACCCGATCCCTGATCCGAAAGGGCGCCGACTCGTTTACGCCTGAACATTGTATCAATCCTCACGCGACTGCCGTGCGGGTTACTCCTCGGCCACTTCATCCCCACGATGCATTCTCACAGGTTGCTGACCTGCGCAGTGCAGTCTCCTCGAGCCACTGCGCCTTCGTCCGCCATCTGCAAATTGACTGTCCCGGCGATCTTGGGTAGAATGACAGGCGTTGAAGACAGTTAGAGCGGAGCAATTTGATGAGATTTCAGGCTCCCCGGGGAACGCATGACGTTCTGCCCGGGGATTCTTTTCGGTGGCGATTTGTCGAGGAGACCTTTCGGGAGGTGTGCCGGCGCTTCGGATATGCCGAAATACGCACGCCCACTTTCGAGGACACGCAGCTCTTTCTGCGCGGCATCGGGGAAGGTTCAGAGATTGTCGTCGACAAGCAGATGTACTCCTTCAATGACCCTGGGGGGGATTCCCTGACGTTGCGGCCGGAAGGCACTGCTCCCGCGGTGCGCGCTTTTCTGGAGAACTCACTCCACGCCCAGGGGCCAGTGACAAAGGTATTCTACACCGGACCGATATTCCGCTATGAACGCCCGCAGTCGGGCCGGCTGCGGGAACATCACCAGTGCGGCATCGAACTGTTTGGCTCCATCGACCCTGCGGCGGACGCGGAAGTCATCCAACTGGGAGTCAGATACCTGCGCTCACTGGACATCCGTGGCGAGGAGATTCATATCAACAGCGTAGGTTGTCCGGCCTGCCGCCCCGCCTACCTCCAAGTGTTGCGGAGGTATGTCAAACCACACCTGAGCGAGATGTGCGGAAACTGCCAACGACGGTACGAGGCAAACCCGCTGCGGATTCTCGACTGCAAGGTGGATGTGTGCAGGGCAGCCACCGCCGACGCTCCGCCCATGCACGACTCTCTATGCGGTGAGTGCAGCGATCACTTGACGGGGTGCCGGGAGGTTCTCGACCTGTACGGAATTGAGTGCGTTCTGGACGACCGCCTCGTCCGCGGACTGGATTACTACACGAAGACAGCTTTTGAGTTTTTGCACGGCGGTCTCGGCGCCCAGAGCGCGGTGCTCTCGGGCGGAAGATACGATGGACTGGTGGAGGAGTGCGGAGGCAGCCCCACACCAGGCGTTGGCTTCGGCAGCGGCGTCGAGCGGGTGCTCCTCGCGATGGAAGCAGAGCAGAGCCAACCCGTCGCGCCGGAACCGATCACCGCGTTCGTTATCACGCTCGGTGACGCTGCCCGCAAGGCCGGGCTGAAGCTGCTGGCCGACCTCCGCGCTGTAGGTCTCGCGGCAGACACCGACTACGCCGGCCGGAGTATGAAGGCGCAGATGAAGGAAGCCAACCGTTGCGGGGCGAGGTATGCAGTTATCATCGGTGAAGACGAAGTCGCCCACAACGCGGCCACGGTGAAGGATCTGGCGACGAGTGAGCAGGCGTCAGTTCGCATGGAGTCGCTGGTGGGATCGCTTGTGGAATGAGGCATCCTGTTTGGAGGTGGAGAAGTGGACGCAGCCGTACTTTCGACGAGGCTCGAGAGATTGGAGCGAGAAATCAGGTTGTTGAGATCGCACGTTCGCGACGCCGGGATACCTGCTGCACCGGCAGACCGTGGGCTTCGCTCCCTCAAAGGAATTTGGCGAGGAGTTGATCTGACGCTCGAAGAGATTCGGGACGCGGAGGTCAGAGTGAAGGACTCCTCGCAATGAT
>Ga0100392_1003557_pt1 | contig 14200 bp, 13 predicted proteins | sample CryGeymeta201516_FD_81548 | JGI IMG/M metagenome (GOLD analysis project Ga0100392, IMG submission 81548) | Groundwater microbial communities from Crystal Geyser aquifers in Utah, USA - Crystal Geyser metaG 2015-16 | ecosystem: Environmental > Aquatic > Deep subsurface > Groundwater | place: USA... | reverse complement strand
AATAATTAGGAAGACTACCTCTCTAAATTTTTGAGGTAGATTCTCGTAGTACTTGATTTCTGTAGATCCTACATAATAGCTACCGTTGAAATGAGACTTGGGTCTCATTTTCAGACTAATACCGTAGTAGTAGTACAGCAGTACATTAGTAGCTAGTACAGTAGCTACTAGACCTACTGCTGGTGCACTTTCCCACCATACTGGTTTTTGGTTCAACTGTGCGCTCTCAATCTCAAAGTAGAGTAGGTAGTGCTGCTCTCCTCGTCTCCAGGTTGTCCTCAAATTCCTTGTCTCGTCATCTTAGCGTCCATTCTGTCTTCTGTCCAATATTTGTTTGACTCCCCTCTGCTCCCTTCAGCCTCTTCAGCATTCATCTTGTTCTTGCAGGGCTATTCAGCTGCTTTGCGGATCGGATCATTCGCTGGTAAAGTCCGAGGAGAAGGTGATCCTCCGATTCCCTCTTCCTCTGCATCTGTATCATCGTCTTCAGACTCGTCCGACTCGTCCGAATTGTTCGACGCATCTGGTGCCTCTTCAACTTCCACCTCAGCCTCAGACTCGTCCTGTTGGTTGTTTCCGTTGTCTCCTTCTCCCACATCACTCAAATTGGAGTCCACAACAATAGGCTCATTCACATGTGGTACAATCTCGCTCACACTTGGTATATCCACCTGGATGTAGTAATAGTAGTAGTAGTACTAGTACTAGTACTAGTAGGAGGAGTCTACTAGTAGCTAGAGCATTATTCTTTACGGAGTACGAACAATCGTGAAAAAAATATATATAACCATAATAAATAATTGATTTTATTGTACAATTCTAGAATTTCGTGAACACAAAATTCCAGCCATAGTTGGGATCATCTGATTACGCAGAGGCTGAGGAACCTTCGTCGTCCTCGTCCGTCCTATCCGGAGCTTTCAAGTCCTTGACATTTTCTATGTATTCTTCCACAATAGCTTTTCCGCGTTCCTTCCATTCATTCCTGTTTTTCTGAGCATAATTCAAATACTCATCACTGGAAACTCCAAAGACACCACATTCGGCCAATTTTTTGGCCAACGGAATAATGTAAAAGTCAAAGAATCCAATTTCCCCGTCATACCAAAAGTCGGCAGGATTCTTTGCACACCTTCCCCCCAAATAGGCCACATATAATTCACGGAAGAGAAACTCATTCCACTTTCTGTATATGTGCCAATGCTGTGTTGTTGTGCATATGCAAGAGGACAAGTCATGTAAGATATGAAACATTGAAAAAAAGCTACCACGAGACTCTTCTTTTGCAAAATGAGAACGTACCTGCATCGTGTGAGCAATGTCTGATGCCTGTATTAAGCAATCAATCATTACTGTTGCCTTGCGATTGAGAAGATCCTGCTCATCATTGCTTTTCTCTTCCTTGAAGGCACTTTCCCACTTGGCATCACGTTGAACCTTCAAATCCTTGTCAGCAATATCTGTAGCCATGACAGCATTAACCACCAAGTGACGGAAGCGTTTAAGCTCTGCTTCATCATGGTAGATGACGCCTCTCAAGTCAGCATATCGTTCATCCATCAAAAGGTACCATGCTAGATCCACAGAATTTTGTTCCGAAATGCTCTTGTTGTTGTAGGTTTGGGCAACCTTGGCTTCTTCCTTGATCAGCTCAGCATTGGTGACTCCAGGATGGTCCACATCATGAATCAGGGCAGAGAATACGACACTGAATTGGGCCAAAGGATCGGAACGGATTCCATAAGAAAAATCATGAAGACGTTTGTCCTTTTCTTCCTGGTTCATGTCATTTGCATTAGCGTCTTCGGCGTAGATGACACGAGGGTCGTCGACTGCCACAATACGAGACAACAGCTTGACAACGGACATGGTCACATGCGTGGCATGGGACAAGTTGTGGAACTGGTTGTCGTTGTGCAGGGTAGCAATGGTCGCCACAAAGTCGCGCAATTGGGATACAGCGTCCGTGGGTAAAGTTATGGCGTCGACGAGAGAATCCAAATTGGATACTCTAGGGTCAAAAGGTAGCAGCTCTACGACATCCGCAACCTCGTCAACAACGGTACCACCGTCTGAGAAATCTAGCGCTTGTTTTTCGGCAATATTGGGATCCACCTGAAGTCCAAGAACTTCACGTCGTGCCAAAATCTGCTTCAATAGACGAGACAGCTGGTCAACTGTCCAATCTACCAATCTTTGACTACGTTCATCTAAAACAATATCTCCCTCGTTGTCCTCCATACTGTCCTCTGTAACGTCCGAATAATCGGACGCGGACTCACTCTCATTCGACATGTCAACTGATGAACCATTGCCGTCGCTTTTAATTTCGAGCCAGTAGGTCTGCAATTCTCCTTTTCCTTTAGCTTGGATCTTGTCTTTCCGCGGTGTAATCCAGTGAGACTTCCCGGCTGCTTGAATCAGGTCAGCTGTTTCTTGACTGACATGGATTTTTTCTTTTGCTCCGTTTGACTCCATTCTTGCTGCTGTATTCACGGTATCACCAAATAGCTGATGATGTGGATTTGAGGAAAGGACAGGAAAAGAGTCAGCTAGGGAACACGGTCGCTATGCAGGTATACTCAACAGCTCATACGTACCTGAAACCGAGATTTCTCCCCACGCAACACTCCAGCCGTGACCGGGCCAGAGTGGAGACCAAAGCGCATCGATAGATCCGCCGTTCCAGGTCCCAGCGGTACCTCAAGCTTGACTACCAACACCTTCATCTTTTTCAAACAATCCCTGTTTGAGGAGTGGGTAGTTGAGAAAACAATGAATTGAGAACAAGAAGAAACGAAGGATCGTGCATCAAATGCGCTGCATAGCAATAGACGGCTACCACAGATTCGAACAACTTACTTAGCGAATCGAGCCATAGCGGTAGCATGGTCCTTTCTCGGCTCTGCGGAAGCGAAAGAAGCAGGCATTCGGTTGAGAGAACATGAAAAGAAGCTGAAAAAAGGCGGACCCATCCCCCTAAACAAGAAACGCACCAGGAAGACCTGTGACGGCTACATAGCAATCACCAATCGTTTCGACCTTGAAGACTCGCCTTTTCCGGGCGATTGTATCAAAGGCATGATACAAGGTTTCACTGTTGACAAGAACATAAAATCGTCAGAATCAATTTTTACGCCCTGAATCAAAAAGGCCCACCAGAACTTACAGCAACTGGAATACTTGCGTAGGCTCGCGTTCCGAACTCCACGCCGTAAAACCCACAAGATCTAAAAAGAAAATGTCAGTGTGAGATGTAGTCTTTGTAAAGGCAAAGAGCAATTGCAATTTAGGGTTTTATACTCACCAGCAAAAAGGACCGTAGCGTCAGGAAATAAGTCGGCGATAGGTTTACTTTTGAAGGCATCGAGTTCGCCGTCCTCAAGAGATACATCGCCTTTTTTGCCACCTTTGGCAGCAATGAAATTTTCTAATTTGAATTTAGGTCCGAGACCGTCTTCTCCGCCCTGGAGCCTCCAATTTCCTCCTCTTGCCTTGCCCCCATTGGCATCTAGTCGGCCTTGTTCCTCTGCATCTTTCATAATACGATCACGCACATTGGCAGGAAAAAGCGAGCTTACAATTGCACTGGTCCGAGTGGCTGTGGCCATGACCATATCTTGTCGCTGCTGAACATACCGAATGAAGATCAAAAATATCATACCTGTCAGCAAAAAGATTCCTCCCATAATGATAGCAAACGTTTCGGGGCGCCCAGTATCGTAGGATTCTTCCATTTCACTTGTCGGATAAATCAAAGCTCGATATTTACACAGCGTGTAACTGTGACCTTCCACCGTGAATTTATCACCGCCCACAATACTAGCATTGTAATCAAGTACAGCCGGCTCTTGAGAGAAAGAACCTTCAACGACCATATCCTCGTATGATCCTTCGTGAAGATCACCTGGCCCAACGAGGATTGCGGTTGGACCCCGGATTTCGTACGTATATGACTGCCCACAACTATTATCAAGAACAACATAGATTGTCTCGGTTCCGTCCGGTAAGAGGCCAGCCAGTTGCCAGTCCCACGGAACAATAGACCATACCATACCGACAACCTGTCTCGAGGCCGTTTGGAAGGTGTCATAAATAGGTGCTAGTCGGACCGAATGTGGTCGGTCTCGAGCCCTGAAGAATGTACCTTCGCTCGATCCAACAAATTCTTCGTGGAGCGCTTGATGATCCTCCGGGGTGATGACATTATCATAAGATTCGCCAAGGTCAACAAAATTCGACAAGACAGTATTATGCGAATCCACCATCAGTTGAATCAAGTGGCGATAAAGAGGCGAGGTTCGCAAATTAGAATTCACACTTGCGGTCAAGGCTGGGACGGGGGACATCTGCCAGTTCACTGCAAATGGAGTATCGGGCGTGGATTCATTTACAGCTCCGTAGGGGCTGAGTGTTCCCATTTCGTTCTGATAAGTAATTTCGGTAGGAATAAGGGGAGACGATGGCATAAAATCTTCCTGTGTTGTGTCTATATCAAATCCACGCCCCTCCAAGACCCATGCTTGGTTTTGAATGGTGTAGGCTTCCCACTCGTCTTTATCGGCGGCACTTACAAGCGGAGAAAACCCAAACGTTTCCGCAAGCGACTCCTTGCGCGCCCGATCCCCACGAATCTCAAAGTGAGGAATCGTCACGAATGGCCACTGCATACCTGTAGCCAACACTAGAGATGTAATAGATTCTGAACGGCTGGTCATGGAATCAATCATCTTGACATTGTTGAACTGCAACGAATCGGACACGGTCAGTGCCGCTTGTTCGAACTGTTGTTGTGGGTAAGCAAAGTATTAAGGTTAATAAGAAACATGCAAGAGGTTAGATGACTGAAGATGAAGGATGCCGGATTGCCAATGCGCTTTGCAATGCATGATCCATCAATAGAAATACACCAAGTAGCTGAATACGACAATAGGAATCGTACCGCACTTTTAAATTCGCTCGTTTCATTTTCCGCTAAAAACATATAGGTTGTCACGATTACAATCCCTCCCGTGACCAACAGCATTATGGATAAGACGGTGCGCCAGGCCTGAACTCGATTGGTCTCCCTCTTGGCAATATTAAGTGTTTGCTTCGCTGCTACTTTAGAAGAATTCAAATCGGACTCGTACGAGGACTCGTACGAAGATCCATCGCTGTTGGACTCGGATCCGTCCGAAAAGGACGAATTTGATTGTTGATCATCTTCGTCAAGGTGGTCATCCTCGAATTGTTCAGGTCGAGGCTTGTAGGAAGACCGTCCAGAGGAGTCCACGGAAGGGCCGTCCTTGCTGTACTCCTTGCTCCGGCGAGATGTGCTCATGTTTTTGGTTGCTGCTGATCTTTTGCGTCTTGTAAATCGATTCCTTGCGCTCGTAGAGAATTTAATAACTCTTTATTACCTGGTACAGTGTAATGTTCAGTGATTTTAATTTGTAAAAACACACTCTAGTACCATACTATTGTTCTGCGTGATGAGCAATACTAGAGAGTCTACGGGTAGCATGCAGCATGAAACTTCTGGTGTGTTGGGACAGTACACTCCAGTACTGGCTGGCGTAATAAGTAGAGTACTCCACCAGGTAGTAACCATGGGCGGAGCGAGCCAGGCACTCTGTGAAGAGGTCATAATAATAGTCATCTATCAGAAGGGCCTATAACCAAAATAATTATTACCACTACTACTACACTGGTACTGGTACTACTAGTCGTAGTAGTACCTGTAGCTTGAAAGGGCAGTTCCGGGACTATTAATACTGCTGGTAGTATTCAGTAAAATAAATAATCACCTGGCTCCTTTCTGGTGGTCAAAAAGTGAACTTAGCCTTTTTAAGTACGGCCATTAGGAATGCTATGTCAATGGTCGTCCATGAAACGTACCAAGTCAGATCATTGCATGGCATTCTCATCTGCGCCTCGTCTGGCTACTTTCTCGGCAGGTTTCAGCCTTTCGTCAAGCTTCGAAAGAACGCTGAGTGGTTGCCGGAGGTGTCTACCGGCACACCAGGCATTTTGGATATTTTTTTACTACTTTTCAGATTGAAAAAATTACCTGGTTAAAAAGACGGTTGTAGCAATGTCCGGTGAAGGGTTTTGCGCTGCGCTGCCGCCCCTGACACGGACGAACGAGCGCATTCACTAAAAAAATTCAATACACGAGTAATACTGTACTAGATATATTTCCTGCGGTACTTGAACGCACTCACGTACCCCTCAACTGAGTACCAGTACGGTATCATAGCAAGCAATTACTGTCACTACTACTCTAGCTACGAAGATACTAGTAGTACTGGTAGCATCATGCCACAAAATCGCTACTCGAGTATTTAATAGTAGACTACTACAAGCTAGACTACTAGAGTAGTAGTAGAGGTCTACCAGTAGCTAGCTAGAGTAGTAGAGAAGTCTTGTACTTGTGTACCTGGTACAACATATGTTTCTACTATTTATTTCGCACTCGCACAACATAGCAACACATTATGTGCATAAAAAGTGATGCTAGTTGTTTTGTCCCTTAAAAAGATAATACTAATGGAGCATAACTTGTATCCGGCAGTTTTTGGAGATGTGCCAGAATCCAGAATGCCATTGAGCATTGAGCAACGTGTGTTTACTTGTCTCTTGTCTTTGCAGGGCAACTTCACAAGAGAATTCCTTTTACCAGGATATTTTCGACGTAGCCACGATTTCGGGCCGTTGTCATGCTGCTCGTCATAAGTCAGGATTTACGTCTGCTTTCTCACGTGACTATGGTGCAGATACCTGAGGTCTGAGGTTGCTGTTGGCGATCGACACATCCATCAACGGGTCCTTTGCTTCCTGTTTGTAATGTTGACAACTTGTCTAATAATCACTAAGCGTCGATTAAATCACTAAAAGTCCCTTCTATGGTGTTCAAAAGACTGAAACCAGTAGATTCCAATATGATGAATGTTCGGAATGTTCGGGATGTGCCGCCCCCCGCACGGTGGCTCCTGCAGTTGCCTTTTGGTGTGCTTTGCGACTGCTGAAAACTTCCTTGCCCCGTTTCTTCTTGCTGTCATCGTCATCGTCAGTATTTTCTTCCCCGTGCATTCTAACTGGCCAGGCACCTCGAATTGTTTTATAGCGTTGCATTTCTTGCATGCCCCATTTAATTTCTTTTTGCATAATGGCAATGTCACCTTCACCGGGGACAGTGGATGTTTGTTCAGTCGAGGAAGGCGACGACCGTATTTTCTCTTCAGCCGCTGCATTTGCCGCTGTTATGATAACAAAGATTAGTAGAACACTCAATACATTTCGAAAAATCATGGCTCTGTTACGCTGCATGGAATTATTATTAATGTGGTACATCTCGTTACATTTTGTTGTTGCTGGATCGCACTAGCTACCACTCGTCGACTGGAAAAAATTAGTCGTAATGACTGCATCGAGATTTATCGGACCGTCACCCAGGATGACTACTATTGTAACCCGTCTGCGTGTCACAAGAGTATTTTTCCCTGCTCAAAATTTCTATTTTTTTCCTTCTGTTCGTTGTTATGATGACTTCAATCCCAGAAATACACAGTTGCGATTCCACTGCTCAGGGAAAGCGCGCAAGTGTGCGAGCTATGAGGAAGCGCGGAATGATAGGAACGGAGGGATTCGCAGCTTTGCCTTGGTTCAACAACGCAACGACAACTCCGGCATCACTGATATCGCGGGTGTGTCACAGGGAGCTAACGTGGAAGCAAAAGAGGGAAATTCTCAAGTAGAAATCACCCCTCAATTTGGGAGAACCGAAGCAAAATCTCAATCGGGGAGGAAGGAGATAGGATCACTTTTTCGCAAACGCACGCCATCAGCAGCATTCGCCCATCAGATGACTTCTGAAATTTGGTTCGCAGACAAATTAGTATGCAGTACAGCCAGTCGTTACTACAGCGCTGCCTCTGGCGAGCATCTTTCGAATTCGCCATTTGAAAATGCCTAGGGTTGTGGATGGAGTGAGTAGTTTATGCACTGTCCCTGCCATTAAACAGCGCGGAAGAGAAAGCGCAGGCCGCGCATAGCATTAGCATATAGCTGGGAGCCTACTCGAGATGCAATTCGGTAACTGCGTGCTTTGCAGAATTAAGTCGCTCTGTGCGCCAATGGTAGTATCTTGTCTCGGCCGGATAAGTGGGCGCTGCTGAGTTGCATAGCTCAAGAAAAGACAACTGAAGGTTTGGGCTTGGCGGTACGTAGAAGGCAATTCAGGAGACTTCTTGAGCAAAAGTCTATCCAGGGTCAGCGACAAAAGCCATTTGATGCAGATCACGTTGGTTGGCTGTTTCGTGAAAGATCTTTTGCTTGACAAGACAATCACGACAACTAGTTCCACACCTGCAGAAACACAACTTTCATCATGTGATAATCTATCCTTGACGTAATCTAAACTGGTGAGACCTCTCAACCTGTGCGGAAAGCAATACCTCTGATGCATATGCTCCTTGACTTTCGAATCATTGTCTCCCGAGTTTGCTTGGGTTCCGGAGCTGCGTCCAAGAACAAAAAGTACCACTAGTCAATACATCCACTTTTCACAATAAGCCACAGGTTCTGATTTTATAATCAATGTAGAAAAATACTATCAGACTACAATCGATCTGACACACTCACAAGAACAAGTCAGGAAGAGAGGTCCAGCAAGTAGTTGTGACGGCTTTGTGACATGTGGTTCATGTAACATCCCACGTTACACAGTTACGCAACAGCCGTCATGCAAGTATCCATGTGACGATCTTATAACAATTATTGGAATGAATGAGACAAATGCACAATACATACAGGGATGGAACTATCGATCATTCAAAACACATGTCAAGTTTCACACAACAGACGCAGTGACATGACAGAGCATTTTGTAAAGGAGTTTAAGATTTCCGTAATTCCAGGTAAATCTGCCGCAGGCACTATTGATCCCACAGAATACTTGCAAAACTGCTTAATGAGCAAGGGTTCATTCGTTCACTATCATAACCGATGGCATCCTCAGATGAAAAAAAAAACGCAAGCGCAAAGAGTGCCTCGATGAAAGCCATGTGGGCGGCAAGGTTGCTACAGTCTCACTCGTGAGGCTGCTCTCGTCTTGAATGCGACGGTAATAAGCAGGATATATCTTGAAATGAGCCTGATCCTTCGTGCACTTCCGCAGTTCAAGAGCGTCCTGGCTACAGTCTTGTCTGTTTGTTACGACCAAAGCCCTGCCTGTTGTGTCGACCTGCAGCGCTCCCTTGAGTGTCTCATGAAAATATTCTAGCGTTATAAAATCTTAGAACATGCTGACCAGATAATCCCAGTAATGATCACCGACAGTGCGGTCGGACTCGGCACCAGAGCCTTCTTTTGCTGTCCCTCGGAACAAACTCAGCTCTTCCTCTACTAGGTCCGGAAACGTAGAGGTACTGGTTCGCTTGAGTTCGTCACTAGCCAATGCTGATTTAGTCGGCCATTCACCCCTCAGTGTTTTATAACGCTTCATTTCAGTGGCACCCCACGCCATTTCATGTTGCATTACCATGACATCTTCATCCGCCAACAAAGCTGTGGCGCGTGTCGGAAACGTTGCGGGTGGAGTTTGTGACGGTACAGTGAGGTCCTGTGCTGTGACATGATTGACAGTGCTGTAGAAGGAAACAAAGAAAAGAAGGAGAGTGGCGCATAGTTGTACCATGGTCAATTATTCTTGATTTGTGTGGTGGCGTCGCAAATCCTGAAACTCTCAATTGTAATGAGTCTTGGTCGGTCTTGGATCGATTTGCGCGACCATTGTGAAAGAATTAGAGACATGAACTCCAAGTTAGCGTTAGGGATTTATGGTAATAAAAACCTCACTCCGACGCTTTCCAGATATTGTACGCAATCTTTTCGTTTTATCACAGTGGAAGAACCAATGCGCAATTCTTCTGGTTGTTGGAAAACCGGTCCTCAAATTAAAAAATTTCCAAGTGATATCTACTACTAGTACTAGTATTTGCAAGGCTTGGATCAGAGCCTGGGCTCTAGCTGCCCATATTATTGCATCGGATCAATGATCTCTGTTGGAGACCACGGCATAGCGATTGCCATCTGTCAACTTCACCGCGACCTTCATCATCAGCGATTTAAACAATGATAAAAATGATAAGCTGTTTGCGAGCGGGGATCATTCGAGGATATTCTAGCAAAGGATACCAAAAAAATATAATAATACTAGTCTACTACTATTCTACCAGGTACTGTCCGTTCGAGTCAAAAAATAATAACGATGACTTAGGATGCACACTAACCCAATGGTCATGCCGGGACAGCTTTTGTTCTTGTTGAGACAACCATGCGGGAACGACACGAGAAGCACTACTACTAATATCGACGAATTTGTGTACGGAAGTGAAATGTCACTGTGAATTGTGATGGCACCAGTCACAATCGATAAAAAAGACATCAAATTCAGCCCCTTCCAAACGAGTGAAGCGAGTCGCATTCCATTAGCAGTCCAGGAAAGTAAGAGGCAAGTGTGAAGTATAATGTATAATGAGAGGGAAGCCCCGGGACTGCGGCCAACTGCCATCCAACTATCCAACTATTGCTGAGCTTCAGGCTTCAGACCATCTACCTCCAAACCAAACACAACAATTCGGTCTGCAAACCACTACACCATTCTAACAATTGAAAACATAATTTAGAATATTTTCTATTTCTACCAAACCTATTGTCTACAAGATCTGTCAAAGGTCAAGCATAAAAAATGGTCTGGACCCCGACTTAAGCATCTGGAGCTTGCCTCCGAACGGCCTTGATCCGAAATGTTCCCTATGAGGAATTCTCGTGCCTTTATCCGCACTTTGGGAAGACCTATATGAACTGGGAATTTCCTTCCACTGGGGCTGCAAAGGTGCTCGCGTTTATGGAAAACAATTCTTGGCTGCCGATTGCCACAGTCATTGTCTACGTCATTAGCATCTTTGCTGGCCAAGCGTACATGGCAAACCACGAGGCGTGGAATTGTCGCAAGTGGCTTGCTGCCTGGAACTTTTTCCTGTCGGTGTTCTCTTTCTGCGGGTTTATCCGCATGGCGCCTCATCTCCTTCACAACATATACCACTATGATTTTGAGACCATTGTCTGCACGGACTCGTTGACGCTGGCTGGATACGGTTCAAGTGCAATGTGGGGGTTGATTTTTGCTTGGAGCAAATTCTTTGAACTCTTCGATACTTTCTTCATTGTTGCCAGAAAGAAGAAGCTCATGTTTCTTCACTATTATCATCATGTGACTGTCTTGCTCTGCTGCTGGCACACCATTGTCTCTGGTACTCCAGCTGGCTTTATCTTTTCTGTGGTCAATTACGGGGTACACACGGTTATGTACTTTTATTATTTCCTCATGGCCATCCATTGTCGTCCAAAATGGTTCAACCCCAAAGTCATAACTGTAGCACAAATTCTCCAAATGGTGGTTGGAGTAAGTGTTTGCGTCGGAGCTTATAAGTTCGCTGGTAAAGAGAGTTGCCATGCAAACACTCTCAACATCCGGGGAACGCTGTTTATGTACGCAAGCTACCTCTACCTCTTCAGCGAATTCTTCTTCAAGCGGTACATGATTCAAGCAAGGAAAAAGTCGGCGTAGAAGATAAAACGCGCCCGGAGATATATATTTAAAATAAGGTGATAGTAGTTACAACGAATTCTAATAGCTAAATGAAACTTCGTGAATTTTTTTGAAGACTACTTTAGTTGATTTGCATTTATCTGCAAATTTTTTTCAATACTGGCCTCTCCAGTAGAGTACGTGACAACGTGGCTTGGGTTTCCTACTACTAGTAGTTTTTGCACTTAACATGGTGGACTCGTTACCAAATAATTCTACACCATTTCCGACCGATATGATAGTGCTCGGTACTCGGCAATATCTAAAAAACCCAATCCCATCACTCGCCGCTCAGAATTAACGGCTCAGCCCATCTGCAGCTTTGCGCAGCACACTGGCTAGCGTTGAACGTATGGTCACATCGGCTCCTGGGACCAAATTTGTTACTGCTACAGCCAATAGAACCACCACAGCCGCTCTTTTGCCAGTGATCAAGACAGGAATGCTCGGTGCCATCGGCACAAGCTTGCTTAATATGAAGGACTTCCAAGGAACAAAGGGCTGGCAGCGAAGAGAGCAGAGGTCAGCCCCCGGAAGTGTAAGTCGATGCACACAAGGTAGCATGTGACTAAAACAACGAAAGGAATTCTCTCCACGGTAACTTCCCATGCCGCTTGTTCCAAGTCCACCAAAGGGAAGATGTGGTCCAGCAAATTGAACAATGAGGTCATTTCGTACAGCGGTGCCCGATCGACATCGTTCCGTCATCTCTCGAAAGACTGCTTCACTTTTTGTAAAGACGTAAAGTCCCAGCGGTGTGCCGTCCATACTGTTGATGATTTCGACAGCCTGATCACGGTCGTTAACAACAAGAATGGGAAGGATGGGCGAAAAAATTTCTTCTTTCATTATGCGAGAGTCCAAGGGCGCATTGAGGATTATGGTAGGCGCTACATATCCCGATTGTTTGTCGCATTTGCTGGATCCACCAGACAAGATCTGAATGTGCTTGTCCGTTTTGGCCATTTCTTCTATTTCCTGAATGAAGTCAACAGCTCGTTGAACATGCGACGGCGCCACCAACTTGCTCAATTGACTTTTGTAACTATTGCTGCTGCCATTGCTTGCTGTGGATGGTGATGAGGAATCTGTTCCGAATTGCTCTTCCAAAGCCCTCGTCAATTCGGGTAGCAGTCCATCGACTTGGCTCTTGTGTATCAAAAGATAGTCTGGACTGATACAGTTTTGACCACAGTTCACCGTCTTGGACCAAATGATGCGATTGGCGACTTGCGAGATATCAGAGGGGCAACTTTCGTCGACATAACAAGGACATTTTCCACCCAATTCCAGAACCACCGGTGTTAATGTTTTGGCAGCCGCCGAAGCCACGATTCTTCCGACTCGTTCCGAGCCGGTAAAATGGATCAGTCCCCAGTCCTGAGCCAGCAATGCTGTGGTTTCTGGAATGCCTCCTTCGACGACCTGTAATGCACTCGCCTCGAAATACTCCGGGATGCATTTGGACAATAGTTTGGCTGAGGCGGGACACAGCTCGGACGGTTTTAGCACTGCAAATCAAGAGGAAGTAACAACATTGTTGCATTGAGAATAAGTGACAAGCAATCGCCCAACAAGATCAATTCTCTTTGATTCTTACCTGTAGGATTTCCGGCTGCCAAAGACCCGGCCACCGCCATTAGACTAATGCTGATAGGATAGTTGCTAGGTCCTATAACTAATACGGCGGGTCCGTTCCGTGGCATGGGTGTTACTTTGGAATAAGCGGGAAACAGGGAGGCGGGCGATGGCACATGCTGCGGTTGCATCCACTTCGCAAGGTTAGACTTCAAATACGAAAATTCGGTACTGGCCGCCGCCATTTCCAACACGCCAGCTTCTTCTCGGCATTTTCCTAAATCTGAGTTTAGGACCTCGAGAATTTCATCCCAGTGATCGTCTACCATTCTCTGCAAACGGGACAACTGATCCAACCGCCAGTCCAGTCGAAAGTTTCGACGGGAGGCGTGCGTCTCTTGCATCAACTGACGCATACCGGCAATGCGAATGTGAACATCATCGCTCTCGTTCGAATTTGAGTCTTTACTGGAAACCAAGAGAGGTGAACTCTCCTGGCTTGATCTCGTCTTGACCATTATTGATTTTGGATTGCTTTGTTGGATGATGGTTTGGTAGAGCCATTAAAAATGGATGAAGATCAATTATTATTCTTTGCAGTCTGCGGACGGAAGGGGCAGATATAGAAGTTACTACTATTAATATCGTTATAAGAGACTAATTAAAATAATAATAATAAACAATACACAGTAAAAATAATAATAGTAGTCTAGTATGATTCAATAAAAAATGTGCGCAGCAAGCCTGCCGTATGTTTGTAAAATCTGGACGCACCTCTGCCCATTGTAGCGAAAATCTAGATCTTTGTGCGAATGTCTAAAAATAAATTCATGATTGAAGTATTATTTTATTTTTGAAAGTACTAAGGCCAATGCTTATGGTAAGTGAAAAACGAACGAGACAGGTGTTTTGTTCGTGTAATTTGATAAAGTAATTTTTGGCTTCCTTATGCTGTACGAAGTTTCTGTTTTGTTGGTGGCTACATTT
>Ga0100392_1003555_pt1 | contig 14202 bp, 9 predicted proteins | sample CryGeymeta201516_FD_81548 | JGI IMG/M metagenome (GOLD analysis project Ga0100392, IMG submission 81548) | Groundwater microbial communities from Crystal Geyser aquifers in Utah, USA - Crystal Geyser metaG 2015-16 | ecosystem: Environmental > Aquatic > Deep subsurface > Groundwater | place: USA... | reverse complement strand
CGTATTACTAAAGTTTGTTTGCAGTTTCATGGCTGTCATTCTGGAAAGCTTTCATTTATACAAAGAAGGAGACTTTACACCCAAGGGTGGATACCTCTATATTTGCATTATCACCAATACATCCCAGTGCTGGGCCCTCTATTGCTTGATTTTATTTTATTACGCCACCCACAATGAACTGAGTCCTATCCGGCCCGTGGGTAAATTCTTGTCTGTGAAGGCTTTGGTTTTTTTTACTTGGTGGCAGTCGGTCGGTATTTCCATCTTGTATCAAATGGACATGTTGCCACATTACACAGACTCCAAACTGACGGTCAAGTTGTCACCAGAGGATGTCGCCAAGGGTATTCAGGATTATTTGATTTGCATTGAAATGTTCTTTGCGGCTATCGTACACACACTCGTCTTCCCGCATACAGAGTACTCACCGCAAGCGGTACAAGCTCGTGCGAGAGCATTAAATCAAAGTGCCACCAATCCCAGTTTGTCGCGGCAACGTAAGAGAATGGGTCGCCACAGCCAATTTCACACGAACGGACTCCTACGAAATTATCATCACATTCGCGACGACAAGAGCGCCAATTCGGATGCTGTCAAGTCCAACTTTACTGGAGAAGATCGTAGTTTCTTTGATCTGGAAATGACCACCCTTTCGTCGGTCGGAGCCCAACCTCTAGGGGTGGCAAGTTTTTCTCCGTCTTGGGAGGAAGAAAATGCCAGCGCTGACAACCGGGCGCGTACCGTGAGCGCCGACAGTATCGATTCCGATCTTAGCCCCGCAACCCCTGCTGGTGCACAAGGCTGGGCACGCCTGTATAAGGATGAACCGACGGGCTGGACTACGCCCAAGAGTGAGTCAGACAATGATTCTGCCTATCAGCAAATTACCCACCCGACGATGCATTTGAACCAACCGAGTTCACTAGTGTACCCCAAGCCTGGCAATGACCAAAGTACCATTGAAGAAGGTGTAGAACCCTGGGAAACGGAATCGGGGTCAGGCGACGAAAAAGTTGCAGGAGACAGCTCCGAAGGTGATGACAGCAATGATGAGGATTCTGACGCCGAATACAAGCCCAAAGAAAAGCAGAGCTTTGTGCGCGCGTTCTTGGACAGTGCCATTCCTCGTGACTTGAGAGACAATACAGTTGGGATTGTCAAAGGTGACTATGTTGTTGAGAAAAAGACCTTGTTGCATCACGCTACCACTTCCGATCACTATGATCTGTTTTCCTCCCGGAGGTATTTTCGCAACGCCGGCAGCAGCCCTGATGCCAAGCATAAATAAGAACGCGCTAGCGAGAAAATAAACGTTTGACTCTGTGGAATGTACGATATGAATGCTCAGTTTCATAGTAGATAAAAATGCACTCGTTTGTTCTTTACAAGGCATGCAGAGTACTCGTATTCAATACTCCATCCATTTGATGTGAGTACTCCGTTATGTACGTCCGCGCGAAGTCGCGACGTTGATGCTCAGGCTCTGCATGGATCCGACGACTCAACGATACTGTGAACAGCAAGACAACGACTTCTTCATACAAATTCAGTTCGACGACAAAAACTTCAGGTTAGCTCTGCTAGTCTTTTTTCTAATAAATATGCTCTAAAGAGGGAAATACGGCACTTCCCAGTCCGAGAGTTTATTCCTTGACCTGTTCTTATTGTGCCTGGAAATCAAGACATTCATAGAATTGATTTTCCTTGCATTTTGGACAACAGTTAAGTTGGCCAAATCACTCCATGATTAGTGGGTAACAAGCATGGTTCTGTTTCGGGTGATTGTTGATTTGATTGGTGTTGTTGATTGGTTGTGCTCGTGAACTCTTCAGGCGCTCCTTTGACTGCCTCCACATCAAAAGAACAACCGATGTTCGTTTACAAACGCTTGAGACTCTTCTTCTTACTCAATTTGCTTCCCGATTTCCCAGTTGCTTGCTTGCGAACATTGCCATTCCCAGTCTTTCCAGAAAGACCAGTGCTGGCTCCATTGCTAGTACTTCGCAAAGGATTTGATCGCGACACCGAAGCATCACCCAAGACATCCTTAGTAGGACTGGTTTTGCTAATACTGTCGCCATCTGACTTTCCCGTCGCCATAGACCGACCGTGTACATCTGCCATGAGACGAGCCCGTTTGGAATATTCATCGTAAGAATCCATAAAAAGTTTGCCAGCTTCATCGTTCAGGGAACTTTCGGGAAAGGGTATGATCAAGAGGCATCGAATCACACTGAGAACGTGCGACATTTTAGTTTCCGCTGTCCAATCTTTCTTTAAAGTGTTAACGCAAATAGCTCCCGTAGACATGTCGACGTTGGGGTGATAAATTTTGGTCAAGAAGAAACCGCGGGGTGGCGAAGCGGGAAAGTCGCAAGAGATAACAAGCTTCAGCTGGAAAAACTTTCCTTCGTAGGGGGTGTCCTGGGGTCCTTGGATTTCCGCCTATGATGGTAAGAAGTAAGGATGTAAGAGACACAGAGCGACAGCGCTTTTGATACAGCAAGACAAAAAAACGGGCGAGCGTTTGTTTTCCCGATTTTTCCATTTGTGCTTGGGCTTCACCAGTTGTCCACAATCTCGTATTCGTGATAGAACCAATACAACTCACGTACCACAATCTCCCCCAAGCTCGAAGGCATGCCGGATGCCTCTTCCATTACCAACCGCACACCCTCCGGCGGGTTTTTGTGTAAGTCTCGGATCTCGCGAGCGACCCGGGACAGTGTTCGAGGAGGCAAGTTCTCACTGCTACTCCCGCTGCTACTGCTGCGATTGTAAGGTCTGTAGGTTGTTGAAGACATGATTGGTTATTTGGTATGTTTGAGTAATTGTTGTGTACCTGATGGCTTAAAACTATTATTCAGTTGGAAAAACAGAGGAATGAAGATAGCAAGTCGCCAAGTCTTTTTATTATGGAATTGCGGGATCTCGACGTTGGTTTTTCTTTTCTTGCGTTGGGTTTGATAGATGCTGTGCCACTCCAGTTCTAAAACGATACAACGGCACTGCGAAAAAGCAGTAGAGAAATAGCTTAATTACACTCAAGACGGATTCCAATTAAACATCCAAATCACTGATAAATATAGACGCTCACTTGGAGTGTCGGTGGACTATTTTGTCAGTAGCTATTATTGCGAAGCATTATTTTGCATGATAGAGTACCTGGTACCATACGAGTACGTACTCCGTACCTGGTACAGTAGTAGGTATTCGAACAGTTGGAGTAGCCAACAAATGCTTACCTTCTGCATGACCAAGGCAGATGGGAACTCCAACGAAAAAGCAAGCAGCAAGCAGCAAGGAAAAGGCAACAGACGGCGCAGGCTTGATTCGGTAGTCCAATTACTGCATTCGTTTTGCAAAGGAAGCAACCAAAACACCTCTCAGGGTGGTAGCGATCACCAGGACGCTAGCAACAACCTGTCGTTTAGGGCTAGTGCGATGTATTACGAGTCGGCCATTTTGCAACTTTTCGGTCGTTCATTTCTCCAGCAAGTAGGAGGAAGTACCATGTTGGTTGTTGCAACAGTGGTTTGAAAACCCCTGGGCTTGTTACAAAACCCCTGGGCTTAAACAGAAATAAATATGTTTGAAGAACTTTTATTTTTTACTATCTTGCAGCCTCGTGACGTCGGTCCAGGACTAGGCGTGCAGGTTGCTCCGCCTTGTCTCTCCTGCAGGTGCGAATTTCCACTGCTGCTCCACAATTGCGGTGCACGGTATGAAGAACTTTCTTTGGATTGGGCGAACGATAGCTGCAGTTACTACGCCACTATTCTTTGAGTTGTCAACACCTGTCGGGAGGGTTCTCTTTTTGTCAACATTACGATATGGCGGGGTGAATAGCAATATATTCGCTTTTTGAGAAAGAACATAACGCACATGCTCTCTCCTAGCTTCCAAAGTGGATCTTCTGAATCTTTCAGCCATCAATCAGACGACATTCTTGCGCAACCTCCTTGAAAATGTCACTACATCGATCGATTTCAACCAAGACGCAAAGCTTTTTTCTCATTATTTTCATTGGCGGCATGTTTTTGCATCGTCACGCCATATTGGCCGCGATTTCAACCTTCGGGAACGTACTTCATTTTTCCCCAAAATTAATGAGATACTAGGTATCCTGCTAAAGAGTGAAAGATCTCAACAATTTCTTTTCTGTCAAGTTGAACTCCCTAGTGTTACATGCGTCAAATTAGAGATAGAGATAATAAAACTCAATAAGCACGACGCATGCGCACGAACACATACGTCACTTCACAAGTTAAGAAGCGAAAATTAGCAGATTTGCGAAATGCGCCTGGCCCTTCTATCGCGACGAACTCACATCTATGTCTACATCACAATTCGGTCGAAGCGGTGAGTACATGATGTTGACCATGGTGGTAGTAGGCGTAAGACGAACGGAATGGTGATCTAATTTACCCTCCCGAACGCTCAGTTTCTGTTACACAATATGAAGGTTTTCCGGAACGATTTGGGTCGAGGATCATTGGAAAAATGAAGCTCACATTATGAGCGCAGATCTTCCGTGCAGAGCGTCTCGTGGGCTGCCTTACGTAATGCGCTTTTCTAGATGGACGTATTTCATTATTGAATACCAGGCTTTCGCAGTTTGCCATAGGTGAAAAAAACTGTGATCAAATCGTGCCTCTAACAGGATTGGTTCTTTTGTTCTTTCGCAGCTTTTCATCCCAGGAACAAAACATCTTCTGCAGCAACTTTGCTCCCAGAAATGGACGACTCAAGATATTCGTAAAGTGTATTTGTCCGGTTGTTGATTGTCTTTTTGTGTCGCGAAAGTTGCGTTGGGGTCAATTAGCGGAATAAAGTTGCCGAGGCTTGTCAAAGGTGGATCCAAGTCAACGTAGTGGCATATCTTGAATACGATGGATTCAGCCAGGGTAAGCAAGTGTCCAGCACCACACGAAACACGTTTGTCGTCTATAATTTGCCACTTATACCATAATTACTTTGCATCACAGAGCGATCAGAGCATTGGTATTGACAAAAACAACAATGGTATATTGCTGGAGGACAGCAATGATCAAGGTAGCGCCTCAATAGACTACTATGGCCCAAGGACTGTTGCACATCATTCCATACCACCTATACCCGAAGATAGATCCGCAACTTGTACAGCCCAACATCCCATGGAAAGCAAGCAGAACGAATCGCCAGATCCCCACTCAGCTACGACTACGGGGACAACATCAACACCCACCAGCGTCAGCAACTCGCCAACCCATGGCGAAGGGAGTAAAGCAGCCTCTGGACCTGAATTTCCAACAGATAGGCTAAGATCTAGACCGCCAGGAGCCATGGCACACGGACAGGACTCTTGGCCTGCTAAAATCCAGGAAGATATGATGGCGCCACGATATGGAAACTCGCCACCTCCAATGAATGATGACCCGAATGCCCCTTTCGGCGTGTCCCCGAGTGAAGGAGGACGGTATGATGTAGCATCCGGTTTCCCATGTGCTGTCAAATTGCTCGTCTCCAACAATGTTGCCGGATCCATCATTGGCCGCTCTGGACAGACTATCAGTGAACTGCAGTCGCAATCCTTTACAAGGATAAAGCTCAGCCAGACAGGAGACTATTATCCTGGATCGCAAGATCGTGTGTGTCTCGTTCAAGGACAACTGGAGAACGTGAAAGGAGCCGTCAGACTCTTACTCGACCGGCTCTTTATGCTGCAAGAACACCAGCACTCGCAGCATCTAGCGTGGCAGTCAAACCGAGTTGAAGGGTCCCCTCCGTTCGATTTTGTGGTCCGAATCCTCGTTCCCAGTTCAAGTTGCGGCATGATCATCGGTAAATCTGGCTCAAATATACGACAGATGGAAGAAGTTTCCGGTGTGACATCTGTTCGTCTTTCGCCCAAGGACATTGTCGATCCTAATTATCCTTCTTCGACTATCACAGCGGCTACCTCGGAACGAGTCGTCACATTGACTGGGTCGACTCTCGAGAGCTGTTTGCACTGCGTGTGCATCATTCTAGATGGAATGACAGCTCATCCCGATATCTGCCGATACACTAATTTGACGACGAGCTATTCTCGCTTGATGCCTGATCCCTTTGCAACTGGGCAGCAGGCCATGCGACCGGTACTGCCCCAAGAGCCTCTCCATCGGAACGAGGGCAACTTGTGGGAGACCAACCAGTACGGGCAGATGCATCACGGTAGTTCAATTAGTAAACGAGTGTCGTCGTCGCCTGACCTAAGTGCGGGCTTTCTGTCCCATCATGGTCCGCCAGTAATCGAAGGGAGACCGAGCCCAGTCGGAGCTCCTCGAGATAACATGCCGTACAGCCCAATGTTCGGGGGACCAGCTTCAGCCTATTCTCCCGGACGGCAGTCTGATCCCAGGATGCCCTCACAAAATGCTGGTCCACAGATGTATCTTAATCATCCTCACATGGAGAATCCTCCTGCTGCGACCCCAGTCCCAAGCAGCGTTTCGGCACCAGATCTCCTAACGCTGCAACTCGAGTCGATGCAGCTGTCAGGGCCCCCATCACAACACCAGGCCCAGCTCCCACTCCCTCCGCAGCAATTGCAAGGCCACCAAGAGTACCCCTTATTCCCATCTCCTCCCATGCCGGCACCAAACATGACCCAGCCTCAAGGCTTTTCTGCTCAGGTTTTGGTGCCAGATAACATGGTCGGATCCATACTGGGACGTGGTGGCAAGACGTTGAACGAACTGCAAGCTCATTCTGGTACCCGGATACGAATCAGTCGACGGGGCGAATATATGCCCGGAACACGTAATCGAATTGTATCTGTGCGTGGACCCACGGCCCAGAGTGTCAGTCTGGCTCAATATATGATGAGCCAACGAATGATACTCCCTAGAACTGCCACCTATCAAATGCCGCCAAACCAAGCTCCTCCCCTGATGCCTCAGTACCCAAATGCCGTTGAACCTGATTCTAAAGACCATTTCTTTCATCACCCCGATCCTCAAGCTTCGTCAGTACACGCAACCCAACCATCACCACCACAACAACAGCAGCAGAACCAGAACCAGCCACCACAACCTGGGTCGTCGGATGGTTGATTCTTTGACTGATCGGACGGTTGCCACTTTGGTTGCATCTATTGTGCCTTTTTTGAATCTCTTCCACGGCAACTTGACACGGCCCCATAAAAACAATCGCTACTACTTTTGGAAACGAAGGGTGGTCGCTAGTCGCCCCCTAATTTTGTCTATATTAACACCATTGCATACGACCCACTGCTTGAGGGTCGTTGCGGGGGCAAGCGCCCTCTTCTTTCTCCAAATTCAAATAATCTTGTTGTACTGGTAGTTGTAGACCTAGTGTATTCGTAGATACAACATTACCACCTTTTCTCTTCCCTATTCCCATGTGATTTCGAATTATTTATGTTGAGTACATTGCATGGATGGATGACACATCGTGATGCATTCATTGTTTTTTTTTTGTAAAAGGGGCACATTGGTTACAGACGGACAGACGCTTAGATTAAAAACATTCTTAATATTACGGGTTTAACCCACTATTGCTACTATTGAACCGTCACGTACTTCAACATGCATACTATTTGTCGGCTTTATTATGGTACTAATAATTGAAGTAGGCTACCGGCTACCGGTAGTACAGGGCAAATCCCATCTCTTTGTTTTTTGTTTTGCTCACCCAAACAAAAAAGCGTCGACTAGACCTACTTCAACAATAACAAAAACAATAGCATCAACGTTATGAGATTTAATGGCACAATCTTGATTGCACTTGCTGCCACTCTGGCTGCCAATACTTCGGCCTTCGTGTCTCCAACGGCAGTAAAAAATCACCATAATATTATTACATCTCGTGCCAAACCGAGAATCTACAATTTGCAGCAAAAGCAACCATGGCGGTCCTCTAGTCTCTTGACTACATCGACGTCCACTGCTGCTCTTGATGTATCCGAAATGCCCAAACCCATGAGCAAATTCGCCAAGAGACTGACCAAAGTTGGTATGATTGCCTACATCACTACTGTAGCACTGGGATTCATTACAAGCTTGTCCGTTATTAAACTCATGGGTAAATTAAACATCGCCACGGAAGTACGACGACAAAAATGGGCTCTCAGCACGGGTCAATTTGTGGCACGATGGGCATTGCGCATCTTTCCCTTTTGCAAGGTTGACGTTATTGCCGACCGAAATGACAATCCCGAGCCAGCCATTTGGGTCTGCAACCATTGCAGTATGTTGGACGTATTTTTATTGTTGGCCAGTGACCGAAAAATGAGAGGGAAGAACAAGCGGCCCATCAAAGTTGTTTATGTAAGTTTGGTCATTGTTGTATCATTGTGGTTTATGTTCCTTTGAGATCTGCAGTACTGACAACTCTACACGAACATGTTATACCAATGATAGTGGAAACAACTCGAGGATAATCCTTTTTCGAAAATTCTATTTCGAGAATCTGGGTTCATTCCTATTGACATGACAGCTAACAAGCCAGGGGAAGATAACGAATACAATCCAGCGTCCTTCAAAGCATTTCTCAAATCTTGTAAGCAGGCCTTTGCAGATGGATTCGATGTTGGTATTTTGCCAGAAGGACAACTCAATCCATCTCCCGAGAAAGGACTTGCTCCTATTTTCAACGGTGCTTACACGCTTGCACGCATGAGTCGACGACCCATTCAAATGATAGCTATGCACGGTGCCAATCAACTATGGCATCCCAACGATGGTATGGAAGTGGGTGATATGAATGTGACAGGCCGACATGTGAAAATTCGAGTCTATCCCAATCCACGCAAATACGAATCCGACGGGGATTTTAAAGAAACGTTTACGAATGTAGTTGGACATTTTGGAAAATACGGAACTGATAACGAAGAATACAACGAATGGTTGGATGGTAGCAAATGGAAGGCGGAGATGGAAAAGCGAAAGGAAGCCGAAGAAGCGGTCAAAGAGGCAAGGTTAAAAGCTGAAAAAGAGGCTGAAAAGACGATTCAAAAGGCTGAAGAGGACGGTCAAAATTGAATGAAAGGGAGAATGGCTTCGCGAGACCTGTAGGCATCGCAAACACGGAAGGGCTGCCCCAACTTGCAAGCAACTCCTAGTTGCTGTCAATGCTTTAGCTTTCTGACGGGCTGTCTTGTACGTGTACACGATGAAAGGGAAGGTGGGGAAGCCAATGCTAAATGCACCCAATGAAACATCTTTTATATGCCTTGTTATATTTTTGAGCCCCTTCATGGTGCGGGAGGGGCAGATGGATTCATGACGGTCGGGTTCATTTTCAACAGATAAAAAACGCTGCTGATATCGTACACTCGAGTACTCAACGTGTTTACGAACGCGTCTCTTGTTGAATTAATGCCCATCATGAGCGTTCGTAAATTTGATTCATTCAGCGACAGTAGAACCCTAGTTCGTTCCTCTCGATCGAGCCAGTTTTCATCGCCTTCGATGACGAGATTCCCAAGGGTTCTGTTTTGCTCCAACATGGTCTCTATCGCCACAAGAGCTCTATTCCTGTCTCTACCTGGCCTCGTGTTGTTCATTTCATGTTCTTTCCGGAAGGATGCAATGGTCAGTTCTCGCACAGTAGAATTTTCCTGCAGAGCTGTCACCAGCGAAATTACCCCTGCCTCTCCCAACGGTATTCCGGATACATCCAGTCTTTCTATTACTTGGTTTGCGCGCATCAGATTGCAAATGGCTTTGATGTCTCCAGTATCTACTGTTTCTGAGTTGCCAGAAAGCGAGCCGTCGTCCTCTTTGTCCATGAGATTGTCGAGATTTAGCTCTTTTATGCCCTTATGACAGGCGAGGGATTGACAAAGTGTTTTGCACCCTTCTCCCTCTAAACATTTTGATGCCAAAGATAAAGACTCAAGTTGTTGGTTGTCTTCTAATGTGCGACTAAGAGCAAGAATACTCTCCTGTTGGATTGAGTAACCCATGTGTTCGATGGATAAATTTCGAATCGCAGTGCTTCTCCCCAATGACTTCAGTAAGAATTTCATTCCTTCCCTATCAATGTTTGCAAAGTAGAGACACAACGTATGCAAATTGGTGACTCGTTCCATCATAGTTGCAAGATCATACAAAGAGCTTCCAGCATTTTCACCCCAAATGTGTAGTTTTTCTAAAGTATCATTCCTGCCAATCTCCTGGGACATGCATACAATGTGTTCTTGATCCAGATTCAAATCGATTAGTGTCAATGTTTCCAAGCTAGTAGATCGGCACAACTGAATGAGCGACTCTTTCGTACAGGCCGGTACATTGTTATACATGAACAGTACTCCGAGTTCTATTTTTTCCAATGAGCAAAGCTTGGCAGCAGCCGTAACGACGGGATCCAGAGTCACACCGTCGGCGATGTGCAAATGTTGAAACGATAACTCCTGAATAGGAGCTTTGCAGGACAAAAGTAGATTGGCAAGATCTTTTACTGTACCTGCTGTCAACTTTGTATTCGCCAGGTACAGGGCTCGTAACGATGAGAGATCTTGGATGGCCGCGAACAGGACTCGTCGCTGATCCTGACACAAGCTGTCAAGGAATTTGCCGCAAATATAAATGTAGCGGATCGTCGTGCTGTGGCTCAATGCATCGACCATGGATGAAAAACCGAGATCATCCTCCTTTACCCTTCGTTCTAGCTCAAGGAATCTGAAATCTGGTCTTGCTCGCAATTTCTCAGCAATCGCCTCCATGATTTCTATTATTTTTACTCGCTCAGAGCTCAGACGACCGCTGCTGGTATATGCAATTCAAGCTGCTTGCTCAGCCACAAGATACCTTCCACGATGTTTAACCAGCCCAAGCTCTCTGAAACGTATTGTCCGAAATAACGAAAGGGAACAGAGGTGAGGTGAGGTGAGGTGCAGAGGTGATGGGTACGAAGCTAAGATCCTTTGTAGCGATCTTGTTGATGCGTTAGAGGCAAAATGTGAGCGTGATCATCATGCTCTTAATTACCATGCGCCAGGGGAAAGGTAAAAATAAGAGCAGCCTCACTTTTTATAAAAGATGGTTGCTAGTAGTAATTAGTAGTACTACAAATTTAAGATACAACATCATGTGCTCGCTACGAGAGAAACTAGCTAAAAAATCCTACAGTATTTGGTAAATTTATACTAAGGATAACATGAAAGCCTATTGCTTAAAATACCAGAATACATTGTTCCGTAGTGAAGGTTTTCCAGAAAGCCCAAACAGATGAAGAATAAGCACAACGCTCATTTCATGCAGTCGATCTTCTTTTTATGGTTTGTTTATGTACAATCGTACCAGGTACATGACTGCTCAGCAATTTGTTTTAATCTCTATCCATCCATACTCCGAAATACCTGGCTATCATCTCCTTACGCGTTTTTTTTCTGAACACAGGAATCGCATAATATTTTGCCTTGCTGTAGCGGCCTGCTCCAACGTAGTAGGCTAGAATACCTTAATGAGATCACAGGACAGCGTCATACCGATTTGACAATCTGCAGAATCGGACCCATCCGTTGCGTTCATTGCAAGGTATGTGATACCTTTAGTCGAAGAATCTCCATATGCGAACATATATCCAAGCATGACAGAGCAGCACGCTTGGTTGAGAGAGTTGTGCTCCATTTTCAAAGCACTGACAGGTTACGCGAACATCGTTTGGCAATTTATCAGTTGGGCAACAGTTTCTATTCTTTCTCGCCTACGATTTTAGTGAGAGTGTGACGAAATTATCTCGTTTTGTATTATTGTGAGTGTAGGGCAGGGAAAGGCTCTGCTCTGCTGTTTACTTATGACAAAGTGTTCGAGGGAGTGTAGTGCATGGTTCATGGGGGTGGCAGTCATTTTCGGAGTCCCGTTCGAGACTGAAAATATCAAAAGCCAACAACGCAGAGTAAAAACCAAGCAAATTCTGCCAATACTAAACAACAATAATTACAGTAAACATCAAACATGCCACCAAACCCAGCTCGTGCAGTGCACCAAACAATTTAAAAAAGAGCAGAAACAATTCAATGCCAGCATGCCTTCTGTTACAGCAAAAGAGACTACGGTACTACTGCTACAGAAAGAAAATGAAGACGAACGCGACAAGCAGAACAATTCTCTGGTGATGACCACGATAGCCTTGGCATTTGCCCTGCTGGTCCAGTCGTACCTTCTAGTAGGAGTGTTTCCCTACTCAGGATTTTTGGTAATGCATTTGATCCCTGGCTTGACGGAAGAAACTGCTGGATCGTATGCTGGGTTGATTGCCTCTTCATTTATGGTTGGTCGCACCTTTAGCTCGTTTGAGTGGGGTAAAGCAGCGGACAAGTATGGAAGAACCTTTGTCATCAAAACATCTCTACTGCTATCTGCCGGCTTTTCCATTCTCTTTGGCCTGGCACCGACCTTTTCTCTCTGCTTACTGGCTAGGTTCGCCTTGGGTTTGAGCAATGGTCTTATTGGCCCTATAAAAACAGTCATCAGCGAGATATGCCATTGTGATCAAGCCAAGGAAACCAAAATCATGGCATATGTTATGGGAACTTGGGGCTATGGATTCCTAATCAACCCAGCCATTAGCGGGTATCTATCAGATCCAGTCAAACAATATCCAAACTCGAAATTTGTCGAGCTCGCTGGTCCTCTTTGGCGAGCCAATCCATTCCTCGCTCCGAACATTGTTGGGTGCATATATTGCCTAATTGCTTATGCGCTCGTTCATTTCTACGTGGATGAGACTCTTCCTTTGAACAGACGACAAAAATTTGGATTGCAATCTTTCCTACCGTGCTGGTTTCAGGCCAGCGAAACGGTGGTGGACGGGGCGACTCTTTTGCGCAGCGTTTCCTCCTGGGGTCTGTTCAAACACCTCAACATTATTCCAGCGGAAACAAGATCGGACGAAGATTTCAACATGGAACGTTCCAATGATAATAACCATACAACATATGATTCTAATCTTCCTCGATGGATTCGACCGTCTCCATCGACGACGGCACTGGTCATATTATCGCACCGGGAGACGCATGACAGAAATACAACAACAACAACAACAACTTCTGTTGAAAGCAATGGTGTGCCAGAGGATACAGAGCCGACAATTCAAGAGGAAAGACCAGCGACGATTCGGTCCTTATGGAGTCGAAAGATAACACGACAACACCTCATGGTGTACTGGATATATTCCTTTCTGGTCATATCGGTCGATGAAGCCTTTCCTTTATTTTGTATATCGAAATCCTCTGGCTTGGCCATTACAGAAAAAACTATTGGCAACATTTTATCAGGAACGGGCGTTTGCTACGTGGCTCTGCAATACTTTTTACTCACTAGTCTCGTGGATCAGTTTGGCTTTTACAAGGCCCTCCGAATTGGTTGTTTGTTTAGCATTCCAGTGGTTTGCCTACTTCCAATTTCGTTGATCACCAATCAAGGAGCTCCGGAAGGTACTCTCACGTGGCTGACCTTTGTCTTTTTGAGTACGATCTACGCTGTTGCCCGAGCCTTTTCTTCCGTGACATTTTCTACCCTTACCATGACAACTAACAGGACGGTACCAGCGTACCAGCGAGCGACAATGAACGGTTTTTCCATGCTGGGTGGATCGTTGGCCAAAGCTGCCGGTCCTGCCTTTGCGGGGATATTGTTCTCCACAAGCGTTGAAACTATCACTCCTCCCTATGGATCTGTCGTGGTGTATGTGATCATTGCGTTTCTCGGGCTGTGTCTATTCGTCAAGGCATTATTCTTGCCAGAACACGATCCGATGCTCGAGGATGCCCGCAAAAACAGTGACAAAGACAAGACTTTGAATGCGGTCAAGGAAGAATCAGAGAGGCACGAAAATGACGAGGACCGTCCTTCGTTCTAGCAAAACAAGAGATTGCATGATTATAGGCTGGCGCTTGCTAGCTACTGCGCACAAAAGGAATACTTTAAGTTTTGTTTGGGAAGCAAGAGCTACACACCAGAACGATAATACTATGCCAGTAAAGTAGTACAGTAGTACCTTCTTGTCTGAAGTTGACATCATGATCGTGAAAGAAACCAATCACTTCAAACACGAACGCAGGCATAAAAAGCTAGTGTGGAGACTACATGAATATTAGAGTAATATTATGACTAGACTAGTGGTGTGTATAGGAAGCAGGCATAGGCACACGACCTAATAGAGTAAGACCTAACTCCTGAGTCCTATGGCAGTCCACCTGGGCTTAATTTG
>Ga0100392_1003528_pt1 | contig 14274 bp, 10 predicted proteins | sample CryGeymeta201516_FD_81548 | JGI IMG/M metagenome (GOLD analysis project Ga0100392, IMG submission 81548) | Groundwater microbial communities from Crystal Geyser aquifers in Utah, USA - Crystal Geyser metaG 2015-16 | ecosystem: Environmental > Aquatic > Deep subsurface > Groundwater | place: USA... | reverse complement strand
GGACTTTATCAAACAAATCCCAGGAGACGAGCCCATGTCGCAACTCCCAAGCTTTGACAACGTATCCGTAGAAAGCAAGATTTACAATCATCACCAAGGCAAATATATGTAAGACCAGTGCTTGATTCATGTCGCGAAAGACAGTAGAATAGAGCACACCTCCCCAAAAGTCGCCTTTGGAAACTGTCATGAGATATGAAGCCATCACAAAAGACTTTAATCTGTCTGGCGAGACACTGTACGCAAACTCCAGGCCCGTGACCGAGATGAAAATCTCGGCTACTGTCATGAGGCAGACTTGAGGAATCTGCCAGAAGACTGAGATAGGAGAATAATCATTCACCAGACAGTAGTCAATGGTGTATTCGACAATGCCACTAATGAAGAAAGCAAACGAGGCCAGGATCATTCCCCATCCCATGCGGCGCAGAGGCGAGACATCGATCTCTCGTTTCTCCAACGCAGGATACACCAGCTTGTCGAAGAGGGGAATTAAGAGTAACAGTCCCATTGGATTCAACACGTTAATCTGTTCGGGTTGAATAATCCCATGTAGATTCATTCGGCTGGCTTGAAGCGTCCAGACGGATCCTTGTTGGTCGTAAAGCATCCAAAAACATGGAAGCATTGAAAATATTGGGAGAACATTTAGTGCACGTGCGGCATCACTGAGCTGCTGAACTAAATACCTGTCACTTGTGTGCAGGGAAGTGGCCGAAGAGATTGACGATGCACAAGTTTCCAAGCCAGATGACTTTCGATTTCTTGCAGAAGTGCGGCTGCTTCGCGATCTAATTGTTAGGCTACTCTTGCCTTCGACTGTGCTTGTTCCCGATTGTGGACGTTCTCTACTAATGCTAGGACTGGCGCTTCGGCTCCCTGTGCTCGTGGACATGGACGAGAGTGAGCCGTGGTCGTCCGAGCCTTCACTACCTGCTCGGGCGTCATGGTCGACGTTCACAGCAAATCCTTGTACAACTGCATTTTCAGATTTCGGCAAGAAGCTCGGCAGAGGAACTGGTCCTGGTTCCATAAAGGGAAACTTGTCAGAAATGAACTTGCAGCTCCATAAATTGTTGTGCAGCAGCCATACACACAATCGCAACGTTGTCCATAGAGAGGAACCATGAGGATTGTTTGGTCTATACCTGAAATTTTTCCTTTGTGATAAAAATACAAGGGTCGCCAGAAACATCAGGACTGTTGGCAACAAGAAGGCGACACCGTAACCATATTGTCCCTTGATGGATGGGATGACGACAAAAGAGGCCACTGCGCCAACGTTGATGCACATGCTAAAGAAGGAAAAGAAGGATCTCACCTTTTCCTGCTCGTCCGAGTTCAGCGTGTTAGTGGAAAATGTTGCTTTTGGTGAAGGAAAGAAAACACTGCCAGGCAATTTGTGCTCCTGTCCTTCTCCCTCCTTGATGTTGACTTGATCGGCACCAAAGATACTGACACAAGGTCGGAGACCACCAGTCCCAGTGCATATAAAGGTCAGCCCAATGTACGTAATGGCTCGCTTCAGCTGTATTTGCGAGTGATCACTATTGCTTAAATAGGCTGCGTGTGTCAGGATAATCAGACCCAACCAGTATATAAATCCAAAGGTGACAATTGTTCGATATCTCCCCCAGCGTCCATCGCCCAAGACAGCTCCAAAAATGGGGGTGAAATTTGCCACATAAGATGTAAAGGCAAAGACGGAAATGGCCATGGTATCCTTCATCTTTAATTCTTGTGTGAAGTATAGAACCAGCGATGCTCGGAAACCGTAGTAGGTAAACCGTTCTGCTGCTTCTGTAACGAGGATACACAAAACGACTTGATTCATTCCAGTTGATTCGGTGACGCTTCGCCGGACTTTGATCATCTCTTGTACAAATTCGTCGTACATCTTGCCTCTGGCTGATTGTTTCTTGCGTTCTGGTAGATATCCAGTCTGTCGTGTTGGACTCTTGTCGTTTACTTTGTCGGCGATCAAGGCGCTGTGGATTGGATTGCTCGTGGTCTCGGCAAGTTCAATGTCTTGCAAGCTCGAAGCAGCACTACTGCTTCCGGCACTGCTGACACTCTGAAAGCTATCCTTACTCATGTCGTCACAATCGAGCTGCTCGTCTGAGGTACCCATCGTGGAACTTACTTTTCTAGTATGCGTATTGTTGCTAGCGGTGGTTGGAAGCTTTCTTCCTTGGCTCTTGTGTCGAGAGAGAATTTGTCAATCGCCTACTCGGTAGAAGATTAGAAGATCAAGAAGCAGCTATATAGACTTTCTGGTCGTTTGATTTTCCTCTAAAGGAAGGCGACTCTATCAATTCCTTTCCAGCTTGCTTTTAATGTTGTTGTGGAAGATCCTCTAGCTAGCTAGAGTAGTAGGTCTACTAGTCTAGTAGTAGGAACTGGTGTTGCTTTTTGACTTTCTATTATCCGAATCCGTGGTCATGCATTCACGAGCGGGAGTGCCTCCAGCTGACGGGAGAAACCCCTTGAAAAAGTCAGTGGCACGAAGTTTTCAAGACAGCATTCGGGTGGCTTGAACTCTATCTACTACTACTACTGGTACTTAGCTACTCTACTAGTAGTAGTACTCGGAGTAGTAGCTGGCTTCTACTTCTCGTAGTCAGTTTGCCAGTGAATTACCGTGCTAGTGCAGTAGCGATATCAAATCGGAGCAGTCCAAATTTAGTACTCCAATCACAAATAGTGCCAGTCAATTCTACTTGCTTAACTTCTCTATAACAGCTCCTAACAGTAGCAGTAGTAGCAGGAACTCGAAGGAGCCGCACTGCAGCGTGGATCGCCCAGGAAGTCAAGTGAATTCGTGTGATCATGTAAGTTCCAGAACTCAACGATGAATTGAAGCCCGTGTAGAAACTCCTGGCGTCTCGTTCGGAAGGGATGAATGTGGTACTTTTGTCCTAGCCTATAGACATGATTGGGGGCTAGGCGTTTTATAAGTCCTGATAGGTTCCAAAGGGGCATACGTAGTTCGGCAAAATTTCTCTGGTCTGGGATGTCCTCGTCAATAAGTCCAAAATGGGTGATTGGAACATATTCAGCTATTGATTAGTCTCGGCAGGACAGTACAGGCCAATGAGTGGATTTAGATGACAGACTCAACGCCTCACATGGCCCTGTAAAAAAGTTTTGTTGCCGACGGTTTCCAAATGATGACGCCCCATATTGCTCCTCGTTTGTTGATCCCTTCACACCACAATTTCTCAATGACAGCAGAGGTCCTATGGCTGATAATAGTTTCAATTGATCTCATACAACCATCAGGCCCTACCAGATTAATTGAAAATATCACAAGCCATAGGACCTCTGCTGCCATTGACATCGACATCAAAAATAATTTTCTGGCCCGTGGACACAACATTGAAACACCGATCCAAAAAGAAACTCGAGTACCACCTCGCTACTGCATCTTATAATCAAATTCTAGTCCCGTGGTTACTCATCTCGAACAGCCGCGATTCTGCTCTTTGAAAGGAGAACGACACCTCCTTAACGGCAGATAGCTGCGCTAGAGATACTCCAATTCTTCCAGTGGCGGACCATTCCACTTCACCCTCTTTAGTCTGCACCATAGTTGTTGCAGCCGAGCTAGAACTACCTCCTTCGCCCTTGACGAAAATACCTTCCTCGATGTTTTCAGCTGGATCTCCGCCTTCTGTCTTGTTCTTTTTATTAACGGGTTTGGACTGGATTGCTTCTCCAGCAATTTCTTCATCACCATCATGAGTCGCCACGGTTGCTTCGAAGTCAACGAGAAGATCCTTAAGGGGTACGTTGGCAGCCAAAACCAGCCTGGTTTTGCTTTCGTACACGGCATCAATTAGAGTCACGAATCTTCTAGCCTCGTTGAACAGCGATGCATTCAGTTGAGGGACGCGATTAATAATGAGCACTGGATACCGTTCGCAGATTGCTAAATAGTCAGCAGCCCCCAGTGGTCTGTGGCATAAGTCTTCAAAGTCAAACCAGGCACAAGTGTCGTTCGAACGAGGCACTGTCACATGGCGGCCCATTCGTACTGGGATCCGTGTATTGATTTTTACAGTTCCAACGCCGGTGGCAAATATCTGATCCAAAGCTTGAGATGTCTCGGTATTCATAGGCCAATGGTAGCATTGAACATGGTTCAGATCTGTCGACAAACACGGTCTTTCTTCTCTTCGATAATCCTTATCACCACCCATTTCAATGATTGTCATGTGCCGTTTGAGAACGTCAATAAAGGGAAGAAACAACGTTCGATTCAGACCACCTTCGTAGAGCGCATCCGGATCTCGATTGGAGGTGGCAACGACTACCATTCCCATGCCGCCGCCACCAGCAGAGACACGTCTGGTATCCATCCACAACATACTGAATAATCGCTTTAGGATGGCAGCATCGGCAATATCTGTTACTTGAAATTCGTCCAGGCACAATATGCGGGACTCCCTTGCCAACGACAATGCAACAAATGGCAGGACATCTTGTTTGGGATGGACTTGTTTCAAATCGTGAATCCGTTGGTGAATGTCCAGCATAAATTCGTTAAAATGACACCGTCGAATCTTTCGTTGTTGTTGTTGTTGTTGTTGGTGGTGGTGGTGGTGCTGGTTGGCATTATCAGACAGCAGCAGCTGTTGTCGCAATTGTTCGTAAAAGAGATCCATCAAAAAAGACTTTCCAACTCCGACCGATCCAAAGATGTACATTCCCTGTGGTGTACCGCTGCTGCTGATGGTGGTGAAGGTTTGCAGCAGCGACAGGTTCCGGTACGAATTTTCCCAAAAAATCTGGATTGTTTCCATAATGTTCTTAGGAGGGTGATCGAAAAACCAATCGACCTCGAGCTTGGAAGCCGGAACAACGTTCGAATCTGTTTGAATAATTTGCTGCAGTAGCTCATCCAGTCGACGAGCCACGTTGAGTTGTTCTGAATCCTTTTGTAATTGACCAATCTGAATTTGGTTCCGAAGAAAGGATTCTATTCGACCAGTAGTACTAGTAGTGGCAGATCGTTGTTCGCGTTCAGTCGTTTGAAAAGTGGAAAATGGGCGCAATGATTTCTTAGAGCCACTTATTATTGGTCTGTGAAAAACCGATCTCGATCTCGCTGTCGTCTGCCAATGATAACAATCTGCAACTGTAACTGCAACTGCTGATGCTGCTGCTGCATTCTCGTGATGGTGATCTTGGTGGATCTGCGACAGTTGTTGTATACCAGCTGGTAACAGTTTCTTGGTCCTTGTCAGCCGTAGCTTGCATTGACGTACAACTACTACTAGTGCCATTCTCTTTGTTCAATTCAATACGTAATGATTCATTGATTGGAGCAAATCAAGAATGTGTTGTTTGATTTTTTTTTGTCGTACCAGGTAGCTTTCTTCTCTACTACCAGGTACTGTACTGTAGCTGCTACAGTACTAGCTAGAGTAGGGTCTAGCTAGTAGTAGGTACATACTAGCTAGTAGTAATACATTACTAGCTACTAGTAGACTCTACTAGCTAGTGGGTCTGCGTTGGCCACCTCTTCTTCTTCGTAGCTAGTCTTCTACTAACAACTACAGTAGCATAGAAAATTTAGCCTTAACCTTACATTATTCAATCAAACTATACGCACCTTTGCTCGCTACACAACACCACACAACAAACTCACATTGCTAATAGTCTACTACTAGTAGACCTAGCTACTACTGTAGATAGTAGACTACTCGAATAGCTAAGACTAGCTACTAGTCTACTACTCAGTACTCTATTATCAAGCATTCTAACTTCTAACATTATCAATTTCCGTGCGCTGAAACAGTCTCTGCCTCAAGCATAATACGCAGTGCATAACAACTACCTACGTTCGCAACCAAGTCTTTTTCAACAATCCTTCAACAACGCTTTTCGCGCACCAAGCAGCGACAAAATAATGGCAAAGTCCAAAAAGGGAACCTCCAAAGCGGCAGCGGCTGCTGCTGCACCCAAGTGTACATGTGACCATCCCTTCAAATGCACGTGTGGAAACAGGCCGGAACGGCCCTCCAAGGGTCACAAATGGGATCCGGATACGCAAACGTGGGGAGGCAAAGGTCACAAGCAAAAGGGAGCGTCAGGACAGATTGCATTGTCGGCAGAGGCCGCCGAAACCACGAGCATCGGCAAGACGCAGATTAAGCAGTGGGAAAGACTTCCAAGCACGCTGCTCAATGAGTTCTGCAAACAACAAAAACGAAAATCTCCCAAATTCAAGAATATTGCCAAAGGAGGAGGAGGAGGAGGAGGAGGAGGAGGCAAGGATAGTTTTAAATTCCGGGTCATACTACCAGATAACAAGGATCCCGACAAGGATCTCTTCTTTGTTCCAGCCCAAGCTGTTGACAACGAGGAACAGGCCAAAGAGGAGGCTTGTATCTTGGCTCTTCTTCAATTGACACCCACCTTACCTCACGAACGAAAATTGCCAGAACCCTACAGGACCACTTGGTTGCATGCTATTGAAAACATCAAGGCGGCATCCAACAAGAATTCAACAACGAAGAACAATGTCGACAAGAAACAAATGACGGGAAAGGCTGCTGGAAACTATACTACCAACAACAACAACAATAACAACAGCAACACGGTTCCTGTTGCCAACAACGGAAACAGTCATTCGAAAACAAGTGGAGGAGGAGGAGGTGGAGGTGGTGGTGGTGGCGCTGCAAAAGCTTCCACGTCGCTCACCCTAGGAAAGACATTCATAAGCAAAGCGGATCGACAAAGACAAATCGACGAGAAACGCAGAGACCGCGCCAAGAGAATACGACAGCACGAAGCATTCCGCATGGCCAACAAGAACCATCCAGTTTTCCTGGCCGCACATCTTCGACAACAGATTCAAACATTGTTGCGTGGTGATACCGACATGACCATCTTCGATGACTTGGACAGCAATAACGACAACGAAGAGTCTCCGGAAGATACGGAATTAGACCATGGTCAGGCCTACGTGTTGGAACGACTGCGTAACGAAGGCTTTACGAAACGACAGGTCTTGACGGCACTTCAATCCACCAGCAATGACAGCAGTAACGTTAGTGAAGACACATGGGATGCATTGTACGAAGAATGCCTCCAGTGGCTTTGTATTCATTTGGATGAAGATCAACTGCCAGAGGGGTTCGATCCACGAGGTGGAACATTGGACGTCATTGTACCAACTAAGGTACCAGCTAATAATGGTGGAAGTGAGAAACAGCCAACGCAGTCGGATATTTCAATCAAGAACCAGAATGTGGAGGTCAGTCCAGGTGTAGCGAGCTTTGCGTCCAAGTATGGAATTGCCCCGTTGGAAGCAAAATTGATAGCGGAACAAGCCGAGCGAAAGAGATTTAGCCCAGAGACCATACTGTGGCAAGTCTTACAGGAGGCTGCGGGGGTTTCGTTAGAGACCACAGCGGAGAAAAATGATGAGCACTTGGAAGTCGCACAAGAGGAACTAGATGCACTTGAAGCGATATTTTCGTCTGAATTCGATTCAAAACAGGAAGGAAGCTTGTCGCTATTGTCCATCAAAGTAGCGGACGCAGATGTTACCATTCACGCGGTGGTAGAAAATGGTGTCTACCCGTTTGCATATCCAAAGCAATTGTTGCTCTGTGGAGCATGGCTTGGGTCTTCCTCACTTTATGGAGCTGCTGTCCATGCAGAAGTGATCAAATTTATGACAACCCTCGACCTTGGAGTTCCCATGTTATTTGAAATTTACGGAGAAATTCAGAACATTTTTCATTCCATTAATTCCGGAGAAATACAATCTTTGTCACTTTTACCTGCTCTGGGGTATGCACCAGTTACAACAAGCAAAAAGCAAGGAAATGATAAGAATAAAGCCAAAGAGCAACAACCAGAGGATAACCAGCAACATCGAGGGCCATCCTCTCGAAAGCCGAAGCATCGACCTCGTGAACGCTCCAAATTTTGGTCGACACCACCTAAGAAAACAGCACCAGCTTTTTCATTCCCCAATATCTCCAAGTCTTTGGATCAAGCTCGAAAATCTCTTCCAGCCTTCAAGGCGAGGAAAGACTTCTTGGCGGCGATGCAGAAGGCAGAAGCGGTAAGCCAAGTTTTTGTTTTGCTATTTCCTTTTGAGCAACACAGCATATAATTGAATGATTGAGTACCATCTAACTTTCTTCCCCTGCTTTAACTGCAGGGCTGTCGAGTTGTGCTTGTAACCGGTGACACCGGGTGAGTTGTGGTGTTTATAGCACGCGCCTCGTCTATTTTCGTCTTGCAATACTAATACTGTTCTTTTTATGGTGGCATTAAAGCTGCGGGAAAACAACCCAGATTCCCCAGTTCATCTTAGAGGAAGCACCACAAGATGCAAAAATCGTTGTGGCTCAGCCTCGTCGACTTGCCGCTACAGGTGTAGCTGCTCGCGTAGCTAGTGAACGAGGAGAAAACCAGCCAGGAAAACAGAGCGTTGGTTACGTAGTAAGAGGTGACTCCGCGATGTGCGCCTCCTCTCGTTTGATCTTTTGTACCACCGGAGTACTTTTAAGACAGCTACAGTGCGAAGGAGCTCTGGAAAATATCACGCACATTATTGTGGATGAAGGTATAGTTAGCTGCAATCGATTGCGCTTAGTTGAGCTTCCCGACATGGCATCCTGAAGCGACTCACACACACCATTCCATTTTGTTGGCAGTTCATGAAAGACATCTTGACTCTGATGTCTTGCTCGGTACGTCTTTGCTATATTTTGTTTTCGTAAAAGGACTGTTCGTGTCCAAGGGAAGTGTTGCTGATTATTCTAACGTAACTTTGAATGTACTACCGAAGGCTTTCTGAAGCTGACATTGAAGGATTACCCAAATCTGCGGGTTGTTTTAATGAGTGCTACTTTAGACGCAGACAAATTTGCTTCCTACTGGGGCTCAGACACTCCACGCATCCACATACCGGGTCGAACCTTCCCTGTCACAGACTTTATGCTTGAGGATGTATTGGAGATGACCGGCTATATCCCCCCGAAGAACAAAAGGAAAAAGAGCTGGCATGGAAGCAATCAGAGACCCAAAATGTCATCTCCTTGGAACGACTCGGAACAATCTGACGAGGAAAGCGACAACGAGGACAATGATGAAAAGGACAATCAAACAAGCATTGGTTTAGGAGGCCAAAAACACTCGATTCCGCTTGAAGATCTTGTCAAACGGGTGGATGAAACTGACCTTGATTACGACCTTCTAGCTCGCTTGGTTTGTCAATTAGTTCGGAACAAAGGACCTCAAGACGACGGGTCGATCTTAGTGTTTCTTTCCGGAGCCCCTGAAATCAACCACGCGATGGAAGCTGTGAAAAGACTTGGTGCGAATCTGTCATTACTGGTTCTTCCTCTGCACGGAGGGCTTCAACCGAAAGACCAACGCCTGGTTTTTGAACCTCCACGAAATGGTGTTTGCAAGGTTATTCTCTCAACAAATGTTGCCGAAACATCCATCACAATTCCTGACTGCACTGTTGGTGAGCCTTCTCTCTAACTTTATTGCGTTTTTATGTTAAGATTGCGCAGTCGCTTACTCAACCCATTCTGCCTCCTTTCGATCGTCCATTAGTAATTGATTCATGCCGGGAGAAGGAAAGTTCCTACGATCCAGGTACGTATGGGAACATAGCTGTTGGTTGGCGATGCGATTGTTTTCAGGTGCTTGATTCTAATCTGTCTTTTTCTAGTCAATCGTATGCCCCTACTTTTGGAGCAGTTTGCTTCAAAAGCAAGCTTAAAACAACGAAGAGGCAGAGCTGGTCGTGTTCGTGAAGGTGTGTGTTACAAATTAATTTCACGTAGTACCTTCCAGAAATTGAAGGAGCACGGGGATCCTGAGATCAAACGCTGCGCGTTGGAGTCGACCTTGTTGTCTCTCCTCTTTCTCGGTTTTGGGTCTGACTTTATGAATAAATTGATGGACCCACCTTCCAAGGAGTCAGTAGAATCGGCCCTTTTCAGCTTGAAAAAGCTAGGCGCTGTAGTTTCGGACAGTGGCGGTGCCTTGACTCCGCTAGGCATGCATCTTGCCGGAATACCAGCACCCCCAACAGTCGGGAAACGTAAGAAAACGTGTCTGCGACGCGATTCAATACTGATTTTGTTGTTGTTTCTGCCGTGAAAACAAGACCCTGATTATTCTTTCATCGCTTGTTGCAGTACTTGTTATGGGCTCCATTCTTGGTATACGCAAGGCCGCACTTGCTATGGCTGCTGGAATGAGTGTAGGACGGAGTCCGTTTCTTCGCATTGATCCGCCGCGTAATAATCGTCGGCGTGGCGACGAGGACGAGCAGGCTTCAATTGAGGACATGAAAAAGCAGAGAGTAATTGATGAACGGAAAGCCCTATTTGCAAAAGTTGGGAACAGCGACCATTCGATGTTAGGTGTGTTGTGACTGTTGGTATCTGTTGGTGCCTGAATTGTGTTTTTTTTACGACACTAATACTCACGAATCTTTTGCACCAAAACGACCCACAAGTTGCCGCATACATGCAATGGGAAGACGCTGCCGTTGGCGGCAGCGGGAGGAAAGGACTCTGCGAATCTCTCGGCTTGAGCTTTAATGGGATGAGAGATATGATGCAGCTAGTAAATCAATATGATTCTAGTCTGCGTGCCGCCGGTTACGCTGCCTCGAAGGATGCTGATAGGAATGCGACCTCGTGGTCAATTATTCGGGCACTTGCGGTGGCAGCGCTGGCTCCAAGCCAACTCGTGCGAATACAGCGATCGAGCACCAAATACGTCGAGACGGTCGAGGGTGCCGTCGAAAAAGATGGCGTGGCAAAGGAGCTCAAGTTTTTCATTCGAGGCAGTGTAGAAGAGCAACAAGGAGCTTTGAATGTGGATAACAAGCAGGACGAACGTGTCTTCATTCATCCCAGCTCCTTCAATTTTGCTGTGGGAAATTATTACTGCGTAAGTGGCCAACCAGTGTAGTATTCGACGGGACAAATTTGAAAGCACGACTAACAAATCTTCTCTTTGTTCGTGGACTTAAGCCATTTTTGGTCTTCCATTCCATGGTAAGAACGTCCAAACCTTTCCTGAGGGATGTGAGCGAATGTTCAGCATATTCATTGCTTCTTTTCGGAGGCGATTTAGAAGTCCGAGCAACTGAAGGAATAGTGGTTGTTGACAATTGGGTCAAACTTGACACCAAGGCTCGAATCGGTTCCTTGATTGGAGGTCTCCGTCAAAGAGTTGATAGTCTTTTGGCGAAGAAAATTGATACTCCATCTTTTGAGATTGCCAACACCAATGAAATGAAACTCATTGTGAAGTTGCTGGTTTCGGATGGCCACGGATAGGCGGCATGAAAACCTGCAGCAGCGGAGTTGCATTCAAACTGAAACCGAGGGCGCCTTTTTTTTTGCATGGGGTAGCTCGGGAATTCGAGGCCTATTCGTAACTTCATTGACAACAATATCTTGGATACTTTAGACGCATTTCCTGGTTGATACTTTGAACCTCGAATGTTAATACAAAGATCTGGTTGACTGACAAATGATAATGATGACAATACGACCGATAGCCGAGTCAAATTGACGAGGACAGCACCACAGCTCACGGTACGAAAATACGTAAATAATGAACACAGCTTTATGGAAAAACTGCACTTGCTGCAAAAGGCCCTTACCTTTCTGTTCGCCGATAATCGCATAATGTTTGGATTCAAACGTCATGAGATCGACGATGAAAGTTGTTGAGCAAGAAATGGACGCACTGTAACCCAGCCAGAGACAGATCTGCAATCTACTAGTTTGCGAAAATATTCACTGCTTTACCATCGTATTGCTCGGACTACAGATTAGAATGCTGTTCAGCTGGTTTGATGGCAGATCTGTTTCCGTTCAGAGATAGAGTGTGCCTCTTTTTCTTAAGATCTCAAGAGCGGATCATGAAACTCAGTCCCTAATAGAAGAAAACGGCACGCTTTGTTTTTACCTGAAGTACTAGTAGACTAGTACTGTACTAGCTAGTAGCTAGTACTCCCTCACAAGAGGAGTCCTTGCTTCCTGATGCCACTCCAGACGCAGCAATGCAATATCTTAGATTAAATAAATACTACAGTAGTAGTAATTTCTAAATAATGGTTGGTTGCAAGAATGAAGCAATGCGACGAAGATGAATTTTGGCAGGTCGTTATGGAGAGTGAAGATCCTAGTAGGACATCCCTCCTTCGTTTAGCTGATTCTCAAGATCCCGAGTTGGGCAGCTCCGTCGACGTCGACGATGATTGTTCAGCAGAAGAATTCCAGCCAGAGTTTCGATTCATAACGTATAGAATACCTTGGAGAAACAGCAATCTAAATGCTTGCTCCGCAAACGTTGATGACTTGCATCTCAAGCTTTCTCCTCTTCCCGATTCTGACGGAGTTTGGAGCCCCTTAGGAGCCCAGGCCTGGTATGCTTCTGCCTTGCTCGTGGCTTACGTGTTACAGAGCACAGTACGCCAAAACCCACAGGACACGGATACGGAGACCGTATTATCGAGGTCTATCAAGTCTTGGTTTGCAGATGCTAATAACCAAAATGCCTCATTTAGGGCTCTTGAGCTTGGAAGCGGGGCTGTCGGACTCGCAGGGATTGTCATGGGTTTCGTTTTAGCCGACCACGCAACTTTGAAGCCACCTCTTGTTATCTTGACAGACAATGAGACGAATGTGTTGCAAAATTTAAAGCACAATGTGAATAGAGCCGAAAAATTGTGGCAAGCAGAGGCAATCAAGAAACACAAAGCCAACCATCGCCCTCCTGCGCAAACACCAAGCTTTCCAGAATTTTCAGTACAAAATTTGGAGTGGAACTCTAATTTATCCTCGGAACTCTATCAAGGAGATCATAAGTTGCAGCTGATATTTGGATCTGAGCTTGTGTATACAGGAGAGACCGCGGAAGCTTGCGCCAAAATTGTCCTAGATCTTTTGCAAGCCAATCCCGACGCCTTGGTCTTCATTCTGCAAGTCACGGACCGTGACGGCTGGACAAATGTATTTCTGCCGATGCTTCGTCAAAAGCATCATCTCCAAATGATCGAAGAAAGCATAGACGACTCAGATCTTCACGAGCTTGCAGAAACCATCGTGCCAGCAGGAGGAACATTGGATCGATTTGCCTTTGGAGGTTGTTATGTGTTCCAATCGGCTGGGAGGATACCCACACTATTTGGTGACGACAGCCACGGAATCACGTAGGTTCTGTATGGTTTGAACGCGATGTCGTCCAAAGTAATTCACGAGCCACGCACAACTCTAGGAGTGTTCAAAGCGTATGTTTGTCTACAGTAGCTCTGTAATCAACACAAGGATTCGCCTTGCTGACGAAGCTTAAAAAGTATTGGATTGCTCCACAGAAGGGATGAGATGACTGCAGTCTAACAGGCATCTAGATTAAGAAAAGCGCCCGCCGATTACACAGGAGTCGTGGCAGATTCTATCATTGATTGCCTTCACTAGTCTCTTTGTAGCATTTGGAAGAACCTATGGTATATTGGTACAGGATACAAGATCATTATTGATGACTCGCCAATTGCTAAAGAACTACTCGAACATTCAGTTTCATTTTTTGGTTGCGCTAGAAAGGACTATAGCGCTTTCGTTGAATGTTGCCTCCCGGACTACAGTTGCTCTCTCATCACTTGATAATACTCGAGTACTATTTATATAATGATAACGGGGTCACAGGTCTTGTTACATTAGGTGTCTTGAAGTAGATTCATTTACAAACTTACTCGTAGAAGAAGTCAAAAATATGCTTTACTTTTTCTGCAGATTCTCCATCTTAAGCAAAAGGAACTGCTTTTCCCATAGCTCTATCGACTGCTGGTATGATATTCTTCTTTGAAAACATCTCTAAACGAGAGACAGGATAGACTTCCAAGAACAGGCGCTCATACGAGCTGTATATTGTATATTGCAGAGGGCCAACTTGAGTCCATGTACCTTCGTGGGCAAATACTGATGTGGTTTGCTTGAGTGCGCTCGTCTGCTTTTTCCTGGTTTAGAAATCCCATGATCTCGACTAGATTGCGATATTTTAATGGAAGTGAGGCTGTGATGATGTCATTGTGGTATTTATCACGACCTCCGCATGACCTCATCAAGTGCCCCCATAGACAGAGCCTGCTGACGGGACTGCTTGGAAAATATTTGAGAAACTGAAGCCAGCATTAAGGGATCTTGTACTCCATGAAAGCGCTGGACTTTTTGTTGGTCCAGTACAACTTGTTTGTTCGAAATGATCCTG
>Ga0100392_1003524_pt1 | contig 14280 bp, 11 predicted proteins | sample CryGeymeta201516_FD_81548 | JGI IMG/M metagenome (GOLD analysis project Ga0100392, IMG submission 81548) | Groundwater microbial communities from Crystal Geyser aquifers in Utah, USA - Crystal Geyser metaG 2015-16 | ecosystem: Environmental > Aquatic > Deep subsurface > Groundwater | place: USA... | reverse complement strand
TTGGCAGAGGTGAATCAATCGGAAACACTCATCGCTAAGCAAACAGAACCATCTCCAGATAGTGAATCTATGCCATCTGGAAGAAGCAGGCGATCAAGTGGTGCCAAGAAAACCAAAAGAAACTCGGATACGGTTAAAAAGAGTGTCCGAGATGATCAGAACGATGTACCATCGCTCACGAATGAGAGTGAACTCCGACCAGCTGGTGTCCGCAGCAACTCGCCTTTGAGAGATTCCGAGACGAGAATGGGCAAATCACTAGCACAAAAGAGCTCGAAATCATCTAATAGAGACAAAAGTAACGATAGTCAACAAGAGTTAGAGCCTGGCTTTAGTTGGGCTGAAATGGAAAAGGTGGAACAGCAGAGCAAAGGAAAGCGCAACAACATCAGGACAACCCCGCCAAGAAACAAAACTTTTGACACGGCTGAATCACGAGGAAAAGGTCCCAAAAGACAGGGCAACAAAAATGCAGTCGATGCTCCTATATTTAACTGGGAAGCTGCTATTGGTGACTCTATAAATGCTTCCTTCAACTGGGAGGCCATGGCTGCCGCCAGTGCTCAGCAAGATCGTGGCGACAAAAAAGACAGATCCTTCAATAAGAGCGGCAAGAAGAAGGAGAAGAAGGACAAAAGGGATCTTTCTGACGTTGCTAAGAACGGTCACTTTTCATGGGCTTACTATGCAGATAACAATCAACGATAAATCCAGTGTACTGCTGAAAACAGTATGCTTAGCTCCTTCTGGCTTTCATTCAGCTGACTCGAGAGCAGATGATTGGAACTCCTGCATAAGAAAGGCACGCGCAAACTGTACACACAATTTGATGGAATGGAACTATAAGCACAAAAGCAATGATGAATCAATACTGTTGGATCGAAGCAGCTGGGAGTCGACGGGTGATTGTGATCTCATTTTCAACTTTCAAACGAAATCAACAGGGACACCGTTATACGTGCGTGAGCTCGTTTTCGATTTCCGTAGCGGCGTTTGAATTCACATTTTTTATGCAAGGATTAGCTAGCTAGTAATATGGATTTGTTCCGCCATCATCATTTCTTTCGTAGTCATCATAACCTCTCCGGTCCTCATAGTATGGATCTCGGTCTGGGGAGTATCTGTCTTGTTTCTCGTATGAGGACGGCCGTCGCGTGCCTGAGCCCGGGTTCTTCGAGATGGTGGAAACGAACGGCATGTTCTTAAAAATAGCCCAAAACACGGGAAACATGTTTCCAAACAAATTCAAAATCCCAAAGGCTTCCAAAGCCATACCAGAGATTGGCCAACCGACAAAGACTAGGAATATTCCAGCAGCTAAGCATCCGGTTGCTCGAGACTTTTCGGGTCGGAAAAAGTATCCCATCGTCCGCGTCGGGCCAATAGATACGGGTACTCCAGCAATCAGCATGAGATTACCAAGTCGCATAAGCGCTTTGTTGAAAAATAGACTAATTCCGAGCATTATAAAGACAACACCAAGACTCATCAGGGGCACTCCAATGCGACGATCTCCATTTTTTAGTTTGCTCTGAATACCTGATAAAGGACTGCTTTCTGCATTTCTGGATCGCTAACAACACGTAAATAATTGACATAATAATGAAAGGCATGAGATGGCATTTTCTCTCGTTTCTATGTGTAGCAAAGCATCAGTCATACTTTTACGTACCGATGGGACACTTCCTCTATCGTCGTAGGGGTCATGAGCGTATTCATCATAATTATCTCGACTGCTCCCTCGATCATCTTTGTATCGATCGTGTCCTCCCCATCTATCCGCGCCCAGATTATATCTGTCGTAATTCCCTTGGCTGCTACCATATCTGTCATCGTCATCGTAACCGCCTGGGTTGCCGCCAGGATAATCGCTGCCACCTCGAACATTCATCAAGTAAAAATCTAAAATGTCTCTTTCTTCGGAAGTACTGGTAAGTTTAGCATTAGATTGTATGCCCCATGTCCTAGTCGGTCTCGATATGCTGCTGCTATAATAATATCTTCTGTTTTGGTGTCTGGTGGCTGTGGCCAATCCTGATGTGCAAAGTAGGGCGAGAGCGATGGATCCTAGCTGCAGGAAACCCTGCATGTGATCTTTCGTAGATGGCTTCGTCATTGTTAAGCAGATGGTGCCTAGTCGCTGCGAAGTCGTTTGATGCTGGCTAAACAGCTGTACGACAAGTTGTGGCAAGGCAGAATGTTGCTTTGCTGTGCTTTTTTTGTGTAGTGTGTTGTTTGTTGCTTGTTCGTTGTGATTCTTGATGTTTTTTCATGGATATGATGAATTGCCAGGTGGAAGTGAACGCAAACGCTCATATTCAGCCACCCGGACACTATTTTACTCTCGAGGATTGTTGCTTCACTTTTGTTCAGGTTTCTGTTGTACGAGTAGAATCCAATGATTTAAAAAGGCTTTCTAGCTAGCGACCTGCACTGGCTAGCTAGCTCTTGATGAGTGCACTCAAACAAATACAGTACTGCCCTGAAGAATTGCTTCGATGGACAACCTATTGAGGCTGTCTTTGACAACTGACCTTGCGATCTATCGATATCAATTGCTCTTTTGAAAAATACTGCGAGGATGTCTCCTTTCTGTATAGAATTCATGACACTGTGTTCTTTCAAAATACTTTAGTTCAACTCACGAATCGTCTTAGAATCATTGTTGGGGTGACTTTCCTTCCATGGCTACCAATAGCTGTTCAGCAATTTCAATGTCTGGAATGGCAAAAGTCAACGTCTTCGATTGTCCATCATTATCACTTTCCTTGTTTCTACTTTGTTGATCCAGCCAGCCTTGACTAAATTCTCCGGCTATCCGTATGGCAACATTGATAGGAAAACCTCTGCATCCAGCTCCCATCAAAGGGCAGGCAACCCTGGATGTCAGTTGATTATTTTCAAATGATACTAACAATGCATTCCGGTAGGCTTCTAACAAGTAGTGCTCTGGATCAGGATGGTGATTGTAAAAGGGTGGCACAGCGTGTACCACTTGATCAAAATGAGCTGCCAACTTCGGACCTCCCGGACCTGTGCTTACCGCCTGCCCAACAGGGCAGCGTTCTTGTTCCTCCTCCTTGTCATCCATGACGGGGAGCCGCTGACATTCCCGTTCCAGTTGCCATCCACCAAGCTGGTGCACTATACCGTCTACAACATTAGCAGCAAAAAACATCCCCTCGCCGACCTCCATCCCGCCCCATTGTGTCTGCCACCGAAAAAAAAAGTGCAGGAAGATGTTGATTGGTGAGTGAGTGACCAGTAACTTAATAGAACGAGACCGAAAGACCTGCAACGTACGTACCACGTAACCCATGATGTGGTGAGAATCTTTGGTAGGTGGAGTTTTGGGAACTGGGCCCCCCTTGGGAAAGTAGGGAAATTTCGAGACACCGGATAGCTGTGGATTTGCAGGATTGATCAGGGTTGTGCACTTCATCTCGGTGTCTTTGCCAGCCTTGGTGACACAGCACGTCGTATTCCAAACTTGGACATTGCATCGTTTTCCTTCGAGAGTACCGATAAGTTTTGGAATAGCGTTCGGTTTGTACCATGCTCTAGACTTGGTATTTTGTGCTTCGGTCTAAGAAAGAAGAGGTTCAATTATTTCAATTTTGTACTTGCACGTGATTGTTACTTTCGAGACGAACAAGAAAGCCATCTGATGTGATGAACGCTGGATTCATCAACCCCACGTTACTCTGTGCGTCTAGTAGTACAGACAGTACCAGTGGTAGTAGGATCTATTCCAAGCCAAGACAGCTACTGGACGCCAAGAACTGAAAACGTGTATTGTAGAGAGTCGATCATGTTTTGATAGCATAAATTCACATAGGAGTACATTCTAATTTTGGTGCGTGTATACATGTATTACAGAGCAATAGTTCGTTTGGTTTGGAGAAGTACTCAAGTAGCTAATAAAAGTTTGTTGAAACCACCCATTCCTCCAAGCGGGCATTATACAAACACGCAGCAGCTGTATTTGTATTTTGATCCCTGAATCCAACTACATACAGTCATCTTTCGGCACCCGCGCTTCCACGTGCAAATCACCTCGACTTCCGCGGAGAATCCGCAAGGTATCATCCAAATACAGAATGTCTACAATTTGTCCCTCCATTGGCTTGTCTAACTGATACGACATTTTTCCATCGGGTTCCATCGGACACGGAACAAGATCGGCGGCTGGGTTAGTTTTATCCTGTTTCTTTTTGTGATCCTTGATCATTGAAAACAGATTCGTGAGAGAACGATTGCGCTTCATAGGTTCTTTACTAGGGGGTGGCGGTGTCCTTGCTTGCTCTGTGAATACTTGCTTCCATCCATTCAAGTCATTTGACACCTCCAGAGAACCTGACGTGAAGAAAATGGAAAGTCGATTGGGATTATCTGGCTGATGAACAACGAAGCCACAAGTTGTCATTAAGCCTTCAATGGGATGATCGACATTTGCATTGGGCGACGCTGGATCCTTGTTGTTTTCACGAGGCTCGATGGTAAATGCCGTGACCACGCTATCAAAAATTAAAATTGGTTGCAAGATATTTATGAACTCTCCAAGTTAGAGAGAAGCTTTGAAAGAAATGATATCCACACACGAAATGACAAACAGCTTACTTGTATGTTCTCAGTGCAGTGTTCTGATCCTGAATCGCTTCCACGAGACTTTTGGGGGCACGCTTCAATGCTGCTTTTCGGTCTCTCGAGCGGGCCAGTTGGACGGGATTAAAGGTTCCCTGAAGGCTGCAAACTAGATCTCCTGGGTTACACATACCTAGATGGCATTGTTTTAAGTTTTGATAGAGATTTTGAGCGGAAAGTTCAGACACACACAAAAAAGGAGAATATATTTAAGCATCAAAATACGAAAACATCATACCGAAAGATAGCCGTCCCAGGGTGTAAAGGTATTCGCCCTTGGCATTCATTCCCAAATCATCTCGAAATTTCGGTTTGATCAACGAAATCCACATGCCTTCTAATTGTGGCGATGACATCATGGCTGTGCGGCTTGGTTTGGCTCGTGCATCAAAGGCATCCGGTTCATAGCAGCGCGTGAGTTCGTCCAGTACATTTTGGACGTTATCGTTGGTCCCATCACCGTCGGCATGGGCCAGGGCATTTAAAAAAACGCGCTTCGCGGTTAGGACGCGCGTCTGGTTTGGTGTCGGTAGCGTCAATGTTGTCAGGTATCGAAACAAGGGATCCTGATCATCTAAATCTTTTGGTAATTGATTCTTGGTCCCTAGCAGATGATAGGATAGCTTTCTTTTTTCTCGGCGTTCCTTTTCTTCCGGGGACATGGTGCCCGTACTCATGGTGCTACAAGATACAGCAGCCGACATGGTGGTTCTTTTTTTTTTTAATGTTAATTTGACAATGTTATGTTGCTGGTTGTATGCCGTGGTAGTGATGCTCTTCGTGTGTTCTCTTTTGAATTGCTGCTGATCGTATAAAAGAGATCTGAAGATTATGAGCTGATGACTGATGATGTTGTGATGTGGGGGGTCCTTTTTTTGTGAAGTCCTACAAAATTGATGCGGATAAACTTTTCATCACTAATGACACCCGGTTGAGGATTTGTTGTTCCACAAGGAATGACTGAGCGACCGAAACAGGTGCAACAGAAGCAAGCATGCGAACACAAGAACAACAACAACAACATGATACTATTATCTATTATGCAACATTCCTTCATTCTTTCTTTCTCTTTTTTGTCACAAACGTACACGTCCTTACTACTAGACTTTCCAACACAACGACATGATCAGATCTACCAGTAGTAAGCTCTGTGTTCAAAGGTTAAGGCCGTGGCAGACGGTGCAGAGACACCGATGTTGCAGTCTTGCGGCTGCCATGACTGCTTCGCCTCCGTTCACCACTGCTATTATAGACTACCAGGAGACTCGTATTGGAAGGAACCGACGTACTGTATCCACCTCTACGTCGTCTTCTACCACGGTTTCTCAGAACCATAATCATCAACAACAACACTCGGATCATAACCCCTCTCACGAAACGATGATGGCCACGATACATCGTCTGTTGAAGCTAGCTCCTGGTTCGTTTTCGACGTACTCGTGGAGAGATGGACGCCGAGCTCTCGCCTATTGGGCGTCTCACTCTCACTCTCATCCCAATTGTCAGGAAGAAGGTCGGATGCTGTGGCAACGTCTATGTCGTGAACGAAAGGAATTACAACAGCGCATGGAAGTGGTACATTCTACCCAAACAGCCAGGACCATTGTTGAACAGAGTTATCCACTGGACCCAAGCTTGTTGGCTATTTTTGATAAAAATCATGGAAGTAATGATAGGGCTGCACAAGACGACAAAGAAAAAGTAGAAGAAGATGGTGGGGGACAAGAAGATCACCTTGTAGAAGATGACAGTGGATCGGGTCCGAGTTTAGCTTCTGAAGTGCAAAGGATTACCGAAAAAATCTGCAAAGAGAAAATAGGACAATCACATCCAGCAGCAAAGATAGACAACTCTGCTTTGGTGGAAGAAATTTTGAACAGCTTGGAAAGAGATTGGACGGCTCAAAATCTCCCTCGGGGAAATCTACAAGAGAAGATGCGGGAGTTTCGAAATAAGAGCCAACAAACCAACTCGCCAGAGCAAGCCTTCGTCTTGGCGCTCCAAATGTGGGAGCAAGCATCGAAACATCAAATACATGCCGCTTCTCGACATGCCGACAAGTTATTGTACGAGATACTTAACATGTACCTCCAACAACAAGAACAGCAGCAGCAACACGTCGACGACAGCAACGATACTGCTTCCATCTCAGTCGAGTCCTGTCGACGCTGCTTCGAAGTCACCGTCCAAATCCACGTAAATAATCGTAATCCTCAAGCAGCCGATCGTGTTTTATCCGACATGATAAGGTTATACGACCAGTCCAACAACTCTGACTTTCTGCCTGATCGATCAAATTTCTTGGCTGTGATCATGTCATACTTTCAGCAACAACCAGGAAAAGAGAATCAGGATCGAATTTACAAGGCCGATGCGATACTACACACATGGCTGGATGTGGCTGAGGCTGCGAAAGACTCCTCCATGGCTCCACCCGATAGTCTCATTCAACATATAGTAACGTTGTGGGCCGAAAGTTACGAACGAGATGCAGGCGAACGTGCCGAGTCGGTCTTGCTCCGGATGCAAGGCTTTCGTGACCAACAACAGTGGCCCGACGGTAAACCACCATTCAAATTCTTTGAACTACTGCTAGATAATTGGGCCAATTCGTACCACCCCAAAGCTGCCGAACGCATTGAAAAGCTCCAACGATTCGTGAAACGAATGTATCCTAAAACATCCGATCAACCACTGTCATCGAATCACGTCGACAAGGTTGTACCACCATCGTTTGGTTACTTGCCACTGCTACGAGCCCTGTCGCGACGAACGGGGGGAAAGCCTCACTCGCGCACAGTGGATAAGTTCGAGGGAATATTTGAGGAATATCGAAAGTATTTTGAGTCCAAGTATGTCACCAGCCTAGATATTATTCTAGCCTACAAGGCCCGAATCCATGCTTATGATTTGTACCTACCCAACAAGAAGCTGGCGGCCAAGCAGAGTCAAAAGGCATTTCAAGAGCTTATGGATCTTCGCGAGAAAGGAATCGTGACGCGTGATCCCGATGCCACTGTGTATGGAGCACTTGCCAATGCCTTCGCCAAGACTGGTAACGTGACGAAAGTGAAGCAAATTATTCAGGATGCGGGTTGTCCGAGTAATAATATTATGTACAATTACCTATTGTTGGCTCTATCACGCTCCAAAGACCCAACTGCGGCTAGTCAAGCCGAAGAGTTACTCGTGGAGCTGGAAGTATTAGGTCAGGAAGATCCCTCAGTCGCTCCAAACATACGAACGTATGGAATCGTTATGGCCTGCCTGGCCAATAGCCCTGATCCCGAAGCGGTTGCACGAGCCGAAATGTACTTGCAGAAACTTAAAGATATCTACGCTGCAACAGGCGACAAGAACTACAAACCCAATACGAAAATCTATACAGACGCCTTGCGAGCAATAGGGAGATCCCAAAATATCGCAGCAGTCGACAAGGCACGAGCACTTCTTGATGAAATGAATGTTCTTTCAGCTCAAGGCGACGGCACTCTGAAACCAGACGTTGTAACATATACAGCAATGCTACAAGTGCTGAGAGAAGCTGACATTCCAGTCCTGGAAAAGACAGCGAGGGCCAAAGAAATTGTCTCCCTGATGAGACAAAACGGCGTGAAGGCAGACTCCCATCTCCATGCTGAGGCCCGCAAATTGAACGTAATGTGAAATGTTTTGCTTTAAATAGAAGCAAATGTTTTCATAAATTGTCTCTATTTAGTTTGATACATTGCTAGTCTGCTACAAGCACCTAATTATTTCGTGAGGAGGTCAAGCTTGTTCTCCATGATGTCCGCAAGAGTCTTGAGGAAGAGAGCAGAGTCGGCACCGTAGATTTGGCGATGGTCAGCGGTAAGAGTCACTGTCATCTTCTTGATCTTTTTCATTCCCAAAACAGCTTGGTTGTCTGGAACAATGTGTTCCTGTGTGGCACCAATGGCAAGAATTCCTCCTTGGCCTGGTGGAAGGATGGCTCCGAACTCCGTAACTCCGAACATTCCCATGTTGGAGATTGTGAAAGTTCCAGATTGGTATTCATCGGGTTTGAGCCCTCCAGTGCGGGCCTTGTCCACAAGTTCTTTCCAGTTTTCTCCCAGTTCAACGACGCTACGCTCGTTCGCATACTTCAAAGTGGGGGTGATTAAACCTCCATCAATGGAAACGGCCATGGCAATGTTGATGTCCGGATTGTAGTTGATACCTCCCCCATTTTGGGAAGAGTAGGAGCTATTGATGATGGGGTGCTTTTCAACGGCGAGGGCTACAGCCTTGGCCAGAAGAGCAGAAACAGTGACACCATTGGGCTTCAATTTCTGTTGCAAAAAAGTAAAACATAAACGTGTCAGTAGAATCGAACGATACACAAACAATCAACAAACGTCACTTTTAAAAAATGCATACCTGGTAAAGAGCGTCGAATCCATCCATGACAATTTCTCGACTAGTGCGAAAGACGGGAACGGAAAGAGTGGCCTCCATATTGTTACTGACCGCCTTTTGCATACCGGTAAAGGCAACAAATCCCGCCGGCAAGTCTACAACTTCTTCACCGGGAGCAGCCTTTTTTCGTGTGGCCTTCATTTCTCCAGTGGCCATTTTTACATCATCAGCAGTGACACGTCCAAGGACACCAGTTCCGGTAATGGAGGCAATGTCGATCTTAGCTTTCTTGGCGAGAGCACGAGCAGTGGGTGTGGCAGCAATGACTCCAGGAGCAGGACTCCACGCAGCCTTGGCGGGAGCAGCAGCCTTCTTGGGGGCGGAGCCTCCTCCAGCAGCGGCGTTTTCGACGTCAGAAACAGTAATACGTCCGTTAGGTCCAGTTCCGGCTACCGAGCTTAGATCGACTCCAATCTCTTCAGCTCGCTTCTTGGCCAAGGGAGAGGCAGTGATCCGGTCTCCAGTGGCAACTGCGGCAGCCGGTTTGGGTGCAGCAGGTGCGGCGACGGCGGCTTGGGCAGCAGGAGCGGCAGGTGCAGCTGGGGCGGGAGCTCCTGACAGGGAAGCGGCATATGCCTGAAGAGCAGGAATATCACTCTCCTCCGCAGCAATGAGGGCTACAGGGGCACCAACTGCTCCAGTTTCACCTTCTTGTGTAATGATAGCAGCAAGGAACCCATCCTCGAAAGCTTCAACATCCATATCAGCCTTATCGGATTCAACAACCATGATAGCTTCTCCGGCAGAAATGGCGTCTCCCTCACTTTTCAACCAAGAAACGACCTTTCCTTCCTTCATTGTCGACGAAAGAGCCGGCATATCAATTTGACTAAATTCGCAGTCGGGCGCAGTAGCTCCTGTAGTAGAAGGGGCGGGAGCAGATGTTTGAGTGGACGCAGTTGGTGTGGTGGCACCTTCAGGGGCAGCAGCAGCAGACGATATATAGGCAGCAACATCAGCCTCATTTTCCACGAGAATTCCAACTGGTGCCCCAACATCAGCCATTTCCCCTTCCTCTCTAATAATGGCAGCAAGATAACCATCCTCAAAAGCTTCCACGTCCATGTCAGCTTTGTCGCTTTCCACGACCATGAGTGCTTCGCCAGCTTGGACGAATTCGCCGGGTTTCTTGAGCCATTCCACGACTTTTCCTTCGCTCATGGTTGAGGAAAGGGCCGGCATGAAAATCTCTGTATACGCTACACGAATTGACTCACCTCCACTACTGGCAGGAGCGGCTTCGGCAGCTGGTGCCTTAGCGGCGGCAGCAGCAGCAGGAGCTCCTCCCTCAAAAGCCGAGACAACAGCAGCGATTTGACTGGCATCTTCGGCAATCAAAGCGACAGCTTGTCCTACAGGAGCCATCTCTCCTTCTCCAACGATAATCTTGGCCAACACTCCATCTTCGAAGGCTTCGACGTCCATATCGGCCTTGTCGGATTCTACAACCATGATAGCTTCTCCGGCCTCGATTGCATCTCCCTCTTCTTTGAGCCAACTGACAACTTTGCCCTCCTTCATGGTAGAAGACAAGGCAGGCATGGTGATCTCGGCCTGGAGCTGTGTGAGAGCTTGGGGGGCCACTGTCCGAGCAGCACCGACATTCTTGTTCAGTGTAAAAGCTGTGGCAACTTCTTGGGCAGCGAGAAGAGCGAGGATGGTCGCTGTTATTGTGTACTTCATATTCTTGATTTTTTTTTAAATATTTTACGGTTGAGTATTCTCGAGTGACAGGATACCTGTGGGGTGCAAATTTTAGGGATTTTTGCGTTGCTGTTATTTTTAAGAGAACAAAAATAATATAATTGAATGAATGCACTACAACTCAGCCAATGATTGTTCTTGCTCTGTGCGATAGATAATGCCACACATCAAATCATTGTCGACGTCTAAAGGCTGTGATGGATGGGGTTGGCCTGTTGGCCTCCCCACCTTCGTGCGTCCTTGTGTTTGTAATTGATATTTCGTTGTAGTATACGTCACCATTTTGAGTTTACTGCCAGGGTGGTTTGTCTAATGCTGTTAAGTAATTCTCGTGACTGGACTCCCAAAAAGGTATCTTTCTAACCGCCAGATTTTTGGATCTTGACTTTAGAACACAGCTGACGTACCTTACTATCCGATGGTCGTCGTCCATGAACGAAGTAAGTAAGTGGTGTCGTCGTTGATGGCAGCCAAAAAAAAATGGAAAAATGCCGACTACAGCAGCAAGTCCTGAAATTCCAACGATGCAGCTCAAACATTATTATTATTATTATTCTTTGTATTAAGTTGTCACAAGTCACAACGTACCAACGAAAATAAAAATTTGTATTAGTAACATGAGGCTTCGATCAATCTTTCTAGTAGCCGCCTCGCTGGTAACTACCACCGCATTCACGACCCCTGCCACTGGCGGCAGTTTGGCACGAACATCCACCAGTCTCTCCGGAGCTCAAGATATCTCGGGACTTACCAGCGAGCTCGAGACTATTTTCACTTCAGAGGAAATTGATAAAATCCTTCCCCACAGATACCCATTTGCTCTGGTTGACAAGGTTATTGAATATGAGGCTGGAGAATCAGCTGTGGCTGTCAAGTGTGTGACCAAGAATGAAGAGTTCTTTCAGGGGCATTTCCCTGACCGAAAAGTCATGCCTGGTGTCTTGCAGGTGGAGGCACTGGCCCAGCTTGCTGGTATTGTTTGTCTGCAAATGGAAGGAGCCGAACCTGGTGCTCTCTTCTTTTTCGCTGGAGTCGATGATGTCAAGTGGAAGCAACCTGTTGTTCCCGGCGACACTCTGGTTATGGAAGTTAAGATTAAGAAATGGAACAAAAAATTTGGAATCGCACAGGCTGAGGGTGCTGCCTATGTTGATGGAAAGCAGGTCATTAGTGTTGGTACAATGAAATTTGCTTTGGCCAAATAAAGAGTTGCTAATATTTCTGACAAAAAAGAGATGACGGCCCTTGGCGATTGCTTCTTCTACTACAATGAAGCATGAGTAAAGCTCTCAAAAGAGTACAGCCCTCCTGCTTGAAACATATGAAAATATTTGTGTCTGCTAATTCATATTTTAACTGCCTGCAGTTTTTTCCGCTTTGTTCATTGATCGATACGAATCATGATGCTAGAACGGCTTCAAGAAAATCTTGAATGCACGGTTTCAAACAAACTTTGAACGCACCGCTCCGTTCGGTTTTTTTTTTCTTCTAGCGCGACTCACGGCATATGTGTAGCTGATGGCCTGATGCTTTTCCGCAATATATCGGTAAAGCACAATGAAATTGTTCGAAAAACAATGATCGGCTGACGCGATTTTTTGATATTGAACAATGAACATATCTACATGAGTATCGACATTATTTGTACCAGAGACAATTCTTATTCCAATAAGACTTTCTTTCGATTTTCAAAGACGACAAAATTAGCTCCTCGCCTCGGTTTTGCGTTGGCAGAGCGTGAAAAGTAGAGAAGGAGCTGAGCTGTTTCCTCGTCTAATTTCACATGGCGTTAACCCTAATAACATTAAGGTCGAAACTGAGGGTGCCTCTCGAAAATAGGGGCTTCCCATCATCATCAGCAGATAAAAAAATAAAACGTCGTTGACAAAGCAAGAAAAAGCACTTTTATCAGAGCTGTTGGTGCATCCATGAAGCATGTATTGACTAATAGTCGTAGTATTTTATCACCTTGAACTTTTACACTTTCATTCATGCCTGCCGGCAAAAAAGGTTTATGTAATTACTGAATGACAATTTCCTTGGTACTTGTCTCAGCAAACAGACTGATATCAACGGAAGGTCGCAGCTTGCAGCATTCCTCTACGGCTTGGTGCACCTTATGGTTTTCAAATTCCTTGATCAATTCTTGGTTTACAGGGGCGCCATTGTCGACAGCTGTGTATGCCAATTGATCCAAGAGGTAGTCAAATCGTGGGGCCCACTTACGAGATCCAGTCTTGGCTGTGAAGGAGCAATTATCGACCATGAAGGCAATGCCCTTGTAGTGCATATAAGGGCACAGAGAGTCAACGGCTTCGATGACGGATTCGTTGACAACCTCGGAGTAAGGATGTCCCTGCTCTAGGAGAACATCAATCTGAGCCATCATAGTGGCAACATAAACACCGGCTGTGAAGGGGTTGAGAGGAATGTTGTCTTCGTCTCGTTCGGCGCGAACCTTTTCGCCAACCTTCCATGTGTCAGTTCCGTCAATCTTTCCAACGGGGTACTTGTCAATACGAGCACCGTGCATGATGACAGTTCGGATCTCGTTTCCAGAGGAAACTTCATCGTAAATTTCTTGCAAAATTTCCTTAGCGGGCTTGTACGATGCCGAGTAGGCGGTCTGGAAGATAGCCTTGTCCTCGTCATTCAATTTGTCGTAGACAGCCTTGATTCCCTGGGTGGAGATAATCTTGACGATGTTTCCAGTGATGGATTCACTGGATTCGAGAAAGGCTTGCTCGGGGCTCATTCCCTGGCGCTGGTAACGACGGTAAAGGGATTCGACGATTCCGTGAACGGCTCCCAAAAGGATTCCACGCTCTCCGTAGATATCAGATGTATATTCGGAGCGAAGAGTGGTCTCAAACATGAAGGGAGATCCAAGGGCAACACCCCATCCAAGAGCCAATTCGGTGGCCTTTCCACTGACATCTTGGTGGACACCGAAAGATGCGTTAATTCCGGCTCCGTTCACTTCCTTTCCTTGTTCGTACAAACGACGAACAGAAGGACCCATACCCTTGGGGCATACGGCGATAACATCAATGTCCTCTGGGAATTTTTCTCCGATGGAATCCAAGTATCCCAAAAGGAATCCGTGGCTAAGACCAAGAGTGGCCCCCTTCTTCATGGCGGCAAAGATTTCCTTGTAAAGCTTGGCTTGGGCAGCATCAGAGATAAGGAGAATGACAAGATCAGACTTGCCAATGACATCAAACATTTCTCCCAAAGTTTCGTCGTCTTCGGAAAAACCGACTTCTTTGGCCTGGTCCCAAGAAGAAGATCCATCGCGAAGTCCAATAGTGACCTTGATATCGGCACCAGCTTCCTTGAGAGAATCCTTCAAATTTTGTGCCTGAGCAGGAGCCTGGGATCCCCACCCAATCACTCCAATGCGCTCAATTCCCTCGAAAGCTTTGGGAAGGAGGGGAAACAAATCTCTTCCTCCCTTGACAATGGTTTCCTTAGTGTCGGCGAAACTGACTTCTT
>Ga0100392_1003522_pt1 | contig 14282 bp, 8 predicted proteins | sample CryGeymeta201516_FD_81548 | JGI IMG/M metagenome (GOLD analysis project Ga0100392, IMG submission 81548) | Groundwater microbial communities from Crystal Geyser aquifers in Utah, USA - Crystal Geyser metaG 2015-16 | ecosystem: Environmental > Aquatic > Deep subsurface > Groundwater | place: USA... | reverse complement strand
CTTGCAATTTGCATCCCTCTTTTCATGACTCTATGACTACTCCTTCCAAACAACCCAGAGCGAATTCCACGACGCCCTCCACTGTCGGAAGTTACGACGATTGTGATGGTAACTATATGGATAATGAGGACTTGGGAACTATGGAAGACATTCCTGTGCAAGGAGAGATGGCTTGAGGTAAATTAGCATGCCAGTGAACAGCATGGTCTGACTTGGTGAGAAAGGTTGATCTGTCCGTTTCATTCTTAATTCATTGCGCCTTCAAAAGGATCGACACTACTACTTACTCTAAGTACACGTTATGTAGGTACTTATTAAACCGAAATGCACATCTTTAAAAGTGTCTGTAGTCTGTAGCGTTGTAAACTCCGCACTCTAACAATAGTACTACTACTCTAGACTACTACTACTATTCTTGGTGTTTTGATTGTCGCACTACTACGGTAGGAGTAGACATCGACATACTAGCTACTAGTAGATCTAGTAGAGTAGACCCTAGTTGCGATTTACTGGTGTGCTATCGCGAAGTTAATTCTGACAGTCAGTCGTGGGAGAGCTTCAGCGGGTGCCACTTCATTTGAAGTCGAACGCTGTATTTATCCAGGAACTCCAAGTATTCACAGGAAGATCACTATTCAATACCCAGTATCAAAGATGGCAGCAGCAACGACAACTACAGAGATGATTTTTATAATACCAAAGTGACAACGAATTTAGCCGATAGCGAAAGCTAAATTAATATCGTTGAAACATGCTATTATGGAGGGAGGAGGACCGTCGCAGCTGCATGGATCGCATCCGGTCAAATAATCGCTGGCTGCGGAGGTGCATTTTTGTTCTAGTTGTATCTGGAGTCATTTTCCTGGCTTTACGTAGTAGTAAATCACAAGCTATCTATGCTTCCGATCCGAACAATAGCCGCCAGGACAATGATGGTGTCGACAGCAGCTCTGCTAATAAAGACCGTATCCTTCAGGATACAAAGACTGTTGACGACGCAAAAGATTTTCCAGTAGCAAAATCTGTTCATGGGTTCCAATTGGGCGGCGATTTCGATGAGGCTCCAGCAACGAATGATGCAGAGAAAGGCATTGCCCTTCCGCAAAACATTGTTCCTGAGGGTCATGTTGTTGTTTGTCACGGAACGAGAAGTGATGTCTTTCCCTTCATTCGAATGGAAATACCTGTAGCTGAAGAGGCTGCACACGCAACGATTAATCATAACCTAGGCAGACGACCGGATACGATACCAGGTGATGAGGTTATTGTGGGAAGTCAGGTTGGAATAGTGCAAGTAGATTGTTCCGTCTTGTTTGAGGATGGAAGTAAGGTTGAGGCTTACTCCAGAACAGAACCTAGTCGTGCGCAAGTTGAGTCACCGGCGGAAGGGGAGATCCCTGTAGGAGTCGAAGAAGTCGCGACATTAGAGCCCACAGCGGAAAATTGTGAAGGCAAGCCCAAACACAAACGGTTCGGTTGTACACCCGAAAAGATCGACGATCTGGATAAAGATGAAAAATATCGAGCGAACAAAGGTTTGTCCTTAGACGAGGAAAAGGGATCCCAGTCCTACACTGTCTATGGTAAAGTCACACACAGGCCGACTTTACCACCGAATCGGGGAAATGGACCGAGGTTAAAAAATGGCGGAGACACCAACGTTGCGGCAATGGGTGAAATCACTCGGTATCCCGTAAACGAAGGTGGACCAGATTATTATGGGTATGGCGAAGTAACTGGTGGAGATGAAGTTGGAACCACCTACGGTGAGGTCAGCCGTCCACCCGAGGGATATACGGGACATACAGACGGAGAGGCCGGAAAGGACTCAGAGCTTGCTATGAATGGATGGGTCTCCAGACCACCTAGTATTGAGTTAGGTTCGGCTTATGGTGAAGTGACTCGAGAACCAGGTTTTGATGGAAATGCGTACGGAGAGGTAACCCGTCCTACAAGTGCTGATTATGCGGCCTATGGTGAAATCACTCGACGACCAAGTTACATCGAAGGTTCCCATGGGGAGGTAGCTCATCCACCAAGTGGTAACTATGCTGCCTATGGTTTCGTTACTAGAACTCCGGTTCAACATGGTGCTTCCGGTGATGTTGGGAGAGAACCGGGAAGTGATGGTGCGGCATTAGGGGACGTCTCTAGGGAAGAAGGAGAACCCGGGTTCAACGAACAGGCCAACGGAGAAATGACACCATCACCAAGCGCACAAGTTATCGAAATGCCTTCAGAGATGGGCGTTGGGAACTTTGGAGATGTTTCCCGGCCACCCAATCGTGACAATGATGTAGTAAGACCCTACCATTCGCAACTTGTGGAACGACCGTCGCTCTCAACAGAAATGGAAGGCGAAGTTACAAGACCGCCCTCTCGGCCTATTCCGCAGTTATCAGAAAATGAATTATGGACGACGATGCCGCCTCTTCAGGCTAACAGCGGTGCCATTTCAAGACAGCCCTTGCCTCCTGCATTACATCCTGCTATCGACGAAGTTGAACATCCCACGAACATTGACAACCCCACTGTTGCACCTGGAAATGTTGACATTGGGTTGCCTCCACTGCAATACAATGCTGGAAGCATCACAATACCTCCATCGAGAGCCCAGCAAGTTCAACGAGGGACGGCTGTTCCTACCACGAATATTGGGAGTCCAATAGTAAGCTTGGCGACAACTTTTCCGACTACAGCTGGACCAACTGTTGTTGCAAGTCTCAGCCCAGTTACTTTTCCTCTCACAACACAAATTCCAACTGTCACCAGCCCTATGGAAGCAGCTCAGGAAGAACAACCTGCACGTCCAAATACATTTCCTGTGCCAGACAGTAGACCAAGTGCTGCTCCTGCAGCTTGGGGCCCCACAGGAGAAGATTCTACAGGAGATGGTGAAAAACCAAGTCTCACCTCAGTAACAAGTGTGCCTACTTCGGGTCCTACAATGAAACAGACACGTGGACCCGAAACTGAAGCTCCTACAGTCACCAGTGGTCACCCAAGTGTTATTCCAACAACAGATGTTCCCTCTTCCAGCCCTATTTTGAGACCTAGCACGAGGCCGTCAGCTCCAATTTCAAATGCCATATTGAGAGGAACCCCATCAAGCGCTCCATCGACTCCAATTACTAACATTCCGTTGACAGGAGCCCCTTTGGTGCGCCCCCCTTCGGCACCAATCACAAATGCTCTATTGACTTATGAACCTTCAAGTGATTCCACTGACTTGCCATCTTCTGCTCCAGCTACTGATGCTCCTACAGTAATCAGTGGCCATCCTAGTGTTACACCAAGTACAGATGGTCCTTCTTCTGGGCCTACAAACAATGAATTTGAAGTGGAGCCTTTTCTTGAACTCAGCTCTCGCCCCACAGTAGTTCCAGTGGGTGAACCAAGTAGCAGCCTTACATCTGGTCCAACGGGAAGACCCACTACTTTCAGACCAACAACAGAACAGCCAACAGTGGCAAGCGGCCATCCCAGCATTTTTCCCACAACCTCTGAACCTACTACCAGACTAACACGAGGAACCAGTAGTAACTCTACATTCAATTTAACCTCTGGACCAACCAGTGAAATCATTTCAGGACTTACTGCTGGCCCCACCAGCGGACTCACTACAGGCCCAACCGCTGAACCTTTTTATGGATCTACCACTGCTCCTTCCAGTCTGCCCCCCACCACAGATGCTCCTACAGTAGTCAGTGGGCACCCCAGCGCTTCTCCCACAACTTCTGAGCCTACGGCTGGGCCCACAATTGAGCCTACGTCTGGCCCAACCTTAGGATCAACCATAAGCCCTTCCTCAGGGCCCAGCTCTGGGCCTACAAATGGACCAACATGTGAGCCTTCCACTCTAGTTCCTTCCACTGATGTTCCAACAATAGTCAGCGGCCATCCCAGTTTTACTCCAAGTACACCTACACCTACCATGAAACCTACCAGTGGACCTACCAGTGGACCTACAACTTCTCCTACTACCTCTTCTCGCATCACTGAAGCTCCAACAGTAGTAAGCGGGCACCCAAGTGCCACTCCTGCCACAACTGAGCCCACAATTGAACATACAGAGGAGCCAACTCACACACCCAGTGCTGGGCCTACAGTGGCAGTCAGCTTGGATCCAACATTTGGACCTATCACTGAACTGTCAGCCTCTCCTACCAGTATTGCTCCCACAAGCGAAGCCCCCACAGTGGTAAGTGGGCGCCCAAGTAACACTCCAACGACAGTCGAGCCTACAAGTGAAAGAAGAGTGGGGCCTACCCATGAACCTACTCATAATCCTAGTATAATTGGCTCCACAAAAGATGTTCCGCTATCTGCTTCCCCAGTTCACAATTCATTTCCTCCAGCTGAATCTCAGCCAACAACTATAAATGCACCTGCAATAGTTGCCCCTTTTACTGTATTTCCTACTCTTTCTCCCGCTGAGGCTTCTATTGTGAGTGGTGACCGCCCCAGCACCGCTCCTGCGACTGGGTCACCCACCGCTGCTCTCATTAATCCACCAACGGGACATCCCAAAATTACCATATCAATACCCATGGGTTCACCCGCTATATATCCTGCCGCTGTTAATACTTTTACTCCTACTGGAAGTCCCAATACCCTTGGTCCCGCAACTGAGACCCCTACTGTTGTCAGTGGCCACCCCAGCACTTCTCCTCTAACTCATTCTCCCACAACTATTCCAATGGGAGGCTTTTCAAAAACGCCAACTGTGGCTCCCACAGGTGTCGTAACTGGAAGTGTTATTGGAGAACCTGGCAGATTTGAAGAAGACAGTGGATCTCCCACATGGGGTCCTACGAGAAGTCAGCCAGCACCTATCCTCGCTGTTCTGCCGACACGCAAAAGTTTCTGTCTGGTAGATGCTGGGGTAACTGGACAAATGTGCTCACCATTAACTGTCTTAAATGGAGTTACGGTCGGATCGCTTTGCATTGGTATAGACAGTAGCTATTCTTCACTTGAATTGAGCTACAGCGTTATAGGCATATGGTCTCTTATTGCGATAAAGCAATGGGTTGGCGACTCTTTGGGGGAGTTGAAAGAGTACATCAACAATGAAAATTTTCCACAATATTGGAGTGATTCTAATAGTAACACAAACTGGACTGAGCGGGTCCCTCTGAGCACCACAAATGCTTGCGATTTTCCGGGAATTTCAAAAACCTTTGCCTTTTCAAAAGCTCTTGTGGGAAGGAAGTTCAGCAATGGCACTCTAATTCCATTGACTGAAGAAGTTGCAACGGTTGGACAAGATTATTTGAGCTCTTCTTTAGATAGAAGTGAGCTTCGATATCTTGAAATACATTTTGATTGCAATTGTCTGAAGGTCCCTTCAACAACCACACCTATCATGCCTACTATATGCTTGCAAACACCCGAGGAATCTGGAAAAAAATGTTTCGACCTCGAAATTGACAGTGGGAAGCAAGTTGGAGAATTATGCCTGGCAATTCACAATGATGGTAGCTCCCTGGAAGTGTCCTTCCGCTCAAAAGGTGTCTGGGCGCTACTGAATGCTGAATTCTGGGAAGGTTCTAGTCCTCTGGATGCCCCTACAGGGCAGAAGAGCCAATATTTTCCTTACGTATGGGAGTCCTCATCAGGAGATCTCAAATGGACTTTCTCAGTCATGTTTCTTCCCGATGATCTATGTTCAAGCGGCAAACGTACTATGACAAGGTATGCTGTGGCTAGTACTGTTGTTGGCCGAACATTTTTGAATGGCACTTTTATTGGTGGGACTGAGGAAATCGCTGTTGCACGGGGAACCAGTAGAAATGGCAATATATCAGACGGCGACCTGATCCACTTTACACTTGTCACAAATTGTGGCAATAACCAAGCAGCAAAAGTTGAGTCAAACCCCGAAGCACAAGCTGACTGTTTTAACATTCCAGAGCTTTTGAATATTGAGTGCCATGCTCTACTTACAGGTACTGGATTGTTGGCTGGCAAAGTGTGCTTTGAGCTTAATTCTTTTCGACTGGACATAACGTTTGCCACTTCCGGTATCTGGCGTTTGACAGAGGCGAAGATGCGAGTTGGAGTGTACGACGATAAGTCAAACATCAATTTAGACTTTGATGCTGATGATGACACATACCCTTATTTTTGGTGGGATTCATTCGGGGCCAAACACCACCACTTTCGAGTCAGATTAAATGAAACTGACAACTGCTTAGGTCGTGACTCCTTTGATGTGAGGTTTGAAGCGCGCGCTCTCCTGGGACGCTCCTTCAACAATGGAACATTAATTCCAGGCACAAATGAGACAGCGATCATGCACAGGGTAGTTGACCCTTCAAAATACAACGATAGTGCAGATGCACAATCATGGGTGGACTACTCCGTACTTTGCAGTTGCACTCTCAGGGGTGCTCGCAGATTCAAGGTCGGTGAAAGGCAGTCAGGGCCTGCTTGCCTTGATACTTCTGGTTCAAGAGAAAAAATGTGTTTTTCACTCGAGAATAATCTACTACATGATGCTGGAGCCGTTTGTGTTGAAATGGGGGAATACCCCAACCGAATGGAAGTAAAATTTACATCGTCAAGTTTAACATCTCTCGTCCGGGCTGAAGTGTGGGCAGGCGTCAATTTTGCATCATTACCTATGGCATCTGATGGGAATCCAGACGTCCGCCGCTTCCCAAACAAGTGGTCCTACTCTTCTGGTCGGCATTCCTGGACGACCAGCTTTGACATCGAAGAGGCCTGTTCTGGCTTAGAGATAGCAAAACTCTACATGTCGGCTCACGCCACCGTAGCGCAGATTGCATCCGATGGCTCGGCGATACTTGCTACCAACCAGTCAGTGTTTGCGCAAGGAACTCGTGGTGGTGAATGGTTCGAACTCCCCATCCGATGTCGCTGTTCTCTTCCTAAGGACCAACAAGTATCGCCTCCTCCTACTTCCATAAGGAATGGCATGCCTACGCCTGCACCTTTTCAACTCATGCCAGAGGTAGAGAAAGACTATGATGTTTGTTTCGACTCTCCGAAAGGGGCCTCGGAAAAGTGTTATACACTCTTGGTAGAAGGCCGAGCTGCCGCTGGCAGTCTCTGCCTTGAAATTGCCGGGATGTCCCCATTTTTGAATATTACTTTCAATGCCATTGCCGGTGTTTGGGGACTTGTCAAGAGTGAGGTTTGGGTCGGAAGCAATCCCGATGAAGCTCCCAAGGAAATCGACGGCTCCATTCGTGATCCCCACCCGTTCCCTAAAGTGAGATACAATTCCTCCGGGGATAGAACATGGACGACAAATCTGCCTCTCAACGTCACTGAGAACTGTTCTAAAAACAATGGGGAAAATGGATTTAAACTTCGTGTTCTTGCGCACGCTGTTGTGGGACGTCTACAGAAAAATGGACGCATGATCCGCGGCGACAAGCTTTCCGCCTTTGCTGTCGATGACATCAGCTATGCAAGAGGTGATTACGATCGCGGCTTTGATGTGACGGTTCTCTGTCAGGATTGTGCCAGTGGACGAGCCGAATACGAAATCTTTCCGCACAATCATATCTTGTGGCGGTAAGAAGGATTTGAGCAGGAGGGCTCTCAATTCTCAACGTCTTTTGATGTACAATCATCATGTTTCGGCTTCTTAGTACTGTAGTAATTTCCTTGTAGTACTACTACAGTTTTACTCCGTAGTACTACTACTAGCTACTAGAGTAGGTTTACTACTACTTTACTATTTCTGCGCGAAGTGAATTTAACACTATCTTTGCTGTAGAATTCTGCGATGAGTCAGAAGGCTACCAGGTACTAGCTAGTCTATTGTTCCGAATAATTTTGACCAAAGATACTTTTACTGGTAGGTTTTAGGTAACAAAATTAAGAGTGAGAGAGAAATCAAGAACCCCACAATCATTGCTCAGCATCAACGAGCAAGGGCACTGTGCCCTGACACTGCTAAAATAAATGAAACAGAAACCCTCTTCGTAACAGTTCAGAGATTAACATCACCGCCGTTCGACGTCAACTGCAACCATGGTAGAATCTAGTAGCAAAATTGAAGTCTTGGCCGACCATGCCAAGGAACTATCGTCTCTATCGAACGAAGAAATGCTGAAACTTGCTCAGAACATGTTATCCAATCTCTACCAGCGAGATCAGGAATGGTCGACGGCCGGAAATTGGACCGTTGAATGGTCCCGAGTGGACGAGTTAAGGATAGACAAAAACAGCAGCTACAACAGTGAGGCGCGAGTGTCCGCCTCCATGGTGCGCTTCGTGACAGGAAGCACCATCGGCAAAATGTTGCAAACGTACTGCGAAAGATACGAATACCAGATTTCACAGAACGCGACAACACCCAAGCTGCTCGCTAATTCACGAACTGTTGAGGACTACAAAGTTTACGGTCGTGTTTCGGCAGGCCTTCCGGGACATAGCTTTGAACTATGGACCCGTCCAAATGCAAACGATGCAGACAACACAACGACCAAGGCGAATGACGACAATGACAAAATATGCCTCGTTCTGGGAGCAGGCAATCAGCCATTTCTTTCGGCCACCGATATCCTGGATAGCATTTTCTTGCGCCGCATGCCAGTTCTTTTCAAGCACCATCCCCTACGCCCATTCCTCTTGGAACCATACAGTATTTTGATGGAACCCTTGAAAGCTAGAGGATTCTGGGATCAAGTGTTGGATTCTGGAATTCCGGAAACGAAAGAGCTGGTATCGCATCCTAAGGTCGGTCACGTTCATCTGACGGGATCACTGACGACAGACAAAGCCGTTCGGGACACACTCCGAGAAGCGCATCCCGACACTTTGTCCGAATCGGACATTCGCCAAATGGTCACGTCTGAGCTAGGAGCCGTCACTCCTTGTATATTAATGCCAGGAACGTACACGGAAACTGAACTCGTCCACGCAGCTCGATTGATTGCCTTTGCCAAGAAGACTAACGGAGGCTGCAACTGTCTCGCTGCCAATGCGGTCATTATGGCAAAAGACTGGGAACAAAAAGACGAATTTCGACGGTACCTCGTGGAGGAATTGAAGCGTTCACCGGACATACCGGCGTATTATCCTGGTTCCCGGGAACGCAAGAAAAAGTTGCAGGAACCCTACGAGAAGGAACGTGCACGTTTGGTAGAGTCTAGTTGTACTGATGGCAAACCAGAGGATGCTGTGGTCCTCTTGGAATGTGGCACGCCGGGAACTGCCGACTACGAAAATAGTGCGCTGTTACAAGAGGCCTTTGGTCCTGTTTTGGCATTGGTGGAACTTCCAGGAGGTAAGCACAGTGACGACACTCCTGAGGATTACATCACCAAAGTAGTCGCTCCTTTTGTCAATGACAAGGAAAATATTTATGGCAGCCTTTCTTGTCTCCTACTACTTCCTGGCAATCTTAGCGATACCTCTAAGCTAGATTCCATGGTGTCATCATTGCACTACGGAACGGTTGCTATCAATTGTCCGTCTCTGATTGGATACATTAGCATGACCCAAGGAGCTGTGTGGGGCGCCCACATTCGCGACCATAGCTGGCAATCCGGACACGGTTATGTTGGCAACGCCTACGGTTTGCCAGCTGTTGACAAGACTGTCTGTTACGGTACACCCTTATCCTCGAACCAAGCCTTTGACGGAGCCAGTCCACCCCCTGCTGTGATCCTCGACGCTTTGCACGCTGCAACATGCGCTCCTTCCTATTTTTCCAGCACGGTGCGGGTGTGTCAAATGTTGAATGTACGCCTGATGGCCAAACTATTGTCGCCATTTGCGTCAGAATCATTCGTCAACAAGATGAAATTGAAATACGGAAAAGCTATGGTACCTTCTGAATAGTTTGGAAGTTTTTTCGTTTAAAAAATTCATAGATATATTTTTATTTTAGTCAATGTATAGGTGTAGAAAGTATATATTATACAGTTCGTTAGTTCGTTCGTTCGTTCGTTGTTTTAGGGACACATCATCTTCCGAGCCAGGCTGGCAGTGAACGACCTTGTGGTCGTGAAAGTCCTCGCCAGGCCTGTTGATATGGTTTCTTCTTCGCACAAAAAAAAACATCAGTATTTGTTCTTACTGCTAGTGCTGCTCGTCATCGATGTAACGGAACTGAGAGAGAGCAACTTTTTGGGTTTGTGAAGATTCACCTTGGGAGACTTGCGATTGTACCGCGCTTGTTGAAGACGAGGACATCGACCACGTTTGCGAATGACAATGTTTTCGACAGGTTTTGGTGGCAATTCTTCTTCCGAATCTGATTCACACCGGGACGTAATGTACAGACCCTCCAACAATAACGTGTAAGGATTCACTTGCGGCGGGGGAGGTTCCTTCCAGCGTTTGACTGCAGGGACAAGTTTGTGCGAACTGCTGCGCAAATAAAGATCAACAGACTTGTTGGATGTGTTCACCGTTTCGACAGATATGTCGTCGTCGTCATCGTTGAAGTCGTACGATTCTTCGGAGAAAGTGACTGTAAGCTTGGCCGTAGCAGGAGTCTCTGGCGCAGTGGACACAGACGTCTTCAGTGGCTCCGTTAGTGTTGCATGATTTCTGCGATAATCATTATCATAATCATCTTCATCAATCACGTTTGGTACCGTTCCTTTCATGTTAACATCACCCGCTTCATTCTGGTTGGCTTCTTGCTTCTTTTTCTTACCTCCTTTCTTGGTACCGAACGTAGTTACTTTTGAAGCTTTGGGCCCCCCTGGTCCCAAGTGATTGAAGAACGTGCAAAGTGGCGGTCGGTTGGTCCTTCGCTCCCTGCTGGGATGCTGGTTTGGTAATGGGTTTTCCATTGCCTCCATCATTAAACCCTCTGCCATGCTAACAAGATGACGCGTTAAAGTGTGAAATTAAGTAAATGTTGATGAACAGAGATGAGATGATGGAAGGTGGAGAGGTTGTAGATTGTAGAGCTATGTCTAGCAAGTAGAGGCTAGAGAATACCAGGTAAAGCACTATTGATATTTTCTTGATGTGCCTAGTCTACTGGTACTCGTAGTACTGTACCACGTAGTACCAGTATTTTTTTACAGCACAAAGAGTTTTTTCGGACTAGTAGTAATAACAGTACCTACTACTAGTTCGGCGATCTACTCTACTACTAGCTAGCTAGTACCAGTGGCTGGTAGTAGTACTCGTACGGTAGTACTACTAGTAGTAGTACTCCTACTACTACTAGTACTAATATTCTAGCACTACTCTTGTAGCAACTGTACCTGGTAGTACAACAGTACTACCGTAGCTACAGTAAACGAGACCGGTCATCACATGGTCTTTGCTGTCAATCATAATATAAATGATACCTGGTACCAGGTACTGTACCTGGTACCAGGTAGGAAGAACAGGTAGGAGAAAGCTATAATTAAAATGTTCCTACTACGTACCAGGGTAGTAATTACGAGTACGAGTGGTACAGTAGGAGCATTTGAAATGCTCATTTTTTTTTTCATAATGCTCCTAAAATGCTGCTAATTAGGAGCGTTATTGGGGGGGAACAAAGAGCAAAACCTCCTAATTGAAAAACAAATGCTCCTAATTAAAAATCAAATGCTCCTAATTATGTCACTTAATATCTAGGAAAACAAGAACAAAAGGCTCCAAATCAAAAATGAAATGCTCCTAATCAAGAATGAAATGCTACAAGAATCTCCTGATTCTTGAAAATGCTCCTAAAATGCTTATTAAATATTTTTCAAAATGCTCCTAATTGAAAATCTTGATTACCATATATATGATGAAAACAAACAGTACACTTGTCGTTCACCAGCCCATACGACTTCTGTCTCTTCCATTACCGTTACTACGTACTGTAGTACAGTAGTATTAATATTCTGGATTTAAAGTACTACTATTGAAAGTACCAGGTAGTGCTGTGCCCTAAAAATTGTTCAAGGTACGTACAGCGAAACCGGTCATCACATGTTCTTTGCTGGTACTACTATTAACTGAATACCGTATACTACCTGGTACCTGCCAGTTTACTCCGGTGAACCTGCTGTAACTATTATTGTATGGTTTTCAACTCATTTCTGGATTTAAGGTTTTGAAAGTATTTTTTCTGTGCCCTACGGTACCAGTAAAAGGCCCTAATTGGTACCAGGCAGCTAGATGCCCCAACTCAAGTTCACGTATTGTGCAGAACTTCGACCCGTGACTCCAAAAACAAAACCCAAAGAACAAAAAAATTAAGTCAACGCCCCGCAAAGTGTGACGGCGCGACGGCGCACACCGTTTTCCACAGCAAACAAAGACGCCATTTATCATCCTGCATTCTCAATCACAACAGCAATATAGCAATCGCACATATCCACTATTTCATGCCGTCAGCAAAATAAACAATGAGTGTGTGAATAAACAGGTAGCTGTGGCATAAGAATGTCATCTTTATCTTCTCAATCGTCCCCATGTCCTCCTAAATTGGCGACTCTTATTCGGCGGAACAACAACATCCTCTGTCGTCAGAAGAATACCTTTCAAATCTACCAAAGATTGAACCATGAAAATTTCAACGGCCTGCAATGTCATCCTAGCCTAGAACGTGTTTGCATGAAGATGAGTCTTTGGAAAGACGCCAGTGTGGTAGAACAAGAACAAGAACAACAAAGTGTGATACAGAAGTTAAGCATGCTGTCAACCCTAAAATCGTTCATTTTGAACGGAAGCGTTCTGTCGACGGTACATACCGTGTCGTTGGATACCACAAGGTATCTGTGTCAATCCAGATCCTTGACGAAACTCGTATTACTCGATCTGAACCTGACAGAAGACCATCTTGTGACCATGGCGCAACAAGTAGCATTCTTTGACGTTACTTCAACACCTAGTACTACAACGAACGAAACAAATCCGCTACCCTCAACACCCTTTAGTTCGTTACAAACACTTCGTGTGTCTTCCATTCCGTGGTTGGGACAACGTGGATGGGATGCCATTTCTTGTATGGTCAGTTTCTTACAAAACTTTGAGCTGCATATTACAAAATCGCAAGTCCTTCAACAAGGCGACGAAACCGATAACGAGCTAGTGACACCAGCACTGTTACGTCTCGTTGATTCCTTGAAAACATCTGAAACCATTCAAAGTTTTAAGATTAGGTCGTCATCTTCATTACTATCAGTCCACCAAGCCATACAGAATAGTTATGCTTGTCACAATGACAACAAAACAATACGCTCAGCCTTTGTGACCATGCTAGAGTCTCAATATACTTTGGAAATCTTTGATGTTCTAGGTCTGTCATCAACAACCGAAACATCTTGCCACTTTTGGCTTGCTCTCAATACACTTGGACGGCGACATTTGATGAAAAACGAAGGAGTAACAAGGAACGAATGGATTCAGATCTTGAGTCGAGCCGTCCAGCTTGATTCGTTGAAGTACACGTTTTACTTTCTCTCGGTGAATCCTTCTGTTATGGCAGGTCACGAGTGCTCAAAATAATAACTTCTATTTCGTTGACAGAGCAGTACACCGTAAATTTTCAAACAGCCATGGACAAGATCAGTGAAATACACGAAGTGTCTTATAAAGCATCGTCGATGAGAAAATGGATTGTGTCGAGGTACAATGACACGCAGATGTACCTGTCGTTGTCGAAACAAGGCTGATTGCGTGCGTGCGCTTTTCGTAGAGTGCACCGAGCAAAGAGGAGCTGCTAATTTTCTTTCTTTTCGTCTAATTTCTACTGAGGAAATCAAAGTGTATGCATATCCCCCCCTTACAACGACTGTTTGTACGAGCGACGAGTGCTGGCTCAGCCGATTTCGCACCGTCCCCCTCCCCGGTGGCTACATCAATGGCGGAAAGCAGCTTTTGGACGAATCAAGTCTGAATGCGTCTGTCTGTTGTCCGCCTTCTTGTTTAATTGACACAATGACATTCAGTCCCAACACTGCAACCGATCTACCACGTGGTACTCATAGAGGAGTCTTACCATGATGCTCTAAGTAATCCAGTCACAACAAGACTTCCTATATTATTTTGACTACTACAGTAATGTGATTTCAAACAACATTGCAATATCCATTATTTTTTATTATTAATTGACCATGAAGCACAGTAATCCCGCTCACCTGCCACTGCTACTGCTACTGCTACTGCCGCTGTTGGGTCTTTGGCATAATGTTGTCATGGTTACGGCTCGAGATGAGTCGACGGGACCTCCCTCTGACGCGGAAATTACAACCGAAGGATGTGTCGCTGCGGCTAGTAGTAGTAGTAGTAGTAGTAGTAGTGATGAACAAGCACCGTCCAAGGCCCAGCATAATGCTACTCATGTGCCAAAGGTG
>Ga0100392_1003493_pt1 | contig 14331 bp, 10 predicted proteins | sample CryGeymeta201516_FD_81548 | JGI IMG/M metagenome (GOLD analysis project Ga0100392, IMG submission 81548) | Groundwater microbial communities from Crystal Geyser aquifers in Utah, USA - Crystal Geyser metaG 2015-16 | ecosystem: Environmental > Aquatic > Deep subsurface > Groundwater | place: USA... | reverse complement strand
TCTTTAAATATTCCGGCGGTTAAAACAATTTATTTAACCGGCGTGGAAAACGTTTTGAATTTTGTCACGACGTCAAATAAAATCGTCTCGGGTGATAAGCCTTTTAAAAAACTGGCCGCGTAGACTACTGGCTTAAATGATGAACCCGGCTGTCTGGGCCGCATGGTCACATTCACCGCCCCGTCATATTCTTGATTAAAATAATCCCGCGAGCCCACCATGGCCAAAACTTCTCCAGTTCGGGCATCAATGGAAACCAGCGCCGCGTTATGCGCCCCATAATTCGCCTCATTTTTCTCCACTCCTTTTTTAAGCGCTTCCTCGGCTATCTGCTGTTTATCCCAATCCAAACTGCTAATTACTTTTAGTCCTCCCTTTTCCACCATTTCCTCCCCGTATTTTTCCGCCAAAAGCTCTTTAAGATACAAAACATAATGCGGCGCTTTAATACTCTGTGGTAATTTTTTAAATTCCAGCTGGCGCTCCATGGCTGCTTCAGCTGCTTGCTCATTCACATAACCAAGCTTAACCATCTGGTTTAACACAAAATGCTGACGGTCAAATAATTCGTCCAGATGCGAGCCATGGGGCGAATAATATGTGGTTGCCTTAAGCATGGCCGCCAAAATCGCCCCTTCAGCCAGATCAAGTTGGCTGGCTGACTTGCCAAAATAAGCCTGTGCCGCCGCCTCAATGCCGTAAGCAGTTGAACCATACGGCACCACATTAAAATACAGCTCTAAAATTTCGTCTTTGCTAAACTTTTTCTCCACCTGATAGGCAATGACCATTTCTTTTATTTTCCGGCGATATGTTTTTTCCGGACTTAAAAGCGCGTTTTTTACCAGCTGCTGTGTAATAGTTGATCCGCCTCTTCGCGGCCCAATGCCAAATAATTCATGCAAGCCGACTTTAACTAGTGCTGGAAAATCAAATCCGCGATGCGCATAAAACTGGTCATCTTCAACTGAAATTACTGCCCATTTAACATACTCTGGAATTTGATCCAGAGGCACCCAAGTTTTATTAGTGTCTCCCGATAAATCATAGAGCACCACTTTGCCTGTGCGATCATAAATTTTTGTGGTTGATCCTTCGGTTGAAGCTAAAAATTCTTCCCTGGTTGGCACTTGCGAAGAATAATAGAAAAAAACCAAACTACTGATGATAACTATAAAAATAAAAACAAACATTGCCAGCTTCAACAGCGGTTTTAATATCTTTTGTTTCAAAACACTGCTCCCATCAGACCGGCCAAAATAGCCTGATCTTTTTGGTACTTTCAGCTTCACGTCTCCTCTGTTTCTGCCAAACGAAAAAGCCGCCTTTCTTTTTTCAATCAACTTATCAGAAGGATAGCTTCTCTTATTTTTCCAACTTTGCGGAGATTTTACTTTCAGCGCTGGTATAGGCATCTTATTGTAATTATAGCAATTATAAGCTAATATAGTAATATAATCATATGAACCCAAAAAATCAAGCTAACCAAATTAAAGAACTGCTAGAAAAAGGCGTAGAAAGTATATACCCTGATAAATCCTATCTTGAAAAACTTTTGGCATCAGGCAAAAAACTAACTGTTTATCAAGGATTTGACCCGACAGCCGATACGCTCCACATTGGTAATTTTGTTGGTCTAATTAAACTAAAACAATTCCAAGATCTTGGCCACCGTGTTATTTTCCTCATTGGCGATTATACAGCTATGATTGGTGATCCTGATAAAAGAACTGTTAGAAAACAATTAACTTATAAACAAGTCATAAAAAATTGCAAAAATTATCAAGCCCAGGCCAGTAAAATTTTAAACTTTTCTGGTAAAAATCCTGTTCAATTAAAATATAATAGCGAATGGTTATCAAAACTTACCTTCAAAGACACTTTAGAACTTCTAACTAATTTTACTGTTCAACGCATACTTGAACGAGACCTTTTTGAACAAAGAATCAAGTCTGGTAATCCTCTTTATCTGCACGAATTTATGTATCCAGTTATGCAAGCCTACGACTCGGTGGCGATGAATGTTGACGGCGAGATTGGCGGCAATGACCAAACTTTTAATATGCTGGCCGGCCGAGATTTAATGGCTAAAATGAAAAACAAAGAAAAATTTGTCTTGACCATTAAACTGCTTGAGGATCCCAGCGGTAAAAAAATGGGCAAAACTGAAGGCAATATGATTACTCTTAATGACAGCCCTAAAAATATGTTTGGCAAAATTATGAGCTGGCCGGACACAATGATTGCTCTTGGCTTTGAACTGTGCACTAATTACTCACTTGATAAAATTGAAGAGATAAAAAAGAAACTGCAAGACACAAAACATAATCCGCGCGACCTTAAGGCAAAACTGGCCAAAGAAATTATTACTTTTTACCATTCAAAAGCCGAGGCCGATAAAGCCGAGCAAGAATTCAATAGGATATTCCGCGACAAAGACACGCCGACCAATATGGAAAAAGTCTTTATTATGAACATTGAATACGATCTGCCAGAACTCATGGCCTCTGCCCAATTAGTCCCTAGTAAATCCGAAGCCAAGCGGCTGATTGAGCAAGGCGGCGTGACTCTCAATGACAAAAAAATCACTGACTGGAAAAAGAAAGTAAAACCAGCTGACAATACTGTCCTCAAAATCGGCAAAAGAAAATTTGCCCGACTAATAATAAAATAGTTCGCATAATACACAACAAAAGGTCGCTTATACGCCAACAGTTCGCATAATAAAGAGTTAGACGACATATTACTCGCCAAAAATTTATTTTTTATAAAATTTTTTCTTTTTATTCAAAACCCGCCCGAAAGATATATTAACCATTCATGCAACCCAAATACAGAAGTAATTGATAATTGCGACATGGCCATAAGAGACATTAAAAAAGGAGAAGAGATAACATCAGATTATTCCAAGGACAATGCTGTTATACATTTTAGATGTAACTGTGGCAGTAAAAACTGTAAAAAATCTATATAAATCAGCAACCACAAAATAATTGACGGTTTTAATAGTAAATGATATTATGAAAGCATTATAATGAGTAATTATAGTGCTTTTGTTTTATAATTCGGGCATATAGCTCAGCTGGCTAGAGCGCAACACTGATAATGTTGAGGTCCGTGGTTCGAGTCCACGTATGCCCACTAATGCCGGGGTAGCTCAGTGGTAGAGCACATGACTGGATTTTCGGTCCCTCCGATGGTAACATCGGAGTGCAAACTGGGTGAATTCGGGGAAACCTAAATTCCGCAGCCACGGGATATGGCAATCCCGAGCCAAGTCCTAGAGGGTTAAAAATTCTAGGAAAGGTGTAGAGACTAGCAAGTGAGCCCCAACAATAACCTTGCGTAAGCGCCCAGCTCCCTTATTTATTAAGAGGAGATGAGATAGTCCAATCTCAAGAGAAATCTTGAAACATTACTTGGAAAATCATGGTGTCGGCAGTCCGATTCTGCCTCCCGGCAAATTTTTTTGGAGTGTGGCCTAGTGGTTTAGGGCGTCTAGTTTTTGCCCGCCAAAAATTAACGGGGTGTAGCCCAGTAGCCTAAGGCGCATGCTTTGGGAGCATGAGATCGAGGGTGCGAATCCCTCCACCCCGACCAATCCCATCTTGCATTATTTTATATCCTATGCTAATTTAAACTAATATTAATTAACTATCTATCGCCATGTCCCAAGAAACAGCCAAAGATTTGAAAGAATATGAAATTCTTTATTTACTATCCGTGACTTTAAATCCTGATGAAATTCAGGCTATTAAAGGTAAAATTAATGAGCTGATCGCCAAAGCCGACGGCATCATAATTAAAGAAGATGACCTCGGTAAACGGAAATTAGCCTATATGATTAAACGTGCCAGGCATGGCCATTATTTGCTGACCATTTTTAAAGCTCCTGCCGCTGAAATAAACTCAATTAATCATGAGTTGGAACTCATGCCTGAAATTCTAAGGCACAAACTGGTTGTCAAAAAAGATATTAAAACCATGGGTGCCAAAGAAACCATGGAATATAAAAAACCAAGCATTAAACCGGAAGACAAAGAAAGACCAAAACCTAAGGCTGAAAAAGAAATTAAAGTTGACATTGAGGAGCTGGACAAAAAAATTGACGAGCTGCTGTCTGAAGATGACATCTAATTTTTTAAAGTTAACCACTAATTACCAACTAATCAAAACTATATGAATCTCAATAAAGCCATGATTATCGGCAATCTCACTCGCGACCCGGAACTCCGCACCACTCCCAATGGCACTTCTGTCACCTCTTTTGGTGTCGCCACTAATTTTGTCTGGACAGACACTAATGGCCAGCGCCAGGAACGAGCTGAATTTCATAATGTGGTTGCCTGGAGAAAATTAGCCGAGATAATCAGCCAATATCTGCGCAAAGGCTCAAAGGTCTATATTGAAGGCCGTTTGCAGACTAGAAGCTGGAATGACCAAACAGGCAATAAAAAATATATGACGGAAATTGTCGCAGAGAATATGATTATGCTTGATTCAAAAGGCTCTAGCGGAGCGCCCAACTCAACCCCGGTCGTGTCAACTCCTCCCCCAGCGCTCGAAGAATCAACCCCTATTATTGACATTAATGAACCGACCACTAATACTGACGAGGTTAGGGTGGAAGAGGTTCCATTTTAAAAAATAAAAATATCCTATTTTATGAATCAAACCACAGCTGATAAACATTGCCACTTCTGCGTCAACCAGCTAGACAAGGTTGACTGGAAAGATATCCCGACTCTCCAACGTTTTATGTCGCACTATAATCGCATTGTCCCTGGCAGACGGACCGGACTGTGCGCTAAGCACCAAAGAAAAGTTGCTCGGGCTATTAAGCGCGCTCGGGAAATGGGCCTGATGCCCTTTGTCAGAAAATAAGACGGCAATTAATTATGTTAAACTATACTGACCTTAAAGTTAACACGGTATTTAAGTTTGAAGGCGACCCTTATCAGGTAATAAAAGCCTCTCATCTTAAAATGGGCCGCGGCGCCGCTGTCCTGCAAACTAAGATTAAAAACCTAAAAAACGGCAATGTCTTGGAACGAAATTTCAAACAAGCTGACAAATTTGAAGAGGCTGACATAAAAAAAGAAAAAGCCAGTTTTCTCTACAGCGAGAGTGACAAATGCAATTTCATGGATGAAAATTACGAACAATTTTCTATTGAAAAATCAATTATAGAAAAACAACTGGGGTTTCTCAAGGAATCAGCCAGTGTCAACGTATTATATTTTGACGGTTTGCCGATTGGTATTGAATTGCCGCCTAAAATTGATCTGAAAGTAGTGGAAGCTCCGCCAGCAATCCGCGGCGACACTGCCCAAGGCTCTGTTACCAAATCAGTTAAACTGGAAACCGGCGCTGAAATCAATACCCCCATCTTTATTAAAGAGGGCGACATCATCCGCATCAACACCGAAACTGGAGAATATGTGGAAAGAGTAAAATAAAACCCGGCATCAACCGGGTTTTAAAATACCTAATTACTAATTACTAATCATTTTCTTCCTGCTTCACCTTCTCCCAAATCCTCTTGCCAATCTCCTTTAACAATTTGCTATTCTGACGCAAAAACATTTTAGCATTTTCGCGTCCTACGCCTAATTTCTCGCCACTATCTGCTGTGCCAGCAGGCGAGTATGAATAAGAATTGCCAAGCTTATTAATTATCCCCTCGGCGACTCCCCGATCAAGTATGTCGCCGGCGATAGAAATCCCCTCATTATACATAATGTCAAATTCCGCAGACTTAAACGGCGGCGCCACTTTGTTTTTCACTACTTTCATTTTGACCCGATTGCCGATAATTTTCTCGCCCATTTTAATCTGCGCCGCGCGCTTGAGTTCAATGCGCACTGACGCATAAAATTTTAAAGCCATACCGCCAGTGGTTGTTTCTGGATTGCCAAAAACAATACCGATTTTTTGGCGTGTTTGATTTAAAAATATTACAGTAGTCTCCGTCTTTGATATAATGGCTGTCAATTTTCTAAGCGCCTGGCTCATCAGTCTTGCCTGAAGTCCCATATGAGATTGGCCCATCTCTCCTTCAATTTCCGCTTTGGGCGTTAATGCCGCCACTGAATCAATCACAACCAAATTCACCCCGCCAGACCTGACTAGAGTCTCCACAATCTCTAATGCTTGCTCGCCATTATCTGGCTGCGAAATTAAAAGCTCATCCACCTTAACGCCAGTCCTTTTAGCGTAATCGGGATCCAAAGCATGCTCGGCGTCAACAAATGCCGCCACTCCGCCGGTGCGCTGTACTGTGGCAATGACATGCTGTGACAATGTTGTCTTGCCTGATGCCTCCGCCCCATAAATTTCAATCACTCTCCCTTTGGGCAAGCCTCCGACACCCAGCGCCAAATCAATTGACAAACAACCAGTGGAAATCGCCGGTACTTTTAATTTTTTAATCTCGCCAAATCTCATAATTGCCCCTTCGCCAAACCTCTGTTTTATCTCCTCCATAGCTATTTCCGCCGCTTTTAATCTTTTCTGCCCCTCCTCCTGATTTTCCTCATTTTTAACCATAGAAACTAAATTAATTGCTAATTATTTTATTCCTCTATTATTATTCTTCGGTAGACCGTCCTTGTCCTGCCATATGATTTTTTTGCCTCAATCTTAATTATATTTAACCCCTTATTCAAATCCATGTCAACCTCAAACCAACCAGCGCTATCCGCTGTAATTTCTTTATCATTCAACCCCAGCCACGCCCCGCTTTCAACTTTACCCATTACTTTAATATAACTGTTTAATGAGACAAAATTATCACTGGGATAAAACACACTTAGCTCGGGCGGTCTTAAAAGTGACCACACCTGAAACCCTAAATAAATAATGATCACTGCCACCGCTAAACCCAAAAAGAAATTACGAATTATTTTGGGCAAAATAATCAACCTTTTCTTTGACACCCCAAAACGATTTACCTGTCCTGTAGACCAAATTTTCTGCCTTTTTATTTCCTCATAGAATTTTTTCTCCGTCTCCTGCCAATCTAACCCTAAAAAACTGGCATATTTTTTTAGCCAGTTTTTAGCATAAACTTCTCCGGGAATAATTTCATAGTCATTGCTTTCCAGCGCCTCCAAATAATGTTTGGCTACTCCAATCCTTTTCTCTACTGCCAAAATACTCAAATTTATTCTTTTTCTAGCCAGCTCCAAATCTTCTCCTAAAGATTTTACCGTAATAATATTTTTCTGTTTAAAACGAATCATAAATAATAATTACCAGTTATGCTAATTATTTTTTCGCTCGGCCTAAAAATTAAAATTTATACTTATCTCCCTCTTTAGATTCTTCTTCCTGCGCGTCATCATCTTCAACTGTCTCAATTTCTTCTTCCTCTTCTTCCTCCTTTCCTTCTTCCTCTTCCTCTTCCTCTTCTTCTTCTTCCTCTTCCTGAACAAAATCATCTGCTGCCTGTTGGTTATCTTCCGGCTCTGGCTCTAATATTTCATCAGCTTGTTCAATTAAACTCCTCTCTCCTTTCTTGACTAATACTTCTCTTGGTCTTGAACCATCTGCCTGGCCGATGACACCTGCTTCCTCAAGCAAATCCAAAATTCTGGCAGCTCTGGCATAACCGATTCTTAATCTCCGCTGTAAATATGAAGCGGATGCTTTGCCAGCTTCAACCACTAAATCTCTGGCTTCGCTTAAAAACTCATCGCCATTTTCATCATAGGTATTCATTACTAGCCCGCCAAGACCTAGGGTCGGCGTCTTTTCTACCACGCTTTCCTCATAATTTGGTTCCCCTTTCTCCCGTAAATACTGAACAACCCGCTCAATATCCTTATCGCTGCAAAAAGCGCCTTGGATTCTTCTAGGCTTGGAAACTTCAGCTGAAGTAAAAAGCATATCTCCCCTGCCCAATAATTTTTCAGCTCCGGATACATCTAAAATCGTTCTTGAATCTGTCAGCGACGCCACCGCGAAAGCGATGCGGCCGGGAATATTGGCTTTAATCAAGCCGGTAATAATATCTACTGACGGCCGCTGGGTAGATAAAATCAAATGAATCCCAACAGCTCTGGACATCTGCGCCAGCCGAATAACTGCTGCCTCAACTTCAGCTCCAGCCACACTCATCAGATCCGCCAATTCATCAATGATAAAAACAAGATAAGGCAGTCTGTCTCTGGGATGAGCAAGATTATAGCTCTGGATATTTCTCTTGCCCGCATTAGATAAAACATGAAACCTTCTTTCCATTTCGCCAATCGTCCATTTGAGCGCATTAATAATCTTTTTGACATCAGTAATCACCGGCGTCATCAAATGCGGAATACCGTTATAGCCAGGCATCTCTACCCGCTTGGGATCAACTAAAATAAATTTAAGTTCATCCGGCTGGTTTTGATAAAGGAGTGAAACAATAATTGTATTTAAACAGACTGTTTTACCGGAATTTGTTGCTCCGGCGACTAAAAGGTGCGGCAAGTTTGCCAGATCGGCCAGCCAGGGCTTGCCAGTCACATCCTGTCCCAGGGCAATCATTAAATTGGATTTCCTTTGTTTAAACTCTAGTGACTCTAAAATCAGTCTTAATGGGACAATGGCAATTTTTTTATTTGGCACCTCAACCCCCACCAATGACTTGCCAGGAATCGGTGCTTCAATTCTGATAGGATGTGCCGCCAAAGCCAAAGCCAGATTATTGCCCAAGCCGATAATCCGCGACAGCTTGACTCCTTCAGCCGGCCGAAAAGTATATTGTGTCACTGTCGGACCAATTGATATCTCACCCATCTCCACCTCAATGCCAAAATTAAACAATGTTCTTTTAATTATCTCCTGATAAGATTTGGTGTCGCCGGCTGTTGGCTTGCCAGCTTTGTTGCTCATTAAACTTAAAGGAATATCAATTTTTGGATATTTTTTTCGCGCTGGCTTCTTTGGCTCTTCTGTTCCGCCACTTTCATTTTCACCCTCTATGGCTCCGCCAGGAGCATCAGCGAGCTCTTTTTCCCCATCATCAATCTCATGCTCTTCAAACTCAACTTCCTCTTCTTGTTCTTGGCCATTATCTTCCAGTTCTTCACCCTTTCTCAACCAAGAAAATATCCCCCTTGGCTTTTCTCTTAAGTTTCTTAAGGTGACTTTATCTAAAATGCTTTCCAATGACGCGTTAAACATTAAAATCAAACCAATCATAAAAATCGCCACTGTCACCGCCATCCCGGCCCAACGACCCATAATTTTGGCTAGCGGCCAAGCGATGCCAAACCCAATATACCCGCCGGCCACTCCTTTGGATAAAATCTCTTTAAAAGTGTCGGGATCTTGAGTCAAATGAAAAAAACCAGAGTAACCGATAATTAAAAGGAACACCCCCAGCCAATTCAAATTCTTAAATGAATATCTGGCCGGTCTGATTGATAAATACCCGGCTAGGATGAGCACTACTGGAAATATCCAAAATCCCCAGCCAAAGACAAGTTTTAACACTTGATAAAAAAACCGGCCAAACCCGCCAGCCAAATCAAAAATAGATAACAAGCTAATAACTGCCACTAAAAAAATAAGCACAATTATAATGCCTCTTTTTGTATCTGACTCCATGTCTGGCATATCAGGCAAACTAAATCTAAGTTTTCTCCGAGCCATAAAGATCAATAATTTAGCTATTATATCCTTTATTTTAACACTTTTATATATTTTCCACAACAACTGGATTAAGGCGTCATAAAAAAGCGTGGGGCATTGGTGGTTTGGTTTTATAAACCGAATATTGTTGCGTATTTCTAATAAAAAGCTATAATTAGCTTAAAGATTAAATTCAAATTATTCACCTTGCCATGTTGGCAAATGCTAATTTTAGGTGCGGTCATCCATGGACTTACTGCATGCGGTTGGTTTTTTATCCAGACCGCTGGCGTTATTGGTTCGATCTTTACTATGCCAGCTATCCCAACACGGTACGTCGGGCTTATTAAAAGCCAACGCGAAAATCCTATTAAACATTTGACAAGTGTTTAGGAAATGGTATAATTATTATACTAATTGTTAAACAACTTTATGGAATTAAAAGAACTTAAAAACAAGAGCCAAAACTTACTGCTGTTGAATAAATGAATTACCCTGCGCCAAGAGCGCGGGGAAAAGCAAGTTATATATTTCTAAGTAGGATGAATTTTTAACAGCTATATGATTCTACTGTTTTTATGCTTAACCAGCTCAAATCCGATCTCCAGAAATTAACCAATCCCAAAAAAGCTGAAATTCTTCAGCGTTTTTTTAAAACTGGCCGAGGGGAATATGGGGAAGGTGATGTATTCTTAGGCTTAACGTCGCGGCAAATTAAAGAGATAGCTAAAAAATATTATCAACAGATAAAATTACCGGGCATTCAGTCATTATTAAAGTCAAAAATTCACGAGGAACGGCTGGCGGCTGTGCGCATTCTGGTGGCTCAATTTAATAAAAATGGCGATAAACAAAGAAAACAAATTTTTGATTTTTATTTAAAAAATACAAAAAATATCAACAACTGGGATTTGGTAGATCTATCCGCCCCAAATATTGTGGGCAATTTTCTTTTGGATAAAAACAGAAAAATCTTATACCAGCTCGCCCGCTCAAAAAATCTCTGGGAAAAACGGATCGCGATCATTGCCACATACGAATTTATAAAAAATAATCAATATCAAGATACTCTAAGAATCTCTAAAATTCTATTAAAAGATAAGCATGATCTTATCCATAAAGCAGTTGGTTGGATGCTTAGAGAAATGGGTAAACGAAATCAAAAAGAATTAATTAAATTTTTAGATAAGTATCTCTTTCATCTGCCCCGGACTGCACTGCGCTATGCCATTGAAAAATTTCCGGAAAAAAAGAGAAAGTACTATTTAAATCAGTAACCAAAAATTCTCCCCGACATGACGTCGGGGAGAATTTTTAATTTACCAATTATTTCTTCTTATCACTCCTCAAAAAACCTTCCTTATCAAAGCCCGTGCCAGCCGGAATAAGCTTGCCAATAATCACATTTTCTTTAAGTCCTCTCAAATGGTCAACCTTATCTGTCACGGCCGCGTCAATTAAGACTCTGGTTGTTTCCTGGAATGAAGCCGCGGACAAAAATGACTGGGCGGCTAAAGATGATTTGGTAATCCCCAAAAGCACTATCTTACAGGTTGCCAACAGTTTTCCTTCTGCCTGAACTTTTTTATTCTCCTCTTCAATTTCACCCTTTTCCACAACCTCACCCGGCGAAAAGATGGTATCCCCGGCCTCTTCAATGATCACCTTGGAAAACATCTGGCGGATTATCACTTCCACGTGCTTATCATTCAAAGGCTGGCCTTGTGATGAATAAACATACTGAATTTCCTTGATAATATAATCCTCCACTGCTCGCTGGCCCCTTAACTTATAAAGCTCAAACAAATCAACTGGCCCGCTTGACAGTTGTTCACCGCGCTCAACCATATCACCATCATTGATAACGAGATTAACGCCGCGGCCGATATTTATCTCTTTTTCACTTTCCCTTTCTTGCATCACTTTTAAGATAATTTTTTTACCCTCTGGCTGAATATGCAACTTGCCTTCAAGAGGAGCGATAATATTATTTTTCCCTTTAAATATTACCTCGCCTTTTTTCACTTTTTTACCATTTTTAAAAACAATCAAGCCCTTGTCCTCTTTATTAATTTCAAACGTCTCTTCTTGCCTGTCCACGCCATTAATTTTTAACACCTTCTCCCTTGTAATTTCATTGCTGGTTATTTGCACCTGGCCGGCAATCGGAGCTAAAAACGCCGCCCGCTTAATCGGCCGTGCTTCAAAAATCTCTTCTACCCTAGGCAATCCTTGAGTAATATCACCACCGCCAGCGACTCCGCCGGTATGGAATGTCCTCATTGTCAGCTGTGTCCCTGGTTCACCAATAGATTGGGCGGCGATAATTCCCACCGCCACGCCTTTTTTAACCAGCTCATTATAGCCCAGATCCCAGCCATAACATTTTTGACACACGCCCCGCTTTGATTTACAAGTTAAAATTGATCTGATTTTTACCTGTGCTAAATCAGCTTTTTCAATTTCTTTAGCTACATCATCATCAATTATCTGGCCAGCCCGAGCTATCAATTTTCCCTTACCATCTTTAATCTCTTTAAGCAATACCCGGCCACGAACTCTCTTAACAATAGTCTCATCCATTTCTATTGATATTTTTTTGGTGATCAGCATCCCTTCCTTGTCTCCGCAATCATCTTCGCTCACAATAACATCCTGGGCCACGTCAATTAAACGTCTGGTCAGATAGCCCGCGTTAGCAGTTCTCAAGGCCGTATCAGACAACCCTTTTCTCGCTCCGTGGGTCGTAATAAAATATTCCAAAACATGCATCCCTTCTTTTAAAGATGCTTTCACTGGCAGCTCAATAGTTTCGCCGGATGGGCTGGCCATCAACCCTCTCATGCCCATCATCTGTGTTGTCTGCCCCCAGGAACCGCGCGCGCCAGAATTCATCATGGCAAATACCGCGCCGTTTTTGTCCAGCTTATCTTTACACATATCTACAATCCTATCCTTAATACCTGCCCAAATTTCAATAATCTTTACATGTCGCTCGTCATTGGTTAAAAATCCCTGTTCATACTGATTTTCCACCTCCTCTACTTTACGTTCCGCTACCTCAAAAATTTGATACTTTTCCGGCATGGCCGGCAAATCATCCATCCCCCAAGAAATACCAGAGATAGTAATATATTTTGAAGCCAAATCCTTAATATCATCCAAAAAAATCACTGCCCTGTCCCGGCCATAAAGATGAATTACTTCTTTGACTAATCCTTTTAACGTTCCCTTATCAGTTTGTTTGTTGATAAAACCAAGTTTATTCGGCACAATTTCATTAAAAATAATCCTGCCCATTGAAGTAATTAATAATTCTTTGCCCAGCCTGACTTTCATTTTGTCCGAGAGTTCAATCACGCCCGCCTCCCAAGCCTGCCTGGCTTCAATGACTGATGAAAATGTTTTGATCTGTTGATTATTATCATCTTCATTGCGAATCGTTGTCAGCAGATAACAGCCCAAGACAAAATCCTGCGCCGGCGTAATGGATGGATCGCCGGTCGCCGGCTTTAAAATATTTTTAGACGAGAGGATTAGTTCCGCCGCTTCACGTTTTGCCCCTTCAGTCAAAGGGACATGAACCGCCATCTGATCGCCATCAAAATCAGCATTAAATGGCGGGCAAACTAACGGATGAAGCTGAATCGCTTTGCCTTCAATTAAAATCGGTTTGAATGCTTGGATACCAAGCCGATGCAATGTCGGCGCGCGGTTTAAAAGCACATGGGCGTTCTTGGTAATGCCTTCCAAAATATCCCACACCTCATTTCTATCTGATTCAATAAATCTATTGGCGCTTCTGACATTATGCACGTATTCCCGCTTGATTAATTCAGCGATAATAAACGGCTTAAATAATTCTAAAGCCATCCTTTTGGGCAAGCCACATTCATGAATCTTTAAATATGGTCCAACCACAATCACGCTTCTGCCGGAATAATCTACTCTTTTACCCAAAAGATTCTGACGGAAGCGACCTTGTTTTCCTTTTAATATATCGGCCAAAGACTTTAAAACTCTTTTCTGTCCGGTTGAGGCAGTGACGGTTTTGCCATGGCGGGCAGAATTATCTATAAGTGAGTCAACTGCTTCCTGCAGCATTCTTTTTTCATTGCGGCAAATTACTTCCGGCGCATTCAGCTCAATTAACTTCTTTAAACGATTATTCCTGTTAATCACCCGGCGATACAAGTCATTTAGGTCACTGGCCGCAAACCGGCCGCCGTCCAACTGGACCATCGGCCTTAAATCAGGGGGGATAACGGGCACAACGGTAATGATCATCCATTCAGGCTTAATCTTGTTTCTGATTAAAGCATTCAAAAGTTTTAATCTTTTGGATAATTTCTTTCTTGAACCGCCAGCCGCTTTGTTCATCTCCTCCTCAATTTGAGCAACCGTGGCTGTTAAATCCATATTAGATAAAATATTTCTGACTGCTTCCGCCCCAATGCCTGCTTCAAATAAATGGCCGTATTTCAAAGACAAATCCTGATAACTGCTCTCCGATATAATCTTCAACGGCCGCAGTTCCATAATCTCTCTTTTTGCCCGCTCTAAAGCATCAGACAATTCTTTGAGCGCTTCTCTTTTCTCTTCATCAAGTTTTTTAATTTTTTCTTCCACTCCTGCCAAACTGACACTTTTTACCTGTTTTATTTTATTATTAAAATCACCTTCAATCGCCTTTTTTTTGCTCTTATACTCATC
>Ga0100392_1003484_pt1 | contig 14358 bp, 28 predicted proteins | sample CryGeymeta201516_FD_81548 | JGI IMG/M metagenome (GOLD analysis project Ga0100392, IMG submission 81548) | Groundwater microbial communities from Crystal Geyser aquifers in Utah, USA - Crystal Geyser metaG 2015-16 | ecosystem: Environmental > Aquatic > Deep subsurface > Groundwater | place: USA... | reverse complement strand
ATTCTGAATGGCTCGAAGACTTACCAAATACAACATTTGGACTAGTGAAGGTAAATACAAAGCTAATCCGTTACAAGTAAATTTATAACCATGAAAACCCACTTTTTAAAGTGGGTTTTTTTTGATTTTTGAAAACATTTTCAGTGAAAATTCTGAGGTATTTTGTACTAACAATAATTCAAGTCAGTTTGTTAGTTAATAATCGGCCTCGAATTTTTGGCTAATGGAATAAAAAAGAGCTATTAATGACCTTTTTTTGTATGATAAAGTGGATTGATAAACAAACCAGAAAAGTTAGCGTTATAGGATACAGCATGTATGGCTTTAAGCGACAAAAGGCGTGAGATCCGCATCATATCTCTAACGACAGCCGCTAGCATGATTGAAGATTATGTCAGTGCTGGGGTTACAACAGAAGATATCGGGCTAAGCGAAGATGAAATCGAAATGCTCGGTACTGAGAACAAAAAAACGGCTGCTAAATTACGAGCTATGGCAGCAAAACTAGAACAATCTTGATATGGGATACAGTATGGAAATAGCACTTTATGGTTTAATTGTATGTGTTTTGGCTTTAAGTGTTGCATTAAAACAAAGGTTCAAGGCTGAAAGTTCTCTTGCATACGAAGTTTATAAGCTCGATGACGTTGAAAAAAAATATGTGTCAATGGTACTTAATAAATCTCGAATTGAGTTGAATGAGCAAAATAATGTTGATGCTAAATCATTACAAAAATTAGTTGATGCTGAATGGTTATATGTTCACAACGATGGTGTAATTGTCGCGGATCACAAGGCCGAATATCTAAGTAAAAAAATAAAATGTTTATTAAAAGGTTAAGGTAGGAATTAGGCCACGGCCAAGGAGGTTAAAGTGAGTAATGAAAGACCTGAAATAGAATTGAATGATTTGTTTGTACAAAAAGCTAAATCTGGCGAATTAGTTTTGGGGTATGTTATATGCCCTAAAATGTGGTCAAAGAAGGCATAAAAGCTCAACTTCGCATATAGGATAAATCATGGATATTTTAGGTTTATTGCAGGTGTTTTTTGCTGCTAGCTTGTTAAGTGAGGCTTGGAACGGAAAGCAAAAACTTTTTGCAAGAGTTGCAATAGGCTCATGGTTCGGGATTTTTTTATTAGCTCAATTTGAACTAGATAACAATGTATTGACGTACCCATTATTTTTCATTGGCCTAGTCTTAGGTCTTTGGATGTACGGTATTAAACTTAAATATGTAATATCTAGTGTCATTTCATCATTTAACGAAAAAAATGATTAACTTTTAAGAAACGTCTGCTAAACAGTGGTGAGAAGGTCAAAGAGGTTTTTAAGCTGCTGGGTGTGCCAACTATATAATGGAAAAAGTTATGACTCCTTTGTGTACCCATGAGAGCGAACAAGTTCAAAAAGGTAATTATGCTCTTAAATACTCAGTCCATAAGTACAACTCTTATATTTCAGGGCGAACAATTACATTAGAAGAAGCAGCACGATGTGTGGTTTTCCAAACAAAATGGGCTGTAAGCCATGAGCAAATAGATTTAAAAACCAAATGCAGGTTGAATATCGATGTTTCTATTTTGTCTGAAACGGAAGTAGAGGGGATGGGGAAGTATCTTGTTGTCTTAGTTAACGATTTAGGTAAAGAGCATCAATGCCACTTTATCGTTACAGAAAGCCGATCACATTGGTTTTTTCTTAATTACGGTTTGTTAAGAGCTATCAAACCGATTGATGTTGGGCAAGGTAATACAGCTAATGCTTCAATTGCAAAATACTAATATGGGATACAGCACATGAAAACTGGTGAAATTATTGATTTTTCTGTTACAGCTAGATGCCCTCACTGTACTGAAATTACGGCAGTGAATGAAGGTGAATTAAGATCTAAAGAGGCTGTGTGTCAGCACTGCGATGAAAGCTTTTCAGTTGAATTAGATATATAGGATTTAGGATGACATTAACAAATAAATTTAAGATAGCCGCGCTGGTTGGTGTAGTTTATAAAGGTTTAATGATTGTGATATGTTGATAGTTATTGGGTTTTGAGTTAGTTTTTTAGATAATGTTTACAATGATTGTTTTGAAATTGAATGATGGAAAACAGCATGGAAAATGATAACTCTATTTATGAACATATTGGTTCAATTAAAACGAGCATTATTAATCAGCAGATTGAGCAAGGTAAAATACTAGCAGAACGGTTTTTTAGTATTTGTTCAAGGTTCAGAGGTTTTGATGACCCTAGCTTTGATATAGATGAGAACGAGTTATTGCTAAGTGATTTATTAGACTTCGAAAATGGCGTGTGCAGTCTAGAATTACTATATATCTTTTACGGTTATATCGGTCGAATGCAACTACAAACTGGCCGCCTCGAAAAAGCTATTCAGTATGGTCAAGCTTCACTAGAGTTAAATACAAAAATCAATGATATTGAAGGGATCGCAGCGGCAAACACTCTACTTTGCGATTGTGCTATTGCCAATGACGCAGCATTAATAGGGGTTGAGTATTTCAAAAAGGCTCAACCTCACCTAAAAGCACAAATCGCTTTCTTCGCAACATTACCAAATCACAATGCAGAAAAAATAAGTAAGTTACTGGCAAGAAAAGGCAGACCTTCAAGTCTCAAGCATTTTGAATCAAAGGACAGCCAAAACCTAGAGGAAACAATCCGGTTTCTTATGGCTTCACTGCACTACTCAAGAGCCACGGCCAAAAAATATGTTGGCAATCTTTAAGTATTGATAGGGCGTAGAACTCCATTAAACGTAGTTCATTTAAGATAAAGTATAATTAATTTGATGGGGAACAGCATATGAAAAGAGAAGAAATAGAGTCATTAATATATGCAATTGACTATACATTATTGATAAAAGGGTGTGGTTCGGAACATCCGGATCACAAGACTTTAGAGGTCGCAAAGACTAAACTTTTGCAAGAGGCTCGGCAGAAGTTGGTATTTGAATATGGTGAGGAAATTACTTTGCGGCCACATAATTTAAGGTAGGAAATAGCATGGCTAGGATTGCAGAGTGCTTAAAGCTAGAGATGATTAAGCAAAACTCCGATTGTGTGTGGGCGGGTGATCCTGATCTATGTTTGATGGCCTATGAAAATTCTGGCGGTAAAGTTGTTCACCCTCTCAATCGAATAAAGGCCGTCATCGATGCAGCTAGGCGCTCAGAATTATTCGAGTCAGATGGCTACATTCGCGCTTGTGATAGCATTGGAACGAGGGAGATTTTGCATCCTTGTTTCAAATTAAAATGATATGGGAAAATCACATATGAAAAATGGCGAAATTAGAAGCCCTAGTTACTGCATTAAAAGCAAGGTTTGAGAAATCACACCATTCTACCAAAGATGAATTTAAACATTAATAACAAATAATCCCTACGATTGTTGATACAATTTAAAATGGAAATTCGGAAATAGAACCTCACTCAATCATTAGGATGTTTTTAATGTCTTGATGGTTACATCTTTTCAATAGGAAGTATTTGATTTATGAATGAAGTAACTTTATTTAGCGTTATTTTTTTTGCAATTCTAGCAGCAAAAGCGGTATCGATTTTAGTGCTAGAGCCATTAATATACTGGCTCAAGACGGCAATTTTTGGTCATGGAACTGTTTATAATAAGGCTGTTCACAATTTTTCGCATGGAATTACCGAAGGTGCTATGGGTTCTGGAAAAGATTCAAAGTAGGAAGTTGAACATGTACTCTTTATATCTTTTTCTGGAAAAACCAATGATGTGCGGTTTTTTTATATAAGTTATTAGAAATATTAATAGAGGGGATTCGCTCATGGAAATCAATGGCTTAATTGACTCTTTGCGCTCGACGGATCGATATATCGAAACCATTTTCCTTGAAGGCGGGTGCTACAAGTTTTACCAGTTTCTGGCCTCTCTGTTTCCAGATGCCAAAGCACTAATTAATGAAGAGCGAGATCACGTTGTTACTCTATTAAATGGCTCTTGCTATGACATTACTGGAAAGGTTGAAAGTGCTGGTTATCGTGAGGTGTCCGTAGAGGATTTATCGCTTGTGGAGAGCTGGAGTTTTTCAAGAACGAGACTTCTTTCAATGGGTGAATGCCCATGTTGCGAAGAACCATTAATTTTATAATTTAATGTGGGAAACAAATATCAGTGAGCAGAACAGATTTATAATCCGTGATCATTACTGCTAATTATTTTCAATGAAAATCTTTTGTTAGTTGATAATCGGCTTCAATTTTTAGTCGAATGTAATAAGAAAAGAGCTATTAAGGCTCTTTTTTTTAGATGGTGGCAAATAGCATGGCTCTGGAAACAGTACAACGTAAATGTTGCAAGCAGTGTTTGTTCTCAAAAAACAAAATCGTTTCAGATCCACGTAAGGCCGAAATACTTGAAGATTGCGAACAAAACAACAGTCACTTTCAGTGCCATAAAGCAACAATTAAAGGGGTGAAAGGTACATGTCGTGCCTTTTATGATAAATGCACAAATCCTGCTATATCGGCAATGCTAGAAAGCATCGGTGAAGTAGAATTTGTTGATATTGATTAGGTGGGAAACTGAAGTGATCATGGTCAGCGGTTTTAAGGGCGCGACTCTCTAAAAACTTTGAAAGGAAATCTAGAATGGCTAAATTTGATGAAGATGCCCGTTCTATGGTTGTTTTGACGTAAAGCAGATAGCAAAAATTAGCTTAATAACTTTTGATGGGAAAATAAGGAGTAATAAATGAGTGATGAAATCGTTACTTTTGATCCTGATGGTGGTAAAAAATATCCTAATATTGCAATGGTTGAGGGGTTGTTAGGTGGGGTAGGCCGTCTGTGCTTTCCTGATGGCACTGTCCAATTTGCAGAAAATGAAAGCTATCCTGATATTGTGTACTCACCTCGCTTAACTGAACAAGATCTTGACCAGTTTTGTTCAGAAAACTTGGCTACTTATGAAAGGTATTTTGATACGAATTTTGAGGCAATTGATAAAGGTGATGACTTGCCTCCAATTGAACAATTCTGGCTATAGGAAACAGCATGAAAGTTTCAGATTTTAAAGTTGGGTTAATATATAAAATTATAACCAAAGATTGGGAAACGCCAGATGGCGAAATAATCCCAGGTAAAGAGTATGTAAAAACTATTCTTGAGCCAGCAAATAAAGATAACAGTTTGTTCGATGGTGAGACTCCACCTGACTCTGTAATAGCAGAATGGCAAGAGTTTGTGCGTGTTGAGTGCAGTAAAAGTAAGAAGACGCATTTAATGCACCCAAGGTCAATTCTAACCGCTGTGCTAATAATATAAGTGAAATGGTGACTACTGAGATACATAAAGACCTATAGGCTTATATTAAGCATCCTTATATTTGTTTTATTCATATAGGTTTATTATTATAAATGCTCTGAATCCGCATCCTTCGATGCTTAAATAGGTAAAATATATGTTTATTACAGCAAAGCAATATAACCTGTTGCAAGGGTTTTATGCTCATTGCTACTGTGTGTATCATGATAATGTAATCGCTGATTTTGGTTTTTGGGCATCACAGTTAGATAGCTCTGGTGTTCCTTGGTCTGTTCAAAATACTGTCGCAGTTACGGCTGAAGATAAAGGCTCTATTAGTCTTTATTTGAGAACGCATTTGGCAAAAAAAGATATAAGAGTACATTAATTAAAAGCGCCTTTTGGCGCTTTTTTTATAGCTGATTTTTTTAGCAAAAACGGAGTTGGTGTTCTTGTTGTACTGATTTATGCTGGATTTACTAAAACTCGCATCTAATGATGCTTAAATATTAAGGGAAAACGTAATGGATAATAAAATTATACAAGAAGCTACAAATAAGTTCGGACTAGTAATTGAGGCTGAAAATAATGTTTTGCTCATCAAGCGTGATGGCAGTGGCTTATTCTCTAAGCCAAATGCAAAGTTCATGACAATCAAAGCTGGCATTAATGAGAATGGAGTGTCATTCCATGACGGTCATTATGATATGGATTTAGGCTCTGCAACTATTTCATTTTATGCTCGGTCAGGCTCTGTATCAGAGAATCATGCGGTCAATTATGGCGTAAAACCTCATTCCTCATTCGGAAGTGATTTGGTTAAATTGCAATGTCCTCGTTTGTTGTCAAAAATACGAGCGAACGTTGATATTTCTGATAGCGATATGAAATCATTATGTGACTCTATGAGCTTAAGTGAATCAGATATAACACATTTGTTTGAGATTGCCGAAATTGAATGGCAACTAATATTAGAGAATCTTTAACTCCGAAAAACACCCGAAAGGGTGTTTTTTTTTATTCTAAATTTGTCTGTAAGTTTCACTTAAGACGCAAGTTAAAGATAGCGCCAGGTGATTTGTATGTGTTGGTTATTTAGGTATTATTGTTGAATTAGATCTGCATCCTTTGATGCTTAAACAACCGAAAGGAACCTTAACAATGCATACACTAATTAAACATGAGCAAAAACATAATACGAAGTATTCTGAGGTTGATGCGTTGCATGATAAATTTTTCAATGACAACGATAATTTAAAATCAGCACATCAAAATTTTGTGAAGAGTATAAGCGTTGGGTTTAGCCCGTTTACTGAATGTGCTGCTTTAGCATATGCCAAAGAAATGTATCATGCTGACATATCCAATATAGAGCAGTATTTTAATGTCCAAAAAGGCGATGATGGTTATGATATCGTATTAATTGTAGCTGAAGAATATAAGAAATATTCTAAACGGGTTTATGTTCAAGCAACCTTTAAATGTGTAGAGGAAGCTATGAGAAAATGTAGTGTTATCAACAGCCTATTTAGGACTACTGTAGCAGTATAAATAAGATGCTCATTAATATAAAAGCACCCGTAGGGGTGTTTTTTTTTACATTTAATTTTGTGTAAGTTTTCAGTGAAAACTTGATGTCTCGGTAAGAACGCCTTTACTTGTGGGCGATAGTCGCACACAATGAGTAAGCTTAAATTAAAATAAGGTAGTTATTCGAGTTATGGCAAATAAAAAAACGGATGCATTTTCTGAATATTGCAAAGCTAATTGTGGTTTAGATGCTACTAAGGTTGCAGATTTAGCTCAAGTTCCTCGTCGTACTTTTTACGATTGGTGGAAATCTCGTCGTCGTGCTGTGGAGCTGATAGTGTTGGCAATTAAGATTGAAAAAAGCAAATGAAGTTGTCGTTGAATCTATGCGTTAATTCGTAATGTTTTATTTTTATTGCGCGGCAATCGCTCACTTAGCTTTACTTTTGTGCGGATACCGCGCATAATTGTGTTTAAAAGATGGCGTCAAAAATACACAAAAAAGTAAAAGGGATTAGGGATTGTATATGTTAAGTGTAAACGATTGGGATGACGGGGCTGCGCTTTTTGCTAAATTACAGAATAACGATTTCTTTACGTGGGATATTCGTGATCAATTCAGTGTAAGCCGTGTCGAAGAAATACTTGTCGAATTATCACTTCTAGAGCCTACAAAGTTCATATCCATAAGCTACGTGTCTCTTTTACTTGACAAGGCATTATTTCGTTCAAAGGTTTCAATTTCAACAGCGGTGTTAGATCCTCAATTTGCTCTGTTTGCAGAATATTTGCGGAGTTATAAAGAAGAGCTTGATAGCTATGCGAAACCAAAGCTAGATGCTTTTATTGAAAATATTCAGGATGGTATGAAATTGTTGTGTGGTAGTCATATCATATTTCGTGATGAATCACATTCAAGTCGTGAAGTGCAGGCGACTCAAATTTATCGGGAAGAAATCCCCTTGCTTGCTCGTGATGCTGTTATAGCAACAAAGATCCCCCTACATTGGATTTATAATAATAATCAAGGTGGTGGCTTGGGGAAGCTGTTTAAAGTTCTTCATAGCGATATATTGCTATTTGCTTCACTTTACGAATTGGAATTAAGTATACATAGGCATGAATTAACTTACGGGTTTAGGTATGTGACGATAAATTCGGGGGGAGGGTCATTGCATTCAATTGTGTACACTAGTCCAGATAGTGCATTTATTATGTCTGAATTGAGTTGGGATTCTCATGGGTCAAAGATGGTAGGTAAGTCTATGGCCTATTCTTATCATTTAGATGGGCTTGATATGGTGAGAAGTCATTTCCCCAATCTTGATAAAAATAATAAATTGACGGTGGATAAATCTGAATACCAGGTAATAGGTTCAATTAAGGCTTGCTGTGACAAATCAAAAGTATGGCTTCTAATGCTTACTGAATTGATGTCATTAAAGCTTGATAGTCTATGTATTGCTCCGCCCAAAATATCGATTAAACTTCTATCGGCAGTGGGAAGTAATAAGTTATTGCCTGTGAAAATCAACATCCCTTTTACTTTAGAACATAAAGATATTGCTACAGTAGCTCGTGAAATTGGAGTGGAAGAATCCCCTTTAAAGTCAGAATTATGGTCAATTGTCGATTCTCTTTCTTTGGATAATCTACTGCCTCGTGACGGAAAATTGTATTTCAATGTCAGGACGGCAGAGAGAACCGAATCACTCAATCTTCGTGAAAAGTATGACCAAGAGTTTCGTAATGCATTTGTTACGCTTTACCCCTATCCAGATGGGCATTTTGGAGCAAAAGAATCTATTTCAGACGCAATAAATTTTGTTCTGGCTAAAAACCTAGCAGCTATTATCAATGCAAAATTAGAAGATCAATGGTTTCTTGACTTCAAAAATCAGAAAGAGTGGTTGGAGTCGATGTTGAAAAAACGCCAATCGCACATAGCGAAGAATGTTAGATGTTGGCATGAGAAAGAACGCGAACAGTCTGAAAATACAATTAACTTTAATCAGTATCTAGCAACTGGTGTATATGAAAATTGCCGGAGATTAGCTATTAAATTAAATACTAAGAAATTATCAAATATTTCCGCTATTGGATTACCTGCACTTTATAAAAAAAACCGTAAAAAGGAAGTGTTAGGGATTGTAACTGGTAATGAATTCAATGATGAAGAGGGCTGTGATTACTTCATTATTGTTCCAAATAGTACGGATGAACTAATGGAGATATTTAAGTGTACTGAAGCAGAATTACCAACTTTATTTCAAGGTTGGAAGCGATGGAAAAATCACGGCAAGATTGCGTATCCGTGGAGGTATGAAAGAGGGTACTCGCTTAATATCGCGGCTTTTAAAGTGTACTACTGATAATCATTGTAAAATAAGGATTGATATTATGAATAAGTTACTAGGTTTTTTGGTAGTTATATTTTTCTTCGTAACTGTTTTTTATACGGACATTTATTTCGCTAAAAAAATAGAGATTAAATCATTATCTAAAATAGTAAACGATCATAGTGAGCAGTTATTGCGATTAGGGATAGATTCACTGGATTTTGATATATGTGAATTTGATGGTCATATGCCTTGCTTTAGCAAGGTAGAGAGTAATTTAGAAACTACAAGTGTAAGTTATATGGCTAATTTTCGTATAGGGTATCTAGGTATAGATGCTCATGCGGGGCTAGTTGCTGAGTTAGAAAAAAATAAGTGGGTTGTCTACGCGAATGAAGATATAAAATCTAGAATGCCGGAACAAGTAGTTAATGATTTCAAACATATAATGAATTCACTAATTAATCAGCTTGATTATAAGCAACATCTAGCGGAAGAATGGGATAATTTCGAGTCGAGTAACAACTAAACAATGTAATGGGGACTTGCCCATAATGGAAGTAGTAAGCAAACCGTACTGAGTGCTTGAAACGAGAAATGATTAAGTAAAATTCTTGCGGTGTATGGGCTTGTGAGCCGGAACTATGTTTGACGGCTTATGAGAATTTTAGCGGTAAGATTGCTCTGGAACGAGGGGGGCATCCTTGTTTTAAATTGAAATGATATTTGATTTCAAATGTGCATAAAATTTTCCTATGTTTATTGGTGATACTATTTTCCTTCTTCGATTATATTAACAGGTGAAAAACTATGAGTATGAGTTTACAGCAGCTTTCTAAGCTTGAGTCGTATTTGGAGTTAGTAAGTAAAGAGCGCGATATAAGAGCTAAAATTAATACATTTGAAATTATTGGTGATGAAAGCGTTGAGGCAATGAAAACTATAAAACAGTTGAACATTGCTGTTGATGAGTTTCTTTTAAAAAATCCTGAAATTAATGTTTTAGTAAACTCTATTATGACTCTTATTAATGAAGCAGAGTCTAATGGGGGGGTGTCAGAATCCTTTAAAGATGAAACTGTAAATGGAATCAATAGTTATAGTGGAAATATCTTTGAAATGCTAGCCACTTGTGATTCAGTAAAAGATTTACCTTGGAGAAGGGTTTTAAATTAAGCATTCTTTTTCTAGGTTTCGATAGTAAGGTATAGAGTATGTTTACTGATGAGGAAAGACTCGCTTGTGCTGTGGGGGAGTTAATTCACGGTGTAGGTAATTTGCTTGTTGATGGTAAAATAAAGGTTAATGAGATAGCTGGTTCTGACCTTGGGAAGGAGCTGCAAGAATTAGGTGATTCTTTGAGGCGGGTAAATCCTTCTGATAGTTATCCGGCTCTTTCTCTTGCTGGCATTGATGTAAGTGCGCTGTCTCCTATAGAGATCGTTGAGGTAGCAGACTCTCTTTTAAATAATTTAACTGGTCATTGTTGATGAGGATTTTGGTTATGTTAAAAATCATAAAACCTTTACTTAAAGATAATAGACGATATTTCTTTTTCAAGACATCGGGGAAAATTTTTTTGGTCGCTATTGGTATCTACTTAGCTAGTATTTATTACCAAATAGATTTTATTCTTTATTTTTCACTTTTTTGGGGATTGTATCTTTTGATGTTCATGGTGACTTTTTTTGCAAATAAGTTCTTTGAACTTTTGAATTGAAATTAGATGAGTGGTGAAATGTGTTAAACGCAAAAGATAAGAAAATATTTAAATTAAGAAAAAGAGTGGGTGAAGATGTTTTAATTTGCAGTGATGGCTGTAATGCTGATTTTGTTATCTCACTTGATGGTGTTGTTGAGTGTTCTGGTTGTGGTGATATAAAAGGACTGCTTACAAGGCCGCTGGATAACGATTAAGGGTTGCTTATGAGTAAGATAGATGTGTTGGCGGTTGAGTTTGTTTCCGAACGTCTTAGTGGGGTTGTTAGTAAAGATTATGCATGGCCTATTGTACCTGAAGGCTATCAATTAGAGTTTTTGCTTCATTCTGACGGTACGGTTATTTTAGACTTTTTAAATACTGATACAGGCTGTTTTTTGTCTGAATGCGTTGATTATGAAATAGAAACGCCATACACCACAGGTAATAGTCCTATTACTTGGCAACACCTTGAAAGTTTAGGCATACCGTTTATGTCCTAAATTAAAATCAAATTTCAAAAACATTTTCTTAGTAATGCTTCAGTTAATATAGTGGCCTCCCTTAATTTTGGTCTTTGGCATCCCAACCGAGACAAACCTAGTACCCGCTAGGTTTTTTTTAGGATTTTTTGATGAATTCTTTAGTTTTTCGCAGTAAAGAGATTGTTTCTGGCTATGATGAGATTGGAAATCTCGTTAGCTCAATGAGAGCTGATGTTGATCTAAGCTTTGAAGAATTGAAAATAAAATGTTTAAGTGAAGACTTTAAAATTTCATATACAGGAACAAATTATTTTTTGTATAAACATGACAATTTGGTTAACGGGGTTGTTGAGACTTCATTTTGCGTTTCTTCATGTAATGAAGGGCATGTTATTGCAACTTGGAATGGGCTATTAGATAAACATTTAAATAAACAATGTTCCTGAAAGTAAAAGAATTTGATATAATTAGTATTCTTATAACGCGCAACCATTGTTGCTTAAATACTAAAAAATTCAAATTTTGCACATTGTTAAAACCCCTTTTTGGGGTTTTTTTTTGTAAGAAAATCAAGTTATCCACAAAAAAAGTGGAAATCATGTGCATAAAATATTTTCATTGAAAATTCTTATGTGATCCTAAATAGCAACTTCTGTGTTGATGATGTTGTGATTTAAAGTCAAAATGCTCGAATACCTACTTCATCTCTTGATGAATAAATATTAACTTTATAATGCCGAATGGAAAACATCTTCCATTGGGAGTGTTTTCTGTTTGCAGGAGCGCTCTTATGGCCGATTTTATAATCCCAATGTTACCTGTTTTAGTTGCTACTTTTCTAATCCATCGTTTTGTTGTTAGCCCTTTCTTAAGTATTGGTTACACAACTAACAAGATTTCTAAGTAACAACTTATTCATGCCACAAGAAGAGTTTTTAACTCTTCTTTGTTGGCCTCACTAAGAGCATTTTCGAGTGCCTTTAGTGAGGTCAACAACTAATCAATTAGGGTGGTTTTATGAATGAGTTAATCGCTATTACGGCAATTTTAGGTATTCCAGCTTACGTTATTCTACGTGTGTTTGTTCGTCCCTTTATGACCTTTATTTCATATCGCGGTTATAGCAAACAGAAAAATGTTTATCGATAAGATTAAAGGCCAACTATGTTGGTCTTTTTTTTGCCTGCATTTAGCAACAATCAGTTTTATTTTTTTTACTACTTTTATTATTATTCATTTAACTAACCCGCATCTCTTGATGCTCAAATGAAGGAAAATCCTCATGACATTATTTTTAAAAGCAACTTACAATCCTGAAGACAACAAACTAAGACTCTATTTCACTGATGAACGTCTACCTGATGATATTTATCAGAAGATTGTAAAATCTGGATTTATTTATGCTCCTGTTCAACAGCTACTTGTTGCAACCTGGAGTCCAGAACGTGAAGATATCTGTAATGAGTATGTAGATAGCATTGTCCCTGATGATATTACTCTTGCCGATAGAGCTATTGCTAAAGTTGACCGTTTAGAAGCGATTGCTAAAAAACGTTTATCAGATGCTTCTGGCTATTCTGCTGCGGCTCAACGTATTTCTGATTGTATTGAGTTTGGTCAACCTATTCTGGTTAATCATCATTCAGAGCGTCGAGCGAGAAAGGATCAAACACGTTTAGAGTCATTAGAGGTAAAGCGTCAATCTGCTTTCTCAGCCGCTGACTATTATTGTGATAAAGCTCATGGTGTTGAGTTACATGTGAATCATAAAAATAATGAAAGAACGCGATTAACTCGTATTGATACATTATTGACTGATTTACGCTCACATCAACGCACTATCAATCATGGTAATTTTGTTCATGAGTATTGGACGAAGATAGCAGCAATTGAAGATGTTGAGAAAAAAGAAAAGCATACTAGATATATGTCTGGAAATCGCTTGAAAGATGGTTCTATGTCTCCAGATGGTGTTTGGAGTGAGCTTAACGCAGATAAGATTACTATCGATGAGGCTATCGAACGAAGCTTATCGTATGGTGTGCGTTTGGCTAACAGTAGTTATCGCATTCGATTTATCCAGCATATTTTAAATAGATTGGCTTACGAGAATCATTTACTTGAGTCTCAATGTGTTCGTTTTGATGGAAAATTAACTGCCGTTGTTATACAAGCTTTTGCTCGTAAACACGGTGCTGATTCTCCTAAAGCAAAAATAGTAGATGGTGATTGGTGTTTATCTTCAGTTACTCCACTGCCTGTTCATTTGGGTGATGGAAAGTCGTTAACATTGACTGATGATAAGTGGTGCGACCTTATGTTAGATCTTAACTATGAGGTTCCGCTACCAAAACCAACAAAGCCTAGTATTCTAAACTTCAAAGCGAATAGAGTTGTATTAAGTAGCCGGATAAGCTGGGATAAAGGCACTGAAACTCTAAAGCAAATTGAAATGACCAAAGCTGAATTTGCTCTTATTCACACGGATTCTCGTGGTGTAAGATTATCAGCTTGTGGAACATTCAGAGTGAAAGTGTGTTCAGATCCATCTTTTCAAGGTGCTTGGTATAGCGCTCCTAAGTGTGTTGTTTTCTTAACTGATAGTAAAATTCATTCAGTGCCGGATTCTGATTCTGTGATTTTAGATGAGCAGGTTGAAGATAAGGTGGCTTAACAATGGATGTGTCAGTTTATGGTATTGGAAAGCATAAGCCTCAAAGAATGATCGTGACTAAAGCTAAGGTGAGAAAACAAAACATCGGTCTGAATGATGATGATTTAGTTTCTAAACCGATTTTATCACCCATTATTATTTGTGCTAGTTCAGAGTGCCATGTTACGCCGTTAAATGTTGGTCAACGTATGATTCAATATTTAGGTGGGATTGGATTCTGAATGGCTCGAAGACTTACCAAATACAACATTTGGACTAGTGAAGGTAAATACAAAGCTAATCCGTTACAAGTAAATTTATAACCATGAAAACCCACTTTTTAAAGTGGGTTTTTTT
>Ga0100392_1003478_pt1 | contig 14373 bp, 11 predicted proteins | sample CryGeymeta201516_FD_81548 | JGI IMG/M metagenome (GOLD analysis project Ga0100392, IMG submission 81548) | Groundwater microbial communities from Crystal Geyser aquifers in Utah, USA - Crystal Geyser metaG 2015-16 | ecosystem: Environmental > Aquatic > Deep subsurface > Groundwater | place: USA... | reverse complement strand
TGGGCGATCTGGAATTCGTGCCTTGGCAATTGGGAGCTGTTGTCTGATGAAAGCTAAGTTTATTCTCGCTGCACTGGCGCTGGGCGCATGCGCAACCGGTCCACATGCGCCGACATTGGCGCATGCGCACACCTCCTCTCCGGATCGCACTGCCCAAATCATCCGCGCGATTGAGGAGATGTCGGTCTTCGCAGGGGGCACGCTGCTTGCCGAAGATGGCAGCGGACGCGCTGACTATTCCGTCGTTGACAGCGAGTGGATCACATATGAAACGCACTGGCACACAGGGCAGCTCGTATGGGGTCTTTTGGAAGCAGGGCTTGTCCTTGAGCGTCCCGATCTGATCGAGCAGGCGCGGCGCGGCGGTAACTGGTGGGTCTCGACAGAATTTACCGGCGATCATCCACTGGCTGGTCTTGTCTGGGCAGCCCACGGGGACCATCTTGGCGAACTCATCAACTGGACGACCATATCAGATGGAACACCCGGTCTTTTCGCCTTGTCCCGGGCGACTGGCGAGCCACGCTACGCCGAAATCGCTACCCGTTCAGGCCAATGGTTGTGGGACAACACCCGCGTTCCAGACGATATTCCAGGTGGCGAATGGCTATTCTACAATATCATCGAGCCTGATACCGGCCTGATTTATCGCGACTGGGACGTGCACACGCAGGGCGTGCCGCGCGATCCCGAACGCGCGGCGCGCGAAGCAACTCCGATCAATCGCGTTGCGCGGCCCAACATTGAAGGTTTCCTGTTCGAGGACATGTGCCGGCACACAGCGGAGCAAGTCTGGTGCGAGCGCTTCCTGGCGCAGGCTGACAGCGTTCTCGAGCGGCAGCACGAAAGCGGACTGTGGTTGCAATTCGAACCCAACAATGAAGACGGCAGCCAGATTCATCCCCGTTTCAACGTGTGGAATGCCGAAGCGCTGTTGCAGGCTTACGAGATTTCCGAAGACCGCAAATACCTGGAAGGTGCCGCGCGTACCGCGCGCTGGGCGCAAAGCGTGATGCGTGAGGACGGAACGCTGTATTATCGGACCAGCATTGATGGGGAATCCAACCGAGCCGAAGTGACCGGTTCTTCGGTAGCATTCAACGGCCTGTTGATGCTGCGTTTGAAGGACTATGGCTACAGCGAATTCGACGAGACCATCGATACGATGGCGGATTGGATCATCCGCAATCGCTTCGCCAGCGATCATCCCGATCCCAATCTTGCAGGCGCCGTGATCAACACCAGACAAAAGCAGCGTGATGGCGGGCTTGAGTTGCTCAATCGCGATGTCGGCACGACTTTCGCGCTACGCTTCCTCTCATTGTATTTGAGGGACTTGCGCGGTGAGAATATCAACGCTTACCTCAATGGGCGCACGCCATGAGAAGACTGACCCGACGAAACGCGCTGAAAAGTGGCATTGCCGGAGCAAGTGCTGTCGTAATCCTGCCGGTATCTGGGCAAGCTTTCGCACAGGCGCCGGGTCCTGTTGCCCAGAGCCATCCCGGAAACCTGCTAGGACGCGAGCGCCGCGCTCTCGATGGAACCTGGAGATACATTCTCGACCCCTTTGATGTCGCGGGCCGAAAACCGACCGGAAGGCGCTCGTTCTGGCAGAACCGCATTGAGACGCCGGAAACCGGTCTGATTGAGTACGAATGGTCGTCCAGCGACGAAATGACGATTCCCGGCGATTGGAACACGGCCGAGCCCGAATTGCATTATTACGAAGGGCCGGTCTATTTCCAGCGCGAGATCAACGCCGGGCCGCAACCCGGATTGCGCCAGTTTCTCTATTTCGAAGCGGTAAACTATGCCGCAACCGTGTGGTTAAACGGTGCCGAAATCACCCGTCACGAGGGTGGGTTTACCCCCTTTGCGATCGAGATCACCGACATTCTTTTGCGGACCGGTGCTGGCACGCACAATCTGGTCGTGCGCGCGGATAGCCGCCATGGGCCCGAAACCGTGCCCGGTCTCGATTTTGACTGGAAGAACTGGGGCGGGATTACGCGGTCGGTCTGGCTGGCCGAGGTGCCGGTCACTTTCATTCAGGATGTCTATTCAAGGCTGGAAGGCGATCACCTGCTGGTGGACGTCCAGCTTGATGGTCCCTCTAGCGCCAACGCCGAGGTTTCGATTGCACTTACCGGCGATGGCAATGCGTCAAGCGTATTAACCGATGGCAGGGGTCATGCGCAATTGCGGGTAAATGTCATCGGGCTGCAACGCTGGTCGCCCGACAATCCGCAGCTCTATAATCTGACGGTCTCCACCGCGTCTGACCGATTGGTCGAGCGTATCGGCCTTCGCACAATTGAAACGCGCGGCCGCGAAGTGCTGCTCAATGGCGAGCCTGTTTATCTGCGCGGCATCTCCATGCACGAAGAGGCCTTTGGACCCGAAGCAACTCGCGGGGTCAGCGAGGCCGAGGCCCGCGCACTGCTCGCCGAGGCCAAAGCGCTGGGCTGCAATTTCGTACGGCTCGCGCATTATCCCCATGCCGATCACGTTGCCCGTCTGGCGGATGAAATGGGGCTTATGGTGTGGGCCGAAATCCCGGTCTATTGGGAAGAAATTGCCTACGAATCGCCGCGCACGCTCGCCTTGGCTCGTCAGATGATGCGCGAGCTAGTCATGCGCGACCGCTCGCGCGCCAGCGTGGTGATGTGGTCGGTTGCCAATGAAACCCCGCAGAGCGATGCACGAACGCGCTTTCTTGAAACCGTTATTGCCGATGTGCGCGCACTCGATCCCAGCCGATTGATCACGGCCGCGCTCAATAAGAATGTCGATGTGGGCGGCGTGCGCGACGGTGAAAAGGTGATCGAAGTGCGCGACGAGCTCGGTGCCAGCCTCGATGTTGTAGCCATTAACCAGTATGAAGGCTGGTATGGCGAGCGCACTCCGGGTGAGATTGCGCAGGTTTCCTTCCGCAATGGTTATGACAAGCCACTGATGTTTTCAGAATTCGGAGCAGGCGCGCTCTACGGCCATCGCGGCGCACGGGAGGAGCGCTGGACCGAGGATTATCAGGCTTGGCTGTACGACGAGACCTTGAGAGTTGTTGCAGAGACGCCGGGCTGCGTCGGCCTTGCGCCATGGCTGCTCAAGGATTTCCGTTCCCCCCGGCGCTGGCATGGCCGTTTTCAGGATTTATGGAATCGCAAGGGGCTGGTTTCGCCGGAAGGTCACCGCAAACAGGCGTTTTTCGTGTTGCAGAACTACTACCATGCAAGGGCAGCCTCCACATGATTTTGTGTCGTACCATCGGTGCCGCGCTGTTTGCGCTGGCAAACTGTGCTTCGCTTCCCTTGGCAGCTCAGCAACTGGAGAATGCCTCAGTCATGCGCTGTGATATTCGCGAATTCGGAGCTGTCTCAGGCGATGGCTTGCCCGATACTGCCGCTATTCAGACCGCTGTGGCAGAGTGCGAAGATGACGGCGGCACGGTCGTCGTGCCGCAAGGTGATTGGTCAACCGGAACCGTGCGTCTGGGTTCCAATATGACATTCCTGCTTGAGGAAGGGGCCATCTTGTCACTGCATCCCGATATCACCCTCTTCCCCGAGACATCCGTTCAACGCGACAATGGTTTCGCAACGGTGCGTGCGGCGCTCTTGGCAGACGGTGTTGAGGCGCTGCGGATTGAGGGTGCAGGCCGCATCGAAGGCAATGGCGAAGCATTCTGGGACGAGAACTTCTACGAAAGCGGACTTCGCCGTCCGACACTGCCGCGCCCTGGCCCGGTAATAGAACTGGCCAATTGCCGCGATACCCATATCTCGGGCATCACGATGACCAATATGCCTGCTTACGCAATACGATACCATCGTTGCGATGGCGTCAGCGCGGAAGGAATTACGATACGCAACGATCCGCGCAGCCCGAACACCGATGGTATCCAGCTGCGCGACACGTCGAATGCCGTCATCAGCGAGGTCGACATCCGCACAGGTGACGACGCAATTGTGCTCAAATCAGGTGATCGGGCCGTCGACAATATTCTGGTCGAAAACAGCTATCTGGAAAGCGATGATGCCGCTTTAAAATTTGGCACAGGGTCAAGAGTGGGAGTGACCAATTCGGTCTTTCGCAACATCGAAATCCGAAATTCACGGTATGGGATTGCGCTGTTCATGCTTGATGGCGGGACGCACGCGAACAATCTGTTCGAGAACATCGTGATTTCCACAGGTGGCCGCAATCCTCGCCAGTTCCCGATCTTTCTCGATATCGACAGGCGCGAAGCGGATCGCTCGCTTGGCCGAATCGTCGATACGACTTTTCGCAATCTTGCGATCGAAACCAGCGGAGCAAGCCTGATTGCCGGAAATCCCGACGCTCCGATCGAAGCGCTGATATTGCAGAACATCGCGCTCTCCATTCGAGATCCTTTCGACGTTACCGCGCGCTCCGCCAAGCCTCGCGGAAACATCACCATCGAGGAGCAGTCCGGCAGTGTCGATTATTCGACGGCGAATGCACATTTTGCATTGGGCCATATTGACGGCCTCAGATTGGGTGCGATCAGTATTTCGGTGGAAGATGATGACGGCCATGATGAAGGCGGGCGGCAGGACTTATTCTTGCAGGATGTCACGCTCACCCTGCAAAACTAGTGCGGACCATCTACGAAGCCGCCTTACCATTTTGAGGCTGTAGGCGTTGAAAGAGGTGGGCCTCCATCTTGCAGGTCGCGTACGATGCTAGGATCTTCATTGGCAATTTTTGAACTTTAGACATCGATGGGGGCGTTCAGAATTTTCGCCAATTGGTAAGATAGGTATCTTAGACTTGACAGACCAATGTTCAAAGTGAACAGATCGGCGCAGTCCGGCATCTTCTGGCAGGCGGGTATCGAGAGGATAAGTTGAAATGCAGATAAAGTCGGCACGGGTGATTGTCACTTGTCCGGGACGAAATTTCGTCACGCTCAAGATCGAGGTCGAAGGCGGTTTAACTGGCATTGGTGATGCGACTCTTAATGGCCGCGAGATGGCAGTGGTTTCCTATCTGGAAGACCACGTGTGCCCGGCGCTCATCGGCAAGGACGCCCGGCGCATTGAGGATATCTGGCAGTATTTCTATCGCGGTGCCTATTGGCGTAGAGGTCCGGTAACGATGCGCGCCATAGCCGCTGTCGACGTTGCCTTGTGGGATATCAAGGCCAAGGCGGCGAACATGCCGCTTTACGATCTTCTGGGCGGCAAGAGTCGCGATAGGATCATGGTCTACGGCCATGCTAACGGTGCCGATATCGACGAGACGGTCGAGGCTGTTGGACGCTATATTGACCTTGGTTACAAAGCTATCCGGGCGCAAACTGGTATCCCCGGCATAAAGGATGCCTATGGAGTGGGCCGCGGTGATCTTTACTACGAGCCTGCGGATGCCAGCCTGCCAAGCGAGACCGGTTGGGACACGCGAAAAGCGCTTTCTACCATTCCTCGTCTGTTTGAAAAGCTGCGCGACACCTATGGCTTTGATCATCATCTTTTGCATGATGGCCATCACCGGTACACGCCGCTGGAAGCGGCAAACCTTGGCAAGATGCTGGAGCCCTGCCAGTTGTTCTGGCTGGAGGATTGTACACCAGTGGAGAACCAGGAAGCCTTCCGGCTGGTGCGCCAGCACACTGTTACGCCGCTCGCGGTGGGGGAAATCTTCAATACCATTTGGGATTGCAAGGACCTCATCCAGAATCAGCTAATTGATTATATCCGGACCACCATTGTTGGCGCTGGCGGGATCACCCATCTGCGCCGCATAGCCGATCTGGCTGCTTTGTATCAGGTGCGCACGGGTTGCCATGGTGCAACTGATCTTTCCCCGGTGACGCTGGGCGCTGCTGTCCATTTTGATAGCTGGGTCCCGAACTTCGGCATTCAGGAATATATGCGACACACGCCGGATACCGACGCGGTGTTCCCGCACAATTATCGCTTCGAGGACGGATACCTCATGACCGGCGACAAGCCTGGGCACGGGGTGGATATCAACCAAGAACTCGCCGCCAAATATCCCTACAAACCGATGCAACTCCCCGTTGCACGGCTTGCAGATGGCACGATGTGGAACTGGTGACGTCATGCATTCCGAACAACCCGGGGGAGGCATCGTCTGTTTTGGCGAGTGCATGATCGAATTGAGCAGGGCTCCACAAGCCGGCTTGTGGCGAATGGGCTTTGCTGGAGATACGGCGAATGTCGCTATCTACAGCGCGCGCCTCGGTGCTCCGGTTTCCTTTATGAGCGCGATTGGCTCGGACCTCCAAAGCGATGCAATGCGGTCCTTTCTCATGAGCGAAGGCATTGATTGTCGGACCTTGCTCGAACATCCTGAGTGCATTCCAGGCCTCTATGCCATCGACACAGACGCGGTTGGGGAGCGCAGCTTTACCTATTGGCGCGAGAAATCGGCCGCCCGGAACTTCTTCGACACCGCTGGTGTAGGCGACGTGCTGGCATTGGCTGCCAGCGCGGACCTGCTGTATTTGTCGGGTATCACGCTTTCGTTGTTTAACGAGATTGGGCGGCAGCGCGTCGTGGACTTGGCCGCGTCGGTCAATGCCAACGGGGGAAGCGTCGCATTCGACGGCAATTATCGCCCGAGTGGCTGGGAAGATGCATCCACCGCGCGCCGCGCCTTTGCTGCCATTGCGCCTCATTGCGGCATCGCCTTGCCGACATTCGAAGACGAGGTTTCGCTGTTTGGTGATGCCGACCCCAGCGAATGTCTGGGAAGGTGGCACGAAATGGGTGCCGGGCTAGTCGTTCTGAAGCTGGGAGACCAAGGTGCACAGGTTTCCGTCCGAGGTTCAGCGGTCCAGACAGTTCCGTGTCCCGAGCGTCGCAACGCAAAAGACACGACCGGGGCGGGCGATTCCTTCAACGCCGGATTTTTGTGTTCCCTGCTGAGCGGATGCGATCCCGTTGCCGCAGCCCAAGCTGGCAACAAATTGGCAGGAAGCGTCATTATGCATCCCGGCGCAATCATCCCTGCTGAAGCGATGCCGGCATGATCAGCCCGCAGCAAAACGCTTTACGCAACTTTCATGACTTATCTGGAGTTTGGCGTGTTGCATTCGCTTCGCCAGATGAAGAGGCGGACTGGGTGACCGGAATTCCGGTGGACCGGGCGCTTCCCATCGCCATTCCGGGAAGCTGGAACGAGCAACTGGCCGAAGCCGGTTACATGAATTTCTGCGGCGCAGGGTGGTTCGAAACCGAGATTTTCTTGCCCGCAATCGGCGATGGACGCGAGTTCGCTCTCCGCTTCGGCTCGGTCGATTATTACGGCGAGGTCTGGCTTGATGGTCGAAGGCTTGGCGAAAGCGGCGCACCGATGCTACCCTTCGAAGTTGCTATACCGCGCGATTTGGCGAAAGGGCGGCGGGCACAGCTGGTGGTGCGGGTCGACGCGCAATTGCACACCCATGAAGCTACGCAAGGCATTACCAAGGCGACCTATGCCGAGGAAGGTCGACCGCGCGACGAATATTTGCCCGCCGTGCGATTCGATTTTTTCCCCTATGGCGGCATCAACCGACCGGTCTATCTGGTCGAGAGGCCGCTTGCAGGCCTTGCCCATTGGCGCGCGACCTCAAACATGGATGGGGTCTCGATTGAAGTATCGGCTGACGCGGGCACTGCGGTTAGAGCGCGCCTGATCGATGACAATAATATGGTCGAGGCAAGCGCGGCACTGTCACAGCAACAGGCCGCCCGGTTGCGTCTGTCGCCGCAAGAGCCACGCCTCTGGAGCCCGGACGAGCCGCACCTATATCGACTTGAGTTAGACCTGCTCGATTCTGCGGGCGCTGTGATCGATTCGGCAAGTCAGCGTATTGGTTTGCGCAGCTTCGTAATCGAGGGCACGGAGTTCCTGCTCAATGGCACACCGATCCAGCTTAAGGGTTTCGGCAAACACGAAGAGAGCCCGCTGCACGGGCGAGGTTTGAACCTCCCGCAACTGGTCAAAGATTTCCACCTGCTGAAGTGGATCGGCGCCAATTCGGTACGCACATCGCATTATCCCTACAGTGAGGAATTCCTCGATCTTGCCGATGAATTTGGCGTGCTGGTGATCGACGAGGTGTTTTCGATCAATCTCGACTTCCGCCGGGTTAACTCGGACAATTTAGTCCGGCACAAGCAGGCCGTCAGTGAATTGATTGCGCGCGATGCCAACCGAACTTGCGTGATCGCCTGGTCGCTGGCCAATGAGCCGGGATATCTTGGCGAGGCTGATTATCGAGTCAAGTCTGGCGCTTATTGGGACGATCTGTTCGCCCATGCCCGTGCGTTGGATCCCACCCGCCCGATGACGCACGCGAATGTCGGATATGCCGGCAATGATGATCCGGCATTCAACCGGTCAGATTTCCTCGGCATGAACCGCTATCATGGCTGGTATTCAAATCCCGGCCAGATGGCCGACGCCGTCGCGGCATTGCGAGCAGATCTTGATGCCGTGTCGCAGCATGGGAAGCCGGTCATGCTGCTCGAATTTGGCGCTGATGCCCTCGCCGGGCAGCACGCGACGCACGATCAGCTGTTTACCGAGGAATACCAAAAGCACTTCATCGAGGCCTATTGGGCCGAGCTTGACCGCCATCCGTCGGTCGCTGGTGGCCATGTCTGGAACTTCGCCGATTTCCGGACCGCGCAACATGGCCGCCGTGTGGTCCACAATCTCAAAGGCGTGTTCACCCGCACGCGCGAGCCGAAAATGGCCGCCTGGGCGCTTAAAGATTTGTGGAGTGACCCGGCATGAGCGAAATACGACCTCTTGCACGCCGCAATATGCTTGGCTGGGCCGTCGGCGACTTTGGTTTCAACATTTTCTGGCAGACGCTCAACCTTTTGCTGCTGCCCTTCTATACCGATGTTCTCGGCTTGAACGCGGCTTTGGCAGGAACAGTGTTCCTGATTGCGAGCTTGTGGGATGGTTTCGCCGATACCGTCATTGGCGCGATCGCTGATCGGACCAGAAGCCGTTGGGGTAGCTATCGGCCTTACCTGATCTTCGCCTCTCCGGTGCTGGTCGTGTCTTTCATGCTGGCATTCCTCACGCCGGAGTGGGAGCAGGGCGGGCTGTTTCTGTATGCTTTGCTCAGCCAGATCTTTCTGCGCACCGCCTATTCGCTGGTTTCGATCCCATACAGTTCGCTTTCCGCGAGGATTTCCCAAGACTCTGGTGAACGCTCGAGCATGGCCGGCTGGCGCATGTTCTTTGCTTTCTCGGGCGGCGCTTTCGTCACTTTTGTGATGCCGCAACTGGTGCAATCACTCGGCGAGGAAACGCAATCGACGACTTATGTCCTAGCAGCAGGCCTTACGGGCCTCATCTCGCTGCCCTTTTTCTGGATCGTTTTTGCCAACACCAGCGAGCCCGAGCGTCTGCGCGAGGCAAATCCGTCAGGCTTTGGCGTGGCCGCATCTGTAGAGGATTTCCGCGCCACTGTACACATGGCCATGGCCAATGGACCGCTCGTGCGCATCTTCGGCTGCATCATCGTTTCAAGCCTGGCGTTTACGATGACCAACAAATGCCTGGTCTATTACGTCACCTATTATCTTGAACGTCCCGATTTGGTGCCACGCATTGTGCCCTTCGCACTGGTCATCAACTTGCTTTTTGCTCCGTTCTGGGCGTGGGTCGCGCGCCGGATCGACAAGCGTACCACATGGCTTGTCGCTAACGTCCTGAGCGTGGTCGCGTACACGCTTTTCTTCTTTTCGACCTCGCGCGATCCTGTGGTCGCGAGCTTCTTCATCGCGCTCATCTCGGCTGGCAACATCGCTTATCAGGTGTTGTTCTGGGCTATGCTGCCCGACACTGTGGAATACAATGCATGGAAGACCGGCCAGCGTCACGATGGCAAGGTCTTCGGCATTGCTTCCTTCGCAAAACAACTCGCTTTGGGGATCAACGGTGCACTGCTTGGCGGGCTGCTGATCTGGATCGGCTACACCCCGAATGTCGTTCAGAGCGAAGAGACGCTTTGGGGTCTCAAGGCGATTATGGCCCTAATCCCGCTAACCGGCGTCCTGCTCTCCGGCTGGCTGATCTGGGGCTACCCTCTCACCCGAGATATTCATCGAGCAATCGTGGAAGGAACTTATGATGCAACGCGGTAACACTCAAATCGATCGACGCACGGTACTGCGAAACTTGGCGCTCGGCGTTGGTGGCGGCCTTGGATTGGCTTCGGTGCCTGCTTTTGCGCAGATTGCCGGTCATGTCGGAAACTTCGAGATTGCCTCGGTCGAGGCCTTTGCGGTGCCAAGCGCGATCTTCGTCAAGATCACCGCGAATGACGGTACGACGGGTTGGGGCGAAGCAGGGCATTCGGGCGGCAAGCTGGTGGCCGATGTCATCCGCCGCGAAATCGCGCCGCTTTACGAAGGCGAAGACGTGTTCGACGGATACGGTCTTTGGGCGAAGGGCTATTACGAAGTGGACGAGCTTGGCCCCGGCGGACTGGCAAGCCAGGCGCTCGCCGGCGTTGATTGCGCGTTGTGGGACTTGCGCGGTAAATTGCTGGGTTTGCCGGTTTGGGCATTGCTCGGCGGGAAAGTGCGCAGCAGTTTTCCGGTCTATGGCTCGTTCAGCCGCAACCAAGGCAGTGATGGTCTCATGGGGCCGGACGAAGCGGCACGCCGCGCCGCAGAAATGATGGAAGAGGGGTTTCGCGCGATCAAGGTGCGTATGGCAATCCGCGAAGAAGGCGTTGATCCTGTCGACGATCCAACAATGCCGGTCGCACGTGCTGTGCGTCAGGCCATAGGAGACGACGTGCCGCTCTATGTGGACGCCAATAACGGCTATCGCGCAGCGCGGGCCATCGTCATCGGCAAGGCACTGTATGAAGAGCTCGGCGTCGAAGTTTTCGAAGAACCCTGCGCGATGCATCATTATGCCAGCACAAGAGCGGTGTCTGATGCCTGCGATATCATGGTGGCGAATGGCGAGCATGAATACACACCCTTCGCCTTCCGCGATCTGATCGAACAGGCGCGGCCTGACCTGCTTAATCCCGACGTTTCCAAATTGTCAGGCCTGACGCCGGGCATCATGGTGGCGTCGATGGCGTATGTGCACGATCTGCCGATTTCGGTGCACAATGCGCGGCCAACGCTGCTGTCAGCCGCACATACGCATTTCGTCGCCTGGGCGGAAACCGCAAACCGGACGCAGGAACATCCCGGTGCGATCCGCTTGGCGAGCTTGTGGGATTATTTCGAAGACCGGATGCTGCCAGTGGATGGGATCATGCAGGTTCCTGAGACACCCGGACTAGGCCTAACCCCTATTGAAGAACGTATCAGAGCCGATGCTAGCTAGACAGAGATTGGCCCGTGAAACGTAAGAAGCAAAGGACGAGCGTGGGCACTTGGCTCAGATCACGAAGCCATTTGCCTCCTCGTCTTATTTGAAAGGCGAACACTGTGGTGAAATTTTGTATTATTGCTGCGCCGGTGCTTTTGGTCGGAATCGTCACCCAGTCTGCGCATGCTGCGGAATGCCCGGTCGATCAGGTCCGCGCCGATGTTTCTATCGAGGGTCCTAACACAAGCACCGGTGTAGAGGTGCTCAACGAGGTCGCGATCCCGCTTGAAGGATCAACCGGTCTGGCTGGGGTTTTGCAACACCGGCGCGTCACCATTGAACCGGGCGGGACGCTCGAATTGCACCGTCACGATGTGGTGCCGGGCTTCGCATATGTATTGACGGGCACTGCAATCGAGTATCGTTCCGATTGTTCTGTACCAATCGTCCGCACAGGAGGCGACATCGCGACCGAGCCTTCCTCCTTGACCCATTGGTGGCGCAACGAAGGTGAGACGCCGGTCGTATTGCTTGTAAGTCATGTCGTGCGGGACGGAGCCGAGTAAAGATCTTTGCCTTCGCTTTGGCCGCTATTCTTCACCAATCTTGAATCGCTCACGCTGTGCCGCGACTTTGGCTCGGGCTTGCTCGATAGCCTCGGTTTCCGTTGAATCCAGAAGGTACTGGAGCACTCTGCCAAGATGGTCTCGCATCGCCTTGCGCGCGGCGGTCGGGTTGCGATCCCGGAGGGCGTCGAGGATCTTTCGATGTTCTTCGATTACCGGTTTGTGTCCCTTGGCGCGCGATTTCTCGAACGTCAGCGCACATTGCGGAGAGCGGTTGCGAATGGTCCATAGATGTTCCACCGCTGCTTGCATCGCGGTGTTGTGGCTGCAACCTGCAAGATATGAATGAAAGCGTTCGTCCACCGTTTCGCCTGCGCCCGCCCCAGATTTGTTGGCCTGCTCCATTTCCGACAGCAGGCGCTCAAGTTCGTCCAACTCTTCATCGGTCACATTGCTCGCTGCAAGAGCGGCAGCTTCGCTCTCAATCAGTCGTCTGGCTTCGGTTAGTTCGAAAGCCCCGATATCGCGTTTCACACCTTCAATTGTGGGTGTCTTGCTAAGAACATAAACACCGGATCCCACTCGCACTTCGACAAGACCTTCGATTTCAAGTGCGATAACAGCCTCTCGAACGGTCGGCCGGCTGACGTGAAACATCGAGGCCAATTCCCGCTCCGCTGGCAAGCGGTCGCCAGGCTGGAATTCACCGGATGCGATTAACCTGATAATTTTTTCGGCCAGTGCCTGATATAGGCGTGTGCCCGAACGTGGAGCGCTTGTGGTCATCGTGGCAATTTGTCCTGACCAATCGGGATTTGCAAGGCATTGCGAAGTTCTGGACGAACGAAACGCAGATTATCCTACTACATCAATCGCAATTGCACCTACGGGACCCGCGCACTCCCAATCGGCTGCCAGCATTGAAACGGACCTCAATTCTTGACGAGCCGAAACCTCGCCCTGCTGCCGCAGCAAAGTGGCGCTATCTATCCTTTCGAAGTCGTGTGACGTTCCGTTTCTCAGCTTAGTTGCGAACTGCAAGTCAGTGAGCGACGTCTTGCCGAATGCAACCAAGTGCATCTGCGATCTTGCTACCCACCCGGTCAGCTGCTGCTTTCATCGGGTCGTGATCAACATGTGCGTAGATCATGGTTGAGCGCATATTCGCATGTCCGAGTATCGCACCAGTCATCGCCAGCGCCTCGCCGCTCGATGTTGCAATAGCTCCCATGGTGTGCCGCAGCGTATGTGGCGTGACATCGGCGAGGCCAGCCTTGTTGACGATCTTGGGCCAGAGCTTCTTGGTCCCCTGAAAGTAGCCTTCGCCACAATCAGCAGGAAAAACATAGTCGCTATTGTAGCTCCGGGGAATTCCTCTGAGCAGCCCGATCGCTGCGCCTGCCAAAGGGCGAACCGATTGCCCGGTCTTGCTATCGGCCAAGGTCAGTAGACCCCGCTCGAAGTCCACTTCTGACCACTTGAGTTCGACGACTTCCTGACGGCGGCAACCGGTCAGTATCCATAGACGAGTAATATTGAGGGCTTTAGGGTTGAGACCACCTTTCTCCAAAGCATCGCAGGCTTCGCCGAGCTTTTTGACCTCAGCCAGAGAAAGGAAGCGCGTCCGGCGACCATCCGTCTTTCTGACTACCGCTTTCTCGCAAGGGTTTGCGTCTACTAACCCGCGTCTCACCGCGAAACTGTACATGGCCGATAGATCGCGGAAGGCCTTTCGCGCGGCGCCCGGGCCGCCGCGCACCACGATGCGTTTGCGGTGCCCCGTCTTAACATCCTTACGCGATTTGCCTTCTTCAACGTCACGGAAGAAGCGTTCGATATCTCCAGACGTCAGTTCGGTGATCCGCTTGTGGCCGAGCAGCCGGACCACATGATGACGCAGGCGACCGATCGTATATTTCTTGGTTAGAGGTTTCATCGGCTCACCCTGCCGAATGCCGCGCTGGATATAGCAGCCTTCTTCTTCATAGAGATCTACCAGCCCGGCGATCTTGAGTTCAAGGCGCTTCGCATTGCGATCAACTGCAGGGTCTTCACCAAAAGCTGCTGCAGCCAGGATTTCCTTGGCCCGCTTGCGAGCCTGCTCGACCGTGAGGGCGCCAAACCGTCCGATAGACACGAAGCGCTTCGGCGCTGAACGTCCGCCACCGTCAGCGCGGTAGCGGACGATGAAGGTCTTGACCCCACTGGGACCGATTCGGACGCCAAAGCCGGGAATTTGATTGTCCCAGATTTCGTAACGCTTGGATCGCGCTACACTCGCTTCAAGCAGCCGTTTTGTGATCAGGACTGACTTCGGACTTGCCATATCGTGCTCCAATGCAGAACCCCAACCCTGGGTTCGGGGTGACCACCGGGTGACCACGGGAATGGAAACCGTCGGTTGCCTGCAGACAAGCCTAGCGTAAGCGGACTGGACAAACAGTCAAGGAATCAACTATTTCGGAGGGTT
>Ga0100392_1003468_pt1 | contig 14401 bp, 9 predicted proteins | sample CryGeymeta201516_FD_81548 | JGI IMG/M metagenome (GOLD analysis project Ga0100392, IMG submission 81548) | Groundwater microbial communities from Crystal Geyser aquifers in Utah, USA - Crystal Geyser metaG 2015-16 | ecosystem: Environmental > Aquatic > Deep subsurface > Groundwater | place: USA... | reverse complement strand
CCGGTTCGTCGCTCCACCGCAACTTCACCTTGCGGCTGACCAATGGCTCTCCGTAGTAGTACTTCGCGCTCACCTTTCCCTCGATCTTCTCCCCGCGCAGATAGGTGGACCGTGGCAGGTCGATTTCCAGGCGTATTTTGGGAAGGCTATAGTCCTGCACCTCAAAGCTACCGGTGAAGGTGAGTTTGTCCTGTTTGACGATCACGTTGTACAGACCTGCTTGGACGTCCGCACTCAAGGGAAGGTCGAGGTCGAACGTGCCGAACGCGCTGAGCGCCACCTTCACGGTGCGAACGACTGCCCCGCGAGCACTCACGAGGGACAGCTCAAAGGCGTCACCTTGCGTGAAAATGTATGCGCCTTTCTCCACCTTGCGAACGATGCCCTTCAGGTGGACGGTCTGCCCCGGTCGGTAAAGTGGGCGGTCGGTATAGATCAGCGCCTTCGGCGCCAACCCGGCGACATACTGAAGTCCTGACAGAGAATTCTCCGTGGACGCGTAGTGCGTGCCGGACGAGGCCAGGACGCGAAGTTGATTCACGTCCTTCAGGTTGTCCACCGTTGTGTGGAAGACGCCGTCTTCGCCGGTGACGCCTTCTGCAAGAATCTTTGCTCCATCGCTGAAAACCACCTTCACCCCGGCGAAAGACTGCAGCTCCCGCATGTCCTCAGCGAAGACGAGCACGTCGCGACGCGTCGCTTTGGTGATGATGGCGAGGTCGGTAATCATCACCACGGTGGTTGCTGCCAGCTTGTCCGCGGTGCAGACGAGGGCGTAGACACCGGGAGCGGTGAATGGCAGTGGCGCCTCCGTCTCCATCTGTTTCTTCTCTCTGTATTCCGGCAGCGAGAACTCCCACTTTTGATCGGCGTCGATCAGCGCGAGGTCCAGACCGTCCACGCCCTGAATGGTGTGGAGCTTGCGGAAGTAATCTTCCAGATCAACCTTGTAGGCGCGGAACTCGACTTTCTCAATGTTGCGAGTCAGCAGTTTGAGCTTGGGCTGGTCGGCGGTCGTGAAGGTGCGTTCGGTGTAAACGACGAACTTCTTCTCCTTCAGCGCGTTCAACCGTCGCTGCGCTTCCGCGGCCCACTGCCCGCCGGTGACTTTCGCGTAGGATTCGGCGGACGCGTCGTAGTCCTGCAGCCTCTCTTCCTGCGTGACGCCGATCGTCAGCCAGGCCCGGAATGCCGCATCCACGCCCTGGTACTTGGATGTCAGTTGCTTCCACTTCTCGATGGCGGCCGGGTACTGCTCCTGGTCGTAGTCCATCTGCCCGAACATGAACATGATGTCCGGGTTACGCTGGTCGAGGGGGTGTTCGTCCTGGAACCGCTTCCACACGTCCGCTGCGTCTTCGTAGTTCTTCTTGTCGTATGCCTGCTGACCGATGAGGTACTCGGTGTCGAGGAGACGCCGCTGCACCTGCGGCGAGAGCGAGTGGTTGGGATGCCGCTTGAGGAACTCCCGCCACACCTCAATGGCTTCAGGCAGATACCGCTGGCGGAACGCGATCTCGCCGAGCAACTGCCGCGCCGGCGCAACGTATTCTTCCGGCGCGCCGTCCTCGCCTCCCAGGTAATCGGTGAACTCCTTCTTCGCATCATCGAGCCGGTTGCGGTTGTAGTAGGACAGCGGAACCCAGTACGCAGCCTTGGCTGTCTCCTTGTCCTGGGGGAAACTTTCCAGGAACGACCGGAGCGCCTTGACTCCCATCTCAAACTCACTGTCGCTGCGAGGGCTGGGGACGTTGTACGAGAGCGCCGCGCCGAAGCTGGCTTCGGCGCGCGCCTTGTCATTGGGGTAGTCCTCAAGGAAGTCACGATAGACGCGACGGGCCGCCCGCCCGTTCCCGCCGAGCAGGTGCGCGCGGGCAAGGAGCAGCTTCGCTTCGGTGATGTGTTCGCTGTCCGGGAGATCCTCAATCAACTTGCTCACCTGTTGGATTGCGCCCGAGTAGTTCCGAGTCTCCACGTCACACCGGGCAACCTGGAGCCGAACCCGCGCCTCCAGCTTCGGGGTAAGCCCCAATTGGAGAGCCTTCTCGTAGAGGTTCCTGGCTTTGACGTAGTCGCTGTTATTGCCCTTCTCTTTGGGAGAGAAGTAGTTGTCAGCGTACTTCAGATATGATTCCGCCATCTGATCTTTCCGTGCATTGGATGCCAGTGCCTCCACCTTGGGTTGCAGTAGATCACCGGCCTTGTCGAACCCCTTGTCGTCCTTGCCCGCGCGTTTGAGGCTCGTCAGGCAATCGGCCTTGCGGTACAGCGCCTTTTCCTTCCATGGGGATGCCGGGAACTTTGCCAACAACTTGTCGAAGGTATCTACAGCAGCTTCGTGATCCCCCTGTAGAAACTGCGCCTCGGCGAGGAGAAACAAGGCGTAGTCTGCCGATTCTGCGCCGTCCGCTGTCAAAGGAGTCAGCTCTTCCACCGCTGCGGCGAAGTTGCGGTCGATGAGGAGTTGCTCAGCGTGGGAGATTCTGTCGGAGGTCTGGGAGAAGGCAGCGGCGCAGCAGCAGCACAGAGCAAAAAAGAGAGTCGTAGCCTGAGAAAAGCGTGTCATTTGTGGGCCCTTCCTTTCAGTGTTCGCCAGTGGCGAGAGTGAAATGCAAAACGCGCTCAGTGGGTTGCAACGCGGATGGTGTCATCGGCACAATGGACGTGTTTGCCGTCGTTAACTTGCGGCGACCCCCTCTGTTCCAGAACAGCAATCCGTCTGTTCTGCCACTTCTGGTCGCGGGCAGCATTATATCATGCGGCGACAAGCATCTTCATGGTTTTAGGTTTCGGTCAAACCATCCAATCGCTTCCCGTTGCAGTTCGGCGTCATAGCAGTGGCCCTTTGCGGGGTTGCAGTGGTGGAACTTTTCCGGGCAGGCAGCCCACTCGTAACCTGCCTGAATCTGCCGCGCGGCTTCCTGCTGGGCTTCGGGAGGGAACAGAAGGTCCTCGGATGTGCTGATGACCATGCTGGCGCTGGGCGCGGCCAGGATGGTGAGATCGGGTACGTCGAGCCGGTTCCATACGCCGGGGAGCAGGCAAAAGGTACCAATGGCTCCGCCCACGTTGTAGATTTGCTGGTAATCGCCCGTGGTCATCCAGCATCCGCTGACGGATGCCATGACGCGGCGGTCGAGGGCCGCCAGCAAGTTGGTTCGCCACCCGCCGCCGGATAGACCGGTGCAGCCGATGGAGTCGGAGTCCACTTCGGGACGGCTGATGAGGTAGTCCACGCAACGGGAGTCATCCCAGAAGTTCACTCCCATCCAAGTGGCTCCTGCCCAGTTGAGTTGGCGCACTCCGAGATAGAGTTGTTCCTTGACAAGGTTGTCGAGGGCCACGAATTCGCCAATCGAGAGGTTAAAGGGGTCGAACTCAGCGGGAATTCCCGCGAGTCCTTTCGGCACGCGTTCGCCGAAGTGGTGGGCGTCGATAACGATGACAGCGTACCCCGCCTTCGCGAATTCCTCGGCGAGGTAGTTGCCGCTGTAGCAGCCTTGGCGAAGCTCCTGCAGAACCGGGTGGTCTCGACCTGTGTTGACGATCCGTTCCTTTCCAAAGAGCATCGGCCCGCCCCATGCGTGGAAGACCACAAGCCCCGGAACGGGAAGGGCCACACCGGCCGGGAGGAGGAAGTAACCGTTCACTCGATTCCACGCTGTGGTGTTGAAGGCGACGCGCTCACGGATGAGTCCGTCTCGCTCCTCGTGGTCTAACACCTCCGCCTGAAGGTCAAGCGGACCGGGGTCGTAGTGGAGACCGGTCGTGACGCAGCCATGGGTTTGCGTTTGCCAGTCCTCGAACGCGCCGCCGGGGTTTGCCTCACGCCAGACCTCCGCGTTAAGGTCGAGAGGGTTGTGCTCACGAATCGCACGGATCATCGGCTCCAGGGATCCGTACAGGTTGAGTGGGGCACGAGTGATTATGCATTCCGATATTGGTGGGCGCATGTTCCCTCACCTTTATGCGGAATCAGTCGGTGCACCATCCATGTTCGCCTCGCGTCCGAAGATCTTGGCGTCGAGAGAAATCCGGCCCGGCCCCATCAACAGGAAGAGTAGCGAGATGACAAGGTAGACCAAAGCCAGTTCGTATGAAGGTCCCTTACCGACAAATGGATCCCCTCTTGAGAAGTGCGTCCAACTCGCTACCGCCATTGTGCACAGCAAACCCAATGATGCAAACGGCGTCAGGAGTCCAACGATGAGGGCGATCCCTCCACCGAATTCTGACAGCGCGGCCAGCGCCTGAAGGATTCCCGGCATGGGGCTGGCGGGCCCCATCCATGAAAAGGGATGACCTATCTGCCCAAATCCGTGATGAACGAAGGCAAGTCCCATCACGACCCGCACGGCCAGCAGGGCGAATGCCCCTCTCCCATCAACAAAACGACCAAAAATCCAACGCATTGCTGTTGCTCCTTTCAATATTGAGCTTGTCGAGATTCTGACGCAATATCCGTGAGGCGTAACATTGCGCTATGCTCGTAACGGGTGAAAACACCCCTCCCGAGGTGTCGCGATTTTCACCCCGACCCAACATTACCCAGTTACTCAGTTACGCATGACACAGTCGCCTTGGCAATACGCTGTCTGTTTCTATCAACTTGTACGTCAACTCTGCCTGGAGATCGCGTTTCAGGGATTGTTATCTGGGATCATCCCAGCGGTTGTAGAGTTGGCGTGGGTCTTCGGCGAGGTCGTACAGTTCGCCAATGTCACGGTTGCCCCCGTAGATCGTCATCCAGTGATCCTGTGTGATGAGAGTGCGAAGCGGGCAGCCAAGATAGTCTTCGTCCAATTCTGCAATCACCGAATCCTGAACCGACTCCGCTTGACCGGTGAGCACTGGAACCAATGACTGCCCGGTTGCTCGTCGGTGATGAAGATGAGGAAGTTGGGGCGACCGGTCCATGTCAACGGGTTGGCCTGACTTGTCGAAGGTGGCTGAATGTGGCATCAATGCGCTCCGTAGACGCGACTAACTGGAATGACTCACCCAACCATCTGCCGATAGTTGAGCAGGAATTCCTCCGCTCCCACCGCCGAGATGGAGTCCGGGAATGCGAATGTTCGCTCCCCTGCATGGATGACCCATCCGCGGTGGATCAAACCTTCGGAAATCCCGCTTCTCAGGTTCCGAATGTCACCCGCAGTAACCGACGAACCGAATTTCACCTCAAAGCCGGTGCGAGAGTCGCCGCGTTCGAGAATTAGGTCTATCTCCGCACCAGCCTGTGTTCGATAGAAAGAGAATTGGCTGCCGGTCCGGAACAGTCTTTCCATGGAAATGATCTGGCCGATAACGAATCCCTCCCAGCTTGGCCCGAGATATGGAGATTCAAACAAACCCCTCCGGTTCCGGATTCCCAAGAGGTAGTGGAGTAAGCCGGAATCGGTGTAGTAGACCTTCGGTGATCGGACAAGCCGTTTGGCGACGTTTACCTGGTAGGAAGGCAAACGATAGAGCAGGAAGTGCCCTTCAACGAGGTCAATGTAGTTTTGAATCGAGTGATAGGAAATGCCAGCCGAACGACTCAGGTCCGAGGCGTTCAGAACCTTGCCGTGCAGGTGGGCCAACATGCTCATCATCTGCCGCACCTGAATGGGGGAGAGTCGCCCTCCCTGTCTTGGAATATCTCTTTCTACAAACGTGCGGACGTAGTTCTCTTGCCAGAGGGACCACGCGTCTCCTTCGCCCAGTTGGCAAGGGTCCGGGAAACCGCCGTGAAACCAGAAGCTTGTTACATCCCTTCCGAGTGTGGAAGCGACTTCTGAGTACAGGAATGGCGTCAGATCAACCGTCCCCACTCTCCCCGCCAGGCTCTCCGAAATGCCTTTGACCAAGTCGGGATTGACTGAGCCAAGCAAGTAGAAGCGACCGGACTGGTCCCGCTTTTCGTCTATTAGCCCCCGCAACACTCCGAACAGCTCGGGCATGGATTGGGCTTCGTCGAGGATCAACGGCTCCGGGAACTGCCGCAGCCCAAACTCGACGTCCGACTCGAACACCTGTCGGTCTGATGGCTTCTCCAAGTCGAAGTAGTGGCCCTTTAGGAAGCCCTTTGCCAGAGTCGTCTTTCCACATTGCCTGGGACCAAGTATCACCACGCATGGGAACAGTTCAGCCAACTCCTGAATTCGTTGCTGTGCGAGTCTTGAGATCATCGGGAACCTCGATTCTCCTTGTATTTTAGAGGGTATAGTTCTAATTTTCAAGGAATCGCGGTGATTTCCAGCAATCGCATGCGTTTCGCTGGCACGGGAACATGGAGCCATCCGTCGCGAAGGGGCATGGTTTCAGCACCGAACACATCCGTTGCCTGGCGCTCTCCCGCCAGCTTCAGGCGGTCGGTTTCAAGCGAGATGTCCACCGAGAGGTTCTCCTTGGAGTAGTTCGACACACACAGCAGCAGCTTCCCCGGTCGCAGGTACCCGCTCACCAGCACGTCTTTGTTATCGCAGGCAAGTCCGGTGTCGGTTCTCCAGTAGGGCAGGAACACTGTGTCTGCCTCGCCGATACCGAAGGCGACGAGGGCGTCGCGGTATTTCATGACGGTGTCGGTGTCGGAGAAGAGGGGCCAGACCATGAGATCGTGTGGGACGACCGCCGTCATGAGTTTTGCGGCGAGGTCTGGATTCTTCATCCATTCAGCATTGATCTTGAACTGCGGGATGAATGCCACCGGGATGCCCCACGCCTGGGGGGAGTACCCGGCGCGCAGTTGGGCAGGGGTGATGTTCTCCGTGGAGTCGGGGTTCTTTGCGACATCGTTGTGGCGGTCTTCTGCAAGGAGTAGGCAGTCGCCAAACGTCGGCAAGGGAGGGACGCGTCCGCCGCTGATGTGATAGTTCACCCAGAACGGTTTGCCGGTCTCGGCGAGGACTTCTCGAATTCGGCGGTAAGTCTCCAGCCGGGCGCGCAGGGAGTAGGTGAGACGACGCTTGCCGTCCGGCCCCACGTAGCCGCAGCCGTGGCTTTCATTCATACAACCGTAAGGCCACATATCGTCAAGGTAAATGCCGTTGCTTCCATACTCGCGCACCAGGTGGCTGACGTACCACGCGAACCAGTCGCCGAACGGGCCTCGATGGCAGGCGCTAACGTTGCACACCGGGCCGTATCGGCACCCCCGCGCCGCGGGTGAGCAGCGCATCTCGTCGTAGTTCATCAGGAAGTCACCGTGGTTCTCCGGGAGGAACGTCGTGTCGGTGTAGGGTGTGCAGAGAAGTCCGAAGGACTTGGCGCGGTCAAGCATCTCCCGGAATTCTCCGGGGTCCTTCGGGAGAGTGCTGGTAAAGTAGTCGTGATAGGTGTAGAGGTAACAGACCTTTCCCCGTGGGGTCTTCCCTTCCACTTCAAGGCGAGGGTAGGGGCGCTTACGCAGCTCCAGGAAGAACTTCGAGATCTCGTTGGACGAAATCCACTGGTACTGCCGCCAATCCGGTTGCAGCGGCCGGATCGGAGTTGCCTGCACGCCGAACTCGATGGTGAAGGGTTTGTCCACCTGTCGCGGCTTGCGGACGATATTCATGCTGAGGACGACTTCGCTGCCGCGTCGCGCAAGCGTTAACGCGTTCTCACCGTCGATATCCCAGTGCTCATCGCTTTCCGCAAACCAACCGATGCCGCGATCCTCCGTCCCGATCCAGAGCGAGGGCAGGAACTCGCGACTCCAGATTGTCCCGTCTCCTGCTGGCAGGGCATCGTAGCCGAGCCGTTTCTCGTCGACGCGCCCAAGCCCGATATAGGCGAGGTACTTTGCCAGTTCTGCCGCAATCGGGACCTCGATGCTCAACCGATCAAGCTGCATCGGTTTCTGTGGTTGGAACTCAACGGTCGTCCACACAGTGGCGTCGTAGCGAGCGGTGACTGCCGTGGCGACTTTCAGCGAGGGCGATGTCGCGTCGCCGGTGAAGCGCGCTTCGGTGTGCGAGCTGGCAAATCGTTTCAGTTGACCCGGAGCAAATGGAAGCGAACTTCCCGCAGTGTTAGCCTTGATCCGCACGGGAGCGGCCAGCAAGTCCTGATTCATGGCGCGCGCTTTAGTCATAAGTCCGTCGCCGCCGAACGCGTACTCAGGGATGACGCACTTTACTCCGGTGGCGGTTGTGATGATGGGCTTGAATGGTGGCAGGACGGTGTCCGCTTTCCCCACTTTCTTCGCGGTCTTCCAAGTGTCCTTCGTCTCTTCTGACACGGTAAGCGCTTCCGCCGCGACCGCCTTGCCTCCGGACATTAGGTCAAGCCGCGCCTGGTATCGTCCCATCGGCAGGGAGGTCAGGTCGAAGTCAAAGGAGGTGAAAGTTCCCTTGAGTGGGTAGTCTTTGCTGGCAGTGGGTTTGTGTGCGCCTTCCGGTGTGAAAGACAATCGGGCACTGTCGAGGATGGGTTGTCCCAGCGCGTCATTGTAGACGTGCGCCAGGACGCGATGCGCCAACACCGCTTGAGTCATCATGACTCCCGGCACGTCACGGGGTGTCTCCGAAGGTGGCGGCAAGGTTGACTTGTCCGCCAGCGTGGCAACCTCATGTGGCGCGAGCATTCGGTTGAAGATCATCGCATCGTCGATGACCGTCTTGCCACCGGTCTTCTGCCAGTCGCCGCCAAATCGGACGGTGGGCTTCAGTGGCAGGTTGGTCATGGGAGTTCCGGCCAGCGAATTGACAAGCTCCCCGTCGATGTAGAGGCGCATGCCCTCGAACCGTGTCCAGGTGCAGGCGATGTGGTGCCATTGCCCCGGCTTCCATTCGTTGATGGGTTTGTAGATGTAGATCTTCCCGCGTGCCCCGTCCTCCGGGTCGAGATAGAAGGTCAACCCCCAAGTGACGTTCGAATACTTGTACAGGCTGAAGAGTCCCTGCTCGCCCGGCCATGCATTGAAGAAGATGTGGTTCTGTTTGTCGTCGCCCTGCCAGTTGAGCGGCTTCACCCAGAGGGCGACACTGCCGCGCTCGACGTTGAAGTTCCCCTTTGTTTCGTACTCCACTCCCGCAGCGCCGTCAACGTCGCCGACGATCACCCCCCGTCCGACACGCCCTTCAGTGAACTTCGGTTTGCCGACGCCCGTTCCCTGCTTATTGCCGCTGGCTTCAGAAGCGTTGAGGGTGTCCTCGAAGGTCGCATGGAACGTGAGTCCTGGCGGGATGCCCGCCCATGCCATGCTGGAGCAAAGTCCGACAATCAGCGGGAGCGGCATCATTCCGCTCCTCAGGATTCCAGTTGTTGTCACAGCCACTTTTTTCTCCGAAAGATTGCCAGCATAAGAAGACTGATGGCGATCATAAAGGCCCACAGCGCCGGATATGCCCACGTCCAGCGCAGCTCTGGCATGAAGTGGAAATTCATTCCATAGACACCCGCCAGAAACGTGAGAGGGATGAAAATGGTGGAGATGATGGTCAAAACCTTCATGACGGAGTTCATCCGGTTGCTGATGGCCGAAAGGTAGATGTCGTGCATCCCGGCCAGCATCTCCCGCGCCGTCTCAACCGTCTCGATGACCTGAATGGTGTGGTCGTAGACATCGCGCAGGTAGGGCTGTGTCTCTTCCGCGACGAACCGGCTTTCCCCGCGCTCCATGCGGTTGATGACTTCCCGCAGCGGCCAGATGGAGCGTCGGAAGAAGAGCATCTCACGACGAAGCTCGTGAATCTGGTGCAGGTCCTCAGGTCCCGGGTCCGCCAGCACGTCGTCTTCGAGATCCTCGATTCTCTCACCCAGTTCCTCCAACACGACGAAGTAATTATCCACTACGGCATCCAATAGGGCGTAGACGAGGTAGTCAGCCCCACCGCCGCGCAGCCGAGGATTGCCGTCTCGGAGTCGCTGCCGGACAGGATCAAAGCCGTCGCCCTCGATCTCCTGAAACGAGAGGACGTACCCGTGGCCGAGGACAAAGCTGATCTGCTCGGTAACGGTGCCTCCGGACTCCGGGCACCGGGAAAGGTCTTTAACGACCAGAAACAGGTAGTCGCCGTAGTTGTCCAGCTTGGCGCGCTGTCCGGTGTTCAATATGTCTTCTACCAGCAGGTGATGTAGCCCAAACATCTCGCCGATGCGTTGAAGAATCCCGGTGTCGTGAATCCCATCGACGTTGACCCATGTGACCCCCTCGAATCCCTCCGGGGGGAGGCACTCGCTCACATCTGCCACTTCAGATTCTTCATAGTGGGTCTCGTTGTAGCGAACGACAGTGATTCGAGCTTGTTCAGCTTTTCGTCCGCCCACGTGGACAAGGCTGCCCGGCGGCATGCCTGCTTTGCGTGAGATATCCTGCGCGAGGCGTGTCACTGTGCTTTCACCTCAGACAACGACTGTTCGGGAAACTCTTGTAAGATTATCTGTCCTGTTTGTGTGCGTCAACCGGTATCAACGGTATTCGTGGGTTAGAGCTCCCGCTCTGACAATCAATGACAAAGCTGGAGCTGTGCCCTTCGGCAGCATGGTATTGACGCATTCCTGCCGAGAGTCTATCATCCTTTGCCGAACACGCACCAACGACCAGGAGTTAAGAATGCACAATATACCGGTTCTCCACGTTTGCGGAACTTCGCTGGCGGCGGCGTATGAGAAGGCGCTGATCGCGCTGCACGCGAACGGCATCCCTTTCCGCACGCAGTATGACAAACCGGGCGACCCGCTGAGCCTCGATTGCACCATGAACATCACCGTCCTCGACCCTCTCTCGGAACCGATGATCCACAAAGCCTTCCCCGGCGGGATCGAGGACCTGCGCGAGTATGTAATGGAGCTTCAGGGGGCCAAAGACCACTGGGTCAAGAACATGAACGACCCGGACGATACCCGATGGGAATACACCTACCATCAGCGGCTTCAGGCTTACGGGATGTGGCATGAGCTGCGCGACGGGAAACCCACCGAGGCGGGCCTGATGAAGATCGACCAGATTGAGGCAGTCATCAGCAAGCTGGTCGCCCAACCCTTCACGCGCCAGGCGCAGATGATTACCTGGATGCCCAACATCGACCTCGACTGCTATGACCCTCCGTGCCTCCAGTCCGTGTGGTATCGCATCATCGAAGATGAGAAGACCGGCGACTACTGGCTGAACTGCAACATTCGTTTCCGCAGCAACGATGCCTGGGGCGCGAACTTCATGAACATGTTCGGGTTCATCCTGTTCAGCCGGGAAGTCATCGCGGACGAAGTGCAGAAACAATCCGGGAAGTCCGTCCGGTTGGCCCGCCTCAACTGGCACGCCGACTCTTGGCACATCTACGGAAAAGACATCGCCGATGCGCGCGCCCGTCTGTTCGACCGCATCGAGTCGACCACCTTCGAGCAGCGCGTCTACAACTTCTCCGGCTCCATGATTCGGGAAATTTATGACGAAGCGGAAGCCGCGATTCGAAACAAGATCGCAGAATACGACCGCACGCACTGAAGACCCGGCCGCGGCACATCGGAACCGCGTCAGGAACAGCCCCACCGACAACCCCCGCAGCAGAATCATCCCGCAATCACGCGTTGTCTTGACATTCAATTTTCGGGGGGATTCCCGGGCCGTTGCCTTTAGGACGGATGTCCCGATAAAGGTTCCGCTGGGGATACATATCCACAGCGAACGAGATCACCTTGTGGGGTGCACCAAATCACCCAATATCTATGGCTCCGGCACCCGCTCCCCTGAACTCATCAGCCGCCACAACTGACACGCCCGGGCGCGCGCTGCCTGCTCGAACGGGTGGGCTTCGGCGGCAACCTGCCCGCAGGACGGCGGGCGGGCGGATGATGCGATAATCTCCCGCAGTGGGTGCGTCCCGTGATTACGGGGGTATCTGACCTGTACACTATTACCCGTACCCGTAGGATAAAGCTCCAGCTTTGTCGTCCGGTGAATCTGCTGATTGACAAAGCTGGAGCTTTATCCTACGGCGGAAAACGTGGACTTCATCGACTGCGCAAGAATCTCGATTGTCTCGATTGCCGAGCAAACCGGCGCTTTGGCCCTCAACAAAGTTGTTGACGCCGCCCGACCTTTGTCGGATAATCTGAGCGTGACACCGGAATTCGGCAGGGAGGTGATGTCATGGCTGTTGTCACTGTCTCAAGACAGGTGGGCGCGCTTGGGACTGAAATCTCTGAGCAGGCGGCGAAGTTGCTAAATTATGATCTGGTCGACAAGGACCTGATTACGGAGGTTGCGCGCGCGGCGAAGGTTCCCGTAGAGGAGGTCGCCAAGTTCGATGAAGTAGCGGACAGCTCTGTCCGCAGCTTTCTGACGGATCTACTCGTCGGGCCGGCGAGTTCTGCACCGATGACCGTTCCGGTGTCCTCTTTCGCTTGGGCAATGGATTTCCCCTACGAGTTCCCCGCGGCGCTGGAGCCGCACGGGAAGGTGGATGCTTCCGAGGAGGTCCACGTTCTCGACCAGCATGAGTGTCTCCGGTTCGTGCAGCAGATTGTCCAGCATCTCTGGAGACGGGGCGAGGTTGTCATTGTCGGTCGGGGGGCGCAGCAGATTCTCGCGGAACTGGACGATGTTCTGCATGTGCGGCTGATTGCCTCCGAGGAAACTCGATGCGAACGTTTGATGCAGATACATCAATGCGACTATCGGGAAGCCCTCAGCTTCGTTCGCCAAAGCGACCGGAGAAGATCGCGGTATCTGCATCGGTTCTATCACGTAGACTGGGATGACCCCAATCTCTACCATCTCGTGATCAACACCGAGAAGACCGGAGTCAATCTCGCAGCGGAGATGATTGCCGCGGGGGCTGTGCGCCTCGCCCATCTGAACGACAGATGAATAAGGCGCCGTCTGAATAGGGTGCATCCCGGAATTACGGAGATTGCCGTAGGATAAAGCTCCAGCTTTGTCAGATGCACATTGGGATTGCGGGAAAGAGGTCTGCCACTGACAAAGCTGGAGCTTTATCCTAAAGCGACAAAGTCGATGCATCCGCTTTTCCGTAATTCCGGGATGCACCCCCTGTCGAACCGTCCGTCGCAGTGACTCACCGCGCAAAATTTGTCCTTGTCGATCGTCACGGAGTGATGAGAGGCTTCTATTCTGGGATCGATAGTGAAGAGATCGGGAAACTGAAGGTTTACACAATGCGGCTGCTGCAAGATAAGTCCCGTCCGGGTGGTTGACACAATATTTAGATGCCGGCAAACATCCATCTCCCCACGGTCAGTTCGTTTCTCAAGCTGCTTTGTGCCGTGTTGCAGATCTCCGGGTTTGTGCAGATCCGGCAACACCGCGTAGCCAATCACCGATGGTGCATGACCGGCGCGTTTATTGTTTACTGCTTGTTCCTCATCTCCTGCCTAACCTATCATGCGGTCGTTGTCTCAACTGGTTCTCGGGGTCACGGATGGATTCGCCCGGTGTATTGCACGATTCTCATAACGCACACTGTCCTGGCCGCGGCAATCGTCCCGATGGTCGTCGTCACGCTGCTGCGCGGTCTGAGGCTTGCTGTCGAGAAGCATCGCCCACTGGCACGGCTGGTGCTCCCTCTGTGGCGATAGGTTTCGCTGTCCGGAATCGCCGTCTACCCTATGCTCTATCGCCTGGGGATGCGTTGAAGATCGCGGTGGCGAGTGCGAAGGGATGGCGCAAGCTCTCGGAAGCGATCACTCCCTCGTTGGTCAGATTGATTCCCGCTGCATCTGCATCACTGACTCAACCTCAACTTGACAACCGGGTCAACCTTGATTATCGTATTGTCTGGCGGCGAACTCTGCGAGTTCGAGTTGAAGCCATGCCGTCGGGGCCCGTACGGCGGGTCACACCGACGCCCGTCGACACGGAAGGGGCAGACCATTGAGCATGAACGAACACCTTTCTCCTCCCGCAATCTGCTGTCTCGCGGGAATCCTCCTCCTTCTCACCGGCGCTGCCGAGAGCTATCTGGGTGCGCGGACCACCAATCGTGGTCGACAGCACGGAGGCTACGGGTTGATATCGGTAGGAGTCGTGTTTCTCGCTGGCGGTTTGCTGCTGTGGGCTATCGGCGTCGGGCAATAATGGGAGTTGTTCTCGGACGGAAATCTCGCGGGCGTTGTTAGATCGACCGACGCTTCGGGTATAATGCACACGAAACGAACGCATGGAGGGGGGCGCGCGAAGCAGTTGTCCTTGCACGGATGTCTGTGTTGTTCACGCGGTACCGGTGTCATAATATGTCTAACATTTTTCCGAATGCTTCCTTCCATGCACGAGAGGGAGGCGAATGGTGAAGAAGAGGGTACTTGTCGTTGAGGACGACCTGCCAACCAGGCAACTATTGAATCTGTGGCTCACGGGAGAGGGTTACGAAGTTCGGTTCGCCATGAATGAGAGCTCCACGCTCGAGGCGGCAGAGAAGTGGGATCCAGACCTTATGTTGATTGACGTTCTCTTGCCGGACGAATTGGGCTTCGAGAT
>Ga0100392_1003461_pt1 | contig 14415 bp, 14 predicted proteins | sample CryGeymeta201516_FD_81548 | JGI IMG/M metagenome (GOLD analysis project Ga0100392, IMG submission 81548) | Groundwater microbial communities from Crystal Geyser aquifers in Utah, USA - Crystal Geyser metaG 2015-16 | ecosystem: Environmental > Aquatic > Deep subsurface > Groundwater | place: USA... | reverse complement strand
TTTTTGATTTTCCTTTCTCTGATATTCAGGAAACAGAAGTGAAAGGGAACAGGCTGCGCATCAGATGGTCAAGGGGAAAGATCTCTGTCTGGCTGAAAGTCCCTCTGAGATGGGAGTATGAGATAAAAAACAGGGTTACTTCGCAAAAAAATCTTTTATCTCATCAGCAGAATATGTGTTGAGAACATCATTTTTTGTCAGCCATCCCCTCCTCGCATTAAAAACACCGTATTTCATCATATCAAAATGAGAAAGGTTGTGCGCATCCGTGTTAATGCAGAGCTTAACGCTTTTTTCCCTTGCCATTTTTATGTATGTGTCGTTTAAATCAAGTCTGTCAGGTAAAGCATTTATTTCAAGACAGGTTTTGTTTTGGAATGCCACTTCAAGAATTTTCTCCATGTTCAAACGATAAGGCTCTCTTTTACCAATGACCCTTCCTGTTGGATGCGCGATTATGTCAACATTTTTGTTTCCCATTGCAGTGATGATTCTTTCAGTCATGGCTTTTTCATCCATTTTAAGTTTTGAATGAACGCCGGCAATAACAACATCAAGTCTTTTTAGCAGTGAGTCATCAAAGTCCAGCTCACCATTTTCTTTAATGTCAGTCTCAGTGCCAGTGAAAATTTTGAAATTTGGATATTTTTTATTTATTTTTTTTATCTCATCTATCTGTCCTGAAACGTCATTCTCTTTTAACCCCCTGGCAACCCTTAATGATTTTGAATGATCCGTTACTGCTATGTATGAATAGCCTTTTTTTATTCCTGCTCCTGCCATCTCCTCAATACTGTTTGCCCCGTCACTCCATTTAGTATGAACATGGAAATCACCTTTTATGTCTTTTTCATTTATGAGCTTTGGGAGTTTGTTTTTCATTGCCTCTTCTATTTCACCCCTGTCCTCCCTCAACTCAGGCTCAATGTATGCCATGGATAATGCATTGTAAACCTCTTCTTCTGTTTCACCGGCAAGTCTTTTGTTTGTTTTCCTGTCAAAAACACCGTACTCAGATATTTTCATTCCTTTATCAGATGCGATTTTTCTGATTTTTATGTTATGCTCCTTGCTTCCAGTGAAGTATTGCAAGGCTGAGCCAAAGCTTTCCCTGGGCACAACCCTTAAGTCCGTGTGAATATCATTTATTATTACAGAGGTTTTTGTTCTGCCTTTAACAAGGATTTTTTTAACATTTTCAAGACCAGTAAAACTGTTCATGATTTTTTCTGGCTGGGAAGAAACAACAAGTATGTCAATGTCACCGATTGTTTCCTTTTTCCTTCTCAGGCTTCCTGCTATGCTGATTTTTTCTATATCCTCAGTTTTCTTCAGTGATTCAACAACATCAACAGCAACAGGCCATGCTATACCAAGAAGCATCCTTCCTTTTCTTTCTTTCATCTTTTTAATTCCTTCAAGGATTTTCTCCTCTGTTTTCTCACCAAGTCCTTTAATCCCCCTTATCTTATGTGACTCAGCAGCCTTTTTTAAGTCTTCAACTGTGTTAACACCGAGCGTCTTGTAAATTTTGTAGGCGGTTTTTGGTCCTATGTCATATATTGAAACAATATCAAGCAATTCCCAGGGTGAATCCTTCCTTAACTCCTCCAGATATTTCAGTTTACCTGTTTCTAATATCTCGCCTGTTTTTTTTGCTATTGCATCACCAACACCTGGTATTTCCTTTAAACCATTGACGCCCTTTTCCTTGTAAATTTCTTCAACCTCCGCATTCCATGTTTCTATCGCCATAGCCGCCTTTCTGTACGCCATTGGCTTAAACTGGACATCCTGCGCCTCAAGTATGGATGCAATTTCATAAAAAAACTTTGCGATCTCAGGATTCTTCATAAATATTCACCTGAGTCTTCACAACCTGGCTTAAACGATTGTTTCTCCATATTTTTTCATCGTTAATGTCTTCGTGTGAATTCGTCGTAACATCATTGTTGTGAAGACTCACCAAATAATCTTTTAACATTTTTAATGCCTCATCAGCAGCCTTGTTTTTTGTCTCAGTCCTGCTTCCTTTGAAATGAAATGTTTTCACCACTGTTTTCTTTCCTGATATTCCAATACATACTGTTCCAACAGGCTTTTCCTTTGTCCCTCCAGTTGGCCCTGCTATACCTGTTATGCCGATGCCTATGTCAGCCCTGCTGAGTTTTTTCACGCCTTCAGCCATTGCAGTTGCTGTTTCATTTGATACAACACCAAATTTTTCAATGATTTCTTCTGGAACACCAAGGTTTTCCTTCTTTGCTGAAACAGAGTATGTAACAAATCCTCTCTCAAAATAATCAGAGCTGCCGGAAACATTTGTGATTCTGTCTGCAAGCCCTCCACCAGAGCATGATTCTGCTGTTGCAATCCTAAGTTTTTTTTCCTTTAAAATTTTTCCTATTTCTTCCTCAAGCATAAATGCATGATTATTTTTTTGGGGTTTAAAGGTTTTGATGATAATCCTTATATCTTCACATCCTTTTTATATTCTTATGGATGTGAAGAAAAGGATTTCAGAGTTGAGGGAAGAAATCAGATACCATGACAGGAAATACTATGTTGAGAACAATCCTGTGATTTCTGATTATGAGTATGACCAACTGATGGAGGAGTTAAAAAAACTTGAGTCTGAGCATCCTGAATATGTTACGCCTGATTCGCCAACCCAGAGGGTCAGCGGTCAGCCTGTTGAAGGATTCAGCTCTGTTAAACACAAAATTCCAATGCTTAGTCTTGATAACACATACTCATCCAAGGAGTTACTGGATTTTGATAAAAGGATGAAAAAATTTCTTGGCGGCGAGAAACCAGATTACGCTGTGGAGTTAAAGATTGATGGGGTTGGTGTGGCATTGATTTATGAAAATGGCAGGCTTGTGAGAGGAGCAACAAGGGGTGATGGAACCACAGGTGATGATATCACATCAAATATTAGAACAATAAAAAGTATTCCTTTGAAACTCGACATAGCAAATGAAACAAAACCCTTGGCAAACTGTGAGGTGAGAGGAGAAGTGTATATGACAAGAAAGGGTTTTGAGGCTTTGAATAAGGAAAAGGCAAAGAAAGGTGAGCCCCTCTTTGCAAATCCCAGGAATGCTGCAGCAGGCTCACTGCGCCAGCTTGACCCAAAGGTTGTTTCAAAAAGAAACCTTGATGTTTTCCTTTACACCCTGAGTTATACAAAGGAAGGGGGATATAAAACGCATATGGAATGCTTAGAGGCAATGAAAAAGGCGGGTTTAAAGGTTAACCCTAACATAAACAAATTCTCAAACATAGAGGATGTGATAAAATACTGTGACTCTTGGGAAAACAAAAAAGAAACACTTGATTATGAAACAGACGGGATGGTCATAAAAGTAGAGAGTTTGGAACAGCAAAAAAGGCTTGGAAGTACAATAAAGAATCCTAGATGGGCTGTAGCATACAAGTTCCCGCCCAAGCAGGTTACAACAAAAATAACAGACATCGTTATCCAGGTTGGAAGAACAGGGGCGTTAACACCTGTTGCTGTTCTTGAGCCTGTTGAACTTTCAGGCTCAACGATTTCCAGGGCTACTCTGCATAATGAGGATGAAATAAAAAGAAAAGACATCAGAGTCGGTGACACTGTTTTTATTGAAAAGGCGGGTGAGGTAATACCTGAGGTTATAAAACCTGTTAAAGAGAAAAGAACAGGTAAAGAAAAAATATTCATTATGCCAAAAAAATGCCCTGTATGTAACTCTGATGTTGTCAGACCTGAGGATGAGGCGGTATCAAGATGCATTGGTTTAAGTTGCCCTGCTCAGCTTAAAAACTCTTTGCATCATTTTGCATCAAGACATGCAATGAACATAGACGGCCTTGGTCCTGCTATTATTGATCAACTGGTGGATAAAAAAATTGTTAGGGACATTTCAGATCTTTATATCTTAAAAATTGATGTATTGGCAAATCTGGAAAGAATGGGTGAAAAATCAGCCCAGAACCTGCTGGATGAAATAAACGAAAGCAAGAAAAACGAGTTTTCAAGATTACTGTTTGGTTTGGGTATAAGATATGTCGGACGTCATATAGCAAAACTCTTATCAGAAAATTTCTCATCAATAGATGAAATCATGCACGCGGAAAAGGAGAAAATAGAAAAAATAGAAGGGATAGGCGGCATTGTTGCTGAAAGCATAATCCTGTTTTTCAGGGATGAAAAAAACAGGGAAATAATAGAGAAATTAGGAAAAAATGGTGTGAGCATGGAAAGCAAAGTTGAAAAAAAAGGTCTCCTTTCAGGCAAAAGATTTGTTTTCACAGGTATATTGGAGAAATACTCAAGGGCTGAGGCGGAGGGTATTGTTGAGTCACTCGGAGGCAGTTTTACATCATCTGTCAGCGAAAATGTTGATTTTGTTGTTGCAGGGAAAGACCCAGGGTCAAAGTATGAGAAGGCAAAAAAACTAGGAATAGCAATTATTTCTGAGGAAGAGTTTGATAAACTGGTACATGAATCATGAACAAGGATGCGTGGATGCTGAAACTCTACTCATTACCCCATTTTGTCATTTACAATGCATAGGTATATATACTCCTACGATGGTTACATATTACCCGAATGTGGGTAAATAATAGGAGAAGATATAGATGTATGGAACAAGAGAAATGCACAAGGCAACTTGTGCCGATTGCGGAAAAGAGTGTGAAGTGCCGTTCAAGCCGAGCGGTGATAGGCCTGTATATTGCAGGGAATGTTATCAAAAACATAGACCACCAAGAAGATATTAGTTTTTTTGGATAAACATAAAGTTCTGAAAAAGGAATCCAGAAACAATATTCTAAAAGGAGGAATAAGACATAGCCGATGCTTTAGATTTAGCGTGAGGTATGAAAAAGTTTGGTGGCAAAACCATTTCTGAGGAAGAGTTTGGAAAAATGATGTGGCAATCATGAAACTACTTGCTTGCCAAACAGGGTTCTGGGGTAAAAGGAAAAAATATGATAGTAGGTTTACCTTGGTGATATCCATGATGATGCAAAAAGATTTTAATGTTTATCACGATACTGAAAAATATGGTAAAAAATGTTTCATGTAAAAAGATGTTTACTGTTATCATAACCGTTGTTTTGCTATTAGTTTCTATTTTTATGATGCCGCCAATGTCTTCTGAAGCATCAGATATTGCTAATCCTGCGGTTAAGGCGAAACAGTCAAACGAATATTCACCAAATACTGCTTGGGAGCTTGGGTACACTGGTAAAGGGATAAATATAGCGATCATGGATACAGGTGTAGATGACGCTCATCCAAGTTTAAAGGGTAAAATGCTTGCGGGTGTAGATTTCACAAAACCTGAGACGCCTTTAACACCTAGAGACGGCACTTACGATCCGGATGATACTAATGGTCATGGTACGACTGTTGCAGGGATAGCAATGGGCACAGGTGAGCCCGAGAAAAAATATCAAGGCATTGCTCCTGATGCTATGCTTATTGACATTAAGATAGGTACTATTCTCGGTATAGGTCCTGGAGAAATACCATATCTTCAGGATATTTATGATTCTGCTCTTGAAGGTATAGAATGGGCTATCAAACACAAAGACACTGAATGGAAAGGCGCACCAAAAGATAATTATGGGATAGATATTCTCTCGCTCTCTTGGGGGATATATCCTGAAGGCGAAGCCGAAACAGGGGGCTCTGATGGCTCAGATGAATACTCTACGTCTTTAAACAGGCTGGTAGATGCAGGTGTAGTTGTTGTTGTGTCTTGCGGTAATGAAGGTCCTGATAATGATGGATTATGGTGTATGGGTGCTGCTTCAAAGGTTATTACAGTCGGAGCAACCGATGACAAAAACACGATAACCAGAACAGATGATGTAATCGCAGACTACTCTAGCAGGGGTCCAAGAAAAGATAACAATGATGATGACCCTTATGATGAGCTTAAACCTGATGTAGTCGCACCTGGAACAAATATTATTCAGGCAGAATATGATAGGATAGGTGACGGTTCAGGCAACGGTTACGGGGACAGGGGTAGCGGTACGTCTTATGCGTCACCAAATGTAGCAGGTATTATTGCACTCATGCTGGAAGCAAAACCTGATTTAACTCCAAAGCAGATTAAAGACATACTCCGTGAGACTGCAGAACCGCGCGGAGTTCCTGATTACCCGGATTATCCTTACCCACATAATAAGTGGAATCGTAGTTATGGTTATGGTATTGTTGACGCTTATGAAGCAGTTAAAGCTGCAATAGATTTTGGTAAGGAGAAAGAGGAGAAAACGGGTGAAGGCGCAGAAGGAGGTTTATGGTTTAATGCCGCATTATTAATATCATTATTAATAATCGCAGCAGTAGTTGTTTATGTGATTAAGTTTAGGAAAAAACACTAAATTTTTTTGGAAACAAAATCATTATCTTTTATGTAAAACCTCATTTTTTCTTGTAAGTCCTTTCTTACGCCTATTCTACCTGATGCTTTAATTTCAAATTTTTCATTTTTTCCTTTTGTAATGATTATATCTGATTTTTTGTCTGAAACATTCATTCCTGTGCATTTTTTTGTTATACCAAAAGCCTTTGTGAGTTTTCCAGGGCCAGATGTAAGATTTTTGATATCAGATGTTTTTCTTTTTTTCATCATAGTTTTTATTCCCTTCAAAGGCTCAACCGCTCTTATTAGGATGCCAGTCGGCTCATGGTTTATTTTACCAGCAACTACGTTCATTAACCAGTTTCCATGCACCATATAAACAAAAAGAGTACCTGGTTCAGCATGACCCCACCACCTACTTAAATTTGTTTTTCTTTCTGCCTGAGCCCTTGATGCAGGATCATGAATGCCATAGTAGGCTTCTGTTTCAACAATCTTTCCATACAACTTCATGTTTTTTCTTACTATTGTTTTTCCAAGTATTTCTGACGCAACGATTCTTGCATCCCTATCATAAAAAGATTTAGGTATCATTTCAAAAATTCCCTTAACCTTAACAAATCCATCAGGCTTGCCTTTATCTTTATTTTACCAGTAGCATACGCCTTGAAAACGCTGATTTCCTTTTTCATCAAACCATAGATTGTTTCCCTGTCAGATATTATTGTCATATCAGGATTCTCAAGATTTCCTTCATCAAAACCTGATATCATTGCATTTTTAAGAACGAAACAATAATTTTTATCATCAGTTATTTCTATATTCACCTTTCTAATTACATCCTTCAGCTCATTTCTCAGTTTTTCATCTGTTTTGCATTTCTCATTGAATTTTTCAATTGCATTCATTATTATTTCTTTTACCTCTTCCTTTTTCTCCTCTGCCGTTCCAAACATTTTACCACCTCCTGAATAATAAATCAGCATACCTGTATCCGCAACTTTTAAATAATAGTTGGGGTATACTATTACATGGTGAGTAAGTCCTTCCCGAAAAGAATGAGTCTGCCCTGAGGCAGGTGGGACGAAGTAGGGAAGGGTTCACTACATAATCTTTGTTTTTTCTCTCAAAAAAATCAAGAATTATTGGTATTTTGGGTTCAATCAATTTGTAATAGAAATTATCATTCTCACGATACCTGTGATGTATAGCACCGGCAATAAAATCCACAGCTTGGATACAAGGATCCTGTTTGGAATCTTTATGGATAATATTTGGAGGTTTAATTCTCAGGTTTCCTTCATGGTCTGCCATTAATGTTCTCCATGTTATGTATTGGTCAAAGTTTTCTCTTCTTACTCCATGTAGAGACTTATCAACTATCACATCCACTGTTCCTTTGATTTTATATGATGCAATTATCTTTGAAAGTAAGGAACCGCATAGGTAATTGTAAATAATTTGTGGTTTATCTCTAAGTTCTTTTTTGACTTGCTCTTTCCTCAGAACTGCGTATGTAACATCATTCTCTGTATTTGATACGCATTCAATTGTTCTCCTTTTAATTGTTTTACTAGAATTATGCCATTTCAATTCATCTATTTTTTTATATTTTTTATTGTAGGGAAAGTATAACTTTCCCTGCACTCGAAAATTTATTTCATAAATTTTCTCGGGCAATTTTTGTTTTCTAATCTTTGTTATGCATCTCTTGATTTGCTTATGATTTCTTACAATCAGCGCAACCATTATGAAATATTTTGATGCTTTATTTCCAAAGCCTAAGTCACCGGATTCATCAATATATACTTGCATGGGCCATCCTCAGAGTTATTTTAAAATTCCTTTCTAATTGAATCTTCATCTCAATCTACATATACCTGTAAACATATAATTATTTGGTGAAACCATGATAATAGGTGAGATAAGTACTGCGCCGTTGGATAAAGGCGTACACCTGCACGAGTATGTGAAGGTAGCGGTAAGCGCAATAAAAAACACGGGCGTGAAATACAAAACATCTGCCATGTCAACAACGTTTGAGGCAAAAGACCTTGATGAGCTGCTCAGGGTTGTGAGGGATGCGCATAATGCAATTATAAACCTTGGTTCCCAGAGGGTTTATACCATAGTGAAGATAGATGACAGGCGTGATGTTGATGCAACAATGGAAACAAAGCTGGGAGGACTATAGGTTATGCTGACATAAAAAACCCTTTTTTCCTCATCATATGACGGAAAATGCCGCAAGCATTTTCCTAATATGTAAGGATGCGAGGAATTCTTCATGAGTGAGCGAATGAAGATACGAGGAATTTCCATCAGGAAATTCCGAAGTACATTGATTCCGAAGCATCTCTTTTTTTTATTTTTCCAGCAGCCATTTCCAGAGCGGGCGGCATTTTATTTTTTTTCCATCTTTTTTAAGGGTGTCCTCCATGTCCCAGGTGAATATTGAGAGTTCCTTGCATTTCAACTGTTTGCTTGCTTTTGTCAAAGATTTTATCTGTCTGGCATCTATTTCATCTATACCTGAGGCGTTTGTTACCTGAATCAGATGTTTTACTCTCAATCTGTCTTTAATTACGAAATCTACTTCTGCCTGCTGATAATCTCTCCAGTAGTAGACTTCCCAATCATTGAATAAATAACTTTTTCTTCTCAACAGTTCCACCAGTACAAGATTTTCTATGAGTCTTCCTCTGTTCTCACTTGCTCTGAATGAGAGTAGGTTGATCAGTCCTGTGTCGATGCAGTAAATTTTTTTCGGGGCTAGGAATTGTTCTTTGAGTTTAAATGAAAATCTTTCAACCAGGAAAAACAGGTATGCGTTACATAAATAATTTACATAGCGGCTTACTGTATGAACATCCTTTAGATTAATAATATTTTTAAGCTTGTTAAATGTAATTTCATTTGAAAAATTGGATAATGTATATTTAGCTAATTCCCTAAGTGCATGAGGTTTTTTAACACCATATCTTCTAAGTATATCATTCTCTATTATATCAGAATAAATTGTCTCCAAAATCTTTTTCCCGAACTTATAGGTTTCTGGAAAACCACCTGTGAGAATGTAGTTTTCTAGCATTTTTTTTACTTCTGCCACCTTCCTTGTGGAATACATCCAATCCTTCTCTACTCTGATATTGTTCAATGTGAGGTATTCTTTGAAATTGAATGGGAAGAGTTCAAAATCAATATGTCTGCCTGTTAGAAATGTTGACAGTTCACCAGAAAGTAATTGTGAATTACTGCCTGTGATTATAATTTTCTTTGAAGTCCTCAATCTGCTTATGAACCTTTCCCACCCACAGATATTCTGGATTTCGTCGAAAATAATATATTCAATATCACCATAGAGTTCGTAGAACGCCTGCAGAACCCGCTCAAGTTCTTCTGCTTTGAGGCTTGTAAGTCTTTCATCAAAGAAATTTATATAACCATATTTTTCATTGTTGAGTAAAATCCAGGAAAAGAGGGATTTGCCACACCTTCTCACCCCCAGAATTGCAAGGATGTTGGGATGTGATAAATATTTTTTAAGTCTCTCAGTAATTATGTCCCGCTCAATGATTTTTTCCCTTTTGAACAGCTCTTCCATCTCTTCTCGCTGTGAGGTTATCACATGCTTTATATCTTCGGTATGCATGAACAACATAACAACAAGGATTTATATAAACTTTGTTGTTATAAACCACATGGTTTTACCTACTTACTCTCTCTTTTTTGGCTGAGGAATGGGTATCTGGGAATGAAACGTACGGACATGACTGCGCCATCACAACACTCTTTCCTTTTATTATTTAGCCCTATGTAAACATTGGTTAGAATAATCTTTCATTTATTACGGAAAACGTTTTCAACGTTTTCCTAATATTTCAGGAAAAGCTTCCGGCTTTTCCGTGAAATCTCATCCTTTTCACAGTTTTCCATGATTTTCTTGTATGCGGTGGCAGTGTTCCTTTTTCCTTCACCCATCCTTCAATAAATGTTATTGTTCTGACATCTGATGGGTAGCCGCTTCCGAAATCTGCACCGGTTTCTTCTTTGATTTTTTCTATCTCATTATCCCTTGTTGTTTTTGCAATAATTGATGCGGCTGAGACAACAGGGTAAATATTATCAGCTTTATGCTTTGATATGATTTCAATCTCAAAATCAAGTTTTTTGAGTATATCGTTTTTAAATCTTTCCTCGTCAACATCAGCGGCATCAGCATAAACAATACTTGGTTTTAGTCTTTTAATGATTTCTGCAAAACCTTCTACCTCAACATCGTTAATTGTCATAATTTTTCGTTTCTCATCAATCTCCTCAGCAGTAACTATCAGGGTTTCATATTCTGCTATTTTTTTAATTTCCTCTGCAAGCTTCCCCCTTCTTGCTGGTGAAAGCCTCTTTGAGTCTTTGACCCCGAGTTTTTTAAGTAGGGTGTCATCCTCCACCGTAATGCCTGCGAAAACCATTGGACCGATAACTGGACCTTTAGGCGAACAGAAGCAGTAACTTCTATTCTCTACCTGCCTCATCGATCCCACAAATTTTTCTCACAATCTTTTATCACCTCTTTATTATTCCAGAACAGTGTATTAAAAGAAATACATTCCGATAGTTTTTCTTCTGGGTCTTCTAAAAAATGAGAAACATGAAGGTTATTTCAGATAACGGCTTACGTGTTTGCGAAGTGCTCAAGGCATTTGGGTGAGCGAAGCGAACCGCAAACATACTGTTGTATGAAGTTGTTGTCATTAAGACAATTAATCGATTGTAATATCCTTCCTCTGTTGTTGAACTCTTGCTAGGTGAGATCCAGCCAAGTTTCTTTTCGCCTTTACAATTCTTAACTTTGCGATCTTTTTGTGATATTCTCTAAACCTTGCTTCAAGATCTTTATCTTTAAATTTATGTCCGTAAGTCCCTTTCTTTTCGTATTCCACAGCAACAGTATTTATATGATTATTCTCAATAAATCTATCGACTATAACAGAAAATGTATTTGGCGGTCGGTGCGCTACATGTGCTTCATTAAAGGAAATGAGTTCTCCGGATTCTTGACACTTAACCTTATTTTTTGAGTTAGCATTGTCTTTAAAATATTTTTCCTTCACAGCCTTAATATCGTCTTCTACCGCTTTCCTACAAGCTATACTAAAATTGGTAAAACTATTAGACTCGCCTCGGATGCATTTTAGATATGAAAAATTTTCTTTACTTCCGTCCTTACGTATTACATGAAAACACTTGTTATTATAATCGTCTCTATCAACAATGATTTTTTCAATCCCGCAACCAATTTTGTCACTTGATTGTGGATGGTTTTTCAAAAGATTATAAATTAATTCGAAATCCTCGTCCGAGATTTCATCTCCTACGTTATAATCATTCAAAATATCCTTATAGAATTTAATTGCGTCTTTTTGAGAATCAAATTGTATATCGGCAATGTTTATAATCTTTTTTCTAGGCATAATTAGGCCCGCCCATTTTAAGCAGCGGCAATTTCATATAACGGTTTCGGTGTATGCGAAGTGCCGACTGTGAGCATTATAGTTATCATCTGCTTATAGTAATGTACTGGCGATATTTAAGCGTTAGCAAAGGCATTTGGGTAAGCACCGAAGGTGCGAACCACATACACCGTGTTATACCCACCCGTAAGGGTCGGAGCGAAGCGGAGAGTCGTGAGCAAAGAGCCATTTCTTATGTTCTTCATTTTTTGCATATGCATGCTACTTCTACTAGATGCTTGTAATTTATCTGTGTCATCCACGAACAGATAGTTTTGTTTGATAGCTTTTGTTGACACTATGTGTTTTGAAATCTCCTAATCTGTATAATTTTTGTGCATGCGAAGTAAGTTTGTATATTTTATTTGTATAACTTTTCGGTGCATAGGCTTCACTAAAGAGTTCTTGATATTTTTCTATAAGATGTGGGAATTCATTCTTTAGAAATGAAAAAAATCTCTCTTTACAAGATTTTTTAAGGTTTAATACTGATGAGATAACAAAATTAGCCCCCGCATCAGCAATTGCCTCCATCACATCATTTATTGTTTGTTCATCATCTGTTAAGTAGGGTAATATAGGTACGAAAAGCGCTCCTACAGGCACTTTCGCAGTAGATAATTTAGAAATGGTGTCTAATCTTTCTTTGGTTGATGGTGAGTTTGGTTCTATTTTCCTCTTCAAATCTTCATCTGTTGTTGTGACTGTAATAATAACATTTAAAAAAGTCTGCCGTGCAATTTTTTCAAGAATATCTATATCGTGCAATATTAAATTTGATTTGGTACCTATTATCAGTGGATTTTCATGTTTGAGAAAAATCTCTAAAATATTCCGTGTAATTTTATATGTGTTTTCTGCTGGTTGATATGGATCTGTTACCGAACCAACATACACCAATGATTTCCGCCACCATGTTTTTGAAAACTCTGCATCTAATATATTTCCAGCATTCGTTTTTACTTTTATTATCTGTTCAAAATCTTTAGCAGCGTTTAATCCCAAGTATTCATGTGTGTACCGTCCATAGCAATAGACGCAAGAATGTTCACATCCACGATACGGGTTTATTGTCCATCTAAACGGTAGAAACCTAACATTAATCCTATGGAGCAGAGTTTTGCATATAATTGGTTCATAGGTTACAGCCATATAATCAACCATTTGAGATATTCTTTTCCTTCATATGTTTTGAGGCTCTATTCATACCACATTTGAAATTTTTGCATTTAGTGCAACAAGTGTTAGAGTGCACCGCCTGCCAACCTATGCTACAAACCAAGAACGCAACTAACAAGGTTACATTAAGTAAAGATGGCGAACGATATATGGGAATTGCTAACCAATATATTGGGATGATTATGGATAACATCCACATAATCCCAACATACGCGTTTTCAAATTTTGTGTAATTTCCTTCACGTTTTTTGAAGAGCGCACTTGAACATTTTCCACCAAACATATAACATCGCTTATCGAAATAGTAGCACTTTGAACACACCACATACCTGTTTACAAGGTAGAGTGGGAATATAATGAATAATAGATAAAGAAACGATGCAATTTGGTTCTCTAGGTACATTCCCACAAGGCCTATTGTCAAATATATGACCAATAATGGAAAATTTATCAATATTTCCTTTGTACTCCATTCGTCTGCTAGTGTGATATTTTTAACCATTGCCATCACCTTTACCTTATATGCCCTTCGCCCACGATTGCGTATAACGGCCGGCGGGTATGCGAAGTTCCGCCGAAGGCGGAATTTAGGTGAGCGACCGAAGGGAGCGAACCGCATACGCACCTGTTATATGACCGAGCCGAAGGCGAGGCAAGGAAACCGAAGGTTTCCGCAGAGTTCGGCTTGGCGGATATTATTTCGTTCTCGATTATTTCTGCATTCATATTATTCTCTCCCGATGACTGAAACATAAATCTAACTTATCCGGAAATATCCTAAATCCAGTTCCATGGTCATGAGTTCTACCATCTGGATATTGTCCTATCCGTATATCTACAAGGATAGTCCCCTCTCTCAATAACTTTAAGAAATTGTCAAAACTGAATCCACTTAATAACCACGCTTCATTGAAACAAAATTCCTCCTCTAATCCTTTACCTCTTGCTTCAGCTTTCACATATAGCAACTTGGGTAATTTCCTTTCAAAAGATTTCTTGAGTGTTTCTTTATCCCAATATCCTAAAATTTCGCTGTTTATGCCTATTAAGTTTACCCGGTCCTCCTGAATATCTATCTTAAATCCTGGTTTTTCTTTAAGTTGATTGTAATTTATAGCATTTACTGTAGTTTCTAATCTTTTTGTTCCCTGCTTCTTTGTAGATGCATAGCCAAATTTTTCAAGTAGAATAGAATTAACTCTCGGTGGAAGTGGTGATTTTGTAAACAGCGTAAGCATGCTTGAAACATTTTTTCTTGCGGATTTTAGTTCAATCATTGCGGCATTTGGACCAGGTACATTATTTTCTGTGATTCCCAAAAGGTCTTCTAATGTTTTTCCAATACCTGTATTTCCAGT
>Ga0100392_1003422_pt1 | contig 14512 bp, 16 predicted proteins | sample CryGeymeta201516_FD_81548 | JGI IMG/M metagenome (GOLD analysis project Ga0100392, IMG submission 81548) | Groundwater microbial communities from Crystal Geyser aquifers in Utah, USA - Crystal Geyser metaG 2015-16 | ecosystem: Environmental > Aquatic > Deep subsurface > Groundwater | place: USA... | reverse complement strand
TGTTAGGAAGGTAGATCAGTGTGGGGTCTAATATAAAAATACCCTCGTAAGAATTGAGCCAGAACGCAGCCGCCATCATACCTCTGCCACCCGCTCTTATTCTATCTCTCATAGATGTCTAATTCTTATGTCTGAATTGAAGTAAAATAATGTCAAGCCAATTTAGAAATGTCCTGTTTTCATGTTTGTAGTCCATCCTGTTGATAACCGTTATTTTGTATCATGGGTTTAAATCTCCTCCAAGGATGATTTAACGGAGGGATATATTTCTTTCTTTTTCTGAAAACAAATATAATGGGTTTCTTTTGCTCTTTTTCAGGTCTTTCAGTTATCTCTTTATATCTTAGTCCCGAAAGCATTCGGGATCCTTTCTCGCCATATCGCCCTCCTTCTAAAAAGGGCAGTATAGCATCCATTAAAGCGGACATTTCTAAATTGGTTAAATAGACATTATCATTTTGGTATTATAGTTCAGGAGAAGTAATACAATTGTCTGAGACTTGCAGAAAAAATAATGTTGATATTTTTATAATAAAATACCTTTTCCTCTTTGCCAAAGAGGGGATGGTTCGGTAAGCTCACCATAACATTAGGGCTTTTTCAGACTTTTGCAAGAGCCTCACATACAATGTTTTTACCTGCATCGTGCATCCTGTATCTTACATCTTAATTTTATCTTCACGGTTCCTGCACAATACGTGGTGTAATAAACATTAAAAGTTCGCTTGTAGTCACTGATTCCTTATTTTTTCTCTCTCTGTAATAACAATCCTTGGTGTAATAAATATCAGAAGCTCACTGGTTTCATCTGTGGTCTTCACGTTCTTGAACAGCCATCCCAGTATGGGAATGTTCATCAAAACAGGTACCCCTGTATTTGACTCCTGACGGCTTGTTTTGAGTATACCGCCTATAACAACAGTCTCTCCGTCCTTGATTATGACATTTGTTTTTGCCTCTCCCTTTTTGGATGACGGAGTCCCTAAAGACGAAGTACGGGTCCAGTCGGGCTCTTCCTTCTTTGCCTCTATAGTCAGCGCTACTGTGTTATCAGGTGTTATATGTGGTTTAACCTTCATGCTTAAGGTAAAGTCTTTAAAATTTTCGGATACAGCCTCCCCCGTTGTTGACTGTACCCTATATGGAATGCTTGCGCCCTGTGATATTTCCGCTTCTTCATTATCTACCGTCATTATCCGTGGGTTAGAAATAATCTTGCCTTTTCCTGTTTCCTCAACCGCGTTAAGCTGGAGGTCAAGTCCCAGGGTCTGTGCAGGGTTCAGGATTCCAAAGGTGAATCCGCCTCCAGAGCCCGCAGATGCACCTCCTGGAAAGTCAACAAGAAAGTTGTTCCCAGTTAATGTCCCTTTGCCCAGCCCTGAATATCCACCTATGAATAAGGTATTGGTATCCTTATTGGTACTCTTCTTAAATCCCCCCCACTGAATGCCTAAATCCTTCATACCAGATGTACTAACCTCAACAATCCTTGCCTCTATCAACACCTGAGTGGTTGGTTTGTCAAGGGTCGCAAGGAGATTTTCCACCGCAGGGAAAACCGATGCTGTATCCTTGATGAGCATGGTACTTGTTCGTTCGTCAACACTTAAACTCCCCCTCGGTGTAAGTATCTTTGAGTTCTTCACCGCCGTTTCTATCTCTTTGACCTTTGCATAGCTTATGGGGAATATTCTGGTTTCTAATGGCTCTGCCTTTATTCCCGCCTCCATTGCCTTAGCTGCCTCTTCACTTTCCTTCGCTAAAACCGTATATGGCGCAATCCTTATGATGTTCCCTTCAATAGACTTTCCGAGGCTGAAGGTTTTAAGTATGTTATCAAGTGCTTGATTCCATGGCACAGGCGCATTTCTTAAGTCCATTGTATAAACACCTTTTACATCTGGATGTATAGTTATATTGCACCCACTTATGTTTGCTAGCAGCTTTAATATTCCCCTTATGCCCTGGTCCTGGAACTCAAAGTTGACATTCTCTTTGCCCTGCAGGTATGCCTCACATTTACCCTCTACATGTATTTCGGGTTCTTTTATCCCTTCAGGTTTGATTACTGCCTCTGCCTTTTCTACAGGCATTTGGGTCATTGTCGATATGGCAGGCTCCTTATCGGCTCTCTGCAAGGTTACTACAATAGAGTCACCAATTGCCGCAACATCAAAATTTGTCTTTTCTTTAAGGTCGAGGACAAGTCTTACCTTGTCAGTATATTTTCCTGAACGTATCCCTTTAACAGGCGGGACTACAGCAGATGGGAGCGGGGTATTCATGACAACATCGGGGATATCTATTACAATGCGGTCATCTAATGGAAAAACATTGGGTATCATAGAGCCGTTACCTTTAATCAAGACCTTAACAGTGTCCGCAGACTTTTCAAATGAGATACTGGATATCTCTGTAGCCTTTGGAAGCAGTTTCTGCTCTACTGCAGCAGGTTCGGGTATATTTACCTCTGGTATCTCTTCGGGTGGTCCTTCCTTTGCCGGTAATAACTCTTCTTTTGATACCTCTTTAGGATGTTCTTCTTTTATCTTCACTATCAGTACATTGTTTTTATACTCCTGTTCAACTATAGATGGGGTCTGAAACAGTATTTCGAGTCTTGCCATAACAGATGGCGACTCAATCTGGGAAGGAACTATCTCTGTTATGCCTGCCTTGTTAGAAACGATCTTGCTGTTCAAAGTGCCAATAGTCACGTCAGGAAGGTCAATGACTATTTTATAAGGATCGCCCGGCCTGTATATGGTGTAGATGAATGGCTTATCAGCCTTTATTGTCACTGTATAGTCCTGGATGTCTATGCCGGTTATTACAGTGGTTTCCTGGGGCGCTAAGGACTCTTTAACATTACTTGTTGTGGCTGTTGCACAACCCCAAAAAGCAATAAGCAAAGAGCATAATAGTAAGAGGCTCTTGCAAAAGTCCATTAACCCCCTCACCCTTGCCCTCTCCCGCCAGGGGAGAGAGTTGATAAATAAGCCCCTCCCTTGACGGGATTTATCCAAATTAGTCCCCCTCCCTTGACGGGAGGGGTTGGGGAGGGTGCCCATTTGATACTTTTGCAAGAACCTCATAAATAAATAATATAGAATATTTTGTTTCATTCTTCCTCCCCCTTATGGAGTTTCAATACTGTATCTTTTGGTTTAATATTACCCCTATAATCTTTAACATATTCTGTGATAGTTATCATGTTTTCTGTTATCTTCTCTACCTTGCCGCCTTGCAGCCCTAATGTCATCCCTTCTGTAATTGTAAAGGTCTTTCTATCAGGCAACATTATAAGGGCATAATATTTATTTTTATCCCACGCAATTGCCAGTAACTTTATCTCTTCTAAGTCAAAACTTTCAATAGGTTTTGCCCCTTTCTTTTTGGCAGGCTTTTGTTTTACCAGCGTTATAAGGGGCAGGAAAGGGTCCCTTCTTCCTTTTGCGTCGTATAAATATTCTTCTTTTTCGACCTTCTTAGCTTCTTCAGCTTCCTTTGTATCTTTTTTTACTTCTTCTGTTTTAACCTTCTCCGCCATCGGTTTTATCACATTAGCCTGCTCTTTTTTACAGCCTCCGAAAGGCAATAACAAAAACATAATTAGGAAGAGATATATTATTTTTTTCATTTTGTTTTACCTATTTCTCCTTCGGGGACTGCTGAAAATGTCGTGGCAGTAAATGATATTTTAAGTATGGCATTTTCCCTTTCCGGCTTTGGGTCGCTGAATTTTATATCAGAAAGGTTCACTATCCGGTTAAGTTTTGTCAGGCTGCTGAAGAAATAACCAAGGTTATGGTAACTGCCCGAGAGTTCAACCTTTACTGGAATCTCATAAACTATACCACTTGAATGGGTCCTCTTCTGTTCTGGTTTCCAGAGTGATATCTTAAGCCCTGACTTGAAGGCCATGTCTGAAACCTGTTTTAGCAAACTGGAGACCTCTTTTTCTTCAGGTAGTTGATCTTTCAGCTCGTTAAGCCTTTTCCTGAGTTTTTCGTTCTCAGCGGTCATTTGAGGAAGTTTTTCTGCCTTTGACTGACTTTTTGCTATCTCACTTTCCTGTTTTGAAATATCACTTTCAAGTTTTTTGATCTCTTTATTTTTAGGTAAAATTAAAAGAACAATTACAACAATTGTAATAATCAAAGCAGGAACAACGGATAGTATGACTTTAACGTACGGAGGTAATTTTTTAAAATCAATGTTAACTTTTAAGGCCATATCAAACCTTTATCTTAAATGTTAATTTGAATACATAAAGCGGTGTAGTTCCAATATTCGTGCTTTTGGATTCCTGCAAGTAAACATCAGTGAATATTTTTGAATTCTTAACATTGTCTACATACGAAACAATATCCGTGTTTGTAAAGCTATAACCATCTATACTTACGTTATCACCTGACACAGTCATTGTCTGAAACCAGATACCATTAGGCAGGAGATTACTTATTTCATCAAGGAGTTTCACTGGAACGCTCCTGCTCCTACTGAGCTGCTCGATAATATCATTTCTCTGCTGGAATGTCTTGTTAAGCTGCTCAAAGTTTTCAACTGCCTTTATCTTTTCCTTGAGTTCCGCTATCTGTTTTTCTTTGGCAGCAAACTCGGCCTTTTTTGCAGACAGACGGGAGTTAAAAAAGAAAAAAAGATATGCCATTACAATACTTACACCAATGGTTATAATAAGCATTGTGATAATAAATGTCGGTAGCGGCTTAGATTTCTTTTTCCTCTTTACAGCTATGAGATTAACTTTTATCATCTGTCACCCGGCCGCCTGAGGGCCAATCCTGAGGCAACAGCCGCCATTGGGACCATCTCTTCTATATAGGTTATATCAAATCTTTTAGGTATTTTAATGTTTTTAAGGGGATCCATGACCTTAACCTCTATCCCTATTTTTTCTGCAAGAAGTTTCGGGAAGTCCTTTACGAGTGCACAACCTCCGCTTAATATCACCTCATTGATATCCTCATGGAAATATTCTAATGAACGATTAACCTCTCCGATTATCTCCTCTGATGCTAAATCCATCACGGGAAGGGCATCCTGAGGTGACACATTTTCAACCGCCTCACCCTTCTTGAGCCTTTCGGCAGTTTCGTAAGTCAGATTGAATTCCCTCTGAAGTGCCTCTGTGTGAAGATTACTGCCGACTGCGTTGTCCCTCGTAAAAACTGAGATGCCCCCTTTGAGGATATTCATGTTTATTGTGCTTGCTCCAATATTCACAATAGCAACATTTTTACCCGGTTCAATCTCATAATTAATCTCATAAATATTCTCAAGTGCGAGTGAATTGACGTCAACAATCACAGGGTTAAGACCTGCCTCTTTGACAACAGAAAGGTATTCATTTATTATATCCTTTTTTACGGCAACGAGCATGACGTCCATTTGACCCGCTTCTTCCTTGGGCCCGATGATCTGGAAGTCGAGGTTTACATCTTCTATATTGAATGGTATATACTGTTCTGCCTCAAACTTTATGGATTCGGAGAGTTTCTCCTCTGACATCTCGGGTAGGGAGACTCTTTTAATTATCACCGAAGACTGACCGGCCATGCTAATAACAGCGTCCTTTGTCTTTATCTTAGCCCTTTTTACCAGCTCCTTCAAGGATTCTACAAGTCGGAGAGAATCTATTATTGAACCATCAACAATGAGTTCTGGAGGAAGAGGCAGCATATCAAATAGCTCAAGTTCATAACCGCCTTTTATATCTTTAAACTGCACAATCTTGAGACAACCCGAACCTATATCTAATCCGATAGAACTCTTCCTACTGAAGATCATAGCTTATGAATACCAGAAAAAAGGCATCTTGTCAATATTTTTTTTATTTAATGTCAAGGCAAAATGAAAATGTCCGGTTTTCGGCAAAATGAAAATGTCTGGTTTTCATTTTGCCTTGACAATCAGGCCCATAAGTCTTGACATAAAAACATATATAAATTAAATTATCTAAATGCGGAAGCCGTTTATCGCTGCAAACTGGAAAATGAATAAGACTATATCTGAGACACAGGAGTTTATATATAATTTTATTCCTGAATTAAAAGATACGTCAGATGTTGATATTGTCTTAGCGCCGCCTTTTACTTCCTTGAGAATATCTGCAGAAAAACTTAAGGATACCAATGTCACGCTTGCTGCACAAAATGTTTTCTATGAAGAAAAAGGTGCATATACAGGTGAAGTCTCTCCTTTAATGCTTATTGATGTCGGTTGTAAGTATGCTATTATTGGCCATTCTGAAAGAAGACAGTATTTTAATGAGACTGACGAGATTGTAAATAAAAAGATCAAGGCTGCAAAGAAAGCCGGGCTTGGAATTATTTTCTGCATAGGTGAATCTCTCAAGGAAAGAGAGGCGGGAAAAACATTTGATGTTTTGCAAAGGGAGATAGAAAAAGGCCTTAATGGGATTGATTCAGATAATATAATCATAGCCTATGAGCCAATCTGGGCTATAGGCACAGGAAAGACAGCAACACCTGAACAGGCTCAGGAGGCCCATGCCTATATTAGAGAGAGACTTAATATTTTGTATGGCAATAAAGCTGATGATTTTTGTATAATATATGGTGGTAGTGTTACGCCTGAGAATGTAGATTACCTGATGGCTTGTAAGGATGTAGACGGTGCACTTGTTGGCGGTGCAAGCCTGAAGGTTGATAGCTTTATGAGAATAGTTAAATTCAGGAAGGAATCATGACAATACTTTTAACTATTATTCACGTTATTGTCTCGTTGTTCCTTATCGCTGTAATCCTTCTCCAGAGCGGTAAGGGAGCTGAGCTTGGTGCGGCCTTTGGCGGGGGGTCGAGTCACACGCTTTTCGGGAGCCGCGGTGCTGCAACATTTCTAAACAAAATGACAACAGTTGCCGCAGTTGTTTTTATGCTTACATCCCTTATATTAGCGGTCGTTACTTCCAAAGGTGGGTCTGTTGTTAAAAAGACACCTGTAACAGAAGGAACAAAGTCAATCCCGGCGGCACCTGGTCCAATTCAGGGTGTGGGTGTAGAGCCTTCAGCCCAGCCTTCTCCGCAGCAAGTCCCGCAAACACCTGCTCATCCTCCAACGAAGTAGTGTGTATTTTCAACTCCTATGGATATTTAAGTTGAAGCCTCTGTAGTGCGGTAGACTTTCCTGTTTTTTCATCGATTTCAATAACAATGGCAGAAAAAATGCCTTCACCCTTTGCTGTTTCAAACCGCATGGGTATATTTGTTAAAAATCGATCTATAACCTGTTCCTTTTCTATACCTATTATAGAATGGTATGGACCTGTCATTCCCACATCTGTTATGTAGGCTGTCCCGCCAGGCAATATCTTTTCGTCGGCAGTCTGGACATGTGTATGAGTTCCAATAACAGCGCTCACCTTACCATCCATAAAATATCCGAATGCGATCTTCTCTGATGTTGCCTCTGCATGAAAATCCACGATGATTACCTTTGTTGAACTACTCAGCTTTTCTACCTCTTCTTTGCCTGTTCTGAAGGGGCAGTCAATATTTGTCATAAAGACACGTCCGGATATATTAATTACTGCTACCTTTTCACCGCTGGGGAGAGAATAAAGTATACTTCCATAGCCAGGCACTCCTGGAGGATAGTTTATTGGTCTGAGAACCCTGTCTTCTTTTGAGATTTGTGTGACAAACTCCTTCTTGTCCCATACGTGGTTTCCAGTAGTAATTATGTGGACTCCAAGGCTTAAAATCTCAGAGACTATCCTATCTGTTAGACCAAAACCACCTGCTGCATTTTCACCATTTGCAATTACAAGGTCTATCTTGTATCTGTTGACAACAGTAGGAAGCAGCGCCTTTGTTGTGATCCTTCCAACTTTGCCTACTATGTCACCGATAAAAAGAACCTTCATAGTTAAAGTTGAGGGAAGGCTGGTGAAGAATTTTTATCATGACACCTTAGAAAAAAACCTTTTGAGATGTAAACGAATAAACCTTCAATTTGTGAGGCACTTACGATTGCCATATTAATAATTTGTCATTTATAAAAATTATGAGTCAGTCTTCCCTCAATTCCTCTACTTTGCATATTCCACATATCTTGATTCTCTTATAACGGTAACCTTTATCTGGCCCGGATATGTCATCTCTGACTCTATTTTTTTTGCAAGCTCCCTTGATATCATAGATGACATGTCATCACTCACATCCTCAGGCTTTACTATTATCCTTATTTCTCTTCCAGCCTGGATTGCATAACATTTTTCAACACCTTTATATGAGAGGGCCAACTGTTCGAGTTTCTCAAGGCGCTTAAGGTAATTCTCTATGCTCTCCCTTCTGACGCCTGGACGCGCAGCTGACAGGGCATCAGCAGCAGCTACAAGGGCAGCCTCAACCGTTGTAGGGTCTCCTTCTCCATGGTGTACTAATATCGCATTTATTACCTTTTGATTCTCTCCGTACTTTTTTGCTATGTTTGCACCAATCTCCTGGTGTGACCCTTCTACTTCGTGATCTACTGCCTTTCCGATGTCATGTAGAATGCCTGCCCTCTTTGCAAGTTTAATATCCACTCTGAGTTCGCCTGCCATCATCCCTGCGAGGTATGCTACTTCCCTCGAATGTTGAAGGACGTTTTGGCCATATGATGTCCTGTATTTCAGTCTTCCAAGAAGCTTTATCAGTTCCGGATGTATGCCGGAAAGGTCAAAGTCAAAAACAGCCATTTCCCCTTCTTCCCTGATATGTGCCTCGACCTCTTTTTTAACCTTTTCGACTATCTCTTCAATCCTTGTAGGGTGGATCCTTCCGTCTGTTATCAGCCGTTCAAGTGAAAGTCTTGCAATTTCACGCCTGACAGGGTCGAAGGCAGAGAGCATTACCATTTCCGGCGTATCGTCTACAATCAGGTCAACGCCTGTTGCAGCCTCAAGTGCTCTTATATTTCTACCCTCCCTGCCGATTATTCTTCCCTTCATCTCGTCATTCGGAAGAGTCACAGCACTTACGGTTGCATCTGCGACATAGCCACTTGAGTATCTCTGTATAGAAAGACCTATTATCTCTTTTGCCTTTTTCTCTGCGCTTTCTCTTACCTCGTCCTCTATTTTTTTAGCGAGCTTTGAAGCCTCAAACCTTGATTCATCTTCTATTTTCCTTAAAAGTTCCTGTTTTGCCTCTTCTGAACTTAATCCTGATATTTTTTCCAGTAATTGTGTATGGTCTTTTATAAGTGTGTTGTAATGGGTTTCCTTATCCTGAATAATGCGTTCCTTTGAGGTAAAATCTTTCTCTCTTTTATTTAACTCCTGTTCTCTTTTTTCGATCTGCTCAAGCTTTCTTTCAATGTTTTCTTCTTTCTGCCCTAGCCTTCTATCGAGATGGTTTAGCTCAGTACGTCTTTCCCTTATCTCCTTTTCAGCCTCTGCTTTGGCTTGATAGACAGTATCCTTAGCCTCTATAAGTGCCTCTTTTTTTATCCTCTTAACTTCCCTCTGTGCCTCCTCAATTATTTTTGTTTTCTCTTTCTCTATAGCAACCCTCTTGCTTCTGAGATTTGCTCGGTAGATAAGAGTCAAGACTAACCCTGCGGCAAGACCTGCGAATATGGCTATAATTAAATATACTGACTGATTCATTTTATGTTAAACCCCCTTTCTCTATCTTCCCTAAGTAAATAGAGGGATTCCTTTGTGAAGCGTAAAGAGCTTCTTTTTTAGAATTTTGTTTAAAGTGGCTGGGTTATGACTTCAATGAGACTTTTGGAGGTGAGGAATATTTAATCGTGAATATAATTTTCCATATACGCTCTATTATATAATTATTTATAAACCTAAAATTATTTATAATCCTCCGTGAAACTATAAAAGTCATAATAACCAACCCATAATATTTAATTAAAATAAACCCACCCTGCCGTGTAAAGGGAAGATTAGATCCGCCTAAAAAATAGGTGGGTGCCTTGAAGGAGACTTTAGGCTTCCGCAAACTTACTAAGTAAGTTCTCGTCATGCACACCGACTCCTTACTTAGGCTCCCAAAAGATCTAATTTGCCGGATCAATGTTTCCTCTTATCACCAACAGGGCAGGCAGTTAAACTGAATTTACAGTTATAACCTCCTATAGGTGTTTTTATTTCTTTATAAGAATAAAATAAAATAATACTTTTTAGCAAGGGGAAAATTCTTGAGTTAAAAACCTTGTTATGTATAATCAAGAATATTTTGGTGGGATTAAAATAAGATATTTTTCCTTTTATTCCGATATTTTATAATTAATTCAGTATGTTATCCTTAAAAGGTAAAGAAAATCTTAATAAAATTAATGATTTTAAAGGTTATTCTTAGGTATACTATATGTGCAGGAAGGATTTCCTTCGGCCATGCATTGCTGACGCTTTACATCCTTTCCAAGAAGGTCCTTATAAATCTGTAATTCGTATCTGCATGCATCCTTGAATTCTGAGGCTATCTTATAGATGGGGCAATTGAATTGCTTTAGACTATAAGAAGCATTATTATCTTTTCCCTTGTGGGGTTTTCATTAAGGACAGACCACATAAAAAAAACATAGCACAAATAGAAGTTTTTGTAAATAATTTTTATAAAAAGTATCATTTTTGAAGGTTTGGGTATAGCATAATATATTTATGAATTTAGATACGGTGCTATATAAGGGCGGCAATGATAAGCCCGCTGTTGTATTCATACATGGCCTTGGCATGGATTCAGATATATGGGTTAATCCATCTCAATCCCGTATTCTTGGAGGGATGTTTCCTTTAAGGATCCTCCTGAATAAAAGACTTCCAGAGGAACAACCTGATAATCTTCAAACATTATTTGATGACCTCAGGCTAAAAGGATATACGGTGATTACATGGAGCCAGAAAAGGCCTGCAGGGCCAATAGATTTTGCTGTCTCAGAATTAAGTGAGATTGTAAAGATTGCTAATAAAATGACAAAGGCTGGCGTTATACTCATTGGTCACAGCAGGGGAGGGCTTATTGGAAGGAAGTATCTCTTGAGGAAGGATCGATCAATAAAAGCTCTTATAACAATCTCTACACCTCATAAAGGCAGTTCTGTAGCGAGGGCTGCCAATTATTTATCTCCTGTGGTCTCTATCCTGAACCCCCTTTTTCCTATCGGGGATAAAGGTACACGATCCTTTGCAATAAAGAGAATCTTTGAGTTTCTCAGCAGCAGGGCGCTGAAGGAGCTTCTTCCTGAGTCAAGATTTCTTAAGTCCATAAAAGACGGGCCTCTTGACTGGGTACATTATGTCTCTGTTGGGGGCACAAACCCAACGCTTTTTAATCTTTATAACTTTTCTTTTCCTGATATTTTTGAAAAAGTCATTCCTGAAAATCTTTACCCTGAGGAGATGAAGAAGGGTAGGGGGGATGGATTGGTTTCTGCTGAGAGTTCGAAGATCCCTTGGAGTAATGAGCATTACGATTTTGAGCTTAACCATGCAGAGATATTGTTTGCTGAGGGTGTAAGAGGTACGCTGTTAAAAGCAATAGAAAGGCTCCGTTCTTTTAGCGAGATGAAGTATAATCTGTCAGTTTAAAGGTTATTGGTACTAATATTTCACTATTTACCTTTGGGAATGGAGCGGCCTTCATTACTATTTTAATAGCTGCTGAATCGAGGATTTTATAGCCTGAACTTTTTTCGACCTTGATATCCTGAGGGTATCCTTTACTGTTGATGGTGAAGCCTGTTATTACAGTCCCTTCGATCCTCTTCTTCCTTGCAAGAGAAGGGTAAGTCTTTACCTTTTCAATAGCAGCCCTAATAAGATCATAAGGATTTTTTGTATTACCCTTATGAGAACTTTCTATCGTAGAGAAACCTGTGTTTTGGATGGAGGTATTTTCTCCTGAAAATCCCCCCATTCCCCCTTTAAAATCCCCCCCCGCCCCCCTTTTCCAAAGGGGGATGTGGGGGGATTCGGGTGGATTACTTCCATTGTCCTTTGTGTTTGAATGTGAGATGTTTATTTCTCCTGATATGCCTATATGCTGTGCTACTATGATAGAAGTATCTCCTTTAGCATTCTCAGTAACAGTGTTGCGTAGAGATTGATGAGAAGGATTGTCATTGCGAGTCCCTTCGTCTTTGTATATAACTTCCTTTATCTTTTCCCCTCGAGGGGGTGGGAGGGGTAGGGGGGAAATTTTATCTTCAACTTTTTTTGTACTGTGAGAGGCCATTGATGTGATGCCTGTCATTTCTTTGAATAAAGAGACTATTAAATAATCGGTACGAAGACGCTCTGTCATATCCCTGACACTAACACTAACCGCGAAAACGGCAATGATGATCATTGTGTGAAGGACTGCAGAGAATATTATGTTCCGTCTAAATTCCATATAGTTTTGACCTATATTTTTAAAAGATGTCTATCCATATTTTATGATTATCTGTGTCAAAGAGATGAAATCTTTATGCCTCCAAAAATAGAAAAACCGGGTGTCCCATAGCTGCCGGCTTCTTCGTAATGTACATCAAAGAGGTTGTCAATCCTTGCAAATATAGTTAGCCCCTTTGTCATCTTGTAACTGCTGCTTAAATTAACAAGGGAGTAAGATGAGAGATTTCTTCTTACAGAATGTCTCATGGTCATCATATCTCATGAAATTGTTAAAATCTGTTCCCAGATATTTACAAGATAGAACTTTCCTTTTCCAGCATTTTTTTTATATCTTCACTTTTAATTACTGTGACATTGCTTGTTGTCTCTTCAATAACCTCGTCTATCTTTGTCGCAGTAACAATAATTTCTTCTAAAGGAATGGGTTTTTCTTCTGCAATAGAGAAGTGAGAAGTGAGATCTGTTCGTGTTCTTAACTCATAACTCCGAACTCTTAACTCTGCACTCCTTTGGGTCTGGATAGGTCTTCCGGCTCAGGGCTATCTTCAACCTACTTGCCTGCCTTCCCATCCTTCGACACGCTCAGGACAGTGGCTTCTTTGCGCTCCAATAAGTCTCCTTTATCGCTGTAAGCTCTTTTATCAAAATTGTATTTTCACTATGAGATTTCACAGCAACCCTTATATATGTACTGTCAAGTCCTCTGAAATTAGAACAATCCCTCACAAGGATACCCTTCTTCTTTAGCATCTGGTATATCTCCTTTGCATTATTTAGTTTCAACAGGTAGAAATTAGCATCAGAGTGGAAAAACTCTATCCCCAATTTCTTAAAGCCATTCTCAAGAAATCGTTTTTCTTCTTCTATTAATCTGAATGTCTCATTCCTGTACACTCTGTCTTTAAGTGCCACTACTGCTGCCCTCTGTGCTAAGTTATTTACAGTCCATGGTTCTTTATATTCTTTTAGCCTATCAGTGAGATGCTTTGGGAAGACACCATATCCAAGTCTTAAACCTGTAAGAGCATAAAATTTTGTCATGGATCTCAAGACAATTAAATATGGATTATTCTGGATTTCATTTATCACTGTTTCTTCAGGACAAAAATCAATAAATGCCTCATCAACAACGAGAATACATTTCAAATCTTTTGCTGTCTCTGCGATCTTCATGACAGAATCCCTTTTAAGCAGTAGTCCTGTAGGATTATTCGGATTGCATAGAAAGGCCATGTCACAGTCTTTATCCTGTATTGCCTGAATAAATTCATCAGGTCTTATCTCAAAGCCGTCTTCCTTTTTAAGGACTAAATATCTTATCTGTGCCCTTTGCTCTGTAGTCGCTGGCTCCTGACCGATGAGAATTGCCCTTTCGTATTCTGAAAATGTTGGTGCAGGGATAAGGACGCTCTTTGGCTTCAATGCCCTTGATGCAAGGTAAATAAGTTCTGTGCTTCCGTTGCCGCAGAGTATCATCTCAGGATCAATCCCGTGGTATTGGGCAAGCTGTTTTCTCAACCTTTTTGCATCAGGGTCAGGGTAATTATCGAGATACTTAAGGCGTTTTCTTAGCTCTGCCTTTATCTTCTTTGATACACCTAATGGATTTATTGAGGCGCTGAAATCTATTATCTTTCTTTCATGCATCTTAAGTTCTTCTGCAAGTCTGTAGATATTACCACCGTGCCCTAAATCAGAATCCATATTGTGTTTTGTTTGTTCCCTGTTCTTAATCATATGGCAGTCCTCACATATAAGATTGCAATAGCAATACCGAGACCGAGTAATGATGTAATCTTCGTTATCGTTATGGCATTTTCAGAAGCCTCTAAATAGAGATTCTCTCTGTCTTGAATCTCTTCCCCGATGTACGGTTTTTCTACAACTATCCCCCCATAACTTGATGGACCTCCAAGCCTCACTCTAAGAGCACCCGCCATCGCAGCCTCTGGCACACCGCTATTTGGGCTTGGATGATTTCTGCCATCACGGAACATTGTTTCCAGTGAAGAGTGAAGAATGAACGGTGAACGGGAAGCAATCATAGATGAGATAGAAATAAGCATTCCTGTTATCCTTGCAGGTATGTAGTTTGCAATATCATCCAGCTTTGCTGCTGCCCAACCGAAG
>Ga0100392_1003421_pt1 | contig 14512 bp, 16 predicted proteins | sample CryGeymeta201516_FD_81548 | JGI IMG/M metagenome (GOLD analysis project Ga0100392, IMG submission 81548) | Groundwater microbial communities from Crystal Geyser aquifers in Utah, USA - Crystal Geyser metaG 2015-16 | ecosystem: Environmental > Aquatic > Deep subsurface > Groundwater | place: USA... | reverse complement strand
GAACCCGGTAAACTGCACGTCTGTCCACTTTACCATCCCGGTAACATGGTTATCGGTTACTTTAGGCCGGTTGGTGTATTCAGTAGCCATTGCCGGCGTTTCTGCACCAAGTTTATAGAACCGCACATTCCTTGCTTCGTTGAATATCTGCCCGCCAGCTACGAAACTTATGGCCGGTGCGGCTTCTGATATGGTTATGTCGGTATTAGCACCATTTGCCGCTACTGACGCTATGGTATATCGCAGCGTAGTTGCGACACCGATTTCGGTGTTCCTTGCGATTGTAAACGTCTGCCCTGCCACCCATGAAAGCGGCGCCGTCCCTGTGGCTGTCAATGTCTGCCCCGCTGACCAGTTCGCCGCCAGTGTCGTTGCATGTATCCCACCATAGAGTGTAGTATCACCACGCATATCTACATAAGCACCATTAGTTATTACAATGCCTTTTAAGTTATCTCCTGTGGTATTCCAGATAATTGAACAAGTAAATGCCTTATCCACAACGCCAATATTGCCAACCGTCCCGTCACTTGACGTGATAAACACACCAGTTGCGCCTATGGTAAAATCGACATGGCCAAAAGTGAGCTTGGTATCTGCGTTCAACGGGAAATATAATGTCCCGTTTACTGTTGACGCACCTAACTCATTCGCCTCAACCACGTTATACTTGACTAAATGCCCCACCGCTATAGTAAAGGTGTCACCCGCCAAGCCCGGCCAATCAGTGCCCTTCACGCCGGGAGAGGTATGGCCCCACGTCGCACCGTCATTCCAGTCACCGCTCTGAACACTTGTGAAGTTAGCCATTATCTCACCACCCTAGCAACCGTAGCTTCAATACTCTGCCATGTCGCATTATCAATATCCTTGACGGCTGCCAACTTCGTCAATAAATCCTTTGGTGTATATTTCATTGTAATGTCTTCAATAACTTCAATAGGCTTTTCGTTCGTCATGTTGGTTATCCGGGCTTTCGCCACCTCGATTAATGGCAAAAACGCCTTCTCTGTTGGTTTATTCCCGTCAATCTTTGGCATTTCACAATAAACTACTTTACTGTCAGTATCAGTTATCTCGATAACCGCTTCCCAACTGCCAGCATATTTTCGTATTTCTATTATTTTATGATTGAGTGCCATCGCCCTACCCCACGCTAATGCCCAATGCCTTGCCTATCCTGTGGAAAATACCATCATCCACAGGCTCATCCAATGCCGTTAAAGCCGCTTCAACTTCGCCTATTGCCGTTTCTTTTACTATATTCTGTTGTATCGTACCTATGCTTATTTTTGCCATATTGCACCTATCGCTTATTGGCTACAACCATTATTTGTGTTGCCGGTATAACGGCTGTTGCCTGTAATGACACCCCGTATTTATCGAGTATGGCATTTATTTCAGCCATCGCCATCTGGCATTGGTGTTCCTCAATCTGCCTTAGTTCTTCCATGCGAGAACGCATATCTATTGTAGGCATAATATTAGGGTCAGGCTTAATCTGCTCTGGCTTGCCTACATTTTGTATAACATTATCCGGTTTGTCTTTGTTTCCCATATTATTCTCCTTGAATCGTAAAAGCCTAATTTTGACATATTTACCTAGTTATTTCAAATTCTTCTGAGGATATTACCTGTTCCACCTTTCTGATTGGATTTATAGGTACTATCGCCTTTAAGAATATCCTGTATCTTCCCACCGGTACAGTGACAGGAATCTCAATTTGCATCACTCGTCTGTTGGATTGCCCCACCGTATATTTTGGAATAATGACAGTTGAATCATTTTCCATCGTGATAGTTGCTACCTTCGCATCAGTAATCTTGGGTGGAAGCTCAAGTATCAGCTTATCGCCTATTGGTGACGAATTCAATACTTCTAATGGCGTTGCAAAATCTTTAACCGGCGCGAATGCCCAATATACTATAATAACCAAAGTTATTATAACCACCCCTAATGTAATCATTGAGATTAAAAATGCCAATCTTTTCATTTTATCACTACCCACTTTAATACCGCCCCTATAACTGCTATTCCCGCTATACTAACGATAGTGTAAACGACTGTCTTTATGGGCTTAAATTCAATCGCCGTCACAAAGGTTGCCTTTATCTCACAGATAACCTTATCTAACGAAGCAATATTAGCTGACATTACCTCGACTTTTGTGACTAATTTATTAACCGTCTCAGTTAGAACGTCCAATTTGTTCTGCGTATGCTCATCCATGTCAAGATTTTCCCTAATCGCTAAAACGCCCATTTCAAACTCCTTAATAAAAAGTGTCAAAAAGTGTCATACCTTTTTTTCAGCTTTTTTAAGGTTACTGACCACAATAACGCGGACTACATGAATCTCCTTCCAGTATTTCGATACCATCAAATATAACGCAATCTGCGAGATCGCCAGAATATATCCCGAAGTGAACGTTCATTGCGTATGCGTTTCCATACAAATAAATGGTTTTGGTAATTCTCGTCCACTGTTCACTCGGTATTGAAAAACCAAAATTATAAGTTGCCGTTGTATCCAATGTCCACGCCCTGCTTACCCCGACAAATATTGCGGGATTAACGCCGTTCTCGGAAGCCGGCGGCTTATAAACCCACGCGGATAATGTCAAAGGATACCGCTTATAAATGCCTTTCACGTAACCAGATGCTTTCGTATCAGGGGAGGTATCATCATTGAGTCTGACATACAACGTATATGCCCCTATTACCGAATTATAGGCGTAATCCCACTCGTTATAAGATAACAGATTCGCCGATGCCTCTAATCGCGGGTAGCCATTAATTATAACGCCTAATGGTTGGCCTGGAAGCCCGGGGTCGCCCCCGCCTATAGCCTCTAAATAGTATTCGTAGGTAGTGCCGTTTTTTGTCCATTTATAATTCTCCGATGAGTAATTAACCGCATCAGGATAAGCTCTTTGGGCATAATTTGTTACTACCCATTTCAATGCCGCCTGTGTTTGCCCTGCTTGAACAGTGACTCTTGCGGCATAAGTACCTACACATACGCTAGTTGCCTCCTGAGATATTTCTGCGGATGATTTAAAGTATGTGAACCCATCTGGAGGACTCGCCACGCCACCTGACCACGTTTCCATGCTTCCTTCCACGATATTTACCGGAAGATATGATCGCTTGCCACTTGCACCCCACCAAACAGAGATAGAAGAACTATTGCCCCAGCAGTCACATATAGCATTGTCTATCGCCCAAGTCCTTTCTGCTGAACCAACAGCCCCTTGCCTATTATAGTAAAACCTGCATCTGCTATTGGTTTCATTTATATAGACTTCAGCGGAGATATAGTTCTTTGCGATTTCCACCAGAATACAATTGCTTATCCGTATGCCAATGGCTGTAGTTCCTGTTATCTTATTATTTTCTATAGTCGCCGGGCCGCATGACAACATTCTGATTCCAGTATAAGCGGATATTCCTTCAAAATGACAGTTGCGAATTTCGATACCATCTATTACAGAAATCAAGTAGATACCATATCCTGTAACGCCCTGGAAGCGGCTATTCAATATGTATATATCGCCTTCTCCATTACCATTAAAATATATGCCATTTTCGGTAAATGCCCCGCCGCCTCTTGCTGAACAATTATCAAAAGTGTTAGCGTTGCTTTGTACCCCAGAATACTCATCAAGATATGCAAACCATGTCATCGCAGGGGAAGAGCCATATCCTAATCCAGAAGCGTCAACTCGACAATCAATGAAGTGATTCTCCAGACATCCCTGTAAATTAAATCCCCTGTCTCCGCCCGCCATAATAATATTATTAAAGTAACTACAAGAAACCCTTATTAGATTCATCAACGACTTGCCAGATGATGTAGCCAAAGAGATCAGATATAGATTTTCAAATCTTACATGCGCGGTGCTTCTGCCAGATACGCTATAACCATTGATGGTAAACAAATGGTCATCAGCAGCCATATATAATTGCGTACCGTATCCATCCCCTATAATGCTGAGTTTCTGAGTGATGTCGATCGTAACTGTACTTGTTAAGTAGTAAACTCCTTTGGGAATATATATTACGTTGTATTCTGCTTCAGACGTACTTATCGCCGCTAATATTGCCGTAAATGCTGCATTAGCCGATGTCGTATCTGTCGGATCGCCAGTAGCCCCGTATTTAGTAATATCAAAGACAGAGGCATCTTTAGCGATAGTCAACCAGTTTGCCCCATCGGACACACCAGTCCATTGCTGATATTGCCTTCTAAGCTGTACCTTTAACGCATTATCTATTGTCTCACTACCCGCGCCATCAACGTTTAATACTGTTGCTGACGCATTGCTTTTAACGACTGAATAAATTTGATTGGTCTTTCCTACGGCTGTTGGTAACATATACGTTCCGCTGGCCTGTTTAGCAAGAGTTATGGTCGCAGAACCAACGGCACTGGCGGTCACGTCAACCCACGTTCCGGTAACACCATCGTAGAAATAGAGGTTTTCACCGTCTGAATATACGTCTCCGGCAGTTGGCGATCCATGCGCCGATATTGTATTGAAATGTGTAGTTCTCGCAAGGACTATACGCCCTGTAGCAGAGGGTGTTAATGTCACGTTCTGACCTGCGCCGCCAGCGATAAACGCCAACGCACCCGTCCCTGTAATACTGCCATTAGCAGTACCCGTCCCGCCGTTAGCTACAGCTATCACTGTTCCATTCCAGACACCTGTTGCGATTGTCCCTACCTGCGTAATCGCTGATTGCAGAAAATGTTTTGCCGCATCGTAATTCGTAAGTTGGTTGTGGTCAATGGATGCTTGGTTAAGCGTAAATTTAACGTAATCTCCTGACTCAAGCCCGATTGTCAGTAGATTATTTGCTGATGCTAGTTTGTATAATTGAAATTCGTAGCCGGATAATTGCTTGAAAATGCCCGTGCCTTGACTGCCCTGATTACTCATTGTGTTTGGCATGTCACTTGTCACCCCCGAATTAGTGCTTGGATTCCTATAAATTCTACCCATAAGATTCATCTCTCTTCGTAGTAGACTGCCAATGAAAGTAATTTATCCTCATTTACGCTTCTACCCTGTATTGATACCTTCGCTGTAGGGCCGGTTAAAACCCTGCATCCCGTCCTATGCCCTCGTATATCATCGCTACTATTAGGCGCGATTGTATACATGCTTTTATTCCCCGTGTGGTCTGAAATTATCACCAAATATTGCGCTGGCACGTTGGGGTACGAGCCGTCTAGCTCAACGCCTGCTATCATTATGCGCTGTGCAACGCGCAGTTCGTGTGTCTCTATCTCCGTCTCTATTGGCATCCCGTTGTCTGTCGTTCCGGTCTCCAATTCCCAAACGTAGCCAGTAAGTGCATCAGCCGCTAGAACGGTTTTATGATCACTTCCCGTTGGCCTTACAACTATATCATTGAACGCCCTATTATAATCATATAGTCTCCACGTCGGCGTTGACCTAAGAATGTTCAGCACTAATATTTTATCCTTATCGCCATCATTATCAGAATCATATAATATCCAGACCTCTTCCCCAAAGCAAGTAATTATTGTGTCATCTAAATAACCCGTCTGTATTGCATCCAGGATGCTCTGTATCTCTTGGCTAAGATACGTTGGGTCAGATGTACCCTGAAAGCTAAAGACACCCTCTTGGGATAAATAGACGTGCCTGCCACGCATCGAGTCAATACCCGCAGGGGCAAGTAATCCCGTGTCTGTAAGTACCTGTCTAAGCGAAAAATCCGATGGTGGGTTGTAAATGTCGTTCCCACCTTCTACGATCCACACAGAACCATTCCGGAAATACACTACCAGAGAATCATCCGACAACTGACACAATGCTATTATCGCGCTAGACTCTGGAATTTCTAATTTATTCTCAAGTGGGAAGAAGTCATATATCGCCTTTCCTGTCCACCCAGTAGCACCGTCCTCTTCCAGAAGTTTACTGAAATACAATATGTTCCCATTCTCTTCTGCAAACCAAATCTTATCCTTCCATACCACAACTGCAGATGGATTCAACGCCGCTTTCCTTAGTTCTTCCCCTTCATCGTCTGTATCGTCAAAACAGTAGTGGTCTAGCGTCTGTAGTTCCGCGCCTAAATTCTCCGTTGGAGTATTATCTATCAAAGTACTTCCTATTGCGGCATCGCCAACATATTTGTATAAATCTGTAATGTCTGCTCCTGAATCATCCGCATTGGCCATGTATCGCCTATAATATCTTATCTTATCTACTTGTGTATCGCTTGGCGTTGGCCCGTATAGCTGAATTGCTGGCAAGTCCGCCGTTGGGTCTATCCTAATAGGATTAGACGGCCTTGATTCGATGCCATAAGTGCTATTATAATATGTCATAACGTAATCGTAAAACTTGCTGTCATCTAATCCATTTATCTGATGGTAAATCTGATAATTTGTATCTCCCCATACGGAAGTCCCATTATTATATACTTTAACATATCCCGTGCCTCCGGGTTGGTCATAAATCATATTTGCATAAAATGCCGCTACATTATAATTGCTATAATATGTATCGTCACCAACGATAACAGCCCAATACGTGCCAGCCGCTAATTCAAATTTGCTCAAGAAGGTGAATAGTTTTAGATCGTTTGCTAAAGGCCCCCCTTCGACATTCAGCATGGCGACCGGCCACCACGCGGAGTAAGCGTTATCATCAGCAACAGTACTGCTTGGTGTTCCACCGCTATCGGTATAAATTATAACTCTAACGCTACCGGCCGATGTCGCTACCGTAGGCTTATTCATGCCGATTGAAATTGATGCCAACTCAGTATCCTGTGCGAAAGTTAATTTAATAGCAATCTTCTTATGCGTTGTAGTATTTAATTCTACATCCGCCACTGCCGCTACGGATACCGTATGGCCGCTAACCGCTACAGCAGTTGCCGCGAATACCACATTGGGTCTCTTTATCCCTACCCTATAGCTTGTCCCTGCTAATATTGAAGCATTGTCCGCCCACCGCCAGCCAATATCTGATCCCGTCCCATCAGTTCCAAAGAATACCCGGCCGCCAACATTATTAATATGCTTTCTAGGAGTGGCTTCTTCGTCTGATATTGGGGCCGAAGCAGTTGATTCATTTATATCATACCACCGATATTCAGCTAATCCATTATTGTAAATAATTCCCAATAAATGTTCGTTGTTTTCCAAATCCCTGTAGACAAATAATTGCTGTGGTGGATTGGCTAGAACACTGGCGTTGAAGTTATCGTATCCCTTGCGTACCTGTAGTTTTACCAAATCGCCATCATAGTCATAGCGATAGTTCTTCACTGTTCGCAAGACTGGCTTTTCGCCAACTAACGAAGCATCGCGGAGCATTCCTCTGGAAAAATCAGAAATATTATATATGCTCATATTGACAATAAAGCCCTCACGCGGTAGTTCTCCTCTTTTTCGACTTGCCCTTCGTTAGACTCTCTATTGGTAACTTGCCGGTCTTTTTATTATAAATAGGCCCTTTCAATTCATCAGTGATTAGCATTTTCATGTTTCCGATCTTTTTTAATGCCGCAATAGCAGATGGACTCTTGGCCCCTGCGGTAATACCCCGGGCCCTATTTGTGTTTTGCCGCAATGCTGTAGCGATGGTCTTCTTAACCTGACTAGCTATCCCGCCAATGTATTTCTGGCCTGTAGCTTGGAATGTTTTGTAAAGTTTGTCGTATGTGTCTTCATATGCCTTCTGGTAATTGTCAGAAAGTTGCACACCGCCCTTATTTCTCTTGGGATAATTGCTCTTTTTCTTTTCCATGCCTACCTCCCTATAGCCTTAGGTCCTACACTCTTTTTAAGACTCGTTGTCTTTGCCGTTACGGTTTTTTTACTTGTAAACATTTTGCGCCTATGCAACTCGGCTTCGGTGATGTTATCAAAGCACTTTGCCGCCTTGTCCGTGTCAACGTTGACAACGCAGTATTTCTTCCCTTTTTTCTTTAACACCCAACCGCCCATTATTTACCCCTCTTTTTAATTTTTCCACTTTTGGTTACGCCTTGCTTGGACGCCTTTGACCACATCTGGGCGGCGGCTATGCGTTTGCCTTTTTCCCCACCGCCAGCGGCGGCCGCGACTTCATCAAAGTTGCCCTTATCAACATCCTTGCCAGACCTAGCGCGTTTGGCTATTCTACTCTTTTCGGCTTTTGATAAGCCCGCAGACGGTCTTTTCTTTTTCATATCAGACACCTCATTTCGCTTGCGGCGTTCTGCCTTACGCTTTCTGACCTTAGCTTTAATCTTCTTTTTCTTTTTGTTTCCTGCCATAGATTTCGATAGAACCTTCTTGGTATCCCAAGTACTGCCTTCGTCTCTACTGTTGATTAACATATCTAATTGGGCGGATAATAAACCGCCCATCCCTCACTGGCCACGCGGATTGTACCGCCTAACGCCTGCGCCAATACCGTTATCGAGATCGCCCAAACGGTGCTTCTTGTGCGTTGGAGAACCCGCGCCTTTTTTGTCCGGCGGATTCTGGCATTTTCTCTCTGCGCCAACATCTAACCCTGTAGGAAACCTTGCTCCTGACTTATGCGCTTTCATTTTCATTCTCCTCATATATCTTGTAATAGATTGATCTGAGTTATAGTGAATTCATTGGCTTCACGTTTGCCGTTTCTGCATCCGAAAACTACGCACATCTCTTCGTCATCCGGGATGTGCGCGACTATCTCCTGTTGGAATTTGCCATTGATGTAAAAATGTACCCTTCTCGTCCCTTCAACGTAAATATGCAATCTAGTAAATACCAGATCAATTAATGTCCCTAATCCTGTTTCCTGAGTGGAAACTGAATCTTTACTACATTCAGAGTTTATGCTGGCAGACCCGTCAACGCCAAAGAAACCGATAGCGTCAACTCTGTCATCAAATATATTCGACCCTAAAGCCAGCCTAGGGGATAGACCGAAAAACCAATCGGCCTCATCTACGTCCTTGAATCTGATGCCAGTATTGAGCCACAATCCCTTGTTGGAATATGGCTTGGCTATTTCGTATTTACTGGAATAGGCGTAGTAGTTATTGTCTTCTGCGCCATTGACGGACTTAGCGACTCCGCCGCGTTCGTTCTGAACAGCTAATGCCGTTCCTGTAATGCCGTTCTGGTCAACTGCCCATACGTTACTACTATTGACATCATATGAGGTCTTGAATTCCCATCTAATAAGATGAGCGTCAACCGGCATGGACGGCAAGCACGGCAATAATGGATATGGTGCTAATGTCGGCCGGTTCTCGCAGCGTCGAAAGCCACTCGAATCCCCTACCTTTCTAACGAATCCTTCAACTGAAGGCCCATTGATATCCGCTACATCCGATACTGAAGCACTAGCACCTTCTGACCGGTTATAAGTGCCGGAAAAACTAAGCGTGCCAGAAGCCATTAAATTACCTGTTCGCGTAGTTGGCGTGTAATAGCCAGGGACGCTTCCAAACGTTATCGTGTAAAGACCAACTGGCGCGCTAGATGTCGTATATGACCGTCCTGTGCCGGAATAGGTATTTGCGCCGATTACCGTAAATGATGCACTATCATTATTGGTTGCCACTACGATAGTCCCCGATGCAGCGAGAGCCGCGTATGTTCCTGTGAATGTTATCGTGCCGCCAGTTGTCAATACTTGCGAAGCAGCCGCCGGAGTTGTGTATCCTGCGACATTGCCATAAGCTATAGTATACGTTCCGATGGGCGCATTGGTCTGCGTAGTTGACGTTCCTGAGCCTGTATAAGTAGTAGGCCCGGTCAGGGTAAACGATGCTGATATATTGGTATTGACTACTATCGTTCCTACTGTTGCTAGTGCAGCGTAAGTGCCTGTAAATGCTGTAGTAGCACCACCTGCAACTGTCTGCGTTTCAGGAGACGGCGTAGTGTATCCTGCCACGTTACCGTATGTGATCGTGTAGTCGCCGGGCGTTACCTCGCTATCCGACCATGATGTACCTGAACCGCTCATATTATCCGGCCCGGATATGGTAAATGACGCGCTAGATAAGTTGGTGCTAACGGTAATTCCGCCTGGAGCAACGGTAGGCGTATAGTACCCAACAAGCGATAATACCCCGCCTGGCGATAATGTCCCACTCTTCGAGCTTGGACTATTATATCCTGCGGCTCCGTAGAAATAGACAGTATAGAATCCGGGAGTTGCTGACGTAGTTGACCATAAAGTCCCTGAACCGCTAAACGTTTCCGGGCCTCAACCACAAATAACGCGGCGGCAATATTTGAGGTAACGTAAATAGTCCCGTCATCGCCGGTTATTACAGTATAAGTACAGGTAAAATAGGTAGTTACGCCTGACGATATTGTCTTGGTCTGATTAGCTGGCTTGATGTATCCTGCGACTTCCTCAAATACGATTGTATAGCTTCCCGGAGTTGCTGACGTAGTTGACCATGACTGTCCATAGCCATAGAATACCTCCGGGCCGGAGATAGTAAATGATGCCCCGGCTATGTTGGCAGTTACCGTGATATACCCATCTCCGGTAATCGCAACGTAGTTGCCAGTAAACAAGATCAGGCCACCGTCTGCCAATACTAAGGTTTCAGGGCTTGGAGTAGTATAGCCCGCAACGTTCCCATAAGTTATAGTATAACTGCCTACAGGGGCGTGGGTTTGTGTCATTTCCGTTCCAAAACCTGAATAGATTTCCGGCCCGACTACGGTAAAAGACGCTGACGCATTGTTGGTGGAGACTATGATAGTGCCATACTCGGTTGCAGTAGAGCTATAAACGCCATTAAAAGACGTAGTGCCACCAATGTATAACTCTTTTGTTTGCGGTGGCGGAGTATTGTATCCAGCGATTGCGCCATAAATAATGGTATATGATCCAATAGGAGCGTTAGCTTGTGACCACGAAGTGCCTGACCCGGCATATGTCTCAGGGCCAATCAAAGTAAACGTTGCATTTGCGTTGTTGGTGGTTACTGCCAACGTTCCAGTCTGCACGGCCTCTACTACATACGCTCCTATGAAAGTTGTTGTTTCGCCTGTAGCTACTGTTTTTGTCTGATCCACCGGAGCGGTATAACCCGCTACCTGCCCCCAGGAGACAGTGTAATCGCCTGCCGGAGCGGTAGTTGCCCACGAAGTGCCAGTCCCAAAGTAACTCTTAACAACCCCAATAACAGTAAAGATGGAATTTGCCACGTTGGTATTGATTACAATAGTGCCATCTGTGGACATTGAAACATAACTGGCGGTGAACTCAATGGTCGCGTCAGCCGTCAATACCAGAGTTTCAGGATCAGGCGTTATAAATCCAGAGACGGAATCGTAAGTAATTGTATAACTACCGACCGGCACGCTAGTTTTCGTCCACGATAGTCCAGAGCCATCATAAGCCGCAGGGCCGGTCAACGTAAAAGTCGCATTGGCATTATCTGTTGTAACCGATATTGTCCCGACATCTGTGGATGGCGCCGGCAACGCATATTCCGATGATAGCGGCCAGGTCATGAAGTTAATCTCCTGCTCTAATATTCTGACAGCGCAATCGGCGGCGCCAAAATCACTTGCGCCATCTCCGCTAAACCAGTATTCATACTGACGATTCCATTCCAAAATTGCATCATTTCTAGCTTCATACCACGTCCGGCCGTCTATTAAGGCTTCCAGAAACTTGAAGCATCCTGCCGATGTAGATATGTATTTAGCGTCACTTAACGATCCATCAGTTGCAACCATCCTGATAGTGTCTACAAATCCCGCCACCGCGACAGCCCCAAGATCATAGAGATGATACATTAGGCTCGACCCGGCATTGCAAGCGAAGGCATAGGCAGCCTTCCCAACTAAGTAACCGGTACTAACCATATTGCTCGTAGATATTATCGGATTCCACTCATCTACTCTATCGCCTTGCAACGTATTGTTCGACCCATGCCCGGTAAAGACGAATAGGTCAAAATTAAAGGTTTTTAAGTATGGTTCTACTGTATCCCACACAACGTTTTCATTAACGTCTACATAATCATACCCAACAGCGGCGGCTCTTGCTACTCTGGGTGCGCCATGAGTGTTCAAAATACCAATCGCATCTGGCCCAACGGTGGGATTGAATGGCCACAATTTTGGCCTTACAAATAAAATACCGGCCATATTACACCAACCTTGATATTATATCTAAATATACCTTCTTATAGCTTCCTAATAATTGAATACCATACTCAGTCTTATTAAAAACTTCGTTATACGTTTCCTCAACTGTGTATGATTCTGTATCTGATAAGAACTTCATGTTTTTCTTCATATCTTCTGGCATACCAGCAAGCCTGGCTTTCATCTGTCTAACAATTAGATCATCTATGTCTATCGGATTTTCTATAATGATAGATTCATTCTCAGACAAAGCCTTAATCGTTTCATTTGGAGTTACCAACTCGCCATCTATCACGAAATACGGCACGTCTCGTTCAGTCTTTGGGATGCGTTTCAACCATTTCTCTATTATTTCTTTGTTCATTATACTCTTCCTTTAGCAAGTCGAGACAGTTCTTAAATATCATTTCCATCCGTTCCCTAATCATCTCCGACAAATGCCCGTCATCCTCCATCTCTTCTAGTAACCCACACATATTGAGCAGCAGGTCAGAATTCAATATATACGCCACGTCTCCGGGAATTAACTTAGCCCGGATGCGAGTCTGCTCTATTAACAGATCGCATCCATAATTATCGAAGTATTCCACGTTACCCCATTCATCAATGCTATCCACGAGTTTATGCAGCTGCTCTTCCAGATACGAGTTCCAGTTAGTTAATACCTTCGCCAGAGACATTATCTCTATGCCATCTGGCGAAGGTATAGGAAAGTATGGAATAAACCGTTCAACTGGCGGGATTTTCGTTCCCCACGCCTTTAACGCATCTATCAACATGGTTAAATATCCTGTAACAGTAAAATTCTTCCTGTGGTCAAAGAGTTTGCACCACTAGCACCATTTCTAACTCCAAACGCTACTGCTAATTCCTCATCGTCTGGCAAGTTAGTTGTAATAGTTGCAACGTAAGCCAACTTGTTAGCTGCATTTTCTATGTAGAAATCTACCCTTGATACGCCATTGGCATATATAGCGAGTTCCTTTTGCGTGGCATCTGCCATTGTGCCTTTTGCGGTTGACTGTGTAGGTGTGCTGTTTTTGTTGCCCTCGCAATTAATATTCACACTGCCATCAACTCCATAAAAGCCGATGGAATCAACGCGGGCATCGAATAGTCCGGTAGTCGCGGCGATCTTGCACAGCCCGAAAAACCAGTCGGCATCATCAGCATCAGCCAGCGTGATTAACCCATGAAGCCACAGTCCTTTCCCCGCTTGCAACTTGGCGACTTCGTATTTGCTAAAGTAACCGTAATAATTGTCTTCCGTTACGGTGTTAGTTACTTTCGCCAAGCCGCCGCGCGCATCCTGGACAATCAATGGCGTTCCAGACCCGGCGTTTACTTGCGTCCATACGTTTGTGGTGTCAACATCATACACTGATTTGAATTGCCATATATTAATATGCGCGTCAACGCCTATGGCTGGAAGTGCCGGCATGTAGGCGAACGGCCGCTCGTCAGACCGGTTTTCTGTTCTGAAAAACCCTATTGGGTCATTATCTGAATGCACCAAATTTAACGAATCTATCGCAAATTTCCCATGAGGGCCTGGCCCTTGCTGTGTAGCCCTACTTCTTCTTACACTCATTTTTGTTCCCTCCATCCTACGCTACAGCGAAATGATACGCTGTATCCTGGTTATAAGCCTAGTCTAGTTAGGGCGTTCCCTGTTCGAGTGCGGCTATTAGTCAACGGGATAAGTAAACCGTATCCCGCGTGTTCCCCCTTTAGCGCGATTACCCCAAACCGTTAGCGGCTTTCGCAATGGGGGAGCGTAAATATCGCCTTGATACTTACGCACATCATTGTCATATAATTGTCTCAAAGCATTGATCTCAGGTAACGGCTTGCTAGTTCTAACACCAGCCTTCCATTCCAAACATTCTTCTAGCAACTCCCGATAGCGTTCATCCATCTCTATTCTATCGGTATCTTTCTTAGGCATTTCCGGAACAGCATGATAGAGGACTTCGATATTCTCAGAACCTAACGCATCGGATTCACTCGGCGTTGGCCCAATCCAGAGCATCCGTTGAGTCCTAAACTCTCCCTCGACTTGATACTGATCGCATACATTACAAGTCACCATTTCCCCCGCCGTTGGTATCCCGCCGATCCACATATCAACTGTTAAGGTATTGGCCGTTGCTGCGCTTACTTTGCCATGTGACCCGCCGCTGGCTATTGCGATATCGCCAGCCTCGGCGCCTGTTGTCGCAGACCCAGTAACAGTTGTCGCCGTAAATGTCGTGCCTGTTATTGTAGCCTTCGTAGTGCCAACGGTAAAGTCGTTAGTTGCACCCTCTCTTAAGCCTGGATGCGGTGCGCTTTCCGAAAGCCTTATCTTCTGCG
>Ga0100392_1003420_pt1 | contig 14513 bp, 13 predicted proteins | sample CryGeymeta201516_FD_81548 | JGI IMG/M metagenome (GOLD analysis project Ga0100392, IMG submission 81548) | Groundwater microbial communities from Crystal Geyser aquifers in Utah, USA - Crystal Geyser metaG 2015-16 | ecosystem: Environmental > Aquatic > Deep subsurface > Groundwater | place: USA... | reverse complement strand
GGCCGAGCTTGAGGATGTGTACATCCTGCTGCACGAGAAGAAGCTGAGCTCGCTGCAGCCGATGGTGCCGCTGCTGGAGGCCGTGATCCAGACCTCCAAGCCGCTGCTGATCATCGCCGAGGACGTCGAGGGCGAGGCGCTGGCCACGCTGGTGGTCAACAAGCTGCGCGGCGGCCTCAAGATCGCCGCCGTCAAGGCGCCGGGCTTCGGCGACCGCCGCAAGGCCATGCTGCAGGACATCGCGATCCTGACCGGCGGCCAGGTGATCTCCGACGACCTCGGCATGAAGCTTGAGAACGTCGGCCTCGACATGCTGGGCACCGCCAAGAAGGTGCGCATCACCAAGGACGACACCACCATCGTCGACGGTCACGGCGAGAAGGCCGAGATCGAGGCGCGCGTCGCCCAGATCAAGCAGCAGATCGAGGAGACCACCTCGGACTACGACAAGGAGAAGCTGCAGGAGCGTCTCGCCAAGCTGGCCGGCGGCGTCGCGGTGATCCGCGTCGGCGGCGCCACCGAGATCGAGGTCAAGGAGCGCAAGGACCGCGTCGATGACTCGCTGAACGCCACCCGCGCCGCGGTTCAGGAGGGTGTGGTGCCCGGCGGCGGCGTGGCGCTGGTGCACGCCTCCAAGGTGCTCGACGGCTTCACCGGCGAGAACGAGGACCAGAAGGCGGGCATCGCCATCGTGCGCCGCGCGCTCCAGTCGCCGCTGCGCCAGATCGCCGAGAACGCGGGCGTCGACGGCGCCGTGGTCGCGGGCAAGGTGCTGGAGTCCAGCGACGTGAACTTCGGCTTCGACGCGCAGCTTGAGGTCTATGGCGACCTGATGAAGGCCGGCATCATCGACCCCGCCAAGGTTGTGCGCACCGCGCTGGAGGACGCCTCCTCGGTCGCGGGTCTGCTGATCACCACCGAGGCGATGATCGCCGAGAAGCCCGAGCCGAAGGGCCAGGGCGGCGGCATGGGCGGCGGCATGGGCGACATGGGCGGCATGGGCGGCATGATGTGATCCACGCCTGACCCATCCGGGCCAGTCATAGGGGCCGCGCGGGAAACCGCGCGGCCCTTTTTCGTCGCGGCGGCGCGCGGAGCGGCGGATCTCTCCATGCTGCGGCGATGGCGGCCTGGCCGGAGCGCTCATCGCCCCCCTTATCGACCGATCTTTGCGCAGGCGGCGGGCGACGCCTCGCCGGGCCTTGGCCACGCCGATCCGGCGCCTCTCCGATCGTGGGCCGCCGTCGCGTTTTGCGCCGCAGCGCCGTCGATCGCGCGGCAAGGCGCTTGGCGCCGGGGTCCGTCGCCTGTTAACCCTCTGCGCGATGATCCGCCGCCTTAGCCTCGCCCCCGTTCCCGGCCCCGCCGCCCATGGCGCGCGGCTCGCGGGCGGCTGGCTGTGGTTCTCGCAGGTCCGCGTGGAGCCGCCCGGCGCGGCGGCGCAAGTGCTGCCGACCGAGGCGGCGGCCGCCCTGTTTCCCGAGGCTGCGGCGGCGCTGGCGCGGCTGGCGGCCGCGCGCGCGCCGCTGTGCGGGCTGACGCTTTCGGCGCCGCGTCTGGTGGCGGCGTCCGGCGCGGCGCGGGAGGGCGCCGCGATCGTCGAAATCGAGGCGTCCGGGGCTTCGGCCCATGCGGGCGCGGCGGCGCAGGCCCGGGGCGCCCGCGCGCTGGCGGCGCCCTGCGCGGCGCCGCCGATCGCGCTGGCGCGGTTGCCGGCCGACCGGGCGGCGCGCATCCCGCGCGGCGCGGCGGCGATGCTGGCGCACGGGCGCGGCGGCGACGCCCGGGCGCGGGTGGAGGCGCTGACGCAGGCGCTGGAGGCGGCGATGATCGCGGGCGCCCCGCGTGAGCGGCTGGCGCTCGACCCCGGCCCGGTGTTCGGCCCCGGCGGCGCGCAGGCCCTGCAGGCGCTGGCGCCGCTGCATGCGAGCGGCTGCGCCGTCGCCGCCGATCTGACCGGCGCGCCCGACGGCGCCGCGCTCGGCGCGGGCGTGGCGCTGGCGCTGGCGTCGGGCGCGCAACTGCTGCGGGTGGACGACATCGCGGCGGCGGCCTCGGCGCTGGCGCTGTGGCGGGCGGCGCAGGCGCCGTGCCTGACGGCGGCGGAGGCGTGATGGGCGAGGCGCTGTTCTACCACCTGACCGCATCGCCGCTGGAGACGGCGGCGCCGGAGATGCTGGAGAAGTGCCTGGCGCGCGGCTGGCGGGTGACGCTGCGCGCGGGCTCCGCCGAGCGCGTCGCCGCGCTGAACGCGCATCTGTGGACCTATCGCGACGAGGCGTTCCTGCCCCACGGCGCCGCCGGGGACGGCTTCGCCGAGCGCCAGCCGATCTATCTGACCGCAGGGCCGGAGACGCCGAACGCGCCGGACGTGCTGTTCGTGGTGGACGGCGCGCTGGCGCTGGCGGCGGAGTTCGCCGCGTTCCAGCGCGTGGCGACCCTGTTCAACGGCCACGACGCCGCCGCCGTCGCGCAGGCGCGCGCGCAATGGCGGCTCGCCCGGGACGCAGGCTGCGCCTGCGTCTATTGGGCGCAACGCGACGATGGCGGCTGGGTCAGGCGGGACGGGACGGGCGGAGACGGCGCCGGCTGAGCCGGACCGGCGCGCGCGGGGCCGCGCGTCCCGCCGGAGGAACGGTTTGCGGCCAGCCCTCTCGCCGCCGGGCGCCGCGCTTGTCGGCGCCCCGTTTTCCGGCGGCGCGCTAGTCTTGGCGACCGGCTGTGTAGGCGGTCAGCGCCGCCGCCGTTCCGTCCCGCCAGATCACCGACAGCCAGCGCTCGAAAGCCTGCGCAAACCGCACCTCCCTGCAAAGACCGCCATACACCGTCGGCTGTTCCAGCCAGGCGAGCGGGCGCGCCCTCGCCGCATGGGCCGCCGCCGTCAGCGCCGCCCAGTTCGGGTCGTTGGGCTCGATGGCGGAACCGTCCTCGCGGCGGCCCGCGCACATGCGCGCCCACAGGGCTTCCACCAGCGCGAACCCGTCCACCGCGTCGCCGGCCGCGATGGCTTCCCGCAGGATCGGCAGCAGAAAGCCCGTGTGACGGGAGGAGCCGTCGAAGGCCACGCGCCGGGTCGTGTCGCGTATCGCGGGATTGGCGAAGCGGCGCTCGATCAGCGCCAGATAGTCCGCCGGCGCGGCCTCCGGCACGGCGTTGACGCGGGGCAGGATATGTTCGGTCTGCACCTTGCGAAACATGGCGGAGATCGCGGGATGCGCCATGCAGTCGGCGATGGTCGGCGCGGACAGAAGCTCGCCCGCGTTCGCCAGAATTTGGTGGCCCGCATTGAGGATGCGGATTTTCATCATCTCGTAGGGGTGCACGTCCGACGTGAAGCTGGCGCCGACCCGATCCCAGTTCGGACGGCCCGCGCAGAAGGCGTCCTCGATCACCCATTGGCGGAAGTTCTCGTGCGTGACGGGCGCGGCGTCGGCGACGCCCATCTCGCGGACGAGGGCGCATTCCGCCGGGCCCGTGGCGGGCACGATGCAATCCACCATGGAATTGGGAAAGGCGCTTTCAGCCCCGATCCAGTCGGCCAGGTCCGGGTCGGTCATCCGGGCCAGCCCGGTCACCGCCTGCCGCAGGATGGCGCCGTTGCCGCGCAGGTTGTCGCAGGACATGCCGGTGAACGGGACATGCCCCGCCGCGCGCCGCAGCCGAAGCGCCGCGACCATGGCGCCGAAGGCGGTGCGCGGGTGGCCGGGATGCGCCGCGTCATGGCGGATGTCGGGATGGCCGAGGTCGAGGCCGCCTGTCGCGGGATCGAGGTAATACCCGCCCTCGGTCACGGTCAGCGCGACGATGCGGATGCGCGGATCGGCCATGGCGCCGATGAGCGGGCCGTTGTCCTGCGCGATGGGGAGGTAGCCGATCATCGCGCCCGTCACCTCGGCCGAGCGGTGATCGGGCGCCAGTTCGATCAGCGTCGTCAGGCAGTCCTGCGCGAGCAGCCTTTCGCGCATCGCGGCGTCGTAGGGGCGCACGCCCGCGCCGAGAATCGCCCAGTCGAAGGCGTCGCCGTCCTGCATCAGCCGGTGGAGATACCACGCCTGATGGGCGCGGTGGAAATTGCCCAGCCCGATATGCACGATCCCCGGCGTCAGCAGGCTGCGGTCGTAGCGCGGCCGAAGGATCTGCTCCGGCAGCGCGGCCAGCGTGGCGTCGCGAAGGGGAACCGGGCGCCCGTCACGCTCTGTCATCAGCTCATCCATTGGCCGCCATCGACGTTATAGCACTGCGCGACGATATATTCGGCTTCATCGCTGGCGAGGAAAACGGCCATGCCGGTCAGGTCTTCGGCCCTGCCCATGCGGCCATAGGGCACCGCCGCGGCCACTTCGCGCTTTTTCTGGCCCGGGGCCTTGCCTTCGTATTTCGCGAAGAACGCATCGACCCCGTCCCAATGCTCGCCATCGACGACGCCCGGCGCGATCGCGTTCACGTTGATGCCGTGCGCGATCAGGTTCAGTCCCGCCGACTGCGTCAGGCTGATGACCGCCGCCTTGCTGGCGCAATAGACGGCGACGAGCGGCTCGCCGCGGCGGCCCGCCTGGCTCGCCATGTTGATGATCCGGCCGCGCACGCCGTTGTCGATCATGTGGCGCGCGACCGCCTGCATGGTGAAAAGCGCGCCCGCCACGTTGATGTCGAAGACGCGCGCGTAATCGGCGCGGTCGATCCCGACGAGGGGCGCGGCGGTGAAGACGGCCGCGTTGTTGATCAGAATGTCGATCCGCCCGAAAGCCCGGACGGCCGCGGCCACCGCGGCGTCGATGCTCTGCTGCCGGGTCACGTCCATCTCGACGGCGATCGCGTCCTCGCCGATCTCGGCCGCCGACGCGCGGGCGCGGTCGATGTCGATGTCGCCGATCACCACCTGCGCGCCTTCGCGCACATAGGCCTCGGCGAAAGCGCGGCCGATGCCGCGCGCCGCGCCGGTGATCAGCGCCTTCTTTCCCGCCAGACGTTTCATGCGATGCGAAGCCCTTCTCCATCGAACCTGTGCAGCTGGCCGGGGTCGGGCGTCAGCCAGACGCTGTCGCCGTACCGCAGATCGACCTCGCCGCCCACGCGCACCGTCACCGGCGCGGCGACGCCCTCGCAGGCGACGTGAAAGTAGGTGTCCGAGCCGAGGTGTTCGGAGACGCCGACCACGCCGCGCCAGTCGCCCGCTTCGGACGAGACCGTTATGTGCTCCGGGCGGACGCCGATGGTCGCGGCGCCATGTCCGGCGGCGATGTCTCCGCCGATCAGGTTCATCTTCGGGCTGCCGATGAAGCTCGCCACGAACAGGTTTTGCGGCGCGCGATACAGCTCCAGCGGACCGCCGACCTGCTCGATGACGCCCGCGCGCAGCACCACGATCTTGTCGGCCATGGTCATCGCCTCGATCTGGTCGTGGGTGACATAGATCATCGTCGTCGCGAGCCGCTTGTGCAGTTCGGAGATCTCCAGCCGCATCCCGACGCGCAGCGACGCGTCGAGGTTCGAGAGCGGCTCGTCGAACAGAAACGCCGAAGGTTCGCGCACGATCGCGCGGCCGATGGCGACACGCTGGCGCTGACCGCCCGAAAGCTGTCCGGGACGCCGGTCCAGATAGTCGGTCAGGTTCAGCACCTCGGCCGCCGCCGAAACGCGCCGATTCTGTTCGGCGGCGTCGAGCCCGGCCATGCGGAGCGGAAACGCGATATTCTTGCGCACGGACATGTGCGGGTAGAGCGCGTAGGACTGAAACACCATGGCGAGGCCGCGCCGGGCTGGCGGCACGCCCGTCGCGTCCCGCCCGTCGATGCGGATCGCGCCCGAACTGACGTCCTCCAGCCCGGCGATAAGCCGCAGCAGCGTGGACTTGCCGCAGCCCGAGGGGCCGACAAAGACCACGATCTCCCCGTCCTCGATGGTCAGGTCCAGCGGGCGGATGACCTCCACATCGCCGAACGACTTGCTCACCTTGTCGAGCGTGATGCGTCCCATGCTGGTTTTACTCCCGTTATCCGGCGGCGCGCTATTTCACCGCGCCGAAGGTCAGGCCGCGAACGAGTTGCTTCTGACTGAACCAGCCGAGGATCAGGATCGGCGCGATCGCCATGGTCGAGGCGGCGCTGAGCTTGGCGTAGAACAGGCCCTCGGGGCTGGAGTAACTGGCGATGAAGGCCGTCAGCGGCGCGGCCTGGGCGGCGGTCAGGTTGAGCGTCCAGAACGCCTCGTTCCACGCCAGGATGATGTTGAGCAGGACCGTCGAGGCGATGCCGGGGATGGCCATGGGCGTCAGGATGTAGAGGATCTCCTGCCGCAGCCCGGCGCCGTCCATCCGCGCGGCTTCGAGGATGTCGCCCGGGATTTCGCGGAAATAGGTGTAGAGCATCCAGACGATGATCGGCAGGTTGATGAGCATCAGCACGAGGACCAGGCCGATCCGGGTGTCGAGCAGGTTGAACTGAACGAACAGCAGCGAGATCGGGTAGAGCACGCCGACCGCCGGCAGCATCTTGGTCGAGAGCATCCAGAGCAGGATGTCCTTGGTCCGGCGCGAGGGCACGAAGGCCATGGACCATGCGGCGGGGACCGCGACCAGAATCCCCAGCAAGGTCGATCCGCCTGCGATGATCACCGAATTCCAGAGAAAGCGCATATAGTCCGACCTCTCCTGCACGATGGCGTAGTTCTCCAGCGTGAAGTCGAAGCTCCAGAACAGCGGCGGGTTGTTGATCGCCTGCGCCTCGGTCTTGAAGCTCGTCAGGATGGTCCAGTAGATCGGAAAGAAGATCAGCAGCCCGATCAGCCACGCGACGGCGGTGGTCGCGAGCTTGCGGCGGGTGGAGACTGCGCGCGCCATGGTCGCCCCCTATCGGTCCAGATTCTTGCCGACGATGCGCATCAGAAACAGCGCGACGATGTTGGCGAGGATGATCGCATAGACGCCGCCCGCGGACCCCAGCCCGATGTTCTGGCTGTCCACCACGCGCTGGAAAATCAGGTAGGTCAGAGTGCGCGTGCCGAACGAGCCGCCGGTGGTCACGAAGATTTCGGCGAAGATCGACAGCAGAAAGATCGTCTGGATCAGAATGACGATCGTGATCGCCCGGCCCAGATGCGGCAGCACGATGTGGATAAAGCGGGAGAGAACCGGCGCGCCGTCCATCTCGGCGGCTTCCAGCTGCTCGCTGTCGAGCGACTGGATCGCGGTCAGCAGGATCAGCGTCGCGAACGGCAGCCATTGCCACGACACGATCAGGATGATCGACTGCACCGAAGCGTCCGACAGCCACGACACCGGCTCGGCTCCGAAGAACAGCCACAGATGCGCGAACATGCCGTTCACCGGGTCCATGAACATGTTCTTCCACACCAGCGCCGAGACCGTGGGCATCACGAAGAACGGCGCGATCACGAGGATGCGCACGACCCCCTGCCCCCACATCGGCTGATCGAGCAGGACCGCCAGCAACACGCCCAGCACAAGGGTGATCGCCAGAACGCCGCCGACGATCAGCAGCGTCGCCTGCACGCTGGGCCAGAACGAGCTTGAGTTGATGAAGCGGACGTAATTCTCGAACCCGACCCAGTCGAGGCCGCGTCCGAGCGAATCGCCGCGCATCGGCAGGTAGCGCTTGAACGAGAAATAGAGCGTCATGGTCAGCGGCGCGAGCATCCAGCCAAGCAGCAGGATCACGGCCGGCGCCATCATCAGTCGCGCTGCGGAGCGGGAATGCCGGGTCGCCATGGATGCACCTCTCCTGTGGACGCTGCGGCCTGCGTGGCGCGGTGACGAACGGGCAGGGAGCCTGATGATGCGCGGGGGCGCCGTTGCGCCCGCCGCGCATCGTGCGGCGAGGAGCGTCAGCGGTAGCCCGCCGCCTCCATCGCGTCGTTGGTCAGCGCCTGCGCCTTGTCCAGCGCCTGCCGCACGGTCTGCTGACCGGCGTAGACCGCCGAGAACTCCTGGCTCACCTCGGTGGCGATGCCGGCGAACTCGGGGATGGCGACGAACTGAATGCCGACGTAGGGGACCGGCTTGACGGTCGGATTCGTCGGGTCTGCCGCGTTGATCGAGTCAAGCGTCATCTGCGCGAACGGCACGGCCTGATATTCCGGGGTCTCGTAGAGCGAACGGCGCGCCCCCGGCGGCACGTTGGCCCAGCCCTCGTTCTCCGCGACGAGCTCGATGTAGTCCTTCGACGTCGCCCACTCGATGAACCGCCGCGCCGCGTCAGCCTTTTGCGTGCCGGCCGGGATCGCCAGCGCCCACGCCCACAGCCAGTTCGACCGCTTGCCCAGCCCGGTGTCGGGCGCCAGGGCGAAGCCGACATGCTCGGCGACCGCCGAGTCGGCGGGGTTGGTCACGAACGACGCGGCCACGGTGGCGTCGATCCACATGCCGCATTTGCCCTGCTGGAACAGCGACAGGTTCTCGTTGAAGCCGTTGGTCGCATAGCCCGGCGGGCCATAGCTGTTCATCAGATCGACGAAGAAGCCGAGCGCCTGCTCCCATTCCGGCGTGTCGAACTGGGCGTTCCAGTCCTCGTCGAACCAGCGCGCGCCGAAGGAGTTCGCCGTCACCGTTATGAAGGCGCCGCCCTCGCCCCAGCCGGGCTTGCCGCGCAGGCAGACGCCGTAAACTTCGTTTTCGGGGTCGTGCATCGCCGCCGCAGCCTCGCGGATGACCTGCCAGGTCGGGGCCTCGGGCATCGTCAGCCCGGCCTTCTCCATGAGGTCGGTGCGGTACATGACCATCGAGCTTTCGCCGTAGAACGGTGCGGCGTAGAGCGTGCCGTCATGGCTGAGGCCGTCGCGCATCGCGGGCAGGATGTCGCCGACGTCGTATTCCGCCGACAGGTCGTCGAGCGGCACGAGCCAGCCGTTGGCGCCCCAGATCGGCGTCTCGTACATGCCGATCGTCATGATGTCGAACTGACCGCCATTGGTGGTGATGTCGGTCGTGACGCGCTGACGGAGCACGTTTTCCTCGAGCGTGACCCACTCGACGCCGACGCCGGTCTCGCTGGTGAACCGATCCGTGTAGCGCTGCATGCGGATCATGTCGCCGTTGTTGACGGTCGCGATGGTGATGGTCGTGTCCTGCGCGGCGGCGACGGACGCGAAAAGGCAGAGCGCAACGGCCGAGGACGCGCGCAGCGCGGTTGTCGTGGACATCGGTATCCTCCCTGATGTGGTTTCTTGTTATGCGGATGCTAGGGCGCGACATCGCCGGCGGTCAACGAATTTCTTTACGCGCGTCAATAAATTTGCGTCACGCGGATGCGCGCAGGACCAGCCTCGCCGGGATCAGGGTCTCGGTGCGGCTCTGGAATCGCCCGCCCGCCTCGATCAGGGAAAACAGCGTCTCCATGCATTTGTCGGCCACGGCCTCATAGTCATGCGCCGCCGTGGTGAGCGCGGGACAGGTGAACCGCGAGAATGGATGGTCGTCATGCGACGCCACCCGAAGCGCGCATCCCTCGCCGCGCCCCACGCGCAGCCCGCGCTCGTAGCAGGCCGCGAGAAAGCCGATGGCGAGCCGGTCGTTGCTGCACAGCACGGTGTCGGTCGCAAGCCGCCGGGAGGCGATCAGCTCATGCGCGCCGCGACGCCCGATCTCCTCGAAGCCCCATCCCTCGCCCTCGACCTTCACGACGACCGGCTCGAGTCCGGCGTCCTGCATCACCCTGAGATATGCGTTGCGCCGCTTGTTGGCGTTGGGGTTCGCCGGGTTGCGCATCTCAAAGAAGCAGGGCGGAGACCCGGTCTGGCGGAGATAGGCGACGGTCTGCGCCACAAAGCTGAAATTGTCAGAACCGACAAAGGCTTCGCCCATATCCGCGATGTTGCTGTCAAACAATACGGTGGGCACGTCGCGGCAGAATCTTTCAAGCGCCGACCGGTCGGACAACCGGCCGAGCGGCGCGAAGAACACGCCCGCAGGCTTCAGCGCGGTCAGCCACGCGATGATGTCGTTCTCCAGCTTGCGCTCGCCATGCGCGCTGCAAAGAATCGGCGAATACCCGGCTTCGAGGCAGCGCAATTCGATGATGCGCGCAATCTCCGCGAAGAACGGGTCGGCGAGATAGGGCACCACGATGCCGACGTTCTTCGTCAGGTTGCGGTTCTGGTTGACGGCGAAGATGTTGGGCCGGAAGTCGCAGCGCCGCAGCGTCGCCTCGATGCGCTCGCGCGTCGTCTGGCGAACGCTGGCGGGATCGTTGAAGTATTTCGACACGGTCGGACGGGAGACCCCGCTCAGCGCGGCGAACTCCTGCATGTTCCGAACTCTGTGCTCGCTCATGATCCCGCCTCTTCGGGCCCGCTTCGAGGGCGGGAGGCCCGTTCACGCCGCTGCGTGCCGATAGAAATCTCGAAAACATGCCGCGAGTAAAGAATTTTCGCGGCGATTGCGCCTTTTCAGGGATTGCGCCCTGTCAGGCGACCGAGCCCTTGCGCCGCAGCCGCCACGCTCCTGTCGGCGCGGCGTGGCGCTCTTGCAGCGTGGTGTTGATGTAACGCGGATCGCGGCGAAATCCGCATCGGTCAAGCCACGGCATGACGGTGCGGCATGGAGCGGCTTGCGACAGGCGCGCGCGCCGGTCGCCTTTCGCGCCGGGGGCGTGGCGGCCAGGCGGTGCGGTCTTGCGGCCGTTCTTCCGCGAAAACGGGCGGACGGGAGGGGGGCCCGCTCAGTCGTCGTCGCCGCCGACCGCCAGATCCACCGCGCCCGCCGCCACGTCCACCGTGGTCTCCACGGCGGTCGCCGTCACCGAGACGGCGGTGGATGCGACGGTGTAGGCGACGCAGCCGCCCAGAGCCGCGCTCAGCACGAGCGCCGTCAGCAGAACTCGCATGATCGTCCCTCCGGGGCCATCGCCCGCGCAGGGAGACATATGCGACGGCGCGCGGCGCGGTCCAGCCCCGCCGCGCAGGCGCTCAGGGGGCCGACCAGGCCGCCTCGGCCGCGATCTTGTAGGACCACGGCAGCCCGGCGTTGCGCCAGCCGTTGACGCTGCGCGCGCCGCTGGCGCGGTCCTTGTCGCCCTCGAACCCATCGACGAGGTTCCAGACGTCGGTATAGCCCGCCGCGATCAGCAGCCGCGCCGCCGCCGCCGAGCGCGCGCCCGAACGGCAGGTGACGAATACGGTCGCGTCGCGGCCCACCCCCTCGCGCGCGGCGACGGCGTCCACCTGCGCCAAGAAATCGGGGTTCATCTCGGCGACATAGCCGCCGGATTTGGGGTCGAAGCGGTGGCTGACGACCTCCAGCGGCACATTGGCGTCGATGCCGTCGGGGTGGCCGACAAAGCTGACCTCGACCGGATCGCGCACCTCGATGAACAGGATCGAGGGATCGGCGGTCAGCGCCGCATGGGCGTCGGCGGGCGCAAGATAGAGGCCGAGCGGCGTCGCCTTGCCCTGCGGCACGGCGGCGGCGTCCACGCTCGACCGTATCTCGCCCGCCCCCGCCGCGACGGCGCAGAGGGCGAGCGTGGCGGCGATGCACAGGCGGCGCATGATCTTTCTCCCTCTAGCGCCCGCTCAGCATTCCTTGCAGGTCTTGATCCCGAAGATCGAATAGGCCGGACAGAACTTCATGAAGCCGGTGGCCAGCGGCACGACGCCGATCCATCCCCAGACGCCAATGGTCCCGGTCAGCGCCAGCGCGATCAGCGCCAGACCCGCGACGATGCGCACGATGCGGTCGGTCGAGCCGACGTTGGTGGTGAACTGCATGATGTCCCTCCTGTGACATGCGATGATTCGCATAAGAATGATGCGCCTGTCGCGCGGCGCAGTCTGTGACGGCGTCACGCTCAGCGCTGGGCGGCGAACTGTTTCAGCGCGCCGGGATCGCCCACCGCGATCTCGCCGCGCGCCAGCGCGATCCAGCCGCGCCGCTCGAAGTCCTTCAGGATGCGCGACACCACCTCGCGCGCGGTGCCGAGTTCGCCCGCGATCGCCTGATGGGTGGCGGCGACGGTGGGCGCGCGTTCGGCCAGCCAGACCGCCAGCCGCAGATCGACGCGGTGCAGCAGCAATTCGTCGATCACCTCGACCAGCTCGCGGATGCGCGCGGCGAACACCGCGAAGGCCATGGCGCGGAACTCGCGGTCGGTGTCGAGCAGCTCCTGGAACGCCGCCGCGCTCAGCGCCAGCGCCTCCACATCGCCCTCGGCGTAGCCCCAGGCCTGATAGGCGGCGCCGGTGATCAGGCAGGCGGTGGTCATCACGCAGGTGTCGCCGGGCGCGACGCGATACAGCACCACCGACCGCCCGCTCTCGCCCATGTGCTCGACGCGCACCGCGCCCTTCAGCGGAATGATATAGCCTTGCGCGCGGTCGCCGGGGCCGAACAGGCGCTGGCCGTCGCCGCGGCTGACGCGGCCCGAGCGCGTCACCACCTCGCGGCGCAGCCCGGGGGACCAACCGGGCGTGACGCGCTCCAGCGCCGCCAGCGTCTCCGGCGTGCTCACTGCGCGGCCTGCGCGCGCGCAGTGTCGCGCCGCTCCGCCCGCCGCGCGGCGTCGGCGACCTCCGGGGCCAGCGCGTGGAAGGCGTCGTACTGGGTCAGGAACACGTCGCCCGACAAATGGTCGAGGAAATCGGTGCGCTTCAGCCTGTCCATCACCGGCCCCTTCACCTCCGACAGATGCAGCCGCAGGCCCGCCGCCGTGAGCCTTTGGTCGATGGCCTCGAGGCTCTCCAGCGCCGAGGCGTCGATCTCGTTCACCGCCGAGCACATCAGCACGACATGGCGCAGCGCCGGGTCCGCCGCCACCGCGTCGGCGACATGATCCTCCAGAAAGCGCGCGTTGGCGAAATAAAGACTCTCGTCGATGCGCATCATCAGCACATGCGGCGCCGTCACCACGTTGTGGCGGCGGATGTTGCGGAAATGCTCGCTGCCCGGCACGAGGCCCAGCACCGCCACATGCGGGCGCGAACTGGTGTAGAGGTGCAGGAAGATCGACAGCCCCACCCCCGCCAGGATCCCCGCCTCGACGCCGAAACCCAGCGTCAGCGCGATGGTGGCCAGTTGCGCGGCGAAATCGGGGCGCGAATAGACCCATGTGCGGCGCAGCGCGCCGAGGTCCACCAGGCTCAGCACCGCGACGATGATCGTCGCCGCCAGCGTCGCCACCGGCAGGAAGTGCAGCAGCGGCGTCAGCAGCAGCGCGGCGAGCAGGATGCCGACCGCCGTGAACGCCCCCGCCGCAGGGGTCTCGGCGCCCGCGTCGAAGTTGACCACCGAGCGCGCGAAGCCGCCGGTCACCGGAAAACCGCCGGTGAACGCCGCGCCGATGTTGGCGGCGCCGAGGCCAATCAGCTCCTGATCGGGCGCGATGCGCTGGCGGCGCTTGGCGGCCAGCGTCTGCGCCACCGAGACCGATTCGACGAAGCCCACCACCGAGATCAGCAGCGCCGACACCGCCAGCGACGACCACAGCGCCGGGTCGAGGCTGGGCAGCGCCAGCGGCGGCAGGCCGGACGGGATCGCGCCGACGATGGCGACGCCGCGCTCGTGAAGGCCGAGGCCCCAGACCGCCAGCGTGCTCGCCGCCACCGCCATCACCGGCCCGGCCTTGGCGATCACGTCCGCCAGACGCGGGCGCAGGCCCTTCGCGATCAGCAGCGGCTTCAGCCGCTTGCGCGCCCAGAACAGGAAGGCCGCGACGCTGACGCCGATCACGGCGGTGATCGGGTTGGCGTCGCCGATGGTCTGAGCCAGCGACGCCAGCACCTCCGCCAGATTGTGCCCGCCCGCCTTCACGCCGAGGATGTGCTTGAGCTGGCTGGCGGCGATGATGATCCCCGAGGCGGTGATGAAGCCGGAAATCACCGGGTGGCTGAGGAAATTGGCCATGAAGCCCAGCCTGAGCAGCCCCATCGCCGTCAGCATCAGCCCCGACATCAGCGCCAGCGCGATGGCGGCGCCCCAGTATTCCGGCGTGCCCTGCGCGGCGACCTGGCCCACGGCGGCGGCGGTCATCAGCGACACCACCGCCACAGGGCCCACCGCCAGCGCCCGCGAGGTGCCGAACACGGCGTAGAGGATCAGCGGCGCGATCGAGGCGTAGAGCCCCACCTCGGGCGGCAATCCCGCCAGCATCGCGTAGGCCAGCGACTGCGGGATCAGCATGATCGTCACGATCACGGCGGCGACCGCGTCGCTGGTCGCCGTGTCGCGGTCATACCGCGCGCCCCAGTCGAGGATCGGAAGGTAGCGCTTCAGGCTCATCGCGGGCGCCTCTTGGCGAAAAGGGCCGCCGAAGCCGGGTGCGGCGTCGGCGGCCAGTGCGCCCGCGCCCCAGGGAGGAGGGGGCGCGGGCGTCGGAGGAAGGGTCAGGACGCCTTGCGCGGCGCTTCGGTCTCGCAGGCGGGCAGGGCCTCATGCGCCGCGGGGCGCATCGGCAGCACGGTCGGCGCCGCCAGCCATTCGCGGCCCTTGAACATCGCGTTCCAGTAGAGCCAGGGCAGCATCTTCTCCTTGAGCAGCCACGCCAGCCGCGACGGCCGCTTGCCGT
>Ga0100392_1003413_pt1 | contig 14519 bp, 8 predicted proteins | sample CryGeymeta201516_FD_81548 | JGI IMG/M metagenome (GOLD analysis project Ga0100392, IMG submission 81548) | Groundwater microbial communities from Crystal Geyser aquifers in Utah, USA - Crystal Geyser metaG 2015-16 | ecosystem: Environmental > Aquatic > Deep subsurface > Groundwater | place: USA... | reverse complement strand
TGTTGTTGCTGTTGTTGCTGTTGTTGCTGTTGTTGCTGTTGTTGCTGTTGTTGCTGCTGTTGCTGCTGTTGCTGCTGTTGCTGCTGTTGCTGTTGCGGCGGTATGTGGAATCGTTGTTGCTGTTGTACTTGACATTGCGGCGAAAAAAACGTTGATTGCTGCGAAGCCATGACTTGCGACATGAGCTGTTGCGCTGCGGAAGAATCGATGCTCTGGAGATTGGTAAGCTGCTGAGGATGTTGCTGTTGCTGCTGAGGCTGCAGGCCCCCTAGGATCGACAATATTTGAAGCGCTAGCTGAATGCCTGATTCCGTTCCATTTCCCTGCGCTAGTTGTTGAAGCACAACTGCTGGCTGTTGCAAGCTTATCGTAGGCTGAGCTGGAACCGCTACTGGTACTTGAGCTTGAGTAGACCGTTGTGACAGCTGTAGTTGTGATTGCACCAATGCTAGCTGGAATTGCTGTGGAGTGATTGCTAGGTCTTGAGGTAATGCCCGCTGCTGTCGCTGCTGCTGCTGCTGTTGATCAGCTGGAATCATTCGGATGTCTGGTGGCGGCACAGGCTGCGGTTGCGGTGGCCTTTGTGAGAGTGGATTGTCTAACTGTTGCGTGGTAGAATCTAAAAGTTGCTGAAATCGCTGGAGACTCGATGATAGCTCTTGCTGTGACTGCCGTTGTCGACGGAACGCTGCTGGTGGATGTGGCAGCAACAATGCCGCTTGCAATGCTGACGCGACCGCGCCTGTTTCACCAGCAAGCATGCTGGTCCCACCGAGTCCTGGACGCCGGTTGTTGGGTACTGTCGTCAACAAGAGTTTAATCGTTTCAATCATCTTCTTGACTTGATTGTTTTCCACTCTAATCTTTTCGTTCGCTCCAGTATACTCGTGGCATTGTTCAATGAGACTATCAATCTCAATGACCACCTTAGCGTGATTACGACGCCCCGTGATACGGTTCATTCGTCTCCGCCGTTCTTCTTTGCTTTCTTCGGGCGGTGGTTTCAGATCTGCGTTGGGATTGTACGTGTTCTTCTTGTGTCGTCGACGCATGAAATCTGAGCTGACCTTTGCTTTGATTGCTCCGGCAACCGCACAATTACCACCACCGCTGCTAGATTCTGGTCGGTCATGATCTTGATCCTGATTTTGTAGTTGACCTGCACCAGAAAATTCAAGTCCTAATGTTAAACTGTTTCCTTGCTCTCGGTCTTCATCGCCTCCACTTTGCTCGCCAGACAAAAGGTCTCCTTTCCTGAAACAATGCCGCTTCGAGCTACTACTCCCACAACGTGAACCAGAACGTGTCCCATAAGCTGCATTAGAGCCTGTACCAGTTCTAGATTCATTCGATCCTTGGCCCAATGAGCTCGTCTCTGTTGCAGTTACGTTGTCACCTATATCTGCTCGGACTGCCTGCTTGTCTTGGGCAGCCTCGGCAACCACAGCTGCTTCTCCCTGCTCTTGCAGGTACTGCTGCAAGACATTCTCGGCGAGTCTTGTGATACTGATTCTCCTGCCATCTCCAAAATAGACATCTTCGGCGGAGTAGGAGTTACTATCCTTGCTTTCATTAGACGCAACCTTTGGGACTGCCCGAGCAGCTACATTTTCAGTCGGAAGACTACTGTATCTGCCGCCACTACTATTGTTTCGTGCGTCTTCTAGTTGCAGTAGCATGCTTTGCTGCGCACGATTGCTTGCGTTCTCTTCCTCAGCATTACCTTCTAGAAATGCCGCCAATGGTCTTGAAGAATTTTGCTTGGACTGCCTCCGCGATTCACTGCTGGCTAGAGTATCGTAAAATCTAGCATTGGCACGGCGATTGTCTACTTCAGCATCGGTCTCAGCATTGTCGTCCTCGTCCCTATCCGACGGAGGCGACATGCTAAATTTGTGATTTGTGATGCTATTGGTTGACGTTACTACCAATAAGCTATTTGGAGTGGGATGTGATCTTGTGGCATCCTTCAGGCTTGAATTCTGCTCACGATTGATGTTGAAAACTGAAGACATGCGACTGACCTCTCTTTTTTACTGGTACCCGTACCATACAATTAATCTTTCAAAAACTGTTGAACTGGCAAGTCTTGCTGGTGAACCGATTGGCTTCTTTTGGGATTGATTTCTTCAATCGTGAGCCAAATATCGTCCAATCAAAATCAAATAATAAAAAATAATGCACGTTTACTTCCGCGGAGGCAGCTGAGAATTCTTTTTACTTCTGCGGAGACAGCTGTAAAGGACGTGGCAAACGATAACGCTGCAGAACAGGTTATTGCTGCTTTAGTTCCTATTGTCCAAGCAGTCCCATCCATTCAGGAAGACGTCCTTCCATTATTTTTTGGTCACAAGCAACATCCGAACTCCAACAAAAAGATTGATAGATTCAACACGAAACAACATCAGGTAAGAAACTCTCACTCATCATTCGTCGGAAATTTGAATCATACAAAGTACCCCATTGAAGCCATCACAGGATGCAAAACTATGCCACGAAAGAAAAGGGATGGCGCGAGTTCCCTTCATCCCCGAGTGCCCCATGCAAGAGCACTGACACACAAAACGATCCAGATAACAACATTTTTCTTCGCACCCTGGCTGAGCGTGCCATGGAACAATATGAAAAGTTAAACAGGCGCAGTAGCAATTTCAGTGGAGTTATTCCCCTGAATGCCCCAAATTGTCTGTCTGACGCTGCTTCTCCTGCCGCTGCAAAGAGACCTGGACTTCCGAAGCAAGCCGAAGAATCACGAGCAGGCGAGAAAGAAGCTGAGACAAGCAGCTCTTATAACATCTTAATGGATTTCAAAATGAACACAACCTTCCAGGAGCCCTCCAGTCAAAAGCGGCCCTCGGCGTCTGGGTCGAATGGATCACTTGGGACAAGCTCGGACACGTCCTCAACACTCTTAGCCAATAACTTTTCAAGAATGAGACTATTATCATCAGCTGCAAAATTAGTCTCAAATTCCTCCCAGATGTCGCTCGATACTTCTCCGAATAACCGCGACGGTAGTTCGGCATACTTGGCGGATGATTCCGGCAGTGATGCCACAGACAATGATACAAGCGCCAGTGCCTCCACTGTTGGTGCTACTGCTGCTGATAACAAAGCCACCGAGAGTACCGTTGACTACGCCGCAAGACGACGATGTTCAGACAAGGACGCTCGTATGGAACAAATGCGAAATAGGACTCAAAGACGATTCGCGCGGAGTGAGATCAAGTCGAAGCGAAAGGAGCTGAAGAAAACCAAGAAGTCTATTCGACGAGAGAATGGGCGACTCGAGCAACCTTTAAAGAAGGCGAAACATATTATCGACCATGACTATCGACAAAAACAAGAACACAAAAGTAGAAGGCAAGCGTTGGATAGCGATAAAGGCCAAAGAGTGCTGAAGAATGGCTTTGCATCCGCCACTGAGCAATTGACGGAATTATTGTCTGTAAATGGAATGATCCCGCAGCAGCAGCAGCAGCAGCAGCAGCAGCAGCAGCAGCATTCTCCAACTTCAACAAGTCAAGGAGCGCAGTCAGGAGCGGCCTTCTGCCCTACTCATGCGCAATCTCGTATGACAGATTCACTTTTACAGCAGCAGCTTTTGCAATTGCAGCAGGTGCTCCAGAGCTTACCTGCCGCTGCTGCTGCTGCTCAAGGCCCGCACCAAGCACTCACATTGGCTTCACTGCTACCCATGGTGTCATCATCACTTCTTGATCAAACACAACAGCAGCAGCATCTCCTACCTAAACAAGTAAAGCCAGTCAATCCGCCTGCAATAGGTCAAGATCAAGCAACACTGGCGCTTATACGAATGTATTTGCAGCAGCAGCAGCAGCAGCAGCAGCAGCAGCAGCAGCAGCAGCAGCAGCAGCAGCAGCAGCCACTCCCGCCAACCAAGCCTCAAGGAATACCACAGTCAAAGAGCAGAGACCAAATACAGCTTAGCTCACTTCCGCAAACAAGTGCGTTTTCTTTGAACCGCAGTAGTAAAGTGCATAGGTCACCTGCTCCTGGACCTGCTCCCAATTTGAGCCTTTCTGACAGCGCCCCCAACGAAACGGCCAAGAACCAATGGATGCAATTGATAGGTACAAAGATGCAGCAACAGCAACAGCAACAGCAACAGCAACAATCTGCTGACTTGTTGGCCCTTCTACCAGTGCTACAATCTCACGCACCTGAGCAGACACTGCAAGAGCTGGCAGCAATCCAGCAACAGCAGCATGGGCAATCACCATCTCAAGGCAAAACTGAAGGATTGTTGCATCTCTTGCAGCGACAGCAGAGCAGCACTAGAAAATAGTTGCAATACCTAAGCCTGGATTATAGTAACACGGTTCTGCCACGCAATTTTCTTCAAAGAAGTACCACGTAGTACTGTTCTTGCTTCTTTCTACGAAGTGAATGATTCGGGAAAGACGATGCTCTGAAAAAGCTGTAAATGAAAGCTCTACACTGTTGTCTGGAAAAAACAAGCTCGAAAAAATGGTTTTATGAAACGTATCATCATAAAAAGCCAATGGCTGCTATGGCTGTTATAGGGCAATCATTCCAACCCCATTAATTAAAACCTAGCGAGCTTACGTCTGCCTCGCTTGCTCTTGCGCGACCATCTTCTTTCCACTGCAAATGAAGAAAGCCAAATAGCTTCTTTTTGAAGCACGGCTTCGTTGTGATATGTAAGCAATGCATCAGCATCAGTAGCAGTAGTAGCAGCAGCGAGGTCCATGGTGCAAATACAACCTTTTAATTTTTGGTCGCGGATCACACTTAAATGTTCTTGGTATCCCATTCTCAAACACCGTTCTAAAATCCAAACAATGATATCATTAAAAACCCTTTCTTTGTACTCTTCAAACTCTCCGTGGCTCAAGCTGTGTTGCATGCCTTGATAGATACGAATCGTTTTGTCCGTCGACTTTGCTTCGTCGTGGTCGCGGATCACACTTACATGTTCTTGGTATCCCATTCTCTAACACCGTTCTAAAATCCAAACAATGATATCATTAAAAACCCTTTCTTTGTTCTCTTCAAACTCTCCGTGGCTCAAGCTGTGTTGCATGCCTTGATAGATACGAATCGTTTTGTCCGTCGACTTTGCTTCGTCGTAGAGTGCCTGCGACAACTTTGGGTCTGTCACCTTGTCGGCACTTCCGTGCAAAATCAAACAGGCAGCATCAAAGTTTGAAAGGGATGCCGATATACGTAATGTAGCATCCTTCCAAGCAGAGCATACAGAAATAGCCGTGCTGTGAGTTTTGGCAGTCATGGTGGACGCTAATAATGATAGCTATATACAACAACAATACAGTACATATGAACGTACCATCATTGTTTTTGCTGTCAATAGTCTGGGATTGCGTCCGTACATAGTTGGACACGTGTTGAGCAAGGCCAAGCATTCTTTATTGGGGCCCATCTTCTCCGCAATGGTGCCATCAGTAGGCGCTAGAGGTAAATATCCCAAGCTTTTGGTCCAGGATGTAGGATCAATGAGCCGTCTTAGAACCTTTTGCACAAACTTGGAAGGAAGAAGTTCTTCGCTGATTTTGCACATAGGTGCTTGAAAAATAACGCCTCTAAACACCTCTGGTATCATTCGATACACTGAGTATGCCACGGCACCTCCCATAGATTCTCCCATCAGAAAGAAGGGCTTTCCCCGAAAGCGTTCGGATTGATGAACTTCTTGAAAGTAATCTCGTACGTCTCCCGTCATCACATCCCAATCGGGAATGAGACCGGAAGCACCATCGGATCGGCCGTGACCTTCGACTTCGATGTAAACGACGGCAATGCCCCTGCGTACCATGCGCTGATGTTCGACCCGGACCATAAAGGACGAATGATCGGAATATCCGTGATTAAAACACAAAACGGCTTGGATGGGAAGTTCGGCGGGATACATCACGAAGGTACACAAACACATGCCTCGTTTGTTCACCCAAAACCTTTCTTCTGTTACAATGTCAGTGGGTGATTCGCAAAAATCCCGAGGCAACCAGGCACGGTAGGTGTTGTTATTGCGAAACTGTTGAAAGAGCATGCGACGACAGCAAGCGTCATCATTGGTACGAAAACAGTAGGGAATCAGTCGGGAAGCCATGTAAGCGACCAACAGTATCAGAGGTGGCCAAATGTACGCCATGGCAAAGATCAAGAAACCCAGAACAAGAATTGCAGACTGTGTCACAACGGGTTCTGGTTCGTATTGTTGAAGCAGCTGCTCTTGTTTTTCTTCTTTTAGGCACGGCGTTTGCGCTGGCAATACAAGCGCTGCTGGTTGGGCAACCACTTCGTCAATTCCACTGGACGACGAGGCAGAAGAACTGTCGTCACCTTCATCGCACGAGCTTGTGCACATCAAAGTTGGGATCGTTGTGTTGGTTTTCGCCGTTGTTGTTTTGCACATCGTCTTTGTTCAAGCTCCGGTTGAATGCAGTTTTGAATGGTTATTATTAAAAAAGAACTGTCAAGCAAATATTGTGAGGCCTAAAATTTAATGGGATCATCATAGTAATATTATTATTACTTATTACCGTATCGTCAATGGCACTACTAGTACTAGTAGTTCTCTAGCTACTGTAGTACTAATAGTAACAAGTACAGTAGTAGTAAGCAACTCACTCACTCAGTTGCGTTCTTCGATTTCGATTTCGATTTCGATCTACTTCCAGACTACTTTGCGAATCCCGATGGTTCGGGATTTTATCAACCCGAGCTGTCCACCCGAGCACGTTGAACCAGGAAAAAGGAGTGAAATAATAGTAGACTACTAGCTAGTCTAGTAGCTACTAGTAGTACCGTACAGTAGTACTAATAAATAACACAGCCAGAACGTGATAAGAAGTAAGTATTGAAGGATTTTCACTTCCGCAAAAGGGGCAAACCTCTAATAATAATTCATTTTTTACTGGCTACTAGTAATAAGGATGTTACTCGATCAAAGAAGCAATTCTCTCCCAGTACTTGTCTAGTCTACTAGGTACCAGGTAGTAGTCTAAAATAGCTAGCCAAGGACCAAGAACATACTGTTCCTACCAGGGTACCCTGGTATGGTACTTCTATTTACTCTGTATTACAGTAGCTTTAAAGCAGCAAGCATTGGAATTGTACGCGTCTTTGGAATAGTAGACTAGCTCTTTGTTATTTATTATACAATCGTAGTAGCTTATACAGTGCGTTATGATGAGCAACTGTTTTGCAGTTCACCCCGCGGCATGGCTTGCTGATAACCATATCACCGTTCATCATGTCTTTTTGCAGGGAGGCATAGTTAGCTCGCTGGCTTGCTCGTTGTTCCAGAAAGATCTGTTCAACCTTGTTCTGATCCAGTTGGGGAGAGGAGCGGTAGATCCGAAAGGCTTCGGCAGTATCGTTCGCAGCACGAACAAATCCCTGGAGTGCCGTTTCCCGGTTGTGCTGCTGCAGTTTGCCACAAAGACTGCGAAGGTCAATCTCGCGTCGTTTGCTGCGACTACCACCACCGCCACCTGATGAGGATAACGACTGGGATCTCCAGACATGCAGTACACCAGCTTCGTAATTGTAACCTCGCTTACCGGGACCGTCTTTTTGAAGTCCTCGAAGGCAGTGCTCATCCTCCTTCTCCTCTGCCTTCAGTTTCTTGCCTTGCAGTAAACGCTTGCAAGTCTTACGTTGTTCCGAAAGGTCATTTTGGCTGTACCATAAAGCTGTCTTTTGTTTAGTGTCGAGAATGTGTTGCTTGCTAGCCTCCTGTTGGAGCACAAAAGCTCCGAAATGAACATGGCGTTGTCGAATAGATTTCCTCGTGCTGTGGAGTGATGATCTGAGGCAAGTAGGTGTTGTTCTCAGGGCAAGAGGAGGTGTTAGTAGTGGATGAGGAGGATGAGGGGGAACAATGGAAGTTGGTTTGCACATCTCTGTTCGAGTTGTTGTTGTTTTGACACGACTAGTCTAGTAACTAGTAACAGTTTGAATTTTATGATAGCCCAAGGAAAGCCAAAACTCAAGGTGCTACCTGGTACCACTACCAGGTACAGGTACAGGTACCCTTGTAGTTATCATTAGTATTATTTTTTCTCTCGGGGTTGCCGTTCCTGGAAGCGGCACTGTTACATCCTTGAATCATCAGCTGATTTCGCAACTGAAGCTTTCCTACCAGGTACCGTTTGCCTGCTCGCTCGTGTTCTACCTGGTACCTGGTACTACTAGTAGTATAGAGGCCATATCAGGTTACCTGGTAAACGAATTATTAGCCTTCAATTGTGAAACGATCGATAGCTACTACTGTACCATTATTTATTTCTACTGTTCGGTACCTACCAGGGTACAGTACCTGGGTTACCGAACATTATTATTTCAGCAACTGATAGATACCCACTCTACGGTACTGGTTAACAAACCACTACTGATAGGGTGGTAGTATGTACTTGCTACTACCGGTACCACGTTCTTCTAGTAGTTCCAGGGGCACTAGCTACTACCTACTAGTAATAGAGTAGCTACCCGGTATTACCTGGTACTAGCTACTGGTAGTAGTAGTATTACCAAGGTACCCTTGTACAGTAGCTACCTGGTAGCTAGCGGTAGCTACCTGGTACAGTAGTGTGAGGTGAGCCAGGAGGGCCTATGGAGGATTTATTACTACCAGGTATCACTGATATTTACCAGGTATCTTTTGTGATTTGTGACCATAAATCCGAAAGCAAAACATCCTACCAGGTATCGAATCCTGATATTTACTACCAGGTATCTTTTGTAATTTGTGACCATAAATCCGAAAGCAAAACATCCTACCAGGTACCAGGTATCGAATCAATGAAAGGAGATGCTATTACAGTAATTGTACCAGGTACTGTACCTGGTATGCTTCTCTTTTACGATTATTACGTTACCTAGTACCTGGTAATAATCTACTAATACTATTAGTACCAGGTAGTATTCTGGCTAGCTAGTACAATACCGTACCTACTACCGTGGTAGTGCTTGATCCGGAATTTATTTTTTGAAAGCGCTGCTGACTTTTTTAGAGAGCATCTATCCAATGTCTCACTGACAGGCGTTTGCACTCGCTGAGAACAAGCTGTGCCACTGTTGACTGGTCGGTAGGCCTTGCATAATTTCAGTATGATCACAATTTCAAATCCCACGCAAATAATGCTCCGATCTCATAAGAATCAACATGCGCGTGTATTGACACAGCCATGTTGCTGACTATTACAGTCTTTGGACACAACATTCACGTCTATCAAGGTTTCCGAGGATACAAGGTTTGCCATCTTGTGCGAAGCCATGACAGTTGAGTATCGATGTCAAGGGTTAATTGCAATGCAGGAGTGCTTATTGCGGGGTTTTGCTTTGGAGAATATAAGAGAAAAACACGTTAAAAAAGACACCAAAAAAGGCCACCGAATATTTAACGATATTTGTTCCCGTAGTAGTATCAAGTTATCAAGTAGAATCATTCCACTGATATATGGTGGTGAAGGACGCCAGTATCATAGCAATCGATCCTAATATGGCAACAGCATTATTTTGGTGTCGCCGTCCATTTGTCAAATTGGGCATCAATTGTGTATGAATCATAGGTGGAATCATAAAGGCGATTGGAATACCAATAAGGGCCCCCGTCAACGATACCACCTTGTCCAACGATTCCATGGTCGTCAGAGCCACAATGGCCAATAGACAAACAATAATTCCAGCAATAACATTGCGTTTCAACAGGGACTGATAGATTCGTTTTGGAAGACACCGCATCCAATAGGGATTAGTTTTCAATTGTTCCGCAATAGAATGACAAGCAATTTCCAATGAAGGATAGTTTTGCAACGGAAACGTAAAGAGCACGGCTAGGCTGTAGGCCAACTGGACTGTAGTTGACAGAAACCCTTCCGGTAGGCTAGTGGTAAGAACTGTATTCACGTCATCTCCAAAACTCATCCAACAAATCACGGCAAAGAAAAAGTAAAACACTTGAATGCAGAGAATAACTTGAGGGTACACCGCTGAAAATCGTTCTCGATCATTGGTACCGTTTGATTGAACAGCCTCTTGCAAGGGAATCAAAAGAGTAATACTTCCTTCAAACAGCAAGACACTGGTTCCAATGAAAAGAATGGGATGGTCACCCCAAGGTGACAAGTGGATCAAGTGTTGCCACACATTGTAGAGTGTATTTGTACTGTCGTCAGTAATGCTGTTGTTGTCGTTACTGTTACTGTTGGTCGTCGTCTCGGCTGAATACGGCTGCGTAGATTCTGCCAAGGCAAAAGCCAGGCACAAAACCAGTCCGTACAAAATGAGTGCGTTGGCAATGGCATTGGTGGTAGTAAATTTTCGTATATCTCGTATCCAACTGAGGGGTATTTGTACCAGGACCATGAAAACTAAGAAAATTGCTGTCGGTATATTCCATCCCGTCAAAGCGTGCACCGAAGAATGCAGATTGTGTGGCACAAAGATGAGATACGTCAAACACACTCCCTGATGCAAGAAATACAAAAAGACGTTAGTGAAAAGGATAATTTTGGGGCGTTTCTACGGCACAGGAGCAAATGCAGAAGTACTTTCTGAGCTTACCGATTGCATGAGAGCAACTCCAACCTTGACAGCGGTTTCACCTTTGCTTCCAAATGCCCGGTAGGCCAAGTCAGGATAGGACAAAGATCTTGGTTGTTTCTTTTCAACAGGCGTTGCCAGTTCTGCTGCTGTTCCTTCTGATTTGTCACATCCTACGATATTCAATGCCACGTCGTGTTGTTCTTGTTCATCATCTGCAATAGTTTCTTGTTGCGGTACTAGCTGTCGTTCTGATTCCAATTTCCACACCTCCAACAAACATTTGGAACTGTGCAAAAACAGGCAGGTTGCACATATCATAATGGGCAGTGCCGTCATGTAACCTGCCGCAACAAATCCGTGTGGTAAGTACAAGATAGCAGGTCCTACCATGGCTTTGATGATGCCCAATACTGCAGCTTTCATGTCACCACCACCGCTGCCGCCGCCGCCGCCGCCTTCCGCATCCATACTCAAGTGAGGATCCGAATTGTTCACATCCAGTGTCCTACTGGTACCAGTACCAGTACTACTAAAACTACTGTGAGCGTTAGGACTTGTTGCAGTGCTTGCTGCATGGCTGACAGACGGACCATGAAGGGAACGTTCATCAATTTCCAAGGCTGCCAAGGAAGCAGCCGTCGTACGATGTGTCACATTCTTTACCGAGGGCTCCATCACGTCGTTGCCGGTTGCCGGAGGAGGATGGTGATTGTGATGACGATGATAATAATAGCGGAGTCGCTAATTGTTCTTGTTGCTTACAACTGGAGTGGTCCATAGGTGGTACTTTCACTTGGGGTATCTTTCTTTAACTTAAGCTAAATTCACTGAACCTCACCATTTAGGCCGGGGTCCGGTGTTGCCCTATCTTGGCTTGCCGTGTTGTGTTTTGTAGTAGTACTACTAGGGGGGGGGGAGGTACTACTAGCTACTATGGTAGTAGTAGCAGAAGGAAGATACACCATCATGGTAAATAATAATTATTTAAACACATCATACATGCATCACGACAGACTGAATGGTTAACTCTAAAGTTGTAATTCAAGGGTACCAGCCAGCATGGTACAACACTACTTACGTTTCAATCATTCACTTTGCGCACTGAAACGCTAAGGTCAAGGCTACATACGTCATAAAGTTGACCACATCAACTTGAGTATCTTTCGTTCCTTCTTGTCATGATTATGATGTAGTATGTTGGTTGTTGTTGAACTGTTTAACTTTATGTCACGTAAAATATAGTAATACCTGGTAATATGCCGACGGAGAATGAAGGCTTGTTCTTCCTCTACATAATAATATTACCTACTATTGTTTCATTAAACTTTTTAAAGATTTATTGTGTGCAGCAGCATGAAACTGAGATTTGGTTTGGTAGCGCTGCTGGCTGGAAGTGTCTGTGCCTTTCAAACCAACAAGCACACCAGTATCACCTTGAGACCTGCCGTCACATCCGCATCGCCTCCTACGCTTCAAGTCCTGCATTTGCAAACGAATTCTCATACAGAGATTGATAATAGTAACAATCACAATAACAATAATGAAATTGAAACGAAGAAATCATTGGCATCCTTGGCTCTCGCTGCATCCATATTAGCTTCAACGGTAACTGCTTCTTTCTCGGCTCCTACTGCTGCATTAGCGGACACTGTAGAACTTTCGACGGGAGCTGTCATTATTCAAACTAATACCAAGCCAGGACAATCTCTGCTCAAAGCAAAAGTGGACCTCAAGGATTTGATCGGATCTGCCATTAAGAATCGAAAGGCCCTGAAAGCGAGTGTCGAACGAGTTACCAGTGTCGTTCAAGAAGAGCTCGCCACACCGGCCTGGAGGGAAGTGGCCAAAGATGTCCTGCAAATCGAAGGTGATTTGGTCCCCACGATCCGACCTCCTCGTGATTTTCAACAAACACTCAGTGATATTACCAACGGCAAGCTCAACCTTATTGTCGACGGAGAAATTATTAATTTGAGCATTGACAAATCCAGTTCGGCAGCCGAAGATGAGCTTGTCATTCGTGCAAAGGGCGTCAAGGGTGTATCGATGCCGTCCGTGAACGAAGATGTTACCTTTATCGCACGGACAAGAATCCAAGATCAATTGGATGCCGTACGACAATTTTGGTATGCTCCTTTGCAATTGCCCGAATCGATCGAAGCGAGTTTACCGGCCGGTTACGAACCCAATCGCGGCGATGCCATCGTGGGAGGTACTGTGACGATTGTGGGAGGTGCTTACGCAGGTTCCTATGCCTACTATCTCAGTGAACAAGAAGCTGCGGCCAAACAAGCCAAAGAACAACGAAAGGCTGCGGCTGAGAAAAAGAAACAGTCAGCAGCGGCAGCTGCTGCTGCCAAGAAGAACAAGGACAATGAACAACAAGACGATGAGTAAGTGCAATCAATGAAAAAAAGACGACAACGAACAAGAAGGAAAGATCGGACAAAATCGCAACCATATCCAAACTATTAAATGTTAACAAATTCGTACAAGCTAATTCTTTGTGGCGCATTGCAATTTCATATTACACAACAGCAAACTAGACGAATCTAGCAAGAAAGAAACCATTACAAAGAGAGATTCATCTTTTCCGCCTTCATCAACATCAACACCATCACCAACGCCATCACTGGCACCAACAGAAGAAAAGACCAAACGGAGTCTCTTTGGTTTTTTGAGGCGCAAAACCTAGATTTGAATGAAAAAGTAAGGATCAAACTTTGCTGTAGAAACAACAAAACAACAGGGATGTAATAATTAGGATGCTTGTTATCGCATGTTGTCCATTGTTTTGTCTTTTGTAATGTACATTCAAACTAGGAATGCCATCCAGTGCAATCGTCCTTGAAATCATAATAAGCCCAGGTGGACTGAAGCAGCTTGACTTGTAGTCCTATTAGCAATTACTCGTGGAATTCAGGACTGAATCTCCTTTTTAGACAAACTAGCCTCACAATTTGAAGAAGAATAATAGTAAAATATCGATTTACCCCTTATACGACACTGTGAAATGTAAAAGATCGATGCGAAACATCATCGTTCCATCGCCAAATCACCAAACTGCAATTGAAAAAACACAACTTGTGCCTTTCTCTACTTTACTACTACTACCTGGTCAAAACCGAAGCAACGGAATTTCGAGGACCTCATCGCATCCGAACCCCGAAAGGAGAGGACCGACAACAGAGCCTACAGTCGACCACAGGACGACAATCATGGGAAGCCTTGCCACATGGATGATGGTATCCTTCCAGCGAGCCATTGACCGGCAAACCAACTACAAATAGCAGAAGATTCCATTTCCATGACTATCAATCAATCAAGATCAACGGGATATCCCTATCCCTTAAGGGGAGAACTCATTTTAGTGTTGAACCATGTTTGAGAATGACCACAGGGGATAAGTTGGGAATAATCTGCATTGTGTACTAGGATATACAAATTTACACATAAAAAGAAACAAAGCTGAGAGAAGAGAAGTGTGCATTTCTCAACCCTCAGACCTCACAATAATTTAGTTTCAAGTTGATTTCCAAAGATAAAAACAATAGCATACGGTCTGGGAATCCTTGGAACAGGACTTGGATTGCCAGACCCCAGCCTCTGCTGGCTGGCCCACGAACAAGACTAGACTTTGCGCCAAAATATAGCTCAATCAGAGGAGATACATCTGAAAAAAATTTGAATGTCTAATTTTACGGGGATCACAACTATGGCGCCCGCAGGGCGCCAAGGTTACCCGAAGGGTATCTTACTACTCAAGATTTATGTCGGTTGACGAGTTATTTTTGGACTCCTTACTACTATCTTGGTACATCTACTGTTATTCTATCACTGACTAGTCGTTATTTCGGAGACTCGTTGCTACCAGTAATTAATCGTCTGTCATTCCACTAGGCCTACTCACAGTAGTTTCGGTGGTACAATATGGATACACATCATAGCCTACTCTAGTAGCTACT